>OGUE01000385.1_pt1 | contig 12416 bp, 10 predicted proteins | sample 1574111 | NCBI WGS metagenome assembly OGUE01 (sample SAMN03295833, study PRJEB24534) | human gut metagenome | isolation source: fecal sample 1 from infant 5 | host: Homo sapiens | place: USA: Pittsburgh, PA | collected 2014-07 | reverse complement strand
GCATCTCCGACCTGTGCGGGCCGGCTGCCAACGAGGAGCACCCTGAACGCGTCGGGGGTGCGAGTGAGCGCGCCGCCAGCATTGTGGTGGAGCCCTTGGAGACCGAGTCCTGACAGGAGGACGCAGCCAGGGCCGACGGCACCACGAGAGCCGCGCACCTGGCGGCACGCGACTCCCGCCCTCCTGGCGCCTCAGCCCTGCTGGGTGAGCTGCTTCACCCACTGGTGGACGTTGGCGATGTCCTCGGCATCGCCCCCGTCTGCACCGGCGATGCCGAGGAAGCCGACGACCTCGTCACCACGCATGAGCGGGGCACCGGCGTCGGACTTCTGCAACTCCATGCCCTGGGGCGCGGAGAACCAACTGATCCAGTGGCCATGGCCCTCGACGGTGGCCTCGGCACGGCCCACTGATGCCAAGTGGCCCGCACCACGCGGGCCATTGAAGGCGACGACGCTGAGCTTCTCACCCTCGCGCGGGGCCTGTGGGCTGAGCTTCGCCACCGGAGTGTCCTTGACCGGGGTGGCCAAGTGAATCAACATGGCCTGGCTCTTGGACGGATCATTGGGAGGGTGAAGTAGTGGCGCTCGGTGATCGCGGTCCGATGACCGGATCCGTCGACGACCTCGGTGCTCTTCCCGCACCGAGCAGTGTCGAACCAGGTCAGCGCCCATTCGGGGCAACCAGGACCGCGCTGCAGCGGTGCTCACCATCGAGCGCACTCAGCGCGACGATGCCCGGGTTGGTAGTGGACTCACCGCCGGTCGCCGCCTGGGCCACCCCACCACCCAGGGGCAGCGAGAGGGCACCGACGACGGGGAGGAACTTACGCATGGACAGACATCCTTTCTTTTTGAGAATGCGTCTCGGTAGTATTCAGCTATGGATCCCCAGCCAAGTCAAGGCCCAGCACGTGCTCTGGACAGGTCCTCAGAGCTTCAGGTTGTCCGACAGTTCCAGCGCGTAGCGCACCAGCTCAACCGGATGCCCAACCCGCCTTGGCGATCTCGTACTTCTCCTTCTTGAGGCCATAGGCGCCCGCGGTGCCCCAGTAGCCACTGGACGAGCGCAGTGGCATCCTCGGTGATGACGAGCAGACCCAGAATGGTGTCACTCACCCGGTTGCGGGAATCGACCTAGTGCACTCCCCGCTCTCGCCGATAGTGACAGCGTTGATGGGAGCGTGAACACGGAGATGTGTGGGCTCATCGTGGCACACGTATACACTGTGATCTGACGTCACTCCACGTCATTCATCCAGTCACAGGAGACCGTCATGGCGCCGACCGCCGCTGCCGCCGATGAACTCGTCAAGATTTACGGAACCGGAGATGCCGTCGTCAAGGCCCTCGACGGGGTGAGCGTCACCGTCGAGGCCGGTGCCCTCACCGCGGTCATGGGTCCGTCGGGATCGGGCAAATCGACGCTCATGCACTGCATGGCCGGGCTCGACCGCCCCACCTCAGGCCGCGCCTTCATCGGCCAGACCGATGTCGCCACCCTCACCGACAGGAAGCTGACGCTGCTGCGACGTGAACGGGTCGGATTCATCTTCCAGCAGTTCAACCTCGTGCCAACTCTCACGGCCCGCGAGAACATCCTCCTGCCCCTGGCCATCGCCGGACGCAAGCCCGACCCGCAGTGGTGGGACACCGTCATCGACGTCGTCGGCCTGGCCGACCGGCTCGACCACAAGCCCTCCGAGCTGTCAGGTGGGCAGCAGCAGCGCGTCGCCTGTGCGCGCGCCCTCGTGGGCCGACCCGAGATCATCTTCGCCGACGAGCCCACCGGCAATCTGGACTCCATGAGTGCCACCGAGGTGCTCGGCTTCCTGCGCCGGTCGGTCGACGAGTTCGGCCAGACCATCGTCATGGTCACCCACGACCCCGTCTCGGCCTCGTATGCCGACCGGGCGCTGTTCCTTGCCGACGGGCGCATCGTCGACGACATCTGTCATCCCACCCATGACGCCGTGCTCACGACGATGAGCCGCCTGGACCCGCGCCGCAACCCGTCGATCGACTCCGGGCCGGATGACGGCCCGGCCCCGCACCGGGCGAAGACAACCGGTGGCGAGCACGTGCCGGCCGCCCGCCGTGTCGAAAGGCGCTGAACCACCATGTGGAAGGCCACCTTCACCTCCCTGTGGAGCCGCAAGCTTCGGCTGTTCATGTCCACCTTGGCCATCGTCCTTGGCGTCGCCTTCGTCTCGGGATCGTTCGTCTTCGGCGACATGCTCCGGTCCACCTTCAACTCCATCGTCTCGGGGTCCGTCTCGGACGTCGAGGTGTCCAAGAACACCGAGGACGCGGTACAGGGCGACGCGACGAAACCGTACCCGTTGACACCGGCCGTCGTCGACAGGATTCGCACGATCGACGGTGTCAAGGACGCCCAAGGCACCGTCACCGAGACGGGAACCGTCCTCATCGACCGCGATGGCAAGGCCATCACCAGTTTCGGGCCGCCCCAACTGGGCTTCAGCTGGCAAACGACCCCGGCCCTCGGCGGCCAGCAGGGCGTCCACGTCGTGTCGGGCCACGAACCGCGTACCGACGACGAGGTGGTCGTCGATCCGCAAACCCTCGACAAATCCGGCCACCATGTCGGCGACAGGGTCAAGGTCATTACGAGCCGGGCCGGCACCGTCCAGGCGAAGCTCGTGGGCACCGCCACCGTCGGTCAGAGTGGGTCCGCCGGGGCCAGCTACGTATTCTTCACGACGCACCGCGCCCAGCAGCTCTTCCTCAAGGGCCACGACGCATTCACCGGTGTGGCCACGGTCGTCGAACCGGGCGCCGACCGGGCGACCGTCGCCAAGGCCGTCCAGAAGGTCCTGCCGAAGGGATACCAGGCCAAGGACGGCAAGGTCGTCGCCGATGAGCAGATGAGCGTCATCGGCAAGGCCCTCGGCTTCGTCGACATCTTCCTGCTCGTCTTCGCGGGCATCTCCCTGCTCGTCGCGAGCTTCCTCATCGTCAACACCTTCACCATTCTCGTCGCCCAACGCTCCTCCGAGCTGGCGCTGTACCGGGCCATGGGGGCCAGTCGCGGTCAGATCAGGGCGACCGTCCTGGTCGAGGCCCTCGTCGTGGGCGCCGTCGGGTCAGTGCTGGGTCTGTTCGGCGGCCTCGGTCTGGCCGTGGCCATCAAGGCGATCATGGCCGCAACCGGATGGGACATCGGGCAGACGACGCTCACCCTGGGCGTCAAGGCCATCGTGGCCTCGCTCGTCACCGGCATCCTCGTCACGCTCGTCGCCGCCCTGCTGCCGGCTGCCCGGGCCACCCGCATCTCTCCGGTCCAGGCCATGACCTCGGCCCGAACCGAGTCCGAGGTCGGGTTGGGCAAACGGGCCGTCATCGGCTCCGTCATGGCCGCCGTGGGCGTCGTGGGGATCGTTCTGGGGGTGTTCGACGTCGTGGGCAAGCCGGTGGCCTGGGCCGGGGCCGGCATGGCCCTGACGATGATCGGCGTCGCCCTGGCCTCGCCCCTGCTCGGCCGTCCGGTCATCTGGATCGTCGGCAAGGTGTACCGAGCGACCTTCGGCGAGGTCGGCAAATTGGCCGAACTCAACTCGATCCGTCAGCCCCGACGCACCGCCGCGACCGCATCGGCCCTCATGATCGGGCTCACCCTGGTCTCCCTCATGGCCGTCTTCGGGGCCTCCTCGACGCGCTCGGTGACCAGCCAGGTCACCGACACGCTCCGTGGCGACTTCATGGTCGGCCGACAGGGATTCGAGGGGTTTCCCGACCAGGTCCGCACCAAGGTGGCCGCCGTCCCGCAGGTCAAGGACGTCCACGCCATGAAGATGGCGCAGATGCTCGAGATCCCCGCCGGCCACACGACCCCGCCCAAGGAGTACTTCACCGACGCCACGGGACGTCACATGCGCGGCATCGCGGGCATGGAGGCGACCTCGCTGGACAAGATGTTCCCCCAGAAGGTGACGAAGGGACGCATGTTCCGCACCGACGGCGAGATGATCGTCGACGAGAAGGCGGCAGAGAAGAATCACCTGAAGGTGGGGTCGTCCTACCGGTTGTGGTCAGTGGATGCTCAGCGTCCCATGACGCTCACCGTCGTCGGCATCTACACGACCGGCAAGGGACAGCCCATCGCCACCATGTGGGTCTCGACGAGCACCCTCACCTCGGCCGGTCTGGGCGACAAGGACGCCTTCCTGTCGATTTACCTCAAGCCGGGCACCGACCACGAGCAGGCCCACAGGGCCCTCGACGCGGCATTGGCCGATATGCCGTTGGTGAGCGTCATGGACGTTGGCCAGTACACCGACCAGATCCTCGTCAACGTCAACCGGACCATGGCACTGCTCTACGCACTGCTGGGACTCAGCATCGTCATCGCCGTGCTCGGCATCGTCAACACCCTGGGTCTGAGCATCATCGAGCGCACCCGGGAACTGGGCCTGTTGCGTGCCATCGCCCTCACCCGCCCGCAGGTGCGCCGGATGATCACCCTGGAGTCGGTCGTCATCGCCTTGCTGGGTGCGGTGGTCGGGGTCGGTCTGGGAACCGTCTTCGGCATGGTGCTGCAACGTCTGCTCGCCGACCAGGGCATCGACAAACTCTCGATCCCGTGGCTGCAACTCGTGGCCTTCCTCGTGGCCGCGGCGCTCGTCGGGGTGCTCGCCGCGCTGTGGCCGGCGCACCGGGCGGCCCGCACGAACATCCTCAAGGCCATCGCCACCGAGTGAGGTCTGCCGGCGGGTCCTCCACACACCTGGCGGCGGTCGCCAGCGGCCCTGTCATCGGCGAGCTTGCCTCAGCAAGGTGCGGACGCGGTCGGGATCGTCGGCCATATCAAGGGTGGCGAAGACGTTGGAGACATCCACCTCGGGACGCTGCCAGCCGATGGTCGCGGCGTGGGCGGCCAGGGCGACGCAAATTTCCTGACAACCGTCGATGATCCACTCGGGGTCGACGTCCGGGTTGACGTGACGGGAGAACTCGGCGGCGTCGTGCTGCTGTGCCGCCAGGATCGCCGACAAACCACTGCGCAGCTGCTCAACGGCCTCCTCCCCCATGGTGGAGACGACGACCGGGTCGGCCATGTCGCGGCGAACCCGCTCAACCAGCAGGCCGGGGACCTCGTCAGAGGCGAGTCCTTCGCGGTCGAAGAGCCAGTCGGGCAGGTACACCTCGACGGTGTCATCGTCGACCTGTTCGACCCGCTTGACCACGGCGTCGAGCAGGCTGACGCCGAGCATGATCGCGCCCTCGAGCTGACAGAGCGGGGTGAGGGCGATGGCGATCGCGGCTCGTCCGGACTCGAGTGGGTCGATCTGTTCACCCCGCTCCTGGGCTCGCAGCTCCTCTTCGCTGGCCCGGCGCAACACCTCGAAGGACTCGGCCGGCGGAATCTGCACGGACTGCGGATCGGCCTCGACGTCGTCGGTCTCCGGGAGCTCGGCACCGACGAAGTCAGGATCGCACCAGTTGACCGGGAGATCCGGGATGTCGTTCATGGTCATTCGCCTTTCCTGTCAAAGACCGATCCGATGACGCGCGCCGGATTGCCGACGGCGATGGATCCGGCCGGGATGTCCTTGGTGACGACCGCTCCGGCTCCGATGACGCTGTCCTCACCGATGGTGACACCGGGGCAGACGATCGCGCCTCCGCCGAGCCAGACATTATTGCCGATCGTGATGGGTTTGGCAGCCTCCAGGCGTTCCCGACGCAGGTCCGGGTCGATGGGGTGGGTGGGAGTCAGCAACTGGACGTTCGGGCCGATCTGACAGTCGGTGCCGATGCGAATCTCGGCGACGTCGAGAGCCGTCAGGTTGTAGTTGGCGAAGCTGCGCGCGCCGAAGTGGATGTTCTCACCGTAGTCGACGTATAGCGGCGGCTTGATGACGGCATCCTCTCCGAGTTCTCCGAGGAGTTCGGCCAGCAGAGGGATGGCGCTGTCCGGATCGTTGAGGAAGGCCCGATAGCAGGCGTCAGCCAGCCTGGCCCCGCGCTCGGCGATCCGGGAGCTCTCCGGGTCGTCGGCGATGTAGAGGTCCCCGGCGAGCATCCGTTCCCGGTTCGTGCGGGGGTCCCCTGCGAAGTGGTCAGTCATGGGGTCAACGGTATCGGGAGGGCATGAAGACATCCCCTGAACCTCGAATACCGGCTAGTACTACACGGAGCTGCCAGAAAACCTGGATGGTGACGTTGCCATCGGGTTTTCGGAGCGTTTTTTGGCAGCTCCGTGTAGTGGAAGGCCGTGCAGCGAGGCTGTGAGAGGAATGCGCCCCGGGGATCACCCAGTTGGGCCACCTGGGCCAATCCCCGCCCTGCCACGTCCACCTGTACCAGTTGTGTCCCCTGCGCCAGCAGATCTTGACGGGGGGACACAGCTGGCGCAGCTGAAAATGAAGGTCACGGGAAAAAGGGGCGCCCGGTACCCCGGACGCCCCGCAACCTCACCTGACGAGCTCTCCCTTGACGAGCTTGATGAGACGGTCGAGAACCGCACCGCCTGAGGCATTCGACCCATTGTGCTCATATTCAGTCGTCACCCAGGCATGCATCTGCGGCAGTAAGGCTGCCGTTTCGACGGAAAACTGGCGCGGCACATAGGCGTCGTCGTGGTACACCGCCGCAGCACAGGGCACCCCGGCAGCCCGGAGGGCGTCAGCGTCATACAGCTTCGGCCACGGATGGTTCGCAATGAGATTGGCAACCTCCTTCCACGGCCGCAGCTCCTGGTCGGTGTCGAACCACTCCGGCATGACGTGCTCACCGGTCAACAGGGTCGGATCCTGCTGGAAGTCCTCGGGCAGCATCCGCGCGGCCGACCAGTCGGTGACCACACCGTCGGCATAGGATGACTCGTGGATGACGGCGTACAGCGGGTTGCGTCCGCCAAAAGGCAGCAGCCCGGCAAGATCATGGCGGAACGACCGTGAGGTGTGCGGATACTCCAGCAGGTAGTGCAGCTTCTCAGCCCCACCCGAGGCGCCCAGCAGGTGTCCCAACGACCGCAGCCGCGACGGCGTCACGATGTCACCGTTCGGAATGGTGATCTCGCCCTTCTCAGCCAGCGCCATGAGCTCTGCGAACCGCACCCGATCCTCCGGGAATCGCTTGTAGTATTCCAGCGATTTTGCGCGCAGCTGGTCGTAACAGGCGGTGTAGACCTCGTCAGCAGAACGCCCGACTGCCGACAGACCACCCGTGAAGTAACCAGCCGACAGCGACTCCGGGTAGGTGGACAGGTACCTCAGCAGGGTGAATCCGCCGAAGGACTGGCCCAACACCGCCCATTTCTGAACACCAAGGTGACGACGGATGTCCTCACAGTCTTCGACGATCTCGTCGGCACGCAGGTGGGTGAGGTACTCCGCCTGGCTGGCCGGGTCCCCCACTGGCTCACTCACCGGCGAGGACAGTCCAGTGCCGCGCTGGTCCAGCAGCACGAGCTGGTAGTCCTGCAGAGCCCGGGCCAGCCAGCCCGGGAATCCGGGATCCCGCAGCGTCGGACGCGGAGACTCGCACCCCGGGCCACCCTGCAGAAAGACGAGGTACGGCTTGTCGGTGCCGTCAGGAGCAGCGACCAGACGCGCATAAATCTCGACGGTACGCAGGTCCTCGGGGTTGTTGTGGTCCAACGGGACCCTGAGGCGAATGTCGTCGGTCAGCAGGCCAGGAATGTTGCGGTTCCACGTCATGGCATCAGCCTACGAGGTCCGGAGGCAGACCGAGTCGACTCCGTCGCTCCTCGCCCGGCGGCGCGAGGCTTGCCATATCCAGAACCCTCAGTATTTTCTCAGCTTTCACACGATGTTGTCCCATCCTCCGCAACTACCGTCGCGGCTTGTCCAGAGGATTCGGAGGTCCATCAGCAGCACATCCCCGAGGTGACACCCACTCATCTATACTGAACCGATTTTGAGAATCTCTCAGGAACACGTACAGTTCAATGAGCCCCTGAACCTGCGGCAACGCTCGGAAGGAACATCACATGACCAACACCTCGACCAACGCCGGGACGGCTCTCAAGCGCACCGTCGCTCTGACCGCTGCGGCCGGACTCGCCGTCATGGGCACCATCGCCGAGGAGGCCCACGCCGCCCCCACCGGTACCCCTGGGGCCCATGCGGAGAAGGCTCCCACCCAGCAGACTAAGAAGGCGCCGACCAAGCAGGCCAAGCGCGCCACCCCGTACACCACCCAGTTCGCGCAGTCCCGCGTCCACCTCAACGTTCGTTCCGGACGTGGCACCGCGTACAAGCGTCACGGTCTCATCCACCCCGGCGACCGTCTCCTCATCGTTGGCAAGGACGTTCAGGGCTGGACCCCCGTCAACTACCGTGGCAAGACCTCCTGGGTCGCCACCCGCTACATCAACAAGGTCACCCGCCCGGTTGGCATCTTCGCCCAGCGAGGCGACCACAATGCCCGTACCAAGGCTGTTCAGCGCGACCTTTCGACCCTCAGCTACTTCCCGGGCAAGTGGGTCGGACTGCCTTACGGTCCATCCACCACCAACGCCGTCAAGGTGTTCCAGAAGGCCAATGCTCTCAAGCAGACCGGCGTCACCGACGCCGTCACCATGAGCCTGCTGCGCTCGAAGGCCAGCTACAAGCGCGCCGCCGAGGCCGAGAAGGCTGCTCCTCAGAAGAAGGCCGCCGCTCCGGAGCCGACGCAGCGTCACTCCGAGAAGTCCTCGCGCACCTCCCGTTCCTCCGAGCGCACGGACCGTAGCGCCGCCGACGTCTCCACCAGTGGCGTCGCCGGAAGCTGCGGGGCCTCCTTCTACACCGATTCGCAGACCGCCTCCGGTGAGTCCTTCAGCTCCTCGGCCATGACAGCCGCCTCCAAGACCTACTCCTTCGGCACCCGCCTCAAGGTGACCAACAAGACGAACGGACGCTCCGTCGTCGTGCGCATCAATGACCGTGGACCCTACGTCTCCGGTCGCTGCCTTGACCTGACTCCGGCCGCCTTCAACCAGATCTCGTCGCCCAGCGCTGGCGTTGCCGACGTCACCTACGAGAAGGTCTCCTGAGCTCACCAGACATCGAGGATGTGGACGTCCTCGTGACAGCGTCAGCCCCCGATCCATTGCGGATCGGGGGCTGACGTCATGTTCAAGACTTCTCAACTTCTCAGGCCAGGCCAAAGGGCTCTGGCCCAGGGATCAACCGGCAGGAGCCTCTGGACCGTCGTTGAACCACCAGGTGGCCTGTCCGGGAACTCCGGCATTCTTGGCCTCCTCCGGTGCCTCGACCTTGTCGAGCTCGTGGACATTGCCCTCGGCGTCCTCCCAGCACACCACCTCGCGGCGCACCGGGATCTGCACGGTCACCAGATCAGTGACGACGTAGCGGCGCAGCTTGGCACCAGCCGGCAGACCCATGGCAGGCACGGGCTCGGCGACCGGAAGGGCCTCATCATCAGAGTGTTCCTCGGAGTGATCATCGCTGAGCACCTCAGGACGGTTCTCGTCGTCCTCCTCGCCATCCTCAGCAACCGGGGAGCCCACGTTGTCCTCGTCACGGGGAGCCGCCGGAACGATGACCGGAGTGACGGTGGTGTCCTGGCCGACCTCGTCATCGTCGACGAGCCGGGTCTCGACGGCCTCCTCATGGGAGTCGTCGTCAACCTCTTCGGCGTCGACGACGTCAGGATCGCTGACGGCGCCGCGTCCTGGCTGGGCGATGACGATGTCGTCATCATCGATCTCCAGACCCGAACGACGAGCGGGCTCCATGCCGTAGTGGCCGTAGACCTCGGCCTCACGGTCACGCGAGAGATCGTCCTCCTCGGACGCCTCAGGGGCGGTCTCGATGATGTCGCGGTTGAACGGCACACTGACGTGGCTCGTGGAGTAATCGGCGCCGCGTACCGGGATGAAGTGCTCGTGGCCCTCCGAAAGCACGGTCACGAAGGTCACGGCACCGGTGACCTCGTCGGCAAAGATCTGCTGGATCGTCCCGACCTTCTCACCATCCGGTCCGACGACCTCGGCGTCGAACAGTCCGGGAATGTCCTTGGGATCCATGGCGCTGATGTCCATGTATCGACCTCTCGCTAGGGGGCTGGAACGTACGCGCATACACGCACTCTTCACCTCAGCTTTTCACAGTGCAGGCGCCAACTGGCGCAATGCATCCGGGCGCGTCTCGAAGTGAGCACCTGCCCGGATCGGGTTAACATGCCTTGGCCGGAGGATCAGAGCTCGTCAAACCAACGGTCTGACGATCAGCAGTCCGAGAGTCAACGGTCGTTGATCGCGCTGATCATCCGGTCGACGGCTTCCTCGAGCAGATAGCGTGGGGTGGCGAAATTGATACGTGCGTGCCCCTCACCCCCGGGCCCGAAGGTGGGACCGTCATTGAGACGGATACGGGCGTGACGCAGCAGCCACTCCCCTGGCGAGGCCGGAAGCTCGTAGGCGGAGAAGTCGAGCCAGCCCAGGTAGGTGCCTTCAGGAATCCGGTAGGACACTCCCGGCAGTTGATCGGCCAAGGTTTCCGACAGCCACACCGCGTTGTCATGGATGTAGCAGTTGGCGGCGTCCAACCATTCCTGACCGGAGTCGAAGGCGGCCTTGTTGGCAGCCATGCCGATCGTGGTGGCCCCTTCGGCGTCGAGCGGATGGACCTTCTGATCCCACAGCTTGACCTGCTCACCGGTGAAGAGGGAGATGAAGGCCGTCATGAGGCCGGGGATGTTGAACGACTTCGACGCCGAGGACACCAGCACCGAGTGAGCGGCCGCCTGCTCGCTGACGCTGGCATAGGGCACCGAGGCCTTGCGCTTCTCGCAGGCCGGGACGAGAGGTCCATGGATCTCGTCGGAGATAACGAACCCGTGGTGACGCTCGACGACCTCGGCCAGTCCGCGCAGCTCGTCCGCGGTGAAGACGCGACCCAGTGGGTTGTAGGGCTGGCAGAGGATGATCGACCCGGCACCCTTGGTGAAGGCCGCGTCAATGCCGTCAAGGTCGAGGGTCCAGCCCAGGTCGGAGTCGACCATCGGCACCGAGATGATCTCGCGTCCTTCCAGTCCCGGCAGCTTCCAGAACGGCATGTATGCCGGGGAAGGGACGATCACGGGGCTTCCGGGAGCGCTGTAGGTGCGAATGGCCAGCTGGACTCCGGACAGGACATTGCGCAGATAACGCACCTTGAGCGGATCGACCGTCAGGCCCTGGACCTTCTTCGTCCATGCCGCCCAGGAGTGCCGCAATCCGTTGTCGCGCGGATATCCGTAGGCGTGCTTCGCAACCATATCCTCGATGGCCTGCTGGATGGGCGGGGCAACCCGGAAGTCCATCTCGGCCACCCACAGCGGGATGACCCCCTCGGCGACGTCTTCCCACCTGGCCGTTCCGCGTGAACGCAACCACTCGACAGTAGGGCTGTCGAAGTCGAAACCAGTCATTGCCGTCCTTCCATAGTCCTCGACCGGGGCGTTGCCCCGGTGCAACGCCCGTTCACCGGGCATGTGGCTGCAGGTCGGTGACATGAAACCACATGCCCTTTCGTCTCAGCTTGTCACATACCACCGGGCACGTCTGCCGGGATTGCCGTCGAGAAGCTTGTAGGATCGTCGTGTGATCTTCAAACGTGTCGGTGACTCCCGCCCATACCCTGACCACGGGTACACGCAGAAGCAGTGGTCCCAGCTGGCGCCCGTGCAGGTGCGCTTGGACCAGCTCGTCACGACGAAGAGCAACCTTGACCTGGCGAACCTTCTCGAGGACGACTCCACCTTCTACGGGGACCTCTTCGCCCACGTCGTGGCCTGGCATGGCGACCTCTACCTTGAGGACGGCCTGCACCGCGCGCTTCGTGCTGCCCTTCAGCAGCGTCAAACCCTCCATGCCCGTGTCCTCGAACTGGACTGATGCCCCGTCATGACTCCTGATGAACGTCGCCACTATCTGAGGATGGCAGGTACCCCGATCACCCTGCTGGCCCTCGTCATCCTCATCGCGGTGGCCATCCGCGCCGGGTGGAAGGCCGTCAGTGCCCCCGTTCCCCCGCCACCGATCACCCCTTGCGTCAATCAGGACGTCAAGGGCAAGCTGACGACGAAGGATGTCACGGTTTCGGTGTACAACTCCGGTCACACCCGTGGCCTGGCGGGTAGCGTGTCGAAGCAGCTTGCCAACGTTGGGTTCGTCATTGATTCGGTGGCCAACCGTGAGCCCATGGTCAAGGGGGTGACGGTCATCGGCCACAACGCCAAGGATCCTGAGGTGAAGCTGGTTGCCGGCTACTTCCCGGCAGCAGTGCTGAAGTCGGATCCCAAACGCGTCGACCATGAGGTTGAAGTGGTGCTCGGCGATCGTGACCCGAACTTCAAGACGAATGCACCGAAGTTCGTGAAGGTTGGTGGGCCCGTGTGCCTGCCGTCACCGTCACCGACCCCATCGATGCTGGCGACGCC
>OGUE01000362.1_pt1 | contig 13305 bp, 7 predicted proteins | sample 1574111 | NCBI WGS metagenome assembly OGUE01 (sample SAMN03295833, study PRJEB24534) | human gut metagenome | isolation source: fecal sample 1 from infant 5 | host: Homo sapiens | place: USA: Pittsburgh, PA | collected 2014-07 | reverse complement strand
TGTCCCGTCTCATAAATGTTATGTTCTTTTTTAAAATCACGGACTTTTTTTACATAATCAGAGGCCGAAAAATCTTTGATAGATCTAAGCAACTCTTTTTCTGTTAAAGCAAACGGAAAGGGCAGCTCTTTAAAATCCATCAACAATCCCCGATCCTTTAGATATTCTTCATAGTCATAGGCATAAATAAAACATTTTTTTTCCATAATCAACATTTCTCCTAAAGTTGAAGAATAATCTGTCACCAATGTATCTGTTGCACATAATAATTCTTGCATATCATCATACGAAGAAGCATCTATCATTCCTGCAGGAAGTCCTTCGCCAATTATACGATTTTTGTTTACTGTATCATTTGGATGCAAGCGAATCAACATTACAGCATCTTGATTAAATGTTTTAGAATAGACTTGAATAATTTTAGAAAGTAATTCATTATTCATTTCTAAATCATACTCTTGCCTAAAAGTAGGTGCATACATAATTATTTTTTTTGAAGAATCAATATTAAAATAGCTATATACTTTTTCGATAATGAGCTTATCATAGTTTACTAACAAATCGTTTCTAGGAAGACCGTTTCTAAAAGTCTCTCCCTCATACCAAAATGTATCCTGTACATCAGGAATCATATTAGAAGTTTCAAATAATAGTAAGTCACACATTTGAGAATCTTTTTTTGCTGTTTTTACGTACCTTGATGGCAATTTAGTTTCAACATATTTTTCAATTTGTTTTAATGTAAAGCCAGCATGCCAGGTCTGAATATAAAACTGATTCGCTCTTTTTGGGGGATAAAAACTTTTTCGACAATTGTCAATCCAAATTTTTGCCGTAAACATTTCAAATAATGCTTGAAATGATCGAACATGAACAGTACGAACACTATTTGGACAACCACCGTTTTCTTTAACCCAATGTTTGTCAATTAACCATACTATATCAACCGGTGCCTTAGCTTCCAACAAATAATTACATATATACTTTGCATTATCCCCATAGCCTTTACCATTAAAGTTACTGACTACAATTTTATTCTTTTTAATTGGAAAAAAAATTAAAATTGGATACAGTAAATAGAATATACTATTTGCAAATATTCTTGAAAAGACCCTTGTCTTCAAATAAAGCCACTTATCCTTTAATTTTAAGACCACTTATTAAATCCACCTCTCAGTATAGCTACTTATTAACCTTTCTTAAATACCTCTGTTGCATTTTAGGAAAAACTTTATAAAGCATTGGGTGTATTCGAAGAAATGTTAAACTTAATTTTCTATTTTTAGTAAAATAGGGGTTAGCATAAATAAACTTTTGATTTTCTTTTAAAAAGCCTACTATTCTTTTAGTCATCTCAGGGTATTCTGACTCACTGTCTGATTTCATCATCTTGTCCAAAACATAAAAATTAGCCGCACATACACGTTTGAATGCAAGGTCGCTATATTCTGGCATAATTTCTTGAATAGTATGCCATGCTTGTTCCCAAGAATCAATACTTTCTAAGTCTCGAATATTAAACTTAGAAGCGGTAATGCTTCCTTCTCTATGAACGTAAAAATAATAACTAGCAGTATCTACAACTACCTTTTTACATTGATTTAAAACATCCATAATTACATAAACGTCTTCGTGGGCCTTACCAACTGGATATCTTAAGTCATCAAATATATTTCTCTTATATAGTTTAGCCACCGCATAAACAGATGCTTGTTTACCGATTAAAATCATTTTAGTTGCTTCTTTTTGGGTAACTACATATTTTTCAGAAGGAGTTATCTCAGGCTCTTGACCAGAATAAACACTTGTTACCCCCACAATGGATAAATCAGCATCTTCCTGTACCATATTTTTGTACAATACTTCTAGCATATGTGTATCAATATAGTCATCACTATCTACAAAAGTTAGATACTTCCCTTTAGCAACATCAATCCCTGCATTTCGTGCAGAACTTAATCCACCATTTTCTTTATGAATTACTTTTATCCGCTCATCTAATCTCTTTAATTCGTCACACATTTCTCCTGATGAATCTGTAGAACCATCATCTACTAATAATAATTCAAAATCAGTAAAGGTTTGTGAAAGTATTGATTCAACACATTTTTTCAAATAATTTTCGACATTATAAACAGGAACAATTATACTAATTTCTGACATCTTTAACTCCTTACTTCCCTAAAATTTTTCGATACATAAAATTATATAATGGGCCATTTACTAAATATAGAAGTAAACCCATTTTTTTGGCACTACTTGTTTTAGTATTTTTCATTAACCCAACGAGATTTTTTCTAATCCTTTTTCTAGAAAAATCCAGATATTTTTTATTGATTTCCCCTCTAGGTTTACTTGTTATTTTAAATCCTGTAGATAAATATCCATCTAATACTTTATCTAAAGCTAGTGACGATAAAGCAGGATACTCCTCTACTATTTTATTTAACAAAATCTCCCGTTGAGTAACATTATCGTATTGTTTCTCGTTAAATTTTTGATGTACTATACTCGAATGATTTTGGTAATAATAAATCCCTGGCATGGCTAAGTAATTAACGGCTTTGGCTCGTTTCATAACCTCATAGGTAGGCACTATATCTTCATATAATTTACCTTCAGGAAAACGTACTTCATCAAAAAGGTGATTGCGGTATATCTTATTCCAAGCGTAAAAATCTATTCCTTTATCAACAAAGAGAGAGCGGATGATTGCCTCTTTGTCAGTAATTATTTGCTCTTTAGGAATCAAAGAAATTTCTTTGGTTTCGTTACCCTTTATCAGACCAAACACTACTACATCTATTTCAGGAGAATCAAAAGCTTGGACTGCTTTATCTAAAATGCTTGGTAAAAAATAATCATCACTATCTAAAAAGGCAATAAGGGTACCTTCGGCATACTTCAAACCATAGTTCCTTGCAGAAGCAAGTCCACCGTTTTTTTTATGGTACACTTTTATATTTTTATGTTCTTCTACTAATTTTTCAGCTAATTTGCCACTGTCATCAGAAGAACCATCATTAACCAAAATTATTTCATAAGGAACTGATAAATCTTGGTTCAAAACGCTAGTTACTGCACGAGTTAACGTGGTCATCACATTATATACTGGAATAATCACGCTTAACTTTAAATTTTCTTTTTCCACACTTTTCCCTCATTTTATTAATATATTTTGACGTTTTCATGTTCAAGGAACTTAACATGTACAAAATGATTGAGCACAATAGATCTTTAAAATATCTCTATAGATATTTCAAGCCCGACTAATCGTATTATATTTATTAGCTGATATTGAATTCTCTCATGATATAAATAGATAGTTCCTAATTAATTGCATAAACTTTATAATCTTCTTTAGTAACATAAACCAAGATATATAGCATCTGTTTTTGACTTCTGGCATATGGTATAGTTGTAGTAATTCCTTATAGCTGTCAAACAGCCTATAAAATTGATTTTTAATAAATCTTATAGCTTTCTTTTAATAATCGCGAGCCAGCTTTATGTCCTTCTCCATTGACTATGGAACACGCTGTACCAGAAAAATTAAGTTTTTATTCTTGCATCAACGTTATATGGAATGTTTATTTCTCGGGATACTAAACATCATCACTATAAGAACAGCAATACATTCTATAGTAGCTTTTTTCAACTCTATAATTCCTTATTTTTACCCTAGATTTTTATTATTCTTTATCAACTTGATATGCTTATTTTTTTAATGTACTTGTTAGTAACAAAAATCAATCGATCTCTACTACCATTCTCATTAACTATTAATTTCCAATTTTTATAAGTTTGCTTTCCGATACTTTCTATCGCATTCAAGATATATATTGGAATTATAAACAGGCATAATAGCTGATACAAGTATCTTTTCCATCCATTCACCCCTGCTCTTACTTTATTGCTTACTAGGTAAATAACACCCCATATTATCTCATACGCATACATATATTTCAATTAATCTTTTATAATGATTATCCACAGTTTTATCTCTCTGTAATAAAAACATACTAAGATTAGAGGGGAAATGCATTGACGGATGAATTTCCCCTCTATTGCTCTTTTAAGCGTAGAGTTGTAAGTGAAAGGATGACCGAACATAGCCTCTTTGACTTCGAGCCCCACACAAAAAAACAGTCTCCTTCACTAGAACAATTAAGCAAACTGCTAGTTGAAGCAGCCAAACAGACGGAATAATTCGAAAGTATTCTAGGAATTAGTAAACTCTCTGCAGGACTCATTATTGGTGTATTAGGTGACATTCGCCGTTTTTTTTCTCACAAATAACTAAACGCTCTTACCAACTTCTTCACTTTTACGGATTTTTATCCGTTCGTCATGTGTCTGATGCCATGAGTTTCCTAATTTTTAATGGGCAAACAAGAAAACTATTTGATATTGTTGAAAACCGACAACTGCCTTGCTTAGAACGTTATTTTAATCGTTTTCCACTGTCTGTGCGGGAAAACGTTCAAATAGAAAAGATCCAGAGGATTTTATCCTCTGGATTTGACACGATTCTATAATTCCTCTTTCCCGATATTATTTGACAAAGAGTCTTTTTAAGTTACTTAACTAATTCACTTTTTGTACATAACGTTTATTTGAAGTGATATACCCTTGTGATGTTTTTAATCTTGGATAACCATTTTTACTATATTCAATTCCTTGCACTCTAATAGTAGTTCCTTTTTTTACTGGAGATCCAGGTGTTTTAAATTCTAAATCAGTATAATAACGATCATTGACAAGCATTACAATTTTTACTGGATTTTCTGTATAGTAGTTGTCAATATTACTGATTGCTGCTGAAACGATATCTTTTCTTGCCGTTAAATATCCTTTTCTTGTTACCAAGCGGGGATATCCATTAGATGAATATTCAATTCCTTGCACTTCTACTAGTGTATTCTTTTTCACTGCGGCACCTTTGCTTGTAAAGTCGGCATTGTTATAAAATGTTTCATCTTTCATTACTACTACTCGACCTGGATTAGCTGTGTAATACTTATCAATATTACTGATTGCTGCTAAAACGATATCTTTTCTTGCTGTCAAATATCCTTGAGGTGTTACCAAACGAGGGTACCCAGTTGATGAATATTCAATTCCTTGCACTTCTACTAGTGTATTCTTTTTCACTGCGGCACCTTTGCTTGTAAAGTCGGCGTTGTTATAAAATGTTTCGTCTTTCATTACTACTACTCGACCTGGATTAGTTGTGTAATACTTACTTAAGTCAGGCCCACTACTATTACCCATATTTAAAAAATTACTATAGGTCATGGAAATATCAAACGGACGCCCTTCATAATTAGCTAAACCAGGGAAATACATTTGCGAAGACCATTGCCAAGCACCATGGTCATTATTCCACTGCATGGAACTATCTGGAGTATATGGATATTGCGCTACCCATACTCTGTCTCTTCCGAAGGCGGAGGTGTCGATATAGCCATTTGTTAACCACCATTTGCCAACATACAACGCATCATTTTTATACCCTAGTGCCTTTAATTGCTGGTTAAACGCAACAGAATTAGCATGGGCGTTTCGCCCATTGTTTGTAAGCGTTGGATCTTCCGCATCATTAAACATTATGGTATTTTTATCTAAGCCAGAGTTAGCCGCTGCCTGAGCAAAATATCTTGCTTCATCTTGTGCTGTCGCAGCAGAGACATACATACTATAGTGATATGCTGAAACTTTTAAGCCCGCAGCTTTGGCATTTCTAATTTGGCCCGCAGCATATGGATTAACATACCAAGTTCCTTCTGTTAATTTAACCGAGACACCTGTTACACCATAGCTTTTAATTTTTTGATATTCAGCTACTGAAATGTCTCCATTCCAACTAGAAACGTCAATAAAATTCTTGCCAGGCAAATTAGGATCATTCGCATAGACGTTCGCAACTGTTGCTCGCGCTACCCTAGAAGAAAGGCCGTTTTTCATAGCATATGTTCCTTTTTTATGGTTCGTTCCTTCACGTGCTGCTTCTTGATAATCCGCTTCATCTTGGTCAATGGTCTTTTTTTCTACTTCAGAGCTTTGTGATGCTTCTGTTTTACTATCTGTTGTGTTTGTTTCTGAAACAGAAGAATGTTCTTCCGTTGTACTATTTGTTGAAGAATCAAGAGACTCTTCTTTTGTGCTTGAAGTAGAACTATCTCTTTCAGAGGTATTTTCTTCTGTAACAGAAGATGTATCCTCCGTTGAATTAGTCGTTGTTTCTGACGTAGCTTGAGTGACCAAGCCAGTCTCCCCCGTTGTTTCTGTTTTTACAAGCTCTTCTCCTGATGCAATCACACTAAAACTATTTAATAATACAGTACAAATTAACATACCTGAAATGATTTTTTTCATGAAACTCTCCTTATATATTTAATAATATGTATCTTTCTTAAACACTTGCCATTCGCTCTCGAAAAATGTGTATCCTATAACCTTCAACTAATTGTTTTCACATTTTAAAACTAACACCAATTATTATCTCATACCTTTATTTCAAATTCAATTACGCTTTTTTAACATTCCTATATCAATTTTTTACTTTTAAATGGTAAAAAGATGAAAACAGATCTTTAATCGATTGTTTTCATCTTTTATTTATTTTTTAAGATATTCTGTGTACGATTTTTTAGCATCAACAATTAGCGCTTCATGATGGGGTTGGCGATCTTCCTCTGGTGGCAATTGCATATAATCCCCAAAAACCTGTGTTAAGTAGCGCTTGTAGTCCACTGGTATTGGCATTTTTGTATCTTCAAACGGAACAAAAATAGCAGATTTAAAATCTGCTATTTGTTCCACTTTTCCTTTTCCTCCCTATTCATTCTTTGCATATTTAAATGTTGTATAGAATAAAAAACGCATTAAGTAGAATGAACTTTTAATAACTGAAAACTGTTCATTTTGACGCAAAATTTTCCAAACCCAACTGATTGTATTCCATTTGTTAGAAGATGTAGAGGTGGTTAGCTTACGATAAATGGCTAATTTTTCGTTAATAAAATAGACCGTATTTATTTCTTTCAAAATGTTTAACCAAGTAGCATAGTCTTCATGTTTTAAATCCGGCATTAAATGGCGTTTAAGCAGATTAGATTCGACTACGACTGTTAAGCAGCCGATAGTATTTGTTTTTAAAAGATCTTGATAGGTTTGTGGTCCTTCACTAAAATTACGCTCATGAGTAATGTTGCCATTTTCATTACATACAAAATAAGAACTACATGTAAATAAAAGTTTTTTTTCTTCCATCCACTTGATTTGAACTTCTAATTTATTAGGAAGCCATAAATCATCACTATCTAAAAAGGCAATATATTGTCCCTTTGAAGCTTCAATTCCTTTATTTCTGGTCTTTGCAATGCCCATGTTCTGTTCATTTTTCAGTAAAAAGATTCTTGAATCTTTTTCCATAAAGGCAAGTGCAATATCAATAGAATCATCTTTACTTCCATCATCAATGAGTAATAATTCCCAATTCTGATAGGTTTGTTCCAGAACGCTTTCAATAGATTTTGATAAAAATTTGCCAGCATTGTACATGGGCATAATAATTGAAACAAGTGCTGTTTCCATTTGTTCACTCCTCGTTGCATTTTATGTAAGAATGTAACAGTTTATATTATCGCATAGCTCTTTTATTATTTCAACGTTCCTTGTTTCCAAAAAAAGTTTGAGACATAAGCTTAAATAACTTATGTCTCAAACTTTTAACGGTAAATTCTAATAGCATTCTCTTTACAATAATCCATCGTCAATTCTTCACGTTCTTCAGACTCATCCAATCCTCTTGATGATACTTTATCAAAGAGAATTTTGATGGTTTGAAGCAGAATTTTCATATCCAACAGTAATGAATAATTCTTGATGTACAGTAAATCAAAGTTCAATTTACTATTGTAGTCAGAAGCATACTTCCCATAAACTTGGGCATAGCCGGTAATCCCCGCACGTACATTGTGACGTAAATAGTAATTCGGGTTTTCCTGATTAAATTGATCAACAAAGAATGGTCGTTCAGGACGTGGTCCGACAATGGACATATCCCCGCGAATAACATTGATTAGTTGTGGCAACTCATCAATACGTAAAGCGCGCAAGTATTTACCAACTGTAGTGACGCGACTGTCGTTACTTGTAGATAAGACTGGACCTGATTTTGCTTCCGCTGTTGCCGACATCGTTCTAAATTTTAAAATCGAGAACTCACGTTGATCTAATGTAATCCGAGTTTGTTTGTAAATCACTGGTCCCGGTGAAGTTGCTTTGACTAAAATCGCTGCAATAAGCATTAAGGGTGAGGTAATCACAAATAGGCAAACAGAGACTAAAATATCGAATAAACGTTTAATAAAATTCTCTTCTGGTTGGATTTCAAAATTTGAGACTTCGATAATACTTTCATCTTCAAAGTTCATCATGTTTGGTTTTAACATAATTAGATTTTCAAAATTTGTATCTAAAAAGATTTTTTTCTTGTGTTTGACAATTAATTGATACAATTTTACTTTTTCGTTCTCATCAACATTACTTGAAATATAAACAATATCGATTTCATCGATAATTTTTTTTAAGTTTTCATAGTAATTGCTGACAACAACGCTCGTTACTTTATGCTTGTTATTTTTATCAGACATAAAGTTTTGAATTGACCGCATGACTTGATTTTCTTTACCTAGTAAAACAACTTTTCGCTCATTGCTGACCTTTAAGTAAAGATAATAAACAAGAATTCGCCAAAGACTTAGAACAATAATTCCGATTATAAAGGAATATCCTAAAACAGAACGCGGGAACGTAAACCAACGTCCGGCAAATGTCACAATCATAATCGTTAAAGTCATTAAAATTTGACCAATCACCGTGACAAAAATGATGTCACTAATTTTGCGATTATAAAAAATATACGCACCTAACAACAAATTCAAAAAAATAAAAAAGATTGAAATGTAAATTGCAGATTTTTCATAAGCCACAAAGTTAAATGAAGGAATTTCTCGGCCAAATTTCACCATAAACCCTAAGATGATTGATAAATTATAGAGCAAAACGTCTGCTAAAATAATTACAATCCGTCTTGCATTACTCCATTCACTTTTTGATGTCATTAAAAACTTCCTCTCTTCACTTCCAGTAATTACATTATTTGTAATAACATGCAACCCCTATATTACCATAATGTCAGCGGACAAGAAAGTTCTATAGGATGAAAATTATCTGCGATGTCTTTGGACACGACTTAATTCTTCAGGTTGGTCCCAGCCCTCTTCGTCAACAGGTGCTATCGGGCGCTCTTCATTGCTAACAGGACTTGTTTGTTTCACTCGTTTTCTTCTTTTAGGTGTCGTTGGACTTTCATGTCTTCCTCGTTTTTTCTCTGGCCGGAAGTAGAAGGCTAGCCCAAGGAAACTATAAACTATCGGCATCCAATGAGGCGCTAATAAAATATCTTCCATAAATGAATGAATCCAGATTAAAAGGAAGCCTAAAAGTAAACTAACTTGCAAACGATCCAATGTTTTTTTACGGAAACCAATCAATAAAATCATACTGACTAAAAAACCAAATAAAATCAGATAGCCAATGACACCAAAATTACTTAACGTAAATAGAAAAGCATTATGTGTCCCCAGCGGTTTCCATGAGGCCACAAAAGGCTCCATACCGACTTTAATATGTTGAGGATCAGATAACCATTTAGCAAAAAACTCATGCCAAATTCGTTCTCTTCCTGTAAATAAATCAACAGTATCCGATTCCGCACATAAGTAAAATAACAATGGTCCCAATGCAGCTACTCCGACAAAACCAAACAGCCAAACTTTCGAACGTTGCAAGAAACGTTTTGGTAAAAGATTATCCACCAGAATAAAACCAACTAAAATGGCAAAAGAGGTTTTGGATTGACTGACCCATGTACCTAAAACACCACCAATGTATACAGGTAAAAGCAGCAGGTTAAAAACCTTATTTCTATATGCTTTGATCAAACTACTGGCCATCATTGTTGAAAACATCAACGTTGCACCAATCGTATTGGTATTAATCCAAATACTTTCTAGTTTATTTGATTCTTTAAAAATTTCGTCTGCTGGAATCAACTGAGGCAACTCCACGGACATCCGATACAAAGTCGCACTCAAAGCAACTAAAGAGACAATTAATAAAAGCGTTTGATCCACACGGTCAAAGACACAAACTTTAAAACAAAGGACCAACAAAATAATTAAAGGAATCATTGTATCTGTTTGCATTGTGCTATGACGGATTGATTCCGTAAAGTGAAACAAGAGCCAGGTGGCTAACGCCAACGCAACGGTTAGCCAGTCAATAAATTTTAATTTCGTACAATTTAATAGCAGTACAAGTATTACTGCTATTAATAATAAAATTGAACTATTGGCATACATATATTTTGTGACTGGCGCATCAATTCCTACGACCCACATCGTATACGAGCCGATCATTGTTACTAATAAAATAAGTCGACCGATTCTATTCAATACTTTTCCCATATTCAAACCTCATTCCATGAATGAATCACTAGTCGTTTATTCGATAAATATATGCCCCGTTCTGATCAGGTCCATATAATTTTTCAAAATGAATCGTTGGTGTGTCTAACGGTTCTAATGGTTTATAAACGACCGCATATTTAATCCCATATTCTTTTAATTTTTCTGGAGATAAACGAGCAATAATCGCATCTTTTTGCATCAACTCTAAAACAGGGGCCTGATTTCCTACTTCAACATTGATGTGCGCATAGCGATTATAAATAAATGTGTCTTTTCCTTTTGGATCTAATGGTTTCCAAGCCTCTAAGTCAGGCGTAAAAGCAACACCGTTAAATGTATGCACACCTAACATTGGCAAATAGCCATACATCAAGCGTTCGCCCACCCACAATTGGTTGGGGTCTTTTTTGTTAATTTCTTCCACTTCTACCGCTAATTTTTTACCATAGACAGCAGAAACGCCTCGAGAAATTGGATTAACAAAGGTACCAGAAACCATAATGATTCCTAATAAGACAAGGACAAATAACGTGCGCCAACGTTTAAATAAAGCAACAATTAAAACGGTAGCGACAACTAAGACACCAATGATGTCCATTCGTGTAACGTATAACCGTAAATTGCCCGTATATAAAACAAAGAAATACAGAACAACATTTAATCCTAGCGCCCCTAACCAGGCCATCATTGGAATTTTTGCTTGGCGATTCCATAAATAATCGATGAACCATAAACTTAACAACACAGCGGCAAACCCGAAGGATAACATCGCCCGTTGTTCTGGCACATAAGACCACAATGTCAACTTAGCAAAAATTGTTGGAAATTGAACGCTCATCCAAACTAAGTTAAATAAACAATACACGAATAAGACAAAACCGTAAATGTTTTCTTTGATTTTTTTATAAAAAATAAATGGTGAGAGCGGCAAAATAACAAAAAATAATTGATAAAAACTACTGATTTCCGAATTATTTGAATATGGAACATCTTGAAACGGCATTTTCCAATTTGTTAAAAATAACAAAATATCGCGTTTAGGCATATCGCCACCTAAACTTACCCGTTTTCCTGGATAAGCGGTATCCATTACTGCTTTTAAGGAATCCAATGAGCCATATAGCGATCCGCCAACAATAATCGCCGTCATCAAGAGTGCTCCACCTATCAGGACCCCATCCCACTTATCCAACTTAATTTTTTTACGAAATTCTAAAAAGAATAAAATTAAAAATAATAAAATCAAATAACCAAGTGGTACTTGTAACGCAGGATAAATAACTAAAACAAATCCTGAGGCCATAATAACAGCCGTTATCGCACAAATGACACGACGTCGAACACTACTATGATAATAGAAATAATTATAAATTCCCACTAAAAAACCTAAGCCAAAAAATACTAAATCTCCAACTGGCGAGACAAACCACCATTGAAGGGCCGAAGAAAACGGAATCCAAACACTTGCTAACAAAGCTAAATATTTATTCCGCCGTGTGACGATCAAGCCAATTTCAAAAGAAAATAAAATTAAGCCAATTAATTTAAGATTCCAATACCACGATAAGCCATATTCTTTGCCTAATAGTACATAGCCCCACGTAAAAGGTTTCGCTAACGTGGCCAAATTCCACGCTGGTGAATTATAGCCTACCACCATGTCTTGCCCATTTAACGTAATCACATCATTATGTGTTTTCAAACCTGTTTGTGTTTGTGAGAGGCTAAAGGGGGTTTGAACGAGCCATTCATCCGAGCGAACACCTCTTGGTTCACCAGCAATTAATGAACTTTTTTGGCCATCCGCATATTCAGAAACATACGCATCCCACATGTTTAATGAACTACCATGGACTTTAAAGGCGACCAGTAAAATAAAAATGACTGCCGCTAGCAGATAGCGCCAGCGTAACAAATGATCAACCAAGCGAGCGCTCTGCTCAGCTTGGTTGCGTAATGGTTGTTTTTCTTTTCTTGTAGTTAGTTGTTGTTCCATCTTTTCGCTCCATTTCGTCATCCGCAATTGCATCTAGTCAATTCGTAATGAAAAGTTGGGAATATCCCTTGTCAGATTAGGATTATAAAATGGATCATTTTCAATTAAAGGTCCCCATTTTTCTTCCATCATCACTTTTTCTTGTTCAAAACGTTTTTTCTTTTTGCCTTTATCATCATATCCACGAGTTTGAGATTCAAAATGATAAAGCTCTGCTTCATGAAGCCAGACATTGTCACGTCCTAAAGCTTGGACTTTCAGGCATAAATCAACATCATTGAAAGCTACGGTAAACGCTTCTTCAAAACCACCAACTGCATCAAAATCTGCTTTTTTCATAAGTAAGCATGCGGCAGTTACTGCTGAATAATTAACATTAATAGCTAACCGACCAAAATAGCCTAAGTCACCATGGGGATAACCATAATGACCATGTCCAGCGACACCACCTAATCCTAAAATAACGCCTGCGTGTTGGACCGTATTATTTGGATACAATAATTTCGCACCTACACAGCCAATCCGTTCTTGCTGAGCAAATGAAACCATCAAGGTTAACCAATTCTCTGTAATCACTTCGGTATCATTATTTAAAAATAATAAATACTCTCCGTGCGCTTTTTTCGCTGCACGATTGTTAATAGTTGAGAAATTGAATGGAATATCGATTGATTCAACGAAAAAGCGGCCAGGTAATTGTTGTTCAAATTCTGCATATAATTCGTGCATTTTTGGATCTGTACTTCCTTTGTCAGCTATAATAATCTC
>OGUE01000345.1_pt1 | contig 13846 bp, 13 predicted proteins | sample 1574111 | NCBI WGS metagenome assembly OGUE01 (sample SAMN03295833, study PRJEB24534) | human gut metagenome | isolation source: fecal sample 1 from infant 5 | host: Homo sapiens | place: USA: Pittsburgh, PA | collected 2014-07 | reverse complement strand
CAGCAGCCCTACGTATCACCATCGAATGCCTACTGGCACCCACCCTCCGTGTCACCGATACTGCTGGCATCGACCTGCGCACCGCCCTGCACGACGGGCTACGCAACGCCGAACGACAGACAGGCCACCACAACTGAGACAGGGGCCTCACCACCAGGGGGGTAGCACACACTACCCCCCTGCAAGGTCGTCGTGTGTCCTCTCACTTCGAGAGCGTGCCGTACACCCTGGCGCACTCATCACAGATCACCGACCGACGCCGACCACCAGCCGTGGTGGGCTTAAGCGCCGACGGCGTCGACGGATACATGACGTGACCACATAAGGCGGTCGTCACCCCACCAAACTCCTGACACTGCACCATCTTCCGCCGGGACACATAGTGAAGCATCTCCACCTCATCAGTAAGGCTCTCGGACGTGGTGTGGGCAGATGTTGAACTCGTGGTCTCCATGACCGGTTCCCTTCGGTTGGGAACCACCTGGTGAGACCGTTCTGGAACCGAAGTTCCCACTATTCTCCCATCATCTCCGGTGGGATCGGGCATCACTCCTAGCCAGAAGCAACTTCCGTTGTGCCCCCACTGGGACTCGAACCCAGGACCCGCGGATTAAAAGTCCGCTGCTCTAACCAACTGAGCTACGGGGGCTCCCCTAGTGTAGCGACACGCCCATGTCGGTGCGAGGTGGCCGAGGAGCCTGCCGCTGTCCAAGGTCTGTCCAACATGCCTTCCACGAGGCCTGACGATGCCTACTCACAAGCGTCAACCACTACTTCAGAGTTGGCAGAGAATCCTTAGACTCGCCATCCTGCCGACGCCACCCTCCGGCATCCTTGTCAGTACCAACGGCATCATCCCTAGTCAATGCGGATTATGAGACCTTTGACGCCTTTTTCAAATCCCAAATAACACCTTTGAGATTCTCAGCTCTTTCTCGGCGTGTCGCGTTGACGTCGACAGAAAATACCTCCAACCGAGTGGACGAAACCGTTTCGGCCGCCTTCAATGTCCTTGTCACGAGAGGCGTTCCTGGTTGGGTCGGTGGACGGATCCGGGGAAGAGTCAGGAGCTCCTCGAATGGAGGCGGGTCCACACGCCGAAAGGAGTCAGTTCCATGGGTGTAGTGCGCCCACTTCGGGCCGGGGTCGCGACTCTGGCCACCGCTGGTCTCGCCATCAGCGGCAGTCAGTTCTTCGTCCCCCAGGCACAAGCCTCCAAGACCGCAGTCCTGGCCCGTGTGTCGGCTCGCACCGCCGTCAACATCAGGTCCCAGGCAGGCGTCCACGGAAAGATCCTGGGTGTGCTCGAGAGAGGCCAGCAGCTTAATCAAACCGGCACGCCCGTAAACGGGTGGGTCCCGGTCGCTTACCGCGGCCACACGGCTTACGTTGACCATCACTACCTGTCATCGGTCGCCTGGCGCCCTTCGACCTCAAACCCCTCCGCATCCAGCTCTCCGGTTGGGTTCGCCCAGGCGACGACATACGTCAATGTCCGAGCAGGGCACTCCATGCAGACCACCAAGGTGGGGATGCTCTCCCCCGGCGAGAAGGTCGGCCTCACCGGCCGGACCTCCCAGGGATTCAGCGAGGTCGTCTACAACGGCGTCCATCGCTGGGTGGCTTCCCGTTACCTGAGCACCACCACCGTCAAGCCCACTCCCAAGCCAGCACCAAAGCCAGCCCAAACCACGACCGTCTACACGACCGCCAACCTCAACCTGCGCAACGGCGCATCAATGAGCACCTCGGTCGCCACCACCGTGTCTCGCGGCACCGCCCTCACCACCACCGGACGCACCACTGGCATCTGGACACAGGTCAACTACCACGGCCACAACCTGTGGGCCTCCAGCACGTACCTCACCACCACCAACCCAGCACCCACACCCAAGCCCAGGCCCGCGCCCAGCCCTTCAGTTTCACCCAGTAGCGCCCGGGCCGCCATTGTCAACTACGCCAAAGCGCAGGTGGGTAAGGCCTACATCTGGGGAGGCGAAGGTCCAAACGGCTTCGATTGCTCCGGCCTGGTGTTGAAGGCATACCAGCAGGCTGGAATCTATCTGCCTCACTACTCAGGGTCGCAGATCGCGCGTGGCCATCGCATTTCCTTGGACGAGATCCAGCCAGGAGACCTCCTTGCCAAACCAGGCGGTGGTCACATCGCCATCTACGTCGGTAACGGGCAGATAGTGGAAGCAGCGAATCCACGTGCTGGAGTGCGCCTCACCTCTATCTACTCCTCGTTGTACCCACTTCGCATTGATTCGGACATCCTCGACTGAGCCACCACCACGCCGGCAACCCTCAAAGGGGTTGCCGGCGTGTGTAATTTCTGGCGTGCCGGGACTCCGGCGGTCAGACTTTCGAGCCGCCGATTTCTCGCCTGTGATGTGACCTAGATATGATGGTCCAGTTCGGCGGTCGCCATTGGTGCGCATCCGCTGAGTCCCGGTCGTCCAGAGGCCTAGGACACCGCCCTTTCAAGGCGGCAACGCGGGTTCGAATCCCGTCCGGGATACAAATCCAGAGCCCTGTACCGAATTCGGTACAGGGCCTTTTCATGCTCTACGGACGTCTTCTCACGTGACCACACTCCCTATCGCACCCCACCTCCCTCCTCTCCCAGGCTGTCGAAGTCCTCGACGCCGTCTGGACATCCACTATCTCTAAGTCCATTCGCACCATCTCCACCCCGAAAGCATTTCGTTGTGTTCACTCAGAGTGAACACAACAGCACTGCAGACAGCACCCCAGGGAGCAAGTAACACCCCTAGTCACAGCGTCTTTGAACCCCAATCCCGGACTCGATTTCCCTTCCACCCCAAAACCTTGCTATATTTTTCGAGCTGCCTGAGGCAGCGGTCAGGGCTCGAAAGAGCCAAGGCCCCGTAGCGCAGTTGGTTAGCGCGCCGCCCTGTCACGGCGGAGGTCGTGGGTTCAAGTCCCATCGGGGTCGCTGAAGCGGTGATGAGTTCATCACCGCTTTCGTGTTCATGAGACTTTTGCATGGACACGATGGCCGGGTAGCTCAGTTGGTAGCAGCGTTCGCCTGAAAAGTGAAAGGTCACCGGTTCGACCCCGGTCCCGGCCACCCCGAAGAACATTCTGTAATGCTGCAGACCGCTCAGCTTCCGCCTGATCCTTCATACAAGTCATATCTTGACTGACTCTGTGACCTCACAGCTTCCCTGCCAGGATCCTCGGCGCCAACCCCATCGGATTGCGCCCAGCGGGTTCAATGTCGTCCACGAAGGCGGCTCAGGAACCTCGACGACGGTGAATCTCATCGGTTCTGGGCAACTACTACGTCGCTCTTCCCCCCAGCGTCGTCTCTGGCCTCCAGCATTCGAAGTCCTCGGCAGGGCCCGATCCCGAACTCGTGGCCAAGAGCATCTACCGCTACCACTTCAGATCCAGCGCTGATGGCCCCATTCAAGGTTTGACAGCCCGGAGAGACCGCGAGTCATGGAACGTGCACGTTCAACAAGTCGAAGGGGGCAGGCGATAATCTCGCCTGCCCCTCGTCATATCCCCCAGGAGGATACGTCAGCGAATCACTTCACCGATCCACTCATGAGACCGGACACGAAGTACTTGCCCAGGGCGATGTACACCAGCAGGGTCGGCAGGCAGGCGACGAGCACGCCAGCCATGATCTGCGGGTAGTTCGGGTTCTGCCCGGACGCCAGGGCGTTCAGACCGAAGGTGACCGGACCATTGTTCTGGTTCGTCAGGAACAGCGCGAAGAGGAAGTCATTCCATGCGCTGGTGAACTGCCAGATGAGGGTCACGACGAAGCCGGGAATCGACACCGGAAGGACGATCTTGGCGTAGGTCGAGATCGTGGCGGCACCGTCCACACGAGCCGCCTCAATGATCTCCGAGGGCACTGCGGTGGCGTAGTAGTTGCGGAAGATCAGCGTGCAGATCGGGATGCCGTAGACAACGTGACACAAGATCAGGGTGGGAATACCGGCGAACCACGGAGCTCCCTGCTGAATGTCCAGCATCATGCCCGACAACGGGATCATGATGGCCTGGTAGGGAATGAACATTCCGAACAGGAAGAGCACGAAGATGACGTGGGATCCAGGGAACTTCCACTTCGCGAAGACGTAACCATTCAAGGATCCCAGAATGGCCGAGAGGATGGCTGCCAGCACAGCCATGACGAGGGACCGTCCCATGGCAGGAGCCAGGGCGTCCCAAGCGGCCTGCCAGCCGCCCACGGACCACACTCGAGGCAACTTCCACGCCGTTGACTGATCGTAGCCAGATGGCGTCTTGAAGCTCGTCACGAGCAGGGCGTAGGCGGGAGTGAGAACAAGTACTGCGAAGAACACCAGAAGGACGTAGCGGACCGCACCCATGGTCTTCTGGGCAGGGGTGCGACGGCGACGACGCTTCGGCATGTCGGTGAGGGCGTCACCGGGCGGGGTGGGAGGCACGCTGGCCTCACCCGGAAGCACTGTGGTGGTCATCAGCGTCCTCCCTTCTCGGTGCGGTTGGTGTAGATCAGGTAAGGCACGACGACCACGGCCACGATGACCAACAGGATCGTCGCGTTGGCGGCGGCTGCCGTCGGGTTGTTGAGCTGGAACATCTGGGTCCACATCAAGGTGGCAGGCACCTCAGCCGTGTAGGAGCTCTGGCCGGCAATGGCGTAGATGAGGTCGAACATCTTCATCGACATGTGCCCAACGATGATGAGGGCACTCAGGGCAATTGGCGAGAGCTGCGGGAACAGCACATTCCAGTAGAGCTTGAACTCGGAGGCTCCGTCGACCCGTGCCGCCTCGCGCTGGTCCTCGGAGATGCCACGGAACCCAGCCAGGAAGAGAGCCATGATGTAGCCCGATAGCTGCCAGATCGCCGGGACGGCCATGGCAGCCATGTTGAACTTCCCGGACGAGTACCACGACGACTGCAAGCCGGGCATCCCCAGGTGGACGAAGAGCTGGTTGAGACCGGTGGCCTGACCATCTTTGGCCGGAGAGAGCAGCCACCGCCAGATGACTCCGGCAGCCACGAATGAGACGGCCATCGGGAACAGGAACACCGACCGGAAGAAGCCCTCACCGGTGACGCCCTTTTCCAACAGGAGAGCCCACAAGAGGCCGAAGATCATGGTTCCGGCAACGAAGACCACCGTCAGGACCAAGAGGTTCCACATGGCGTGCTGGTAGCGGTTATCGGACAACTGGGAGTAGTTCTCCCAGCCACCGGGCGCCTTGATGCGTCCCGACTTGGTCTTGACCCGAATCAGCGAAGTGAAGACGGTCTTTCCGATGAAGCCGTAGACGAAGATACCGACGAGGATGATTGACGGCAGTACGAGGAGAAAGCTCGGAAGCCAGCGTCTCACTCTTTTCATGATGAATTCTCCCGGGTTCTGGGGGGTGACAAGTACGACACAGTGCCCTGAAGGCGTGCACGGACTCCCGACGCCGTCTCACCACCAGCACGACGAGATGTCAGGAGCAGCGCCTCCGGCGTGGCGCGGGGCCGGGCAAGCACGGGCCCCACACCAGTCGCGCCAGAATCAGACGGTCAATTGCCGTACTTGTCGTGTGCGGCCGCCAGCGAGGAGGCCAGGTTGTCGGTGTTCTTGTCCTGGTAGAACTTGCTCATCGCGGTGTTGATCTCGGAGCTCCAGGCCAACGAGACAGCAGCACCGTGAGCGATCGAGGAGACGATCGGCAGGTCCTTGAAGTCCTTCATAGCGTCCTGCTGGTACTTGCTGAATCCGTCCGGCTTGACATCGGTACGGGCCGGGATGGATCCCTTGATCTTGTTGAAGGACTCCTGGGCCTCGGCGGAACCGACGAAGCGCAACCAGTCCTTGGTGGCCTCGGAGTTCTTGGTGCCGGTTGGCAGGGTGAAGGAGTCGGCCAGGAAGTCGTAGACGATCTCCTTGCCAGGCACCGCGAAGGCGGTGTAGTCGGTGCCGTACTTCTTGCCCTTCATGTCGAACTCGGCGACGGCCCAGTCACCCATGACGTTGTAGGCAGCCTTCCCAGAAGCAACCATGTCGGTCGCGGCCGGCCAGTCGTCACCGTCGGAGGCGGTGTTGGTGAAGGTGAGAACCTTCTTGTAATCCTCGATGGCGGTCTTGACCTCGGGGCTGTCCCACTTGCCGTCCGGGGTGAACAGCTTGTTGTAGCCGTCGGCACCCAGATCAGCAGCCAGGATGGATTCGAAGAGCTCGGTCTGGGTCCAGGTGCCACCAACCGACAGCGGGGTGGCGACGCCGGAGGCCTTGACCTTCTCCATGTCGGCAATCCAGCCCTTGACGTCCGTCGGAGTCTTGGTGATGCCAGCCTTCTTGAGCAGAGCTGAGTTGGCCCACACGACATTGGCGCGATGGATGTCGACCGGCACCGAGTAGATGTGGCCGTCAACGGTCAGCCGATCGGTGAGGGTCTTCAGGAAGACCGACTCCCCACCGAGCTCCTTGATGATGCCGTCGACGGGCTCGATCTGTTCGTTGTCGATATAGTCGGTCAGCTCAGCACCGGCGTGCCCCTGGAAGGAGCCCGGAGGGTTGCCGTTCTTGAGGTCGGAAGCCAGCTTGGCCTTGGCGTTCGAGCCAGATCCGCCCGCGACGGCCAGATTCTTGAACTTGTCGTTCGGATACTTCTCGGCGAACATCTTCTCGAGGGCGTCGAGACCCTTCGCCTCGGAGCCGTCGGCCCACCAGGTGAATACGCCGACCTCGCCGCCGGCTCCGCCTGCCTTCGGGGTTGACGAGGACGTCGTCGACTCCCTGCTCCCGCTCTCGTCAGTCGTGGTCGAGCTGCAGCCGGCCAGGACGAGCATCGATGCCGTCGCAAGGGCTGCGATCTTCTTCGCGTACATTCCAAACCTCCGTGTGGTTCGGTCAGACCCCATCCCCCGGCCTCAGTGCCGCGGAGTTGATCTGCACCTGCTGGACGACGGTGCCCAGCAAGGGAAGTTTGACACAAAAATGTTAACGACGCTCAAAAAACTGGTGGATGTGAGATTTCACGCTAAATATGCGCACACCCACCGCTCTATCTCCGCAAAAACGTTGGCTCGCACTGACGGCGCGGAAAGCACCACGTCGTGCAGCCCACCCCGGACACGGACCAAGGTGAGATGGCGTCCCAAATTGACCGAGGCACGGGCCAACCTCTCGACATCGAGAACGGTGTCGGCTGACCTCATGGACGGCTTCCAGGTTGCAGACAGGTCGCTGCGATCCGAGATCAGCACCAACATCGGGACGTCTATGTGAAGCCCTTGGGCCACCGCCTGATGGCCGTCAAGAATGGCAGCCAACCAGCCGGCACGAATAACGAATGGTGCCCAGGGCGGGTTCTTCACCTCGGGCACATCCCATTCCCCGCCAAATTCACGACGGATGGTGCGGCCGAAGTTGTCCCGTGATGGAATGGGCAGCACTGTGGTTGGCTCCGCGATGCGCACTGACCGGGCCAGCGGTCCAGCCAGAGCCCTGGCGAGGAATGACCCCTGCAGATCGATCCACGGGGAGTTGAGGATGACCCCGTCGACACGTCCCGGATGGCGTGAGACCCACAAAGGTACGGTGAGCCCTCCGGTGGAATGGCCCATCATCGTCACCGAGTCGTGGTCAGCGCGCAGCAATGACACCGCTGCATTGATTTCCTCGTCGTACTCGGCGAGATCACGCACCCAACCAGCCATCTGGCCAGGGACAAGGTTCCGTCCGTACCGACGCAAGTCGAGACCGAGGAAGTCATATCCCCAGCCCTCCACCGCCTCGGCAAGATGGGCCTGGTAGAAGCAATCTGACCAGCCGTGAACGTACAGCATTGCGCGGCCATGACGTGGCTCACGACGACGCACCACACAGGCAGTCAGGAGTCCGTCGGGGTCGCCGACAGACTTGGCTGCATGTGGGAGCCCGATCCGGGCATATTCAAACCCGTCGATCAGGGGGTCGTTGAGCCACCTCACGGCCGCGTTACCGGCTCAGTCGTCCTCGCCGTAGTGGGCGTACTTCTCGGCAAGATCGGCGTACTCGTCAGACAGGCCGTCCTCGTCATGAGGATCTTCCTGCTGACGATTGTCGCCTCTTAGCTCTCGCTCCAGTGACTCGAGATCCATGTTCACCGAGCGATACTTCAGATCGCGGGCAACCTTGGTCTGTTTCGCCTTTGCACGGCCGCGCCCCATGTGGGTCGACCCCCTCGCTTCATCAATAGCGGCTTTGCCGCCCAAAATCATCAACTGTCGTGGGGCACAGGCTACCCGAGCGATGACCCTGGTACCAAAGTGGGCCACCGCAAGATTCATTTCCGGGCGAACGGTCTAGCCGCGAGAATGGCTCGAAACCAGCACCGCCCCCGGTTCGTCGGGTCCGCCACGACGGGAAACATGACCGCATTGCCATGCGAAAAGACCGCGACCAGCAAGCACCTCGATCGCTTCGGAGATGTTCGCCTCTGGCATGACGACGACCATTCCAACGCCCATGTTGAGAGTTGCCTCGATATCAGGTTGCGAGACGTCGCCCACCTGCTGGACGAGGGTGAAGATCGGAGCAGGAGTCCATGTCGACCGGTCAACAGTCGCGACGAGGTCGTCGGGAAGGACGCGGGCGAGGTTGTTGGCCAGTCCCCCACCTGTGACGTGGCTCATCGCGTGCACCTCGACCTGACGGATGAGGGCCAGCAGGTCGGATACATAGACGGTGGTGGGCTCCAGCAATTCCTCGCCGAGGGTGCGTCCCAGTTCGTCGACGTGACGATCAAGGGTCCAACCGGCGTCGGCCAGCAACACCTTGCGGACCAGCGAGTAGCCGTTGGAGTGCAGCCCCGAGGAGGCCACCGCCAGCAGGACGTCACCCTCCTGGACCCGCTGCGGGCCGAGGATCTCCTCGTACTCGACGGCCCCGGTGGTGGCACCTGCGACGTCGTACTCCTCGGGGGCCAGCAGGCCGGGATGCTCGGCCGTCTCGCCGCCGAGCAGTGAGCAGTCCGCCTTGGCGCAAGCTGCAGCGATGCCCCTGACAACATTCGCGATCCGATCCGGATCGACGCGACCACAGGCGATGTAGTCGGTGACGAACCACGGCTCCGCACCCACCACGACGAGATCGTCGACGAGCATGCCGACCAGGTCGAAGCCAATGGTGTCGTGGACGTCCATGGCCTGGGCGATGGCGACCTTGGTACCGACACCGTCAGTGGAGGTGGCCAGCACCGGATGACGGTACTTCCCCAGCGCAGAGGCGTCGAAGAAACCAGCAAAGCCGCCCAGGCCGCCGAGAACCTCCGGACGACGAGTGGCGGCCACGTGGGCCTTCATGAGATCGACGGCACGCTCACCGGCCTCGATGTCGACGCCGGCACGGGCGTACGCGGACTCGTTGCTCACTGCTTCTCCTCATTGGGATCGGTATGGGTGGCATCGGCGACGACGTCTCGTGCGGATGCAGGCACCTGCACGGGGTAGACACCGTCGAAACAGGCCCGGCAAAGGTTGTCGGCATCGACGTGGGTGGCTCGGACGAGACCCTCCAGGCTGACATAGCCCAGCGAATCAGCGCCGATGGATCGGCAGATGTCCTCGACCTCCAGACCAGGGGCGATGAGCTGGGCACGGGTGGCGAAGTCGATGCCGTAGAAGCAGGGCCATTCCACCGGCGGGGAGGATATGCGCACGTGCACCTCGGCGGCTCCTGCCTCGCGCAACATCCGGACGAGCTGTCGCTGGGTGTTGCCGCGCACGATGGAGTCGTCGACGACGACGATGCGGCGTCCCTCGATGACGTCACGCAGCGGGTTGAGCTTGAGACGGATGCCAAGGTTGCGCAGGGTCTGGGAGGGCTGGATGAAGGTTCTGCCGACATAGGAGTTCTTGACCAGACCCATGCCGTAGGGGATGCCGGACTCGTCGGCGAAGCCGATGGCAGCCGGGGTGCCGGACTCGGGTACCGGGATGACGAGGTCGGCGTCGACGGGGTGTTCCTGGGCCAAGATCTTGCCGATCTTGACACGGACGTTGTGAATGCGCCGTCCGGCAATGACGGTGTCAGGACGGGCCAGGTAGACGTACTCGAAGATGCAGCCCTTGGGACGGGCCTCGGCGAAGTGGCTGGTGCGAAGACCGGCGGCGTCGATGGCGATCATCTCACCGGGCTCGATCTCGCGGACGAAGGTGCCGCCGACGATGTCGATGGCAGCAGTTTCGGAGGCGACCACCCATCCGCTGGAGAGGCGACCCAGCACGAGCGGCCTGATACCCTGCGGGTCGCGGGCGGCACACAGGGTGTGGTCATCCATGAAGACGAGGCTGAAGGCCCCCTTGAGGTGGGGCAGCACCTGGGCGGCGACCTCTTCGAGGGTGCCGTCGTAGGTCGTCATGAGGGCGGTGACCAGCGAGGTGTCGTTGCTGGAGTCCATCCGGTCCTTGTGAGGAACATCGGTGTTCGGCGCGCGCTCGACGATGAGAGCCTCGAGGGCGTCGGTGTTGGTGAGGTTGCCGTTGTGAGCCAGGGCGAGACCGCCACCCCCCTGACGAGAGCGGAAGGTCGGCTGAGCGTTGTCCCAGACGCTCGCACCTGTCGTCGAGTATCGGGTGTGCCCGACGGCCATGTGGCCCCGGAGGGAGTTGAGGGTGGCCTCGTCGAAGACCTGGGAGACCAGTCCCATGTCCTTGAAGACCATCATTCGGCGACCGTCCGACACCGCCATGCCAGCGGATTCCTGGCCTCGGTGTTGCAGGGCGTACATGCCGAAATAGGTGAGTTTGGACACCTCCTCACCAGGGGCATAGATCCCGATGACGCCACAGGCATCCTGGGGCCCGTGGTCCTGGGGGTCGAGGTCTGCGGTAAGCCTTCCGTCTGCGCGCGGCACGAGGCCACGGTATCGCACACTGGCCGATGGTGACTGTGGAACAGGTTTCAGGAGCGTCGGGGCAGCCCGTCAGTAGCAGGCTTCAGCCCCTGACCGGGGTCACCTTCCGGGCCACCAGGACGGCCAACAGGGTCGCCGCGACAGCGACGCCGAACGTCACCGCATAGGCCGGCGTGGCACCTCCCCGATCGGCGAGACGTCCGGCCATCGTCGTCCCGAAGGCATAACCGAGGCTGTTCACGGCCGCCATGAGGGTCATGACGGTACCGATCCGTCCGGCGGACGCCGAGCGCTCCGCGACGCTGTAGAGGGTGATCATGTACGGCGCCGCAGCCATGCCGAGGACGATCAGGGCCGGGACTAACGGGCCGAGGTGATGGACGACGAGCAGCGGGGCTGCGAACACCGCCAGCCCCAGGGCGAAGAGCTTCCACCTTGCGACGAGGTCGAGGCGTCTGGCCAACCTCGGCAGGGCCAGACCGGCAGCCGCACTGCCGACCGACAACAGGGCGTGCAGCAGGCCCGCCAGACCAGGCCGCCCCGCCTCCGTGGCAAGACTGGTGGTTCCGGTCTGGACGGACCCGAAGACCATGCCCATGAAGATCATGCCGACGCAGGTGGCCAGCACACCAGCAGTGAGCAACGGGCCGGGAGCACGACGCTCCAACGGGGTCGAGACCCCCGGACGGTCGGTCCCGCCACGGTGCCCCTCGACGAGCCTTGACGTCGGGTCCAGGGCGAACCAGCTGCCCAGCACCAACAACATGGAGCCGGCGACGAGGAGGCCAGGGACGGGGCCCACAAGCACCGCGAGGATTCCGACCAAGGCCGGTCCGAGGGCGAAGGCGGCCTCGTCAACGGATCCCTCCCACGCGAAGGAGGTCTCCAGCACCCCTGCCTCGATGTTGGGATTCGCCGCTCCCATGGCCCGCCAGCGAACTCTCGCCATGGTGCCGATCTGAGGCATGAAGAATCCCGCGACACCTCCGATGGTGGCCACGATTGGCCAGGTGGCTCCCATCTCGGCAGCCATTCCTTCGGCGATCAGAGCGAATCCACCGACCAAGGACTGCACCAACAGCACTGTGCGCTGACCGTGACGGTCGGTCAGGGCGCCGAAGATGGGAGAGCCGACGGCGATGGCCAGGGCCACGATGCCCGCGGCCAGACCACCAGGGCCCAGTCGTCCTGCCACCTGCGGACTGGAGACGAGCAACAGGGTGCCCAACTGGCTCATCGCCAGGGGCAGACGAGCCAGGGCGGAGACGGTAACGAAAGTGCCGCCTGGCAGGGAGAACAGAGTTCGGTAGCTCACAGAGCCGGACGACATGGGCAGGCCTCTCGATGACGGGAACAACTGGCTGTCCGCGTCTGCCCACCCTTCTGACGCGAGCCCCGGTGATCGTCACTCAGACGGGGCAACTGCCCGCCGAACGTCCCAGGCCCTGCTGACCGGCACAGCCGACAGCAGGGCCATTCTACGCGGGAACACCCTTCAGCGGAACTTCACTCAGCCAGGCCGGCGAGCATGAGTGCCTCGGTGAGGATGGCCTTGCGGAAGTCACTCAGGTGCAGAGACTCGTCGATGCCATGCATGCGCGACTCCGGATCGGTGACGGCCGTCACGAGGACGGTCGCCTGCGGGAACGCATTCTGCAGATCGGTCACAAGGGGAATGGCGCCGCCGGTACCCATCTCGACGGGCTCCTGGCCCCAGGCCAGCTTGAAGGCCTCGTTGACAACCTCGGCCCGCTTCCCGGTGAAGGGGACGATGCCCGGTTGACCGAGCTGACCACGGGTCACCTTGACGTGGGCGCCGAACTCGACGTGGGTCTCCAGATGCTTGACGAGAGCCTCCATGGCCTCGCCGGCGTCCTGGCCAGGAGCGACGCGCAGGCTGATCTTGGCGCGAGCGGTTGCCGGCAGGATGTTGATGGCGTCCTTGACCGGGGTGGCGTCGATGGCGATGACGGTGACCGACGGCTTGGTCCACATCTTCTCAACGGCGCGTCCCCGGCCGACCCACTGGACTCCGTCCAGCACGCCGGTCTCCTCGCGCAGACGATCCTCCGGGTAGTCCAGCTCCGGGCCGGTGAATCCCTTGAGGCCGTCGACGGTAACCTCACCAGTCTCGTCATGCATGGTCGCGATGAGACGGCACAGGGTCGTCAGGGCGTCGGGGACGATGCCACCGAACTGGCCGGAGTGCAGCGCGTGGTCGAGGGTGGAGACCTCCACGACGCAGTCGACGACGCCACGCAGGGTGGTCGTCAGGGAGGGCACGCCCTGGGTCCAGTTGACCGAGTCGGCGATGACGATGACGTCGGCGGCCAGCTCCTCCTTGTGGCCGGCGATGATCGCCTCCATGGATGGGGAGCCGATCTCCTCCTCACCCTCGACGAAGAGGGTGACGCCGACCGGCGGCTTGCCGTCGAAGGCACGGATGGCAGCCAGGTGGGCAGCGACGCCACCCTTGTCGTCAGCAGTGCCACGCCCGAAGAGACGCTCTCCCCTGGTGGTGGCGACGAAGGGGTCGGTGTGCCACTCGTCGAGGTCGCCGGTGGGCTGGACGTCACCGTGGGAGTACAGCAGAACGGTGGGCTTGCCCTCGGGGGCAGGCCAGTGAGCGATGACAGCCGGCAGCCCGTCATTCTCGGTGATGACGTTGACGTCGGCGGCACCAGCCCCCCTGGCGGCAGCTGCGACGAATTCGGCTCCGGACCTCACATCGTCGGGTTTCTGTGAACTGATCGACTGCACCGCGACGTGACGCGTCAGCTGCTCGACGGCACCGTCGAAATCAGCGTCAACCTTGGCGGACAGCTCGTTGAGAACATGCGAAAGATCCATGCTAAAAGTCTAGGGCCCACAGACCGTCCTGCCGTCGAATCATGACGGCAGGACGGTCAAGGCCGAGGGCGTCACTCCCCCATGGCAGCCGGGATCGGCTTGCGCCAGGTGCGCTCGATCTCGTC
>OGUE01000333.1_pt1 | contig 14453 bp, 10 predicted proteins | sample 1574111 | NCBI WGS metagenome assembly OGUE01 (sample SAMN03295833, study PRJEB24534) | human gut metagenome | isolation source: fecal sample 1 from infant 5 | host: Homo sapiens | place: USA: Pittsburgh, PA | collected 2014-07 | reverse complement strand
CAGTACGCGGCCAGACACCCTGCGTGATGGATGACCGGCGGGGAGTTTTGGAGAGGACCTGCGAGTCTGATTCGACGTGAGACCGAATCCTCTCCTATACTCCCTGTGCTGGCGTTGCCCACCAGGCAGCGCCGAAGGGCACTAGCTCAATTGGCAGAGCAGCGGTCTCCAAAACCGCAGGTTGGGGGTTCAAGTCCCTCGTGCCCTGCGAGACGCATGTGCGGGGCGTATCCCTGGTGCGCAGCCGTGGCGAAGTCCTGGTCCACGGAACCAACCGTCAGGCAGGACCCGAAGGAACAGCGTGACCGACGAGAAGCGAAACCTCAGTGACGGAGACGATCCTTCCGTCGAGGGCGAGCTGTCTCCGAGGGGGGAGGATCTTACATCCCGCAACCTTACGGAGGCTGAGGAGTACGACGTCGTCGATCCCGAGGCTGAGGAGTACGACGTCGTCGATCCCGAGGCTGAGGAGTTGACGACTCCTGACGATGTCGTCGACAAGACTCCTGACAAGGCCGACCCCGAAGACATGGTGGTCGACGATCCCGAGCAGCTCGAGGAAGCCGAGAAGGCTGCAGTTTCCGCTCGTTCCAGCCGTCCGGTTCGCAAGAAGGACGCCGCTGGCAAGCCAGCTCGACATGGCAAGCCGGTGCGCAAGGGTGCCAAGGAAGCTGACGCCGTGGACGGGAAGCCCGCAGCTGCTTCTGCTGCCAAGCCTGCTGGCCCTGGGCCGAAGCGCGAGTTGACCAAGGCCCCCGTCCGCAAGCAGAGCAGCAAGCAGAAGGCTGCCGAACAGGGCAGCCATCGCACCGGCCCGGTGACCTTCACGAAACAGTCGGTTGCCGAACTGCGCAAGGTCAAGTGGCCCACCGGCGACGAGCTGGGCCAGTACTTCCTCGTCGTCCTTGTTTTCGTTCTGCTCATCATCGCTTACGTCAGTGGCTTGGACGTCCTCTTCGGATGGATCATCATCAAGCTCTTTGGCAACTGACGATCACATTGGAGAATTGATCTGTGACTGACAGCCCCCATTTCAGCGAGAACGACGACGTCGAGATCAACCTCGACGTGTTAACCCCTGACGAGACCGAGAAGAAGGACGACCAGGTCGACATTGACCTCGGAGATCTCGGCGAGGAGGACTCCGCCAAGGAGCCTGAGATTAACCTCGACTTCGGTGACGACAAGTCCGAGGAAGCCTCGGATGACGACATCGCCCGTAACCTCGGTATCGGCCAGGCTGCCGACGACGAGGAGAAGTCCGACGAGGACGAGCCAGCCGATGCCGGCAACCAGGACGCCGTCGACGCCGCCATTGAGGAGTTGCGCGACGAACTGTCCTCGAAGTTCGGCGAGTGGTACGTGCTGCACACCTACTCCGGCATGGAGAACAAGGTGAAGCAGAACCTCGACGCCCGCGTGCAGAACTTCAACATGGAGGACTACATCTTCGAGACGGTCGTCCCCACCGAAGAGGTCGTCGAGATCCGTAACGGCACCCGCCGCACGATCACCAGGGTGTACCTGCCCGGTTATGTGCTGGTGCGCATGGACCTGACCGACGACTCGTGGGGTATTGCGCGTCACACCCCGTCGGTGACCGGGTTCGTCGGTCAGTCGACCACCCCGATCCCACTGACCTTCGACGAGGTCGTCACGATGCTGACGCCGTCGGTCGTCGCCAAGGTCGCCCACGAGAACGCCGACAAGGCCCCCTCGCCCAAGGCCAAGCCGAAGGTCGAGGTCGCTGATTACGAGGTCGGCGAGTCGGTGCAGATCACCGATGGTCCCTTCGCCGGCGTCCCGGCTCAGATCACCGAGATCAACACCAACAACCAGCGTGTCAAGGCCTTGGTCGAGATCCTCGGACGTTCCACCCCGGTGGATCTCGAGTTCAACCAGATCGAGAAGATCTGAGAATTTTTCGATTCTCTACGCGAGCCGGACCGTGATGGGTTCGGCTCGCGTCGTCTTTCGGCTGGCCGAGCACCGGTGTGATGCCTGCTGGTCATACCGTCGACCCCTTGATTTTGGACCCACCGGCCGAGTCGCTTAGACTTGATCGGTGCGTCTGTGTCCGGATGCTCGTCACGCCCGGACTCGCACTGGCGGTATCAACCGATGCCGTCACGACCGAAAGAAGGACCCATCAATGCCTGCTAAGAAGAAAGTAGCGGCTCTCGTCAAGGTCGCTCTCCAGGCTGGACAGGCCACCCCGGCCCCGCCAGTCGGTACCGCTCTTGGTCCCCATGGTGTCAACATCATGGAGTTCTGCAAGGCCTACAACGCTCAGACCGAGGGACAGCGCGGAAACGTCGTCCCGGTTGAGATCACCATCTACGAGGACCGCACCTTCAGCTTCGTCCTCAAGACCCCGCCGGCTGCTGAGCTCATCAAGAAGGCTGCCGGAATCAAGAAGGGCACCGAGAACCCGCTCACCCACAAGGTCGGCAAGATCACCAAGGATCAGGCCCGCGAGATCGCCGAGACCAAGATGCCTGACCTCAATGCCAACGACGTCGAGGCCGCCATGAAGATCGTGGCCGGCACCGCCCGCTCCATGGGCGTCGAGGTCGAGGCCTGAAGCTCACAACCCACAGACAGTTCTTGTGGAGGGGCACGCGCTGCCCTCACCACACCTGGTGAAAGGAACCAGACATGAAGCGCAGTAAGGCATATCGCGCAGCCGCTGAGAAGGTGAACTTCGACCAGCTCTACTCCCCGGAGGAGGGTCTGGCCATAGTCACATCCGGTGCGTCGGCCAAGTTCGACGAGACCGTCGACGTGGCCATCCGTCTCGGCGTCGACCCCAAGAAGGCCGACCAGATGGTTCGCGGTACCGTCAACCTTCCCAACGGCACTGGCAAGACGGCACGGGTCCTCGTCTTCGCCACCGGTGAGAAGGCCGAGGCCGCCCGTGCTGCGGGCGCCGACGAGGTCGGTGACGACGGCCTCATCGCGAAGGTCCAGGGCGGATACCTGGACTTCGACTCCGTGGTCGCCACCCCGGACATGATGGGCAAGGTCGGTCGTCTGGGCCGCGTCCTCGGTCCCCGCGGCCTGATGCCGAACCCCAAGACCGGCACCGTCACCATGGACGTTGCCAAGGCCGTCTCTGACATCAAGGGTGGCAAGATCGAGTTCCGTACCGATCGTTACGCCAACCTCCACTTCCTCATCGGGAAGGTGTCCTTCGGACCGGAGAGGCTGGCTGAGAACTACTACGCCGCTCTCGACGAGATCCTGCGTCTCAAGCCGAACTCCGCCAAGGGTCGTTACCTGCGCAAGGTGACCGTCTCCTCGACGATGGGTCCGGGCGTGCAGATCGATCCTGCCTCCGCTCGCGTCGCTGAGTGACGAACTGACTGACGACGGCCCCTGCAGCCATGGTGCTGCGGGGGCCGTTCTGTGATGTCAGGGGATCACTCAAAGGACCAGATGCGGACAACATCTGCACTAACTCCGTCTTCGGGGCTGACTGGTACGTCGGCGTCCGTGACCTGGACGAGGCCTTCCCCCGCACGGCATGGGTGATGCCGAGAGTGGTTGGCCCGTGTCGCTGGTGCGGGCAACGGGGGCCTTCCGCTCAATTTGGCCTACCGCTCTCCGTCAGTTACGCTGTACAAGTTGCCGTAGACCGCTGGCCGGGTTTCCCGCCAAGCATCCGGAGTGACGGATGGCCCGCGCAGGTGAACGCCGAGATGCTCTGCTACCCCGTCGTGCGCCTGTGCACCGGGGTTTTCTTTTGTCCTCCCTGCGGCTCCGGTGCTGACAGCCCAGCTGCCAGCATGACGTACGAGAAGTGGGAAGGAGACCCAATGGCTAGGCCTGACAAGGTCGCCGCGGTCGCTGAGCTGAAGGAGAAGTTCTCCTCGGCCGACGCCACCGTGCTGACCGAGTACCGCGGTCTCTCCGTGTCGGCGCTCAAGGATCTGCGCCGTTCACTGGGGAGTGACGCCACCTATGCCGTTGCGAAGAACACCCTGACCCGCATTGCCGCCAAGGAGGCGGGTATCGAGGGACTTGACGAGCAGCTCGTCGGCCCCACCGCCCTCGCCTTCATCAACGGTGACGTGGCCTCCGTGGCTAAGGGTTTGAAGAACTTCGCAAAGGACAACCCGCTCCTGGTCATCAAGGGCGGCGTGATGGACGGCAACGTCCTCGACGCCGACCAGGTCAAGAAGCTTGCCGATCTCGAGTCCCGTGAGGTCCTCCTCGCCAAGCTCGCCGGTGGCCTCAAGGCCAACCTCACGAAGGCCGCTGTGGTCTTCAACGCCCTGCCGTCCAAGGCCGCCCGCGGCCTCGGCGCCCTGCAGGAGAAGGCTGCTGCTGATCCGTCCGTGATCGGTGGAGCTGGAGAGGCTTCCGACCAGGAGCCCAAGACAACCGAGACCCCTGAGGCGTCCGCCGCCCAGGACAACACCAACGAGTGAAAGGACGCCCATCATGGCGAAGCTCAGCAACGAAGAGCTCCTTGACGCTTTCAAGGAGATGACCCTCATCGAGCTCTCCGAGTTCGTGAAGCAGTTCGAGGAGACCTTCGACGTCTCCGCTGCCGCCCCCGTGGCTGTCGCCGCTGCTGCCGGTGCTCCGGCTGCCGGTGGCGAGGCCGCTGCCACTGAGGACGAGAAGGACGAGTTCGACGTCATCCTCGAGTCGGCCGGCGACAAGAAGATCCAGGTCATCAAGGAGGTCCGTGGCCTCACCAGCCTGGGTCTGAAGGACGCCAAGGACCTCGTCGAGGGCGCTCCGAAGCCCGTCCTCGAGAAGGCCAAGAAGGAAGACGCCGAGAAGGCCAAGGAGGCTCTCGAGGCCGCCGGTGCCACCGTCACCCTCAAGTGACCCGGTGAGGGTCGCCCGAAGTGGCGACTGAAAAACTTTGCGCCGCCCCCTTGTGGGGCGGCGCAATCGTATTTTAGTCTTCTCCCTGACCGAGATGGGATGTATTCCCAACAAGCTGACCGATGCTCCGGCTCAGGGAGCTTCGGTGATGTCTATAAGCGATGGCGGGACAATGCGAAAGACCATTATTGGAGGGCTTGCTACAGAGCTGTCCTGGCGATGAGCGCAGCAGTGATACCGATGGCTCAAGCCAGCGATCCTCCGGTTATCGGCGGCGAGCCCATGAGGATGGCGCCGTCTGGGGCGATGCCGTGCAATCCGGCTGGAGCACCGGTCGAAGTGGCCAGGACCGGGACCATATCGACGCAGGGGCAGGTGTTTCCGGCATGCGCTGGGGGCGGGTCGGTTGTTTTGCCCATGCGATTGGTGGTCCCTGGCAAAGTTAATCGAGTAGACGTTGGTAAGTTCTCGGTCAAGGTTAAGGGGCTGACAGCTTACCAAGAGCCCAAGAAGCAGTACTGGATTGACAAGGACACCGCTGGCCACGGTGGCAGCGCGTGGAAAGTCAAAAAGGGTGATCCACGTGGTAAGTCTGACCTCGTGGTGTCTGTTACCGCGAGCGGTGTTCCACTACGCGGGAAAATGATCGCGATTGCGGGGTGACGTCATGACCGGGACAAGGATTGAGCAATGGCCTTGGGCTGGTGGCCCTGAGGTTGACTGGCTGCGCGGGTCTGGCGTCTGTGGGGCTGATCCCATTGGGGTGGTCACTGCTGGTGGCCGAGATCTTGTCGTCCTTGGCCCGCTGGACGACTGGCGGTCCAGCGACGGAAATCTGGGCTGTGGGGGAGTCCTGCTGGGTGGGGAAGGGCCGATCCTCGTCGTGTGGGACAGATCCGGTGTGCGGGTCCTACCGTCCGGGTGCCCGGCCCTGCCGTGGCTGGTCGTCGAACCCGAGGGGGAGCTCGCGGAGATACTGGCAGCCCTCATCCGTGCCGTGCCGAGTCAGTGGTGCCAGGAGTCCTCCGAGGACCTGCCCGAGAACCAGGGTTCGGTCACCCTCCCCGAGGATCCCGAGTGGGCCGGTGCCCATCTACCGATCCCGGTTCCGCAAGGAGCCCCGGCAGAATACCTGCTGGTCGTCGGTCGTCGAGGCGGCAGTGTCGTCATGCGCGAATGTGCTGGCATCTGTGATGACTGGTGGCAGGACCCCGCTGATCTGGAGGCCGTCGACTGCGTTCCCGAGGGGATTGGCCTACCGGAGGGTTGGAATGGTGTGACCTTGGGTCGGACCCACGTCGGCCATCCCACCCTCGTCACCGAGGACGTGGCTGGGGCCAAGATCTTGTGTGGGGAAGTGGCCGGTGATCCGGTGGCTGAGATCGTCAACGGCCAGTTGCGTCGCCTCCGTGCCCCGGCGCTACCAACCTGTGCACTGCTCACCGTCAGGTCCACCGCTGAGGGCCGGGCACAACTGGACCCCGGTGCGACTCTCATCGTCACTGACGCCGAAATCCTTGCTGGGTGGGGAAGTACGGCTCGTCCTCATCGCTCCTTGCATCATCTCAGTGCGGAGGGTGACCACCTCGTCATCATCGACCATGGCCCATTGCTGCCGGCACATCGCCCGGCTGACCGGGCCCAGGAGTACCACAGTGCCACCGTGGTACGCCGCGAAAGAGGGGACGCACCGATCACAACGACCCTGTGGTGGGCTCCGGGCGACGACACACCCCGCCAGGTCGGGAATAACTGTTTGGCTGGTCATGTGATCGAAGGGTGGTATCACCCGTTCGTCGGAACGCCGGTCGATCCGTTGCTCCTCGGGCTGTGGCGAGAACTCGTCGGGTGAGCCCCTCGTCTTCCTCCGATGGCTGGGTCGCCCTGATTGTGGTTGCATTATTTGTGATAATGTCGTAGACTCATTCCTTGCACCATAGCCAGCGATCGCCCATGCTTGACATGGGCGGTTTGTCATGCCCCCAGGCCGGCCGACGGGTCGGTTGTAGGAGTTCTCGGAAGGACCGCACATTGGCCGCCACGCGCACTGCGTCGAAGAACACCAACGCCATTTCGCCCCAGTCGGGACGAATCTCATTCGCCAAGATTCACGAGCCGTTGGAGGTTCCCAACCTTCTCGACTTGCAGGTTGAGTCGTTCAACTGGCTTGTTGGCAACGAGATATGGCAGTCCCATGTGGACGCCGCCCTTGCAGAGGGACGCACCGATATCAACACCAAGTCCGGCCTCGAGGAGATCTTTGAGGAGATCTCCCCGATCGAGGACTACTCCCAGACGATGTCCTTGTCTTTCCGGGATCATCGTTTCGAGGATCCCAAGCACAGCGTCGACGAGTGCAAGGATCGCGACACCACCTACGCGGCCCCGCTGTTCGTGACCGCGGAGTTCATGAATAACGAGACCGAGGAGATCAAGTCCCAGACGGTCTTCATCGGTGACTTCCCGCTCATGACCTCGAAGGGCACCTTCATCATCAACGGCACCGAGCGTGTCGTCGTCTCCCAGCTGGTGCGTTCCCCGGGTGTCTACTTCGAGAAGACCGCCGACAAGACCTCCGACAAGGATATCTTCACGTGCAAGGTGATTCCGTCGCGTGGCGCTTGGCTCGAGTTCGAGATCGACAAGCGCGACACCGTCGGAGTTCGTCTGGACCGTAAGCGCAAGCAGAACGTCACCGTTTTCCTCAAGGCCCTCGGCTGGACCGCTGACCGCATCCTCGAGGAGTTCGGCGACTACGAGTCGATCCGTCAGACCCTCGAGAAGGATCACGGCGTCGAGACTCAGGATCAGGCGCTGCTGGACATCTACAAGAAGCTGCGTCCTGGCGAGCCGCCGTCCCGTGACGCCGCCCAGCAGCTGCTCGAGAATTACTACTTCAACCCGAAGCGCTACGATCTGGCCAAGGTTGGTCGTTACAAGATCAACAAGAAGCTCGGTCTGTTTCTGCCGTTCGACCAACAGGTGCTGACGATCGACGACATCGTCGCGGCGATCCACTACGTGTGCGCCCTGCACGAGGGCACCGAAATGCTCCCGCGCGAGGGACGCGACGACATCGTCGTCGAGGCCGACGACATCGACCATTTCGGCAACCGCCGTCTGCGCACCGTCGGCGAGCTCATCCAGAATCAGCTGCGTACCGGTCTTGGTCGGATGGAGCGTGTCGTGCGTGACCGCATGACCACCCAGGACATCGAGGCCATCACCCCGCAGACCCTGATCAACATCCGCCCGGTGACAGCCGCGATCAAGGAATTCTTCGGAACCTCCCAGCTGTCGCAGTTCATGGACCAGAACAACCCGCTGGCCGAGATGACCCACAAGCGTCGTCTGTCGGCCCTGGGACCCGGCGGTCTGTCCCGTGACCGCGCCGGCATGGAGGTTCGAGACGTCCACCCGTCGCACTACGGTCGTATGTGCCCGATTGAGACCCCTGAGGGTCCGAACATCGGTCTGATTGGTTCGCTGGCCTCCTTCGCCCGCGTCAACGCCTTCGGCTTCATCGAGACCCCGTACCGTAAGGTCATCGACGGGCAGGTCACCGACCAGGTCGTCTACCTGACCGCGGACGAGGAGGATCGTCACGTCATCGCCCAGGCCAACGCCAAGGTCGATGACGACGGCCGTTTCGTCAACGATCGCGTCCTGGTGCGCCAGCGTCACGGCGAGGCCGACGAGGTCCCGAACTCCGAGGTCGACTACATGGACGTCTCCCCGCGCCAGATGGTGTCGGTGGCGTCCGCCCTCATCCCGTTCCTCGAGCACGACGATGCCTCCCGAGCCCTCATGGGCGCCAACATGCAGCGTCAGGCCGTGCCGCTGGTGCGTACCGAGGCTCCGTTCGTCGGAACCGGTATGGAGTACCGCTGTGCGGTTGACGTCGGTGACGTCACCCTCGCCGAGAAGGCAGGTTCGGTCCTGTCGGTGAGCGCTGACCTCATCGACATCGCCTGCGACGACGGCACCTACCAGACCTACAAGCTGGAGAAGTTCCGTCGCTCCAACGCCGGTACCTGTATCAACCAGCGTCCGCTGGTCACGGTGGGGCAGCGTGTCGAGGTCGGTACCCCGCTTGCTGACGGCCCGTCAACGGACAAGGGCGAGCTCGCCCTCGGCCGCAACATGCTGGCTGCCTTCATGCCGTGGCAGGGCCTCAACTACGAGGACGCCATCATCCTGTCCCAGCGCATCGTCTCCGACGACGTCCTCACCTCGATCCACATCGAGGAGCACGAGGTCGACGCCCGTGACACCAAGTTGGGCGCTGAGGAGATCACGCGGGACATCCCGAACGTCTCCGAGGACATGCTGGCCAACCTGGACGAGAACGGCATCGTGCGCATCGGAGCCGAGGTCGGTACCGGCGACATCCTCGTCGGCAAGGTCACCCCGAAGGGCGAGACCGAGCTGACTCCTGAGGAGCGTCTGCTGCGCGCCATCTTCGGTGAGAAGGCCCGCGAGGTCCGCGACACCTCCCTCAAGGTTCCCCACGGTGAGGAGGGCACCGTCATCGGCGTGCGCGTGTTTGACGCCGAGAACGGTGACGAGCTGGCCCCCGGAGTCAACCAGATGGTTCGCGTCTACGTCGCTCAGAAGCGCAAGATCTCGATCGGTGACAAGCTCGCCGGACGTCACGGTAACAAGGGTGTCATCTCGAAGATCCTGCCCGTCGAGGACATGCCGTTCCTGCCGGACGGCACCCCGGTTGACATCATCCTCAACCCACTGGGTGTGCCTTCCCGTATGAACGTCGGTCAGGTGCTCGAGATGCACCTCGGTTGGATCGCCCACTCCGGCTGGGACATCACCCAAGCCGAGGGCGACTGGGCCGAGCGTCTGCGCGAGGTCGGTCTCATCGACGTCCCCGAGGGATCCCGTCTGGCCACCCCGGTCTTCGACGGTGCCACGGAGGAGGAGATCACCGGTCTGTTGCAGTACGGTCACCCGACCCGCGACGGCGACATGCTCGTCGACGCCGACGGCAAGGCCACCCTCTTCGACGGTCGTACCGGCGACCCCTTCCCGTCCAAGGTGGGTGTCGGCTACATGTACATGCTGAAGCTGCACCACTTGGTCGACGACAAGATCCACGCCCGTTCCACCGGTCCGTACTCGATGATCACCCAGCAGCCCCTTGGTGGTAAGGCCCAGTTTGGTGGTCAGCGATTCGGCGAGATGGAGGTGTGGGCCATGGAGGCCTACGGCGCCGCCTGGGCGCTGCAGGAGCTGCTCACCATCAAGTCCGATGACGTTCCCGGCCGTGTCAAGGTCTACGAGGCGATCGTCAAGGGCGAGAGCATCCCGGAGCCGGGCATCCCCGAGTCCTTCAAGGTACTCGTCAAGGAGATGAAGTCGCTCTGCCTGAACGTGGAGGTGCTCAACTCGGAGGGCCAGGAGATCGATCTGCGCACCTCCGACGAGGACACCCGGTCCGGTCTGGGTATCGACATCGGGCGTCGCCCCGGTGCCGACAACGCCATGGCCGACTGACCTGCCCATTCTGCCGGGGCGACGACGTCGCCCCGGTCCCTGAACACAGTCCGTTTGACGGGGGTGGGGACGGGCCCGGACAACCCGCCCCACACAGACACCCCGACTGGAACCCCTCCTGACGAGGAGGGGCTACCACCCACCCAGGTGGGGGAAAGAGAACAATCGTGCTGGACACCAACTACTACGACCGGTTGCAGATCGGCCTGGCCACGGCCGACCAGATCCGTGCGTGGAGCCACGGCGAGGTCAAGAAGCCCGAGACCATCAACTACCGCACCCTCAAGCCCGAGCGTGACGGCCTCTTCTGCGAGAAGATCTTCGGCCCGACCCGTGACTGGGAGTGCTACTGCGGCAAGTACAAGCGCGTCCGCTTCAAGGGCATCATCTGTGAGCGCTGTGGCGTCGAGGTGACCCGTTCCAACGTGCGTCGTGAGCGCATGGGACACATCGAGCTGGTCGCCCCGGTGACCCACATCTGGTACTTCAAGGGAGTTCCCTCCCGTCTGGGTTACCTGCTCGACATTGCCCCGAAGGACCTCGAGAAGGTCATCTACTTCGCGGCCTACATGATCACCGCCGTCGATGAGGAGGCTCGCCACCGCGACCTGCCGTCGTTGGAGGCCAAGGTGCAGACCGAGCGCTCCCGCATGGAGCAGCGTCGTGACTCCGAGCTGGAGGCCCGCCGGGTCAAGCTCGAGGAGGACATGGCTCAGCTCGAGGCCGACGGTGCCAAGGCTGACACCCGTCGCAAGGTCAAGGACGGCGCCGAGAAGGAGCTCAAGCACATCGAGACTCGGGCCCAACGCCAGATCGATCGTCTCGACGCTGTGTGGGATCGCTTCAAGAACCTCAAGGTTCAGGACCTTGAGGGTGACGAGATCCTCTACCGCGAGATGAAGTCGCGCTTCGGCAAGTACTTCGAGGGTTCGATGGGCGCCGAGGCGATCAAGCGTCGTCTCCACGACTTCGACCTCGCCGCCGAGTCCGAGAAGCTGCGCGAGATCATCAAGACCGGCCGCGGCCAGAAGAAGACCCGCGCCCTCAAGCGCCTCAAGGTCGTGCAGGCCTTCCTCGAGTCCGGCAACTCGCCGGAGGGCATGGTCCTGGACTGCGTCCCGGTCATCCCGCCGGATCTGCGCCCGATGGTGCAGCTCGACGGTGGCCGCTTCGCCACCTCGGACCTGAACGACCTCTACCGTCGCGTCATCAACCGAAACAACCGCCTCAAGAGGCTGGTTGACCTCGGCGCCCCGGAGATCATCGTCAACAACGAGAAGCGCATGCTCCAGGAGTCCGTCGACTCGCTGTTCGACAACGGTCGCCGTGGGCGTCCGGTGAGTGGCCCGGGCAACCGTCCGCTCAAGTCGCTGTCCGACATGCTCAAGGGCAAGCAGGGTCGTTTCCGTCAGAACCTGCTCGGTAAGCGAGTCGATTACTCCGGCCGTTCGGTCATCGTCGTGGGCCCGCAGCTCAAGATGCACCAGTGCGGTCTGCCGAAGGCCATGGCCCTGGAACTGTTCAAGCCCTTCGTCATGAAGCGTCTGGCCGACCTCGAGCACGCCCAGAACGTCAAGTCCGCCAAGCGCATGGTCGAGCGTCAGCGTCCCGTGGTGTGGGACGTCCTCGAGGAGGTCATCAAGGAGCACCCGGTTCTGCTGAACCGTGCACCTACCCTGCACCGTCTGGGTATCCAGGCCTTCGAGCCCCAGCTCATCGAGGGCAAGGCCATCCAGCTTCACCCGCTTGTCTGCTCGGCCTTCAACGCTGACTTCGACGGTGACCAGATGGCTGTGCACCTGCCGCTGAGCCCTGAGGCCCAGGCCGAGGCCCGCGTCCTGATGCTGTCGACGAACAACATCCTCAAACCGGCTGACGGTCGCCCGGTCGCCCTGCCCTCGCACGAGATGATCATCGGCGCCTACTACCTGACGATGGCCCTTGACGGCCTCAAGGGTGAGGGACGTGCTTTCTCCTCGCTGGCCGAGGCAATCATGGCCCATGATCTCGGCGAGCTCGAGATCGGTGCCAAGATCAAGCTGCGTCTCAAGGGTGTTGTGCCGCCGCACGGCGAGACGGTTCGCGCTGACGGCTCCGTCATCCTCGACACCACCCTGGGACAGGCCCTGTTCAACGAGGTGCTGCCGGACGACTACCCGTATGTCGACTACCTCGTCGGCAAGAAGCAGATTGGCAAGATTGTCAACGACCTCAGCGAGCGGATGACCCAGCTCGAGGTGGCCCACGTCCTCGACAACCTCAAGAACATCGGCTACAAGTGGGGTTCGCTGTCCGGCGTGACCGTCTCCATCGGCGACGTCCAGACCCCGCCGACCAAGCCGGAGATTCTGGCGGGGTACGAGGCTCGCGCCGCCAAGGTCGACCGAGAGTACGACCGTGGTGCCGTGACCGAGGAGGAGCGTCGTCAGGACCTCATCCAGATCTGGACCGAGGCCACTGCTGAGCTGACCTCCGCCATGGAGGCCAACTTCACCCAGACCAACCCGGTTCACATGATGGTCGACTCGGGCGCTCGAGGCAGTATGACCCAGATGCGTCAGATCGCCGCTATGCGCGGTCTGGTGGCTGACCCGAAGGGTGACATCATTCCTCGCCCGATCAAGTCCAACTTCCGCGAGGGCCTGACGGTTCTGGAGTACTTCATCTCCACTCACGGTGGTCGTAAGGGACAGGCTGACACCGCTCTGCGTACCGCTGACTCCGGTTACCTGACTCGTCGTCTGGTCGACGTGTCCCAGGACGTCATCGTCCGCGAGGAGGACTGTGGCACCACCCGTGGCATGCCCAAGACCATTGCTGTCGACGCCGGCAACGGCAACTTGGTGCGCGCCGAGGGGCTGGACACCGCGGTGTACGCCCGATGCCTGGCTGCCGACGCCCTCGACGCCAATGGCAATGTCGTGGTGGCGGCCAACTCCGATCTCGGTGAGGAGGAGATCTCCAAGCTCATCGCTGCTGGTATCTCGCAGATCAAGGTGCGTTCGGTGCTCACCTGCACTGCAGCCCAGGGCTGCTGCGCTCGTTGCTACGGACGTTCACTGTCGACCGGTCACCTGGTTGACGTCGGTGAGGCCGTCGGCATCATCGCTGCTCAGTCGATTGGTGAGCCTGGCACCCAGCTGACGATGCGTACCTTCCACACCGGTGGTGTCGCTGGTGACGACATCACCCAGGGTCTTCCCCGTGTCGTCGAGCTCTTCGAGGCCCGTAGCCCGAAGGGCAAGTCGCCGCTGGCCGAGGCCGCTGGTGTCATCCGCATCGACGAGTCCGACAACCGTCGCAAGCTCATCCTGGTACGTGACGACGGCGAGGAGGACGTGGAGTACGTGCTGCCGCGCCGTGCCCGTCTCGAGTTCGACCTCGACGGCACTCACCGTGTCATTCGTGACGGAGTGCGGGTTGCCGCAGGTGAGCAGCTCATGGGTGGCACCGCCGACCCGCAGGACGTCCTGCGCATCTCCGGTGTTCGCCGGGTGCAGGAGTACCTCGTCAAGGAGGTTCAGAAGGTCTACAACACCCAGGGCGCTGGCATCCACGAGAAGCACATCGAGATCGTCATTCGCCAGATGCTTCGCCGCATCACCGTCATCGAGTCCGGTGACACCCAGATGATGCCTGGAGAGCTGGTGGACCGTAACTCCTACGAAAACGCCAACCGCAAGGCTGTCGCCGAGGGTGGTCGCCCGGCTGAGGGTCGTCCGGTGCTCATGGGCATCACGAAGGCCTCGCTGGCCACCGAGTCCTGGCTGTCGGCTGCCTCCTTCCAGGAGACGACGAAGGTGCTCACCGATGCCGCCATCAACGGCAAGACGGACACCTTGGTCGGCCTCAAGGAGAACGTCATCCTCGGTAAGCTCATCCCGGCCGGAACGGGCCTGGAGGTCTACCGCAACATGAGGGTGGAGCCGACCGCGGAAGCCAAGGCTGCTGCGTTCACGATGAACTACGACCCGTTCGACTATGACTTCGGTTCGGGGTCGGGCGCGGCTGTTCCGCTCGACGATCTGGATCTGGGTGATTTGAGCTGAGGCTAGGACCCGGCTGCGAAAGCCTCTCCTCCCCACGTGGGGAGGAGAGGC
>OGUE01000304.1_pt1 | contig 16017 bp, 15 predicted proteins | sample 1574111 | NCBI WGS metagenome assembly OGUE01 (sample SAMN03295833, study PRJEB24534) | human gut metagenome | isolation source: fecal sample 1 from infant 5 | host: Homo sapiens | place: USA: Pittsburgh, PA | collected 2014-07 | reverse complement strand
CTGCTGTACACTGAGGCTGTCAACGATCTTGTTTTCGACCCCCGCGTCTCGCCCGGCGCGGGGGTTGCTGTCTGTCTGGGTCATGGTCAGGCCACCTGCTCCAGGACGTCCAGAACATCGGTGGTCTTGAGGCGGAGGGCTCGGGCGCAACCGACCTTGTACAGCTTGAGCTGTCCGGCGTCGATCAGCCGGCCGATGGTGCGCTCACTGGTGCCTGTGATCTTCCCGGCTTGGATTCGCGTAATCGCCGGACCATAGGTCTTGAGGATCTCGGCGCGGTCCTCGTCGGGGAAGAATGTCGATGGTGTCTTGGATCGGGTTGGGCGGTTCAGCGTTGATGCTGACATAGCGGTGTGACCCCTTCTCAGGTCTCACCGGCTGCCCATCGTCCGGGTTCCCCATATCCATGGGGGGCGCTTGGCTGTAACTATAGCAGGTTGTGCCGCTTCTACATTCTCTCGCGAGGAGTCAGGGCTGGAGGATCACGACTGTTGAACGGCCGGTACGGGCCTTCCAGTCACTCCAGAATCGGCGAGCGCCCAATACGCCGCGCCAGTGATCACAGGACAGTTGAACGCCCGCGACCCATGAACTAGTTGTCGCGGGCTTCCCGTCCATCGCGGGGATGTAGACCGAGTGCCCCTCCAAGCTCGGGTCGGCGAGGGCAGATGAGCCGATGAAGTAGGAGCGATCGCGCCAGTGATTCACTCCGTCACGAGTGTTAGCCCGTCGCCCGGACTCATTGGACTCTGCCGCGTTGATCTCCGGCGACAGCTTGTAGCCGTTCTGGTGCACCAGAATCCCCTTTGGGGTGTCGTAGGCGGCCAAGAGCAGACAGCCCTCCCGATTGGCGCACCGGTATTCCAGGTGTGGCCAGCTACGGACCATTCCAGTCTTGACACCGGCCGCATAGATCTGTTCGGCGAGTTGGTTACGCTCGTCCAGGTGGGTGAGTGCCTTCCGGAGCGGGTCGTCTGTGTAGTCGGTCATTGTGTCGTCTCCTGGGTGGTGTCGTGCCAGTCGTTGAGTCTCTGGCCAAGTTCGGTCAGGTAGTCCTGCGCTGCGTGCTGGTAGCGCATAGCGGCGGTGACCGTGGTGTGCCCCATCACGCGCATTGTTGCCCGCTCGGTGGCGCCCTGTATTCGAAGGTTCGTCCCGTAGAACGCCCGCAGATCATGGAAGTGAAGCCACGGCATACCGATGTCGGCGGCGGCCTTGAAGAACCTCGTCGGCTTCTTCGGGGTGACCTTGACGCCCCCGCGCGTGCTGGACCGATTGCGCCGATAGGTGCCCCCGGGGGCACCCTTCAGCTGGCCGGGAGTGATGAGGAAGCCGTCCGGGCCCTCGGTCTCGCCGGGGAACAGCAGGCCCTCCCGGCCGGGCTGGGCGAACCGCTTGAGATGGTCGCGGATCTCGGGCACCAGGAACGCGGGGATCGGAACATCCCGGACGCTCCCGGGTGTCTTGGTGGTGTCGAACCGCTGGCAGTGGTCGGCCTCGTCGGTGACGACACCTCGGCGGACGTGCAGCACCGCCGGTTTGCCCTTGGGCATGGTGAAGTCGCCTCGCTGGAGTCCGGCGATCTCACCGAAGCGCAACCCGCACCAGGCGGCGAGCAGGACGGCGAGCCGGTGCTCGGGGACCATGGCCTCGGCGAGCTGCTGGACCTGTGCAGGAGTCGGCAGGTCCAGGTTGGTTCGGTCTCCCTTGGTTCGTCCAGCCCCCCTGATCTTCAACGGCACCGAGTCGATGAGTCCATCATCGGCAGCTGAGATGAGCACTGAGCGCACCCAGCTGTAGACGTGGGCCCTGATCGTGGCGTGGTCGGGTGCAAGGTCGGCGTACCAGTCGGCGCACACCTCGCGGGTGATGTCGACCAGGGGGAGGGGCTCCAGCACTGCGCAGTGGTTGGCGAGATAGCCCGCATACATGGTGCGGGTGGACTTCTTGAGTGGCTGTCCATTCTTGAGCCGTGCTCCGATCCATCTCCGGGCATAGTCCCCGAAGGTGGTTGCTTGGATCTTGACCTCGGCGGCCCTCTCGGCCGGTGGTGTCCACTCGCCCCGGTCGATGAGCTCGTACTCGGCGCGCAACCACGCCTCGGCCAGCTTCACGCTGCCGAAGAAGTGATCGCAGACGTGCCGCTTGCCGTTGCGGGAGTAGTAGGCGCGGTACAAGTTGCCGCGCTGCTCGATGCTGCCTCGCTGAGCGGATCGCTTGACCACTGCACGCCCCTCTCTGGTGGGAAGATAGTGGGAACTCCTAGCGAGTTCTGCCGTTTGTGCCGTTATGGCCATGATAGCGTAGGCGACACAACAACACAGCGAACCACCTAGTGAAGCGCGATATCCGCGTCATCTCAGGGAACGTGAGACGGGAGTCGGAAACACTACCCGTCTTGCTTCGAGTCCCAGTGGGGGCACTGGCTCACAGCGAATCTGATGGTTGCCATGTGGTGGGCATCGTGTCGCGCCCATGGCGCCTGTCTGCACAGAGGTTCTCTTTGCCCCGCATCCTTCCTGCGCAAGCCCTCCACCGATAGTCTTGGCCTCATGAGAGATCCTGCAGACATCGAGTGCTGGCTGACCGACATGGACGGCGTGCTCGTCCACGAGAACCATGAGGTGCCTGGCGCCAGCGATCTCATCAATCGATGGGTTGACACCTCGAAGCGATTCCTGGTCCTGACCAACAATTCCATCTTCACTCCGCGGGACCTGGCTGCCCGGATGCAAGCTTCGGGTCTGACGGTGCCGGAGGACAACATCTGGACCTCTGCGCTCGCGACCGCGCATTTCCTGGCTGACCAGCATCCCGGTGCCCGCCTCTACGTCATTGGTGAGGCAGGGTTGACGACGGCTTTGCATGAGGCCGGGTTCATTCTCACCGACACCGACCCTGACTATGTCGTCCTCGGAGAGACCCGTACCTACTCCTTCGAGGCGATCACCAAGGCCGTCCGGTTCATCGTCGACGGTGCACGGTTCATCTGCACCAACCCGGATGCCACTGGACCGACCAAGGAAGGCCCACTGCCCGCCACCGGCGCGGTCGCGTCGATGATCGAGGCTGCCTCGAAGCACAAGCCGTACATCGTCGGAAAGCCGAACCCGATGATGTTCCGCTCTGCCCTGAACCGTATCGAGGCTCACTCCGAGACCACCGCCATGATCGGTGACCGTATGGATACCGACATGGTTGCCGGTATGGAGGCTGGTCTGCTGACGGTCTTGGTGCTCTCGGGCATCACCAGGCGTGAGGACGTTGACCACTACCCCTACCGCCCGAACATCATCCTCGACTCGGTGGCGGACCTTAACGAGCTCATCTGAGCTGGTCATCTGACACTGCGACGGCGGTGAACCGCAGGTTCGCTGCCGCGTCGTCCGTGCCGAACGTCCTCACACCTGCCAGGGGATGACGACGTCCTCCGGAGCTGCCGGGTGCCCGTGGCCCTCGAGGACGTATCCCCATGTCTCGATCTCCTCGGGGGCCAGGTCGATGGACATTCGAGCCGCGACGTCGCGCAGATGATCCTTGACGCGCTGCAACTCGTTCATCTCGTCGCGGGTCGACTCCTCCTTGAGCCAGGCCTGCTCCAACTCCCAACCACGTACGCGAGTGCGAACCGCATCCTTGATGAGCTCGTGGTCATCAGAACTGGCCTTGACGTGCTTCTCGGCCGAGCACATCCAGCCGTAATCCCGGTTGATGCGTAGCAAACCAGGATCAACCGTCATGGAGTCGTGAACGGAGAATTCCGGGCCGATGACGACGGCACCGGCGTTGAGGGCATAAGCGACCTCGTCGCGTTCGGTCTCGTCGGTGAGAATCGACACCGATCTGGTCACCAGGTCAAGCATGTTGCGCGAGCCGTAATCAGACTCCCTGCTCGCTCCCTGTGGCGAACAAGTGATGACATATGGGTTCGTGACGCCAAGGTGACCGATGGCCATCTCAGCGGGCACGTTCTCCCGCAGACCGCCGTCGACGTAGTGTTCTCCGTCGAGGTCGACCGGACGGAACACCCCAGGAATCGAGCACGATGCGAGCACGCCACGGGAGACGTCGAAGGTCGAGGAACCGATGGGGTTGTTGTCCCGGTCGACGAGCTCTCCGGACTCGGTCATGTAGCGCAGTTCCCCGGACTCCAAGGCGACGGTGGCAATGCGGACCGACATCCCTGAGGTGGTCAGCAACTCTGATTTGAAGAAGTCCCGATCGAGAAGCTTGGCGAGGATGGGGCCGGCGCGGTAGGTCGACGCGGAGGTCTCGGCGCCCCGGACGATGGTGGAAATGTCGCCGCCGTCCAGGCTCAGCCGCGACAGGGTGGACAACAACTGCAGGATGACCCCCGGCGTCCAGGAGTCGGCAGGGATGGGGTCGTCACGGGTGGCGATCTCCAGAGTCCACGCCTGGCCGGTGAGCCGGTCGTCGTCGCGGCCCGCGACCGGCTCTGCCGGGTCGGGGACCCTCGTCTGCTCCCCGCCTCGGTGGAAGGGCAGGCTCATCCATGGGCGCGGGCCCTTGGCCTTGGCGGCCTCACGATTGAGCAGGGTCATCCATTCCGGGCCCTTCTCCAACAGCTTCGCGAACCACGCCCGCGGGGTGAACATGTCGGACTGGTCGGTCATCTCCAGCCACATCGCTTCCAAATGACGCAGTGCAGCCGCCTGCTTGGCAGGATCCGTCCATTGAGCCAGGGTGCAGGCCACGATCGATCCGGCCGAGGTCGCCACCATTGCGGTGGGGGCGATGCCGACGACGTCATAGAGATGTCGCAGTGCCCCCATCTGGAAGGAGGCCTTGGACCCGCCCCCAGCAAGGACGAGCCCCTGCTGGGGGGACCGGCTTCCGAGCCCGAAGGCGAGAGTGGGAATGCCGAGCCATGAGGGGAATTCCATGGTTCGATCCTACGGGCCGCAGCCAATATTCACGGCACGAACGGTCACCCTTAGGAGGCGGCTGCGATGGTCTCCTGAATGGCTGTGATCGTGGCGTTCAGATGCTCCTGTTCCCAGTCGTCCAGCGGCACCTCGAGGATTCTCTCGACACCCTTGACACCGATGACGCAGGGCACGCTCATGGAGACGTCACCGTCGTGGCCGTACTGGCCGTGCAGGGTGGTGCAGACCGGGTAGACGGCGTGCTCGTCGAGGAGGATGGACCGGGCGATTGTCAGTGCCGACTGACCGATGCCGGCGCTCGTCCAACCCTTGAGGTTGAATACGTCGGTTCCGGCGTCGTTGATGCGTTCGGTGAGCTCGTCACGGTCCATTGGGTCGGAGTCGAAGAGCTCCGCCAGGCCGTCGAAACCGACACCACCGACGTTGACCCCGGAGAACATCGGGAAGCCCGAAGGTCCGTGCTCGCCGATCATGTAACCGCGCACGTAGTCAGGATCGACCCCGAGGTGGTCGGCGACGACCCGACACATGCGGGCCGAGTCGAGGATCGTCCCGGTACCCAGCACGAGGCCCCGGGGATGGTCGAACTCGGTGCTGGCGATGTGGACCACGGCGTCCAGCGGGTTGGAGCAGATGATGATGGCCGCGTCGTGGTTGCGGCGGGTGATCTCCGCCATGGTGGCGCGGATGATCTTGCCGTTGGTGGCGGCCAGCTCGCGGCGCGCGGCGCTGGTGGCACCGCCCTTTCCGGCAGTGATGGAAGGGCCGGCGGTGATGATGATGACGTCCGCGTCGGCCAGGTCGTCGTAGCCGCCGGCATGGACGTCAACATTGGTGACATTCGGGAGCGCGGTGGCGTGGTGCTGGTCGAGAGCCTGCCCGGCAGCCATGTCCTCGTTGACGTCGATGACGCAGATCTCACCGAAGAGGCCGCTCATCATGGCGTCGGAGAGCACGGCGTCACCGACCCGGCCGACCCCGATGATCCCGAGCTTGTGTGGCTTGATGGGCATGGATACCTCCTGAAGTCGTCGCGAAGTGCAATACGCACCAACGCTCCCATCATTAACCCGGGAGGTTTCAATCTCGTGACGGCCTGGCTCGTTGCGGTGACCACAGTGGTCCCTGTGTGGTGCTCCAGCGGCGTCAGGACGCAATGGCCACGGTGTCCTGAATGGCCTTGACAGTCGTCGCCAGATGTTCCTGCTCCCATTCGCTGAGGGGCACCTCGATGATCTGCTCGACGCCGTGGGCTCCGATGATGCACGGGGTGCTCATGGAGACGTCGCCGTCGTGGCCGTACTGGCCGTGCAGGGTGGTGCAGACCGGGTAAAGGGACCGCTCGTCACGTACGATGGCTTGCGCGATCGTCATCGCGGCCTGCCCGACTCCGGCATTCGTCCAGCCCTTGAGGTTGAATATGTCGGTTCCGGCATTGTTGGTGCGGGTGGCGATGTCGTCGGGATCCAGCGGAGTGACGCCGAAGACCTGCGGCAGGTCGTCGAAGCTCACGCCACCGACATTGACCCCGCTGACGAGCGGGAATCCCGAAGGTCCGTGCTCGCCGATCATGTAACCGCGCACGAATTCCGGGTTCACACCGACGTGGTCTGCGATGAGACGGCACATCCGCGCCGAGTCCAGGAGGGTGCCGGTGCCCATGACGAGCCCCCGCGGGTGGTCGAACTCGGTGCTGGCGATGTGAACGTTGGCGTCCAGCGGGTTGGAGCAGATGATGACCGCGACGTCGTGGTTGCGCTTGGTGATCTCGGTCATGATCTCGCGGATGATCCGGCCATTCGTGGCGGCCAGCTCGCGGCGATCGGCGCCGGTGGCAGGGCCCTTGGACGGATCGATGGACGGTCCAGCTGCGATGACGATGACGTCGGCGTCCGTCAGGTCGTCGTGGTCGCCGGCAATCACCGTTGTGTTGGGCATGTTGGGGACTGCGGTGGCGTGGTGCTGGTCGAGAGCTTGGCCTTCAGGCAGTCCCTCTTTGATGTCGATGAGGACGATGCGACCGAACAGCCCACTTGCCATGGCGTCGAAGAGCACCGCTTCCCCGACGCGGCCGACGCCAATGATCCCCAACTTGTGTGGCTTGATGGACATTGCGAACCCCTTCGATCGTCCTCGTTATGTCCATCCATGATGCACCTCGAACGATTCATTGATGCGGTGTCTCGCCAATGCCCGTTCCTTGCGAAGAACACAGGAAGAACACAGGATGGGCTGGGAGAATGTCTGAGTGACGACAATTCCCGACATCTCCGAGGCACCGCCGCGGCATCGGCCGCCAGACGATCTCAGCCGCTTCGCATGGCTGTCGATCGCTGCGGCCGCTGTGACGATCCTGCTGAAGACCCTCGCCTGGCGTATCACCGGGTCGGTCGGGCTCCTCTCGGACGCTGCGGAATCCCTCGTCAACCTCGTTGCTGCGATCATCGCCCTGGTCGCCCTCAAGGTGTCGATCCGTCCGCCGGACAAGAACCATCCCTTCGGGCACTCTAAGGCTGAGTACTTCTCCGCCGGTGCCGAGGGGATGATGATCTTCATCGCGGCTGCGGTCATCATGTACACCGCCGTGCAGCGGTTCATCCATCCCCGGCCCATCGAGGACGTCGGTATCGGTCTGCTGGTCTCGGTGCTGGCCTCGGTCGTCAACGGGTTGGTCGCGTGGGTGCTGCTCAAGAATGGTCGGCAGCGTCGATCCATGACCCTCATCGCCGACGGAAAACACATGCTGACCGACGTGTGGACCTCGGTCGGGGTCCTGGTAGGAGTTGGTCTGGTCTGGCTGACCGGCTGGCAGCGGCTTGACCCGATCGTCGCCTTCGCAGTCGGCGTGAGCATCCTCGTCACCGGGGCCAAGCTCGTCGGCCAGTCCGGTACGGCCTTGCTTGACGTCTCCCTGCCCAAGGAGGACAACGAGGCAATTCGGGACTTCCTGGACGCCCACTCCAACGACCACGTCAAGTTCCACGCGGTGCGTACCCGGGAGGCCGGCTACCGGCGTTTCCTCGAGTTCCACATGCTCGTGCCGGGATCCTGGACGGTCAAGCAGGGTCATGACGCCATGGAGGACCTCATTGACGAAATCCTCGATGAGTGGCCTGAGATGCGGGTCAGCGGCCATCTGGAACCGATCGAGGACCCCCGCTCCTATGAGGATATGGACGTCTGATTCCATGGGGCCGGTCATGACTAGGGTCGGTCATGGTGGTTCACCGGAGAAGCGTCTGGTAGACGTGGAACGACGGACGAATGAGAGGAGTCCGAGATGGCTGAGGTCAACGGCGAGGTCGTGACGGTGCCTGATTGGGACGAGTACTTCCTGGGCATAGCTGAGGCCGTCGCGGCCCGGGCCAAGTGCACCCGTCGTCGTGTTGGCGCCCTTCTCGTCCACGAACACCGCATCATCGCCACGGGCTACAACGGTGCCGCTCCCGGTCGTCCGGACTGTCTGGAGGGAGCCTGCCCGCGCGGCCGGCTGGGGTACGGGGAGGTGCCCGCCTTCTCCGACTACGACGTTCCCGGTTCCCCGGGGTTCTGCATCGCCATCCATGCCGAGGTCAATGCACTGCTCTTCGCCACCCGCGACACCGCCGGGGCGACGGCCTATGTCACCGACAAGCCATGCCCGGGATGTCGAAAGGCGCTCGCGGCTGCGGGCGTGGTGAGGGCGGTGTGGCCGGACGGTGAGCTCGACCAGGACGGGCTCGTCAACTGGGAGCTGTGACGGCGTCGTGGCCGCGCTGGCCCCGCCAGGGCGTTGTGCTCTCCAGAATCGAAAAGCTCTCAAGAAATGCGAGACGGTGGTGCCCGGATGAACCGGACACCACCGTTGCTCTGAGAACGGACTCAGTCGTTGGAGATCTGGGAGATCTTCGGCTCCAAGGCCTTCTCCGCCTCGGCGGCGACGACCTCCAACTCGGCCCCCGTCGACGCCATGACGGCCGCGACGACAGCCCCCTCGACCAGCGGGGCGGTGGAGATCTTCACCTTGCTGGCGATCTCGGGATCGAGGAATTCCAGGGCCATCTCGGCCGACAAAATCGCCGATCCCAGATCCACCAGTACGAGGATCCCGTCGCAACTACCAATCTTCTCGATGGCGGCGCTCACAGCAGCCGCGTCGGTGCCCAAGGTGGTGTCGTCGAGACCGGCGGCAACCTCGATGGGCGGAGTATCCGGACCGGGCAGCATCTGGGATGCAAGATCGGCCGCAGCACGTCCCAGCGGTCGGCTGTGGGAGACGATGACGATTCCAACGCCCTGGTTCGATTCACTCATGATTCAGCTCCTGACAGGCAGCGTGCGGCGGACCCCACGAGCATGGCCATTGAGGTGGCTCCTGGGTCCTGGTGTCCCCTACTTCGTTCTCCAAGATAGGAGGCCCTGCCTCGACGAGCCACCATCTCGATGGTCGCATCGCGGCCCTCATTGGCGGCTTCCGCCGCCTTGGCAAGGGCCTCGGCGGCAGAACCACCGTCGGCGGCGACCTTCTTGACGGCATCAACGGCGGGGGACAGCGCATCAACCAAGGTCTTGTCGCCGACCTCAGCCTTACCGCGAGCCACGATGCCGGCCAGGCCGGCATCGAGGGCATCGGCAAGCAGCTGAGCAGTGGGCTCGCCGTCAGTCTTGATGACCGTCGACAGACGCAGGAAGAAGGTGCCGTACAGCGGGCCGGAAGCACCACCAACGGTGCTCACCAGCGTCATCCCCGCCTTCTTGAGCAACTCGGCGGCAGAGGCGAAGGAATTCGGGTCAAGGGCGGCAACTGCGGTCATTCCGCGGGCCATGTTCGAACCGTGGTCGGCGTCACCGATCTGGCGATCCAGGTCAGTGAGCTCATTCGCGTGCTCCGAGATGTCCTCCGAGTAATCCTTGAGCCACTCGGAAACGGTCGCGGCAGAAATTTCAGGCATCAGCATCCCCATCGAAGTCCAGGAGTCTCCACCGGGGCATCCCACAGCGTCAGGAGATCGTCGTCAGCGGAGAGCAACGTCAAGGAACATCCTGCCATCTCCAGACTCGTGATGTGGTTGCCGACCAAGGTGCGGGCAACCTTGACACCCTTGCCCTCCAGGATCTTGGCGATCTCTCCCCACACCAAGTACTGCTCGATGAGCGGGGTTCCACCCATGCCGTTGAGCATGGCGATGACGGGAGCTCCGGTGAAGTCACGGTCTGCCAGGATGGGCTCGACGATCTGGGCAGCGACCTCGGTGGCCGTCCCCAGCTTGACGGTCTCGCGACCGGGCTCGCCATGGATACCGACGCCGGACTCCATCTCGTCGTCACCGAGGTCGAAGGTGGGCTTGCCGGCTGCCGGCACGGTGCAGGAGGTGAGGGCGACGCCGAAGGAGCGGCCACCGTCATTGATGTGCTTGGCGAGCTCGAGCAGGGCGTCGAGATCACGCTTCTCCTCGGCAGCGGCACCGAGAATTTTCTCGGCCAGGACCGTCAGGCCCACACCACGACGACCGGCGGTGTACAGGGAGTCCTGAACGGCAACGTCGTCGGCGATGACGACGGACTCGACGCGGGTGCCGACCTCCATCGAGGCCAGCTCGGCAGCCATGTCGAAGTTCATGACGTCACCGGTGTAGTTCTTGACGATGTGGAGCACCCCGGCACCACCGTCAACGGCCTTGGTGGCCTCGGTGATCTGGTCGGGAACGGGGGAGGTGAACACCTCGCCGCAGCAGGCGGCGTCGAGCATTCCGCGACCGACGTAGCCGGAGTGCAGCGGTTCGTGGCCGGATCCGCCACCGGAGACCAGGCCAACCTTCCCGCTGACCGGGCCGTCGGCGCGTAGCACGATGCGGTGTTCGAGATCGACCTTCAGGGAATCGGGGTGGGCGGCTGCCACGCCGCGCAGGGAATCAACGACGACGTCCTCAACAGCGTTGATGAGTTTCTTCATGGGACCAGTGAACCATCTTGGCCCTGAATTTCCAGAGGGGGCTCTAGGGAAAGGTGGACTGTGTTCACCTGTGGTCGCACCACTGAACGGCTCACTTCGTCTGCTGGACGTAGTCGATCGTCACCGTGCCACGTACCTGACGCAGCCAGGGGGCCCGCTTGGAGGGATCGAAGACCACCCGGATCTTGTCGTTGTGCATGATGACGGCGGTGATGACGACGAACGTGATGCCCAGGCTGATGGCTCCCCATGCGACGGTGGAGCGCGGGCCGATGGCGTTGCCGATCCATCCGACGATGGGGGAGACGAACGGGGTGCCGCCCATCACCAGGGTGGCCCACAGGCTCATGACACGTCCGCGCATCTGCGGGGTGACCGAGGTCTGCACCATGGCGTTGGCGGTGATGAGGGTCGAGATGGCTCCCCAGCCGACGAAGATCTTGAGCACGGCGAAGATGCCGTAATTCGGGGCCAGGGCGGACAGACCCATGCTGACGCTGTAGACGAGCAGGGCCAGCTCGACCCAGCGCAGCCGCGGCTTGCGTCGAGCCGCTCCCAGTGCGGCGGCCATTGAGCCGATACCCATGAGGGAACCGAGCAGACCGTACTCGCCAGATCCCTTGCCGAAGGCCTGAGTCGCCATGACCGCATCGGAGATGTTGAAGTTGAAACCGAAGGTTCCCATCATGAACCCGATCGCCAGCAGGATGACGAGGTCGGGGCGACGCTTGACGTACCGGACGCCGTCTCGCACTCGTGCCTTCTCGGACGATGGTGGGGACGTGTGAAGACGGTCAGCGTTGATGAGCAACAGGGTTGTGATGAACCCGATGAAGCAGAGGACGTTGATGGCCATCACCCAGCCGACTCCCACGGTGGCGATGAGCAGACCGCCGAGGCCAGGTCCGAACAGGCGGGCTCCGTTGAAGGAGGCCGAGTTGAGGCTCACGGCGTTGGGCAGGTTCTTCAGCGGGACGAGCTCGGAGACAAAGGCCTGGGTGGCAGGGCTGTAGAACGCGCCGGCGATGCCGTCCATGGCCGAGATGACGAAGACCATCCACAGCTGCACCGCCCCGGTGAGCACGAGGGTGGACAGGATCGCGGCGTCGATGGCCATGACGATCTGGGCGGTCACCATGATGCGGCGCTTGGACATCCGGTCAGCCAGGGCCCCGGCCCAGGGGGTGATGAGGAGGATGGGGGCGAAGTTCACCGCCATCACCCAGCCCAGCATGGCCGCGTTGCCGTGGGTGAGGATGATGAGCACCAGCCATGACTGGGCGGTACGGGCCATCCACTGTCCCATGTTCGTCATGAGGGTGCCCGAGAAGTAGATCCGATAGTTCGGAACCGTCAGGCTGGCGAACATGGTTCTCACGGGGACTCCTGCCAAACTCGATGGGATTGTGGGGTAAGAGAGATTATGTACCGCTTCCGTAGCTTCTGCTGATGCGGGGCTGAATGTGCAGCGGCGATATGGTCGCCCATGGTGCATGTCCCGGGAAGATCTGCGGGTCAGCACCGTCATGACGTGAATTTCACGTCTTCACCGTCTATCCCAGGAGTTTGTCTATGGCCACAACAGCCGAATGGCTCGAGGGAGCTCGTCCGCGCACCCTTCCCACTGCGATCGCACCGGTGCTCGCCGGAACCGCGATTGCCATCGCCGACGGCGGTGCGCGCTGGGGGCTGGCGACGCTGTGCCTGGTGGTGGCCCTGGGGCTGGTCATCGGGGTGAACTTCGCCAATGACTATTCCGACGGCATTCGCGGCTCCGACGGTGAGGATCGTGTCGGTCCGCTGCGGCTGGTCGGTTCCGGGGTGGCCGAGCCCTCCCACGTCAAGGCAGCAGCCTTCGGGTGTTTCGGTGTCTCGGCGGTGGCCGGTCTGGTCATCACCATCAGCACCGGACACTGGTGGTTTCTCATCCTGGGCTTGGCGTGCATCCTTGCGGCCTGGTTCTACACCGGAGGATCTCACCCCTACGGATATGCCGGGCTGGGGGAGGTCTTCGTCTTCGTCTTCTTCGGATTGGTGGCCGTCGGCGGCACGGTGTACGTCCAGACCGATCACGTTGGTGCCGCGGGGTGGGTGACGGCCAGCCTCATTGGTTTCCTGGCGTGCGCGGTACTGGTGGCCAACAATCTGCGCGACATCGACGGTGACCGGACTAGTGGCAAGCACACCCTGGCCACCAAACTGGGGCACCAGGGGACCCGCGTCTGCTACCTCGCTTTGGTGTTCCTGGCCGGCGTCGGCGTCATCGTCGTCGCGGCCCTGACGACCTGGTGGGTTCTGTTGGGGCTGGGGATGGTTGTATTTCTGGTGCCAACAGTGCGGGCCATGATTGATCGAGTCACCGGGATGTCCCTTGTCCCTGTACTGCGTAACACAGGGTTGGCGGAGTTGCTGTGCGCTGTGGGATTTCTGGTCGGGGCGATGCTGGATCGGCTGTTGTGACCCACTCTTGACAGGCCGTCTTAGGTTAGGTGAACCTAGGTATCACGCGCCGCAGAGCAGCGGGCGATCAAGAATAGAGGTTTTAGCCATGTCCGTTAACAGGAAAATAACGAATGATTCGTCGTTCTGGTGGAAAGATCATGATGAAGCCTCATCTTATGGATTGGGTCATCGGTGCTGACATCGAAACGGCAAGACCTTGAGGGGGTGGCTCACCCCCTCAAGGCCAATGATCTTCACCTTTCCTATGTTAAGGGTGACGAGGTACTCAACGGTGTCGACCTTGTACTCCACACCGGTGAGCTGATACTCGTTCGCGGAGTGAGTGGTTCTGGAAAGACAACCCTGCTCAATGTGCTCTCTGGGCTTTTGTCCCCATCGCGTGGGACGGTGTGCATCAACGGAGTGGATATCACGAAAGTGTCAGAATCACAGCGAGACGCCATTCGTCTTCATGAAATGGGGATGGTTTTTCAGCATCATGGACTCGTCCCCGATTTTACGGCCCGGGAGAATATTGAGCTTGTTCTGCGGGCGCGTGAGATTAAGAATTCTGCGGCCATTGCCATGGGTGCCCTCGAAGAGGTGGGGGTCGCTGAATTGGCAGATCGTCGCCCCGCAGAGATGTCTGGTGGGCAGGCTCAGCGGGTGGGGATCGCCCGTGCGATTGCTGGCGGTCATCGAATCGTGCTCGCCGATGAACCGACTGGCCAGCTCGACCGGGCCAATACTGACATGATCTTCAAGGTCTTGCGTCACATCGTCACCGACGGTGCTGATCGTGCAGTCCTGCTGTCCTCCCATGATCCGCGAGCCTGCGACTATGTCGACCGGGTTCTCGACATGGAGGACGGGGTTCTCGAGGAGGTATGAGATGTGGGTCGTCCACGTCACCCGGCTCGTCGTGTCGAACTGGCGGACGTGGCTTCGCGTCATTCCGCTGGCTCTGGTCGTTGTAGCTCTGACTGTCTCCAGCGGCATCACCGATGCTCGGCAACTGTCCGATGAACAGAAGAACATCGCGAGCTACGGCTCCACCAGCGGTCTCTTCTCGCTGCAGGAAGACGTGCCTCCAGGTACCCCCGTACCGATACCCCGTAATAACACGTTGCAGGCATCGGCGCCCTTTCCCCAGCTCTACAGCACTATCAACCTTGTACAGTACGATGACGTCGCCTACCAAGAGATGCCCATGGCCGGTTCGGCCACGCAAGGTCGCTATCGGCTGACCTCGGGTCGCTGGCCGGCGAAGGCCGGGGAGGTTCTGGCCACCAGTACTCTTGGCACTGATGATGGATCGCGGTTGTCTGCCAAGGCAGGTGATCTCCACCTCACGGTCACCGGCCATGTCGAAGCCGTCTACGATCGGCCTGCGACCTTGGTTCTTGCGGCTCCAGGCACATGGCAGTCATGGCGGATTTCCCGCGATGACGCTGGACGTGCCGGTATCAGGGGCAATGGGCAAATTGGGTTCACCTCCCAGGAGCCCGGTGACGTATGCAGTCTCCTCGCCGAGACCCTGAAGCTTGCAGGTGACTGCGATACCACACAGACCCGTTCTGCCAGCGAAGCTCACGGGCTGACGCCGAAGGCATTCGTGGATCAGAACCTGGCATGGCTGGTGTGTGGCCTGCTGGGGGCAGTCGTGTCCGGCGCGGCACTGACGGCCCTACTCAGACGCATCGCATCCCCCCTTCTGGCTATCGGGGTACGCCGTCGATCGGTATCGGCCATGAGTAAGACGGTGGCCTTCCTCGTTGCAGAAACCGTCTCGCTGATGTCTGTGGCCCTGGGCCAGGCGGTGGTCGCTGCGGCGCGGTGGTACATGGCCCCCAGGGCTTCTGCTCCGTTGGGGCCTTGGCGATTCCCCACGGTCCCGTTGGTGATGGCATTGGTCATCGGGGTACTTCCTGCGGCCATGGTGAACATGGTTCCCTCCCGTCGTAAGACCGTGAAGCGGCGAGGGATCAACATGAACACGGCTCGGCGGCTGGGGTGGGCGGCTCTGGTACTGGGCTGCGCAGTGTGCCTGTGGGGTCTCCTGGGGGCTGACGCAACCTTCACCGCGGTCGCTGTGGTCGCTGGGATGTGTGCAGTGGCCGGTGGTTTGGGGGCACCCTTCGTGCTCTCTCGTCTGGTCCGGACACATCGCCCCGTAGGCCGGGCTCTTGCTGCTCATCGAGCTCTTTCCAGCCGGGGCGGGTGGCATTGCGTCTTCGCAGGTGTGGCGGCGGGTCTGGTCACCGCAACCGCTACCGGGCTTCTCATCGTTTCAGCGTTGTTCTCCCAGGCCAACGCGCAGACGAGCACCGGTATGCCCCCGGGGATGGCCTTGCTCCATGTCTCGATGGAGGGTGTGCCCGCCCTGGAGTCGGCTCAGGTCAAGCAGTTTTCCGATGCCCTGGAAGGCGCAAAAAACATCACCGTCCACCAGGTCGATGACGCCAACATCAGCGGATCATGGTGGTATTTCTCCAAGGTTGACGATGTTGCGGTCGTCACAAAGCTTGACGACGCCCAACGTGACGTCCTTGTATCAGGCGGGTACTTGACCAATGATCCCTCCAGGGCCGACCCGGCACACACCGTCGGGCTGACGGATGATCTGAGCTGGGTCAAGCGCATCTCCGTGCGTCCGAAAGCAGGAATACCACGAGGCGCTGGATCGGCGATTCTGTTCACAGGGCTGTCCCCCGATCAGGATCGACTGACCAACGA
>OGUE01000290.1_pt1 | contig 17065 bp, 17 predicted proteins | sample 1574111 | NCBI WGS metagenome assembly OGUE01 (sample SAMN03295833, study PRJEB24534) | human gut metagenome | isolation source: fecal sample 1 from infant 5 | host: Homo sapiens | place: USA: Pittsburgh, PA | collected 2014-07 | reverse complement strand
GCCCCGGGTATTCCAGAACTGACCATCGCCATTTCTCCTCAGCGACGTGGTCAGGGCCACGGCAGGTACCTCTTGGACAGCCTCCTCGACGAATGCCGGCGTCATAGCATCCATTCCGTGAGCCTCAGCGTCGACGCTGCGAATGAACCAGCCATGACGATTTATCGCAAGGCTGGATTCGTCGAAGTCTCCAGCGAGAACAACCACCTGACAATGCTCCATGTCGACGGCAACCCAGCAGTATCCCCACCACACTGAATCAACGTCCACCCAACGCATCACTGCCGGTACATGTCGACTTGTACCGGCAGTGATGCGGGTATACAGAAAAAGCGTGTGGAGACAAGGATGATCCTTGTCTCCACACGCACACAATATGATTCCGGCGGCGTCCTACTCTCCCACACGATCCCTCGTGCAGTACCATCGGCGCTGGAAGGCTTAACTACCGGGTTCGGTATGGGACCGGGTGTTTCCCTTCCGCCAAGGCCACCGGAAAAACTATGGGGCCAGTCAGGCTTGGCGCAACCCCCGCGTGGGGGCTGGGAGCCGTACAGTGGATGCGATCATCACAATTCTTCTTGGACGTGAAAGTGTGTGTTTGTAAGTCCTCGGTCTATTAGTACCAGTCAGCTCCACACCTTACGATGCGTCCACGCCTGGCCTATCAACCCGGTCGTCTACCGGAGACCTTACCAGATTCATCTGCAGGAACCCTCATCTTGAAGCGTGCTTCCCGCTTAGATGCTTTCAGCGGTTATCACAACCCGACGTAGCCAACCAGCCATGCTCTTGGCAGAACAACTGGCACACCAGAGGTCAGTCCGTCCCGGTCCTCTCGTACTAAGGACAGCCCTTCTCAAGATTCCTCCGCGCGCAGCGGATAGGGACCGAACTGTCTCACGACGTTCTGAACCCAGCTCGCGTGCCGCTTTAATGGGCGAACAGCCCAACCCTTGGGACCGACTACAGCCCCAGGATGCGACGAGCCGACATCGAGGTGCCAAACCTCCCCGTCGATGTGGACTCTTGGGGGAGATAAGCCTGTTATCCCCGGGGTAGCTTTTATCCGTTGAGCGATGGCCCTTCCATGCGGAACCACCGGATCACTAAGCCCGACTTTCGTCCCTGCTCGACTTGTAGGTCTCGCAGTCAAGCTCCCTTCTGCCTTTACACTCTTCGAATGATTTCCAACCATTCTGAGGGAACCTTTGGGCGCCTCCGTTACCTTTTAGGAGGCGACCGCCCCAGTCAAACTACCCATCAGGCACTGTCCCTGAACCGGATCACGGCCCAAAGTTAGATAACCAGAACGACCAGAGTGGTATTTCAACAATGACTCCACAACCACTGGCGTGGCCGCTTCACAGTCTCCCACCTATCCTACACAAGTCGTCCCAATCACCAATACCAAACTATAGTAAAGGTCCCGGGGTCTTTCCGTCCTGCTGCGCGTAACGAGCATCTTTACTCGTAATGCAATTTCACCGAGTTCATGGTGGAGACAGTAGGGAAATCGTTACTCCATTCGTGCAGGTCGGAACTTACCCGACAAGGAATTTCGCTACCTTAGGATGGTTATAGTTACCACCGCCGTTTACTGGGGCTTAAGTTCACCGCTTCGCCAACGCTAACAGTTCCCCTTAACCTTCCAGCACCGGGCAGGAGTCAGTCCGTATACATCGTCTTACGACTTCGCACGGACCTGTGTTTTTGGTAAACAGTCGTTTCCCCCTGGTCTCTGCGCCCCTCACCGCTACCAGCTGTAAAAGCCTTGACAGTTCAGGTCCCCCTTATCCCGAAGTTACGGGGGCATTTTGCCGAGTTCCTTCACCATGATGATCTCGATCGCCTCGGTATACTCTACCTATCCACCAGTGTCGGTTTAGGGTACGGGCGGACCAGCCACCTCGCTCACGAAGATTTTCTCGACAGTACAGGATCACTCACTCACCCACATTTCCGTGGGCTCGCCATCATGCCTCAACCACAACCCTGGCGGATTTACCTACCAGACGGTCCACACATTTAGCCCCGGACAACCATCGCCGGGGATGAGCTACCTCCCTGCGTCCCTCCGCAGCTTGCCTACTACATGATCGGTTCACACACTCACCACACCACCACAACATCAAAGACATCACAATGGCAGGCTCGCACGCTTAGCATCACACACCTCGACACGGACGGTGACAAGCCGGTACCAGAATATCAACTGGTTGTCCATCGACTACGCCTGTCGGCCTCGCCTTAGGTCCCGACTCACCCAGGGCAGATTAACTTGACCCTGGAACCCTTGGATAATCGGCGGACGGGTTTTCCACCCGTCATTCGCTACTCATGCCTGCATTCTCACTCCCGCACAATCCACCACACGGTCACCCGGCAGCTTCACCTCGCACAGGACGCTCCCCTACCCAAACCCCCACAAAGGGGATCTGCCACAGCTTCGGCGGATAACTTAAGCCCCGCTACATTGTCGGCGCGGAATCACTTGACCAGTGAGCTATTACGCACTCTTTCAAGGATGGCTGCTTCCAAGCCAACCTCCTGGCTGTCTACGCAACTCCACATCCTTTTCCACTGAGTTACCACTTAGGGGCCTTAGCTGATGATCTGGGCTGTTTCCCTCTCGACGACGAAGCTTATCCCCCGCCGTCTCACTGCTACGCTCCACTTGCCGGCATTCGGAGTTTAGCTGATTTCGGTAAGCTGATAGGCCCCCTAGACCATCCAGTGCTCTACCTCCGACAAGAACCACGCAACGCTGCACCTAAATGCATTTCGGGGAGAACCAGCTATCACGGTGTTTGATTGGCCTTTCACCCCTATCCACAGCTCATCCCCTCCATTTTCAACTGAAGTGGGTTCGGACCTCCACGACGTCTTACCGACGCTTCATCCTGGCCATGGATAGATCACACCGCTTCGGGTCTAGAACACGCGACTCACGCCCTTATCGGACTCGCTTTCGCTACGACTCCCCCACACAGGTTAACCTCGCCACGCATCACTAACTCGCAGGCTCATTCTTCAAAAGGCACGCCATCACCCCACAAGGCTCTGACGGCTTGTATGCGACCGGTTTCAGGTACTATTTCACTCCCCTCCCGGGGTACTTTTCACCATTCCCTCACGGTACTGATCCACTATCGGTCACCAAGGAGTATTTAGGCTTGACGGGTGGTCCCGCCAGATTCACGCGAAATTCCACGAGTTCCACGCTACTTGGGGTAACCCTCACCAGTGCCACGCTTACAGTTACGGGACTCTCACCCACTCCGGTACGCCTTCCCAGACGCTTCACCTTCACGCAACATTTATCACTGGCCAATCCTGCGGCAGCAGAACCCAAAGGCCCCCACAACCCCGCACATGCAACACCTGCCGGCTTGAACACACACACGGTTTAGCCTCATCCACTTTCGCTCGCCACTACTCACGGAATCACGGTTGTTTTCTCTTCCTACGGGTACTAAGATGTTTCACTTCCCCGCGTTACCTCCCACACCCCTATACATTCAGGGCAGGGTCACCGGACACTACTCCGGACATTCCAGGTTTCCCCATTCGGACACCCCCGGATCACAGCTCGTTTACCAACTCCCCAGGGCTTATCGCAGGTTACAACGTCCTTCATCGGCTCTTGGTGCCAAGGCATCCACCGATCGCACTTAACAACTTGCACAACAACACAAGACACAAAAAATTAAGATGCTCGCATCCACTATACAGTTCTCAACCACCACACGAATCAACACCACACCCACCACACAGCAGACGCAGCATCACCGCACCAGGCCACCACACACACGTGTGATACCCCAGAACCCCAACAGCATGCCTCCAACCGTCCACCACAAGATGAACACGCCAATGTTCCACAAGAAGCTAACCCATCCACCAACGACTCACGACGAGCCACACAGCAATGATGAGTCCTTACAATGAAGTGCTCCTTAGAAAGGAGGTGATCCAGCCGCACCTTCCGGTACGGCTACCTTGTTACGACTTAGTCCTAATTACCAGTCCCACCTTCGACGGCTCCCCCACACAGGTTAGGCCACCGGCTTCGGGTGTTACCGACTTTCATGACTTGACGGGCGGTGTGTACAAGCCCCGGGAACGTATTCACCGCAGCGTTGCTGATCTGCGATTACTAGCGACTCCGACTTCATAGGGTCGAGTTGCAGACCCCAATCCGAACTGAGACCGGCTTTCCGAGATTCGCTCACCCTCACAGGCTCGCAACTCTTTGTACCGGCCATTGTAGCATGCGTGAAGCCCTGGACATAAGGGGCATGATGACTTGACGTCATCCCCACCTTCCTCCGAGTTGACCCCGGCGGTCTCCACTGAGTCCCCACCATAACGTGCTGGCAACAGTGAACGAGGGTTGCGCTCGTTGCGGGACTTAACCCAACATCTCACGACACGAGCTGACGACAGCCATGCACCACCTGTGAACCAGCCCCACAAGGAGGCGTACCCATCTCTGAGCACTCCCAGTCCATGTCAAACCCAGGTAAGGTTCTTCGCGTTGCATCGAATTAATCCGCATGCTCCGCCGCTTGTGCGGGGCCCCGTCAATTCCTTTGAGTTTTAGCCTTGCGGCCGTACTCCCCAGGCGGGGTACTTAATGCGTTAGCTACGGCACGGAATCCGTGGAATGGACCCCACACCTAGTACCCACCGTTTACAGCGTGGACTACCAGGGTATCTAAGCCTGTTCGCTCCCCACGCTTTCGCTCCTCAGCGTCAGGAAAGGTCCAGAGAACCGCCTTCGCCACTGGTGTTCCTCCTGATATCTGCGCATTCCACCGCTCCACCAGGAATTCCATTCTCCCCTACCTTCCTCAAGTCAACCCGTATCGAAAGCACGCTCAGGGTTAAGCCCCAAGTTTTCACTTCCGACGCAATCAACCACCTACGAGCTCTTTACGCCCAATAAATCCGGACAACGCTCGCACCCTACGTATCACCGCGGCTGCTGGCACGTAGTTAGCCGGTGCTTCTTCTGCAGGTACCGTCACAAAAGCTTCGCCCCTGCTGAAAGCGGTTTACAACCCGAAGGCCGTCATCCCGCACGCGGCGTTGCTGCATCAGGCTTCCGCCCATTGTGCAATATTCCCCACTGCTGCCTCCCGTAGGAGTCTGGGCCGTATCTCAGTCCCAATGTGGCCGGTCGCCCTCTCAGGCCGGCTACCCGTCAAAGCCTTGGTAAGCCACTACCCCACCAACAAGCTGATAAGCCGCGAGTCCATCCAAAACCGCCGAAGCTTTCCAACCCCCACCATGCAGCAAGGATTCCTATCCGGTATTAGCCCCAGTTTCCTGAAGTTATCCCGAAGTCAAGGGCAGGTTACTCACGTGTTACTCACCCGTTCGCCACTCGAGTACCCCCGAAGGGGCCTTTCCGTTCGACTTGCATGTGTTAAGCACGCCGCCAGCGTTCGTCCTGAGCCAGGATCAAACTCTCCAATGAAAAAATATCACCCACCCACACACACAATGCAGGCAACGGTGTCACAAGAGAATCCAAAACACTAACCCCAAACACTGACCAAAAAATTCAGTCCATGTCCAGAATCACAAAGGAATTCATAAACAAATCCGACACATCGATAGATGCATCAAAAAATCATTGACTATCAAAGACACACTGTTGAGTTCTCAAGCATCACACCCACCAGAACAACCCCACCAACAAGCAGGACCACCCCGAGGCGACCCGACCAACCCTACCACACCAACCCCAACCCCGCAAAACCCGCGGTATCAAGATCAGCCAGCAAAACCAGCCAAAACCGTGCCACCACCCCGAAAAGCAGCGACCCGATCAACCTTACCGGATCAATCCCGACTCACCAAAACCATCGGGCTGAGATCCAGTTCGGCTGCTATCTGGGAGCCGCTTCAAGCAGCCCCTGACAGCTCGGAAAACATTACACATGGATGAACAATGATGCAAATTAGGGTGCCGCTGTCATCGTATCCCCTTGTCAAAGGCTGTTCAGCGGAAGTCACGGGATCTCGTGGGTACTGATAAATCGAGGGCTTCCAACCGATCTGCTTGCAAACTCGTCACTCCCTCGTCGCTTCTTTCCAAGATCCCCCGCACCACCAAAGCTCGCGACGTCCGGGCCACACGTCGGTGATGCTTCCATGCACCCGGAGTGACGATGACGTTGAGCAGGCCGGTTTCGTCCTCCACGTTGAGGAAGGTCACTCCCCCTGCTGTCCCAGGTCTCTGTCTGTGGGTGACGACTCCAGCAACTTCTATACGCCGTCCAGCCTCGACGTCGCCCAGCCGGTCAACTCGCACCACACCTCGTCGATCAAGGACGCCCCGGACGTGGCGAACAGGATGGTCGGCCGTACTGACTCCGGTGGCACGGATGTCGTCACCCAATAACTCCAACTGAGTGGGTTCGGGAAGCAAAGGTGGCTGGGTGGCCACCTGAACATCCAGCTGGCCCGGTGCTACACCGTCGATCTGACCGATCTGCCACAGAGCGCCCCGTCTTGACCCCACGAGATCGTCGAAGACACCAGCCAGGGCAAGGGCCTCCACCTCTTCCTTGCCCAGTTCAACGCGCCGAGCGAGGTCGTCGAGGCTGGTGAAGGGTTCGCGTTCCCGCTCCGTAATGATCCGAGTGGCTGTCTCGGTACTGATACCGGAGACGTCAGAAAGGCCCAACCGCACCGCGAAGTGAGTATCCCGACGATGGTCACCGTCATCACGATCGGGGTCAAAAGGACCGGTCTCGGACTCGTCGTGGTCATGAAGACAGTCGTCCATCCCTGTCTCCACGTCATCGCCTCCACGATCCAGTGCTTCCAGATCTGCTCCCACTGACGACTTCGTCAGGTCTGGACGTCGCGTCACCACACCGTGTCGTCGAGCATCCGCCACCAGAGTCGCCGGGGAATAGAACCCCATCGGCTGGCTGCGCAGCAAAGCCGCAAGAAAGGCTGCCGGGTAATGCAGCTTGACCCAAGCTGAGGTGTAGACCAGTCCGGCGACGCTCAAGGCATGGGACTCGGCAAATCCAAAATTTGCGAAAGACTCGATGCGGGCATAGATGTCCTGGGCAGTGACGTCGTCAATCCCATTGGCTGCCATCCCCTCGAAGAGCTTGGCACGCAGGGAGTCAATGCGCTCCACCCCACGTTTGGACCCCATCGCTCGACGCAGCAGGTCAGCGTCAGCAGCCGTGCAATTGCCGACCGTCGTGGCCATTTGCATGAGCTGCTCCTGGAAGAGCGGGATCCCCAGGGTGCGCTTGAGCACTGGTTCAAGCAGAGGGTGGGGATAAGTGATCGGTTCAGCACCCGTGCGTCGTCTGATGTAGGGATGCACCGCACCTCCCTGCACCGGGCCAGGACGGATGAGCCCGATCTCCACGGCCAAGTCATAGAAACAACGTGGTTTAAGTCGAGGCAGGGTGCCAATCTGGGCCCGGCTCTCCACCTGGAACACGCCGATGCTGTCACCACGGCACAACATGTCGTAGACCCCCGGCTCATTGCGCGGAATCGAGGCCAGGACCCAAGATCGTCCGCAGTGCTGAGCGATGAGATTGAAGGAGATGCTCAGCGCCGAGAGCATTCCCAGCCCCAGCAGGTCGAACTTCACCAGCCCCATCCAGGCGCAGTCCTCCTTGTCCCACTGCAGCACCGTGCGACCAGGCATCCGGGCTGGCTCGATCGGGCAGATGCGTCCCACTGGTTCTCGGGTCAGCACCATTCCGGCCGAGTGGATGCCCAGGTGACGCGGTAGCCCCATCACCTGCTGGGCGAGGGCGACGACCTCGTCAGGAATCTCGGGGCCCTCGGAGCTCCGGGAGCCCGGCACCACTGATCGTCTCTCCATCTGACGCGACCACGCGTCCTGCTGCCCTTGGGAATAACCGAGGGCTTTGGCCGTGTCCCGGATGGCACTGCGCGGCCGATAGGTGATGACGTCAGCCACCTGGGCAGCGTTGCGCCGCCCGTACTTGGCGTAGACGTACTGGATGACCTCCTCACGACGTCGAGCGTCGAAGTCGACATCGATGTCAGGCTCCTCCTCGCGCAGCACCGACAGGAACCGCTCGAAGGGCAAGCCGTAAAACACCGGATCGACGACGGTGATGCCCAGCACGTAACAGACCGCCGAGGCCGCTGCTGATCCACGTCCTTGACACAAGATCCCCCGGGACCGAGCGAACTCCACGATGTCGGAGACGATGAGGAAGTAGCCGGCAAAATCCCGAACCTCGATGAGGTCGAGTTCCGTGGCCAGGCGGTCCTTGGCCACTGGGTCATCCCCGTAGCAGCCTCGACGCCCCTCCTCCACCAGATGACGCAGCCAACTGATGGGAGTGTGTCCCTCGGGCACCTTCTGGTCGGGCAGACGGGGACGCACCGACCTCAGTTGGAAAGCCGTCCTCTCAGCCACCGCTACGGTGTTGTCCACCGCATCTCGGTGACGGCTGAACAGGTCTGCCATCTCCGCGCCGCTGCGCAACCTCACCACCGGGCCGGGAGGAAGCCAGCCGTCCATCTCGTCAAGACTGCGTCGAGCCCGCACCGCTGAGAGAGCGCAGGCCAGCTCGAACTGTTCAGCACCGGCGTAGTGGGCGGCTGTCGTCGCCACCGTCGTCAGGCCATGGCGGCCTGCCAGCTCAGCAAGGACGTCGTTGTCACGGGAATCGGTGGGAGCGCGATGATCGGTCAACTCGACCATGACATTGTCGATACCGAAGAGATCAACCAGGTGATGGAGCTCGGCCTCAGCTTGAGCCACCCCCTTGACCAAGCCCTGCCTCACTGTTCCCTTCCGACATCCGGTGAGGACAGTCCAGTGCTCGTCGGCCACCTCGGCCAGATGGTTGAGATCATGGACCGGATGCCCTTTCTGCCCACCCTCGGCCAGATAGGCGTCCGTGAGGGCACCGGCCAAGCGGCGATAGCCCTCCGGGCCGTTGGCCAGCACGAGCAGGTGGCTGCCCACCGGATCAGCCACCCCGTTCTGAGGCTCCGGCACTCCAATGGACAACTCCGACCCGATGATGGTGGGAAGACCACAGGCTTCAGCCGCTTCAGCCATTCTGACGACCCCGTAGAGGCCGTCATGATCAGTCAGGGCCAGCCCTGACAGGCCCAGCTCCACCGCTCGGGTGACGAGGTTCTCCGGACTGGAGGCACCGTCAAGAAAGCTGTAGGAGGAGTGACAGTGCAGCTCGGCATAGGGCACCACTGGCCCCTCGGGTCGGAGGGGACGACAGTCAAAGGGTTTACGGACGCGGCGATAGCCGGTCTGATCAGCATGGCTGTCCTGATGGCCATTGGGAGGACGCCGTCCCGAGATGCGTCTTTCCAACTCTCGCCACGGAATCAGAGGATTGTGGTAACTCACCCCGATCACGCCTCGTCGTAACGAGCCTCGACCCACCAACGGTCAGCCGATCCCGCCAACACCCACGCCTGTTGGTCCTCGGTGACCAGCTGCACTCGCTCAACGGAGACGGCCGGGGTGCTCCACCACCTCTGGTGCACCGGCCATGGCCCGGCCCACGCGATGACACGCCGTCGCGAAGTGCCGTCATGAAACCATCCAGGGCTGATCGTCGGCAAGTCGGACGACGTCGTCAGTGGCATACCGTCAGTCGTCTCCAACCGAGCTGGCAGCGGACGGGAATACACAATCCCGGGAGCGGGACCGTCGAGGTGGCCCGGCCAGGGGCGATCCACCGGACGCGCGTCCTCGGCAACCGTCCCGAAAGGAACCAGTCGGCGTCGGTCCTTGAGCATCCGACCACCGGCGACTTCTCCCACTAGGACCCCTTCGGGGCCCAGCCTCTCCTGTAACTGGGAGATGACGTGGACGAGGTGCTCGGCGGGCCTGGCCCCAAACAATCCTTCGGCCGCCTCACCCGCACGATGGATGGTGGGAACGATCCGCACCGCCTCAACACCGGACTGGCAGAACTCATCAGCACCGAACTCGCCAATGCCCCGGGAAAGGTCGTCGAGCTGACGGGACAGTCGAGCCAACAGATCATCACCGCTGAATTGCCACGGTTGACGCCAGGTGCGCTCAGACAACCCAGCAGTGGCCCGGATGAGAATGCGGGCCTGGGAACATACCCGACCGCTGGCTGCCAGGCCGGCCATGAACTCCTCCACCACAGGACGCACCACGGCCACCACCTGTGCGCCGGAAGGTTCCGGATCGTCAAGGACGACTTCCATGGCATCGTCGTCCTCGGGCCGGTGTGCCGACAGCACCGCGACGTCCATGCCACGTGCCCAATCGTGGGCGCGCTGACCGACCTCCGCGAACCGCCAGACGACATGCTGACGGTCCAGACCGGCGAAGGAGCCGACAGTCGTCAGACCGAGCTGACGCAAGGTCCGCACCAATGCCTCATCGGCTCGTCCGGTACGCGCCAGAACCGAGACGTCGCGGGGAGCCAGAAAGGCCGTGGACATGCCGGGACTGAGGATCTTGGGGCCATGACTCCCGGGGCCGGCCACTGCGGTGGCAGCCACCTCTGCCGCGAACAACCCGTCCGCCACCGAAATCCCCGTATCCGTGTACCCGATACGAGCCAACACCTCGGACATGCGCTGCGCAGCGGCGCGTTCACCACCGTAGAAACGAGCAACTCCGCGAGCAGCCACCGCAGCCACCCCTGGGCGCACCACGTGGACCGAAGGCGCCACTGACCTCTCAATCTCGCGAACCACCTCGTCGAAGAGGATCTCCTCAGAGGCAGGATCGTGAGACACGACAACGGCGTCTGGACAGCGCAACTGGGCAGCTCTCACTCGCAAACCAGGGACCGCTCCTTCCTCGGCTGCCCGGGAACAGCAGTCGACGACGACCCCGCGATCGACGACCAGAAGAGGGGCATCCCCAGGCTGACGTCGAGACGCCGCCACGATTCGCCACCCGGGAATCACTGCCATGAGGACTCGAACCGGCGCGGCACTGAGTGGTTCAGCAGGCATCAGCCACCTCCTCGGCGGGGTACACCCCGGTGCCGGTACGGATGAGCCGCACGGAACGGTTGTGGTGATGCCTCACCACGGTCACCTCAAGCTCCTGGGCCGACAAACAGCCGTACCCCTGACCAAGTCCCTGCCACCCCACAGTGCGGACATCGATTCGAGCGGAAGGGCTGGGCCAAGGCCCCAGCACCACCAAGGACGAGCCGCGAGAACGCAGCCTGGCCGTCAATCGCCTGCTGGCCGTCATCGGCAACGGCGGCGGAGCTGCAGCAAGAACGACATCGAGGCCCTCGATGAGAGTGGCCACCGTCTCAAGCCAGTTTCCTGGATGAGGCACGAGCACCAATCGTGACAGCTCCACCCCCCACTGCCGAGCCGCCTCAACACTGAGTTCGGGCAGCCCGACCACCCCACACCAGCCATGGGTGAGCAGCCCCAGCCCGACCGAGGAAGCCCCGTCCAGACGATAGACGGCGGGCATGAGGCCACCGGGGAAAAGAGGTTGAAGCAATGGGTGGATGGCATGGCCACCGGGAACTTCCAGACCGTCGACACCACGGCTCACCAACTCCTCGATGTCAACCATCACGCACCCCCTCGTCCGGCGTTCGTCAGCCCGTCGCAGCCGACGGGAATTACCGTGACACGCGTGCCCGACAGGTTTCTCGACGACTGCCTGGAACAACAGCGAACACCCTTGCCAGCCAGCGTTTGGAGGTCATAGAGCCGTCCTCGTCACCGGCCGGGCACACCAGGGCCGTCATCCCTTCCTGCCATGATTGGGGCCATGACCTCGTCACCTCGAAGACACCGCACCTCCCCGCGGCTGCAACTGGCCCTGCTGGCCGGGCGGACAGCCGCAACAGCCTCCCGCCTGACGGGGAAGGGCTCAGGAGCATCAATTCGTGGTCGGGTGACGACGAAGTTGGCTCCCCACGCCTTGCCTGAACTGCTGGCAGACCGTCGCATCGCCAGTGTCACCGGCACCAACGGCAAGACCACGACAACTCACTTCCTCACCGCCGCAGTGCGAGCTGGGACTCCTGACGGCCAACGAAGCGTCGTCACCAACGCCGATGGGGCCAACCTGCATCACGGCATCGTCTCGGCCCTGGGAGAGGCCCCTGCCGCCACCGTCGCCGTGCTGGAGACCGATGAGCGAGTCGTCGCCGACGTCGTTACGATGGGCCGCCCGGAAGTGTTGGTGTTGCTCAACTTCAGCCGCGACCAGTTGGACCGCAACCACGAATTGACCTTCCTGGGACGCGACTGGCGTGATGCCCTGGAGAAAGCCGCTGAACACGGTCCGACGGTGGTCGCCAATGCCTGCGATCCGCTCATCGTGTGGGTGTGCCAGAAGGCTCGTCACGTCATCTGGGTGGACACCAAGCCTCGCTGGACCGCCGACTCGACGCTGTGTCCCAACTGCGGCGCCGTCCTCACCCATGGCGAGGGTGGATGGGACTGCCCCGGATGTGAGCTGAGTCAGCCTGCTGCCGATTGGTGGGTGGAGGGTGACGAGGCCGTCGAGGCTTCCGGGAGACGATTCCACCTCGATGTCCAGGTGCCCGGTTCCTTCAACCTCACCAACGCCATCTGCGCCCTTGCCGCGGCCATCCACATGGGTATTCAGCCCGAGGACGCGCTGCGCGGAATTGCCACGGTGGAGTCCCCCGCCGGCCGCTATGCCACCTGCACCATCGGCGGCACCCATTGCCGTCTGCTGCTGTCGAAGAACCCTGCCGGCTGGACCGAATCCCTGCCGCTGGCGACCTCCGATCCGCTGGTGCTCGCCATCGACGCGGTGGCCGCCGACGGCAAGGACGTCTCATGGCTGTGGGACGTCGATTACGAGCAACTGGCCGGACGAACCGTCATCTGCACCGGCCCGCGCGCACTCGATCTGGCCGTCAGGCTGCAATACGCCGGAGTGGAGCACGTCGTCATCGAGGATCTCGCCCAGGCCCTCAGCTCCCCACTGCTGGCCGGCACTTGGGACGCTGACCACCCCGTCGACGTGCTGTCGACCTACACCCCCTTTCAGAAACTGCGCCGACTCGGAGGACTGGCATGAACACCGACCGTCCCAAGATCGTCCTGCTGTACCAGTCCTTGTTGGGCATCTACGGCGACCACGGCAATGCAGTCGTCCTCACCAAGAGGCTGCAATGGCGCGGCATCGACGCCGAGCTCGTCACCGTCGAGCCCGGTCAGAAGGTGCCCACTGACGGGGCCGTCTATCTGCTGGGAGGCGGCGAGGACACCGCCCAGATCACCGCTGTCCGGGAACTCAAGGCCGATGGCGGACTGTTCACCGCCCTCGACGACGGCGCAATGCTCTTCGCGGTGTGCGCCGGCTACCAGATCTGCGGCAGGTCCTTCACCATCGGAGCCCGTGACGAGGTCATTGCGGGACTCGGGCTTCTCGACGCCGAGACCCGACGCGGCCCGGAGCGTGCCGTCGGGGAGGTTCTGCACATCTGGACCCAGCCCGACGGGAACACCTGCCCGATCACCGGTTTCGAGAACCACGGCGGCTGGACAGAACTTGGTTCTGACGCCAAGCCGCTGGCTGCTGTCGAGGTTGGTTGGGGCAACGGCAACCGTCGCGGCGAAGGAGCCGTGCAGGGGCGTGTCATCGGCACCTACCCGCACGGACCAGTTCTCGCACGCAACCCTCAGCTCGCCGACCATGTGCTCGAAATAGCCCTAGGACGCCATTTGGAGCCCCTCGACCTGCCCGAGATCACGGCGTTGAGACAGCGTCGAATCGATGCCGCACGCACTGGTCGGCCATGAACTCGTCACCTCGATTTTGCATCTTGGCCGAAGTCCGCTAATGTTTTTTCTTGCCGGCGCTGCTAGCTCAATTGGCAGAGCAGCTGACTCTTAATCAGCGGGTTCAGGGTTCGAGTCCCTGGCGGCGCACCGATCACCCGGTCCCCCGTCATCATGGCGGGGGACCGTTCCCGTCTCTATCCACTCCACTGGCACACCGCACGCCATCGCCCACGCCATGACGACATGACGACGTGGGGTATTCGCGCCGCGCTCCGCCGCGCTCACTGTGTTGCGAGACACGCCGATCGCTGTCGCCAACTCGACCTGCTCTAGTCCGGCGTGTTCCCTCGCCTTGCGTAGACGGTCAGACCTGTCAAACTCAGGAATCGTAAAGCTCCACGACTGTGTTGTCATGGCGCAAAGTTTAGCAACATCTAGGCCGATCTCTCACATCTCACCGCGAAACCGTGCGTACGCACGGTTTCGCGGCTATAGTCGTGCGCATGACAGATTCAGTGCCAATCTCATCATCTGAGGCATGTGCACGGCTTCACATGCCTCGTCGAACACTCATAGATCACGTCAACCGTGGGTTGATTGCCACTGTCGGCAAGCTCCCCGGCCTCACTGGCGCGTTCCTGTTTGATCCCGCTGAGGTTGAGCGGGTTAAGCGTGAGCGGGAGCAGGCTTCGAGGCGGTCACGATGAGCGTCGTCGAGATTGCGTCAGTGGTCGCGGTGGTGGGTGCCGTGTTTACTTCGTTGCTCGCGTATGGGCTCGTGGCTTCTATCCGCCGCAGTCAGGCCGCGAATAAGACGCCCGCTTCTCATCATTACCCATTAAGCACAGATAGCCCCAGCGCGGTATCGCACGAGGCCCGTCAGATTGACAAGTTTGTCGATTTGCATGGTTGTCAGGCCGGGTTCTTGGTCACCAAGTCTGGTCTGGGCGTGTTCTTCAACCCACACTGCCTCGATTATGACGAGGTCACCAGTTTGGTCTCTGGGTCTCTAGCAGAGCGGCTTCGTGACCGTCAGAACGTTTGTATGGGGAACTTGGACGAGGCGACACGGACTTGGGCGTCGTGGCGCACCAAGCCTGCGTACCAGGTGAATAAGAGAGTTATTTCTCTATCGGTGGCGGCGCTCTTGGGTATCGCGATCGTCAGCTTGCGTCCTTCGCTGAGGTGGCGTGGCAGGTCGTCAGGCCGTGTCAGTTCCGGTTCTCCTTTGTGTGACCACCACACCACGGCAACCCGTGGACGCCATACCCGTCTGGCCCCAGTCAAAGAGACCTCGACGACGGGCGACTCACCATCGGCGCGTAACAAGCCGACCCACTGGATCGACTGTTCTCGGGCCAACTGCTCAGCCCTCCACAACGTCAGCGCCGAGATCAGTGTTGACCCGACTGCCGCTCCCACGACAACCCATTCCATGCGGCGCACCCTAGCCGAGGTGACCCAATCATGAGCGCTGAAAAGATCACCGTTGACGAGGAATACCTCGTTCGTGTCCTGGCTGTTGTCGGTGCCGCCCAGACTCTCACGCGGCACCGGCGTACCGGAGTATCGCCACGGTTCGTCGAGCTCGATCTCACGGTCCTCGATAAGGAGGTTGATGCGCTTCGTCAGTGGAGCGTCGACGCCATCGACCAGGGGGGCCAGGAAGCCGAGGTCCAGCCATGAAGGTCGTGTGGACTCGGGTCGCAGCGATCGTTGCGACCCTCATCGGACTTGTCTGTCAAGTGCTGGGACTCGCATCAAATGAGGCAGGCCGACCGCTCGAGGCGGTTGTCTATCTGCTGGCCGGGCTGGTCTGGATCGCCTTAGCCTGGGCTGTCGACCGTCACACCCCCTCCAGCGAGAACAGGGGAATGTGATGTCAACCCGGGACATCACCGTCGTCGCCGGCTTCACCATCGACTGTGACCGCTGTGGGATCACGATCACCGCGAAAGCACCGACCAACAGATCCACCACGACAGCCCGGCGACGATTCATCCACGAGGTCATCGATCAAGGATGGACCTTCTGGGCAGGCCGGTCGCTCCGAACCTACTGTGCCCGCTGCGCCCCCTCGCGCCGATCAACGATGACGAACGTCACTGACAGTTGGGCCAACATATGAGCACCCCGACAGCGGCGTGGGACACGCCCGCGCTCATGACATCGCTCGCCCGGTCGGGTTGGGGCGACCTTGACGGTGCCCGCCTAGCTGGTGTCCGTCGCGTCCTGACAGCCTTGGTCGATCTGACTGACCATCGGTCGGGTGAGGCGACGATCACCCGCGCCCAGGTCGCTGACACGGCTGGAGGCCTGTCGATCCGCTGGACCTCCCGCTGTCTCAGAGTGTTGGAGGACATGGGGATCATCACTTGGTCACGTGGCTGGCTGGATCGCGGCCGACCACGCCCCGGCATCGTCCGTATCTCCAAGCGTGCCCTCGCCGCACTGGCCAGAGCCGCTCGACGTCGACTCGAGCCACGCCGTACCGCCCGCGCTCTCGAGACGACCAAGCGCATCAAGACGACGCTGCGCTGGACCACCGTAGTGCCCACCTCATGGCACAAATCCAAGCCTCAGAAGCAAAAGCCCTTGTCAATCCGAGGGGAACTCAGTTCCCCCCTTCTCCCTTATAGGGAACTGTCCCCGACCCCACAGGGTCGGTCGGGACACGTCCCGACCACGATGACACGAAAGGAGCCCGACATGATGTGGTGCATCCACAGGAACGACCCGCAATCATGCGAGGAATGCAGGCAGGTCCGCCAGCCGACAACACCACCGCCACCAATACCGCACAGCAAACAACCACGCCAAGCAGGAACCCGCATCATCTGCGGACTCTGCGGCAGCCCGATCCCGGTGTGTGGGCGTCAGTACATTCGCAACCCAGACAGCCACCACCGACCCGAACCCGTCACCGTGCCAGCAACCGAGGCCCTGTCATGAGCTGGGGAGGCCGCAAGGTCGCCGCGCTCCGTGCCGCTGTCGTCGCCACCTACGGCACTCGGTGCGTCCACTGCGGTGAGCTCATCGACCTGACTATCCCGTCAACCTCACCGATGGGACTGTCCGTGGAACACCTTCAGCCTCGCGCGCAAGGAGGAACTGATGAAATCACCAACCTGAGGCCGTCCCACCTCCACTGCAACACGGCCCGGCAAGCCCGACCCATCGGAGCAATCAGACGAGCCGAAGGCCGACCCGACTGGGCAACCCGGCCCGGACGGGCCGGTTGACCCAGCAGGCCGACCGGCTGCCGGGCCGTTTTCTCCGACAG
>OGUE01000271.1_pt1 | contig 17947 bp, 16 predicted proteins | sample 1574111 | NCBI WGS metagenome assembly OGUE01 (sample SAMN03295833, study PRJEB24534) | human gut metagenome | isolation source: fecal sample 1 from infant 5 | host: Homo sapiens | place: USA: Pittsburgh, PA | collected 2014-07 | reverse complement strand
CTGTACCAATTACTTCAACGTTATGAAAATTCTTTACAAATAGCAAAGCGCAGTCTCCTGCAGCAGAGTAAGTTCCATCGCTTACTAGAACTTTTATTTTAGTTTTAGGATTTGCCCCTTGATATGCCATCATCTTACTAAAAATATTGAAGATATATGAGGAATCTCCTCCGGAGTTATATCTTAAATCAATGATTATATTTGAAAATTTATTACTATCTAATTTGTCACAGACATCCTTGGTGAATTTTTCAATCTTATAATTATCATTTTCAGTACAGGAATTATATCTAAGAATTAAATTGTCATCTTCTGTTTCAATATAGTATAATTTGCTTACATCAACAGGATATGATAATGGTTTTATTGAAGCATTATTCTTGTTACTAATTCTTTTTCTTTCATATTGTAACATATCCGTTTTTCTCCCATTTATCTTTAATTTACTTACTATTAAATCATCTAACTTAACAAATGGTATATCTACTTTTATAATTTTATCTCCTGTTTTTAATTCATAAATATTTTGTTTTTCTGTTACAACATTTTCTCTTTTCAAGATACCGTAAGAATTTAAGTAAAAATTTTGTTTGCGAAGTTTGAAGCTTTTATTTTCACCATTAGCATAAGGTTCTAGTTTATTAACAATATCTTTTGTTTTAATATTGTTTATACTTATGACTTCTGAACCTAATAAGTTATTAAACTGTTCATTAGTACCTACTATGTAGTATTTCCCATTGAATTCATCTATAAAAACTTCAGATTTTTTCACATCTATTGGAAGGACAGAAACATGACCTTGTCTATACTTTGAGATTATTCTCATTAACTCCATATTTAAATCCAAAACAGTTTTATTTTTAGTGTCTGTTAATAATTCATTGTATGAATTTGTAATTTCATCTATATTTGCTTTATCATAAAAAGCATGATTATCTTCCATAAAATCTCTTATATCCATTACCTGTTTTTTGTATTTATAAGAACTTATTGGTTCAGTGCCGTCAATTTTATGCGAATCATATTTCTCAACATTGCTTGTGTTGATATAATCAATTAAGTCTTGATTACTAATTGTTATAATTTCATCCTGTCTAACAAAACTAGTAGTGGTTATAAAAAAAATCATAACCACTACTAACTTTATTATTTTACTTAATATCTGACTTTGTAACATGTCCATTACTTTTAATATTAATGTTCCATTTACAAAAATCTGTGATGCATACTAAAGCTCCAAAACAGGTGCAATATTTATTCCAACAAGAAGCTTCGTTTATGCTACAAACTCCACTTCCACTTGTTCCTGCTCCGTGATTCCTTCCGTCCATTAATACTTTCATATTTTCCTCCTTGAATTTTATGCCATTTCAGCAGATTTATTTTTAGAGAATATTATTCTCCAACTACCTGTTTTAATTAATCAATAATAGACTTCATTTTATTAAATAACGAATTGTCTCCTTCATCTCTCAATGCATAATTCATAGCCGGATCATTTCCTATCATGTAATCTGCAAAAGATTGCTCTGCGTGGAAGTCTGGTGTAAGCATATCACCTTCATAATCATAGTTTTTGTAATTGTGTTTAAATACATCTTCCTTCTCATAATTTTGACTTACTAAAATCCTTGCATACTGGCAATACGCTTTTAGATTTTTTATATATGATAAACTATCAACTCCTGTTGTAGTTTTTATAGTAAATCCTGAATCATTTCCTATTATTTCAACATTATCCAGTTTTCTAATTGTTTCTATTGTTGCAAATCCCGCTGCTGAATATGATTTATTACTTATCAATACTTTTATCTTTGTATTTGGATTTTTTATTTGATATAATTCTATTTCCTTTAATATTTTAGAATATAATTCAGACAAACCTCCAAGATTAAATCTTAAGTCTATAACAATTTTCTCAGGTTTATTTATATGTAATTTTTCATTTATCTCTCTTGAAAAATTATACATGTCAAATTCTGCGTTATCTTTACATGAATTATAATAAATTATTAAGTCTTTGTTTCTACTTTCAGTATAAAAATTTTTTTCAGTTAAATTTATCTTACGTAAAGGAATAATAGTTCTATAATAAACCTGGTTAATCTTGTCGTACATTTTTTTTACATCTACAAAGTACATGCCTGAATAATCTGAATCAATTTTACCATATTGCCAATCTTCAATTTTATAGATATTAATATTTTTATAAAATATCTTACCATTTTTTTTAAGTTTTAATTTTATTTTTTGTCCTTTTACTATATTTTCCCTCTTTAACATATCTAATATCACTAAATTGCCAATTGAACTTATATGTCTAAAATTTTTGTTTTCTCCATAGGCGTATTTAAATAATTTACTTTCAACTTCTGTAATTGAAATATCGTTTATCCCTAAAAGTTTACTTCCTAATATATCAATATCATTTTTATAACTTGTAGTTATGTACACTCCGTCTGAAAATTCTGATAGTTTTATTGGCAAAATTTCAGTGAAATAATTAGATTCAAGCCCTAGATGTCCTTGCTTTAAACTAGATATTATAAGCTTTAAATCCACCAGAGTATCTATTATTGTGTGCTCTTTTTTATTTTTAATAAATTTGTCGCATTCTATCGAAAATTCCTCTCTGGACGTATTATTAAAAATCACATGATTTTCTAGTAAAAAATTTTCTATTTCTTTTATAGTCTTTTCATACTCTTCTTGTGATATTTTACTCTTTAAATTAACATTAGTTTTATCTTCTAATTTAATATTTCCTTTTAAAATATCCTCTTCTATATAATCAGGTACTTTCTGTACATTATTTGAATATGTAAAACCAGTAGTAGTCATGATAATTATCATAACTACTAATAGGTTAATGATTTTATTTTTAAAATCCATTTTCTCATTAAACAATTTTATCCTGCAATTTTCACAATTTATCCCGAAACAATTGCAACTTAAATTACCACAATTAGATTCAGTAAAACTGCATGCATCGTTTTTGTTTATTTCTACTCCAGGATTTCTTTCATCCAGTAATAACTTCATTCCTTTCCTCCTAGTAAAATAAATTTATATTTAGCTAATGTTATCCTTATAAAAACCTTTTAATTGTTAGAATATAAAAATCCCTTTATTTTATCAAACAAGGAACTATCTGCTTCATCTCTCAATGCATAATTCATAGCAGGGTCATTTCCTATCATGTAATCTGCAAATGATTGTTCTGCGTGAAAGTCAGGTGTAAGCATATCACGTTCATAATCATAGTTTTTATAATTATGATTAAATACATCTTCCCTTTCATAATTTTGTTTAAATATTCTTATCCCATAATTACAATAAAGTTTTAGACTTTTGATATAAAACATACTATCAGAACCTGTTGTGTTTTTAATTGAAAATCCTGAATCAGATCCTATTACTTCAACATTATCCATTATTCTCATCGTTTGCATAGTTGCGGGTGCTGTTGCAGAATATGAATTATTACTTATCAATACTTTAATTTTTGTCTTTGGATTTTTTATCTGATACAATGACATTTCTTTTAAAATATATGGGTAAATGTCAGTACTGCCTCCCCCATTGAATCTTAAATCTATAACTATTGTAGAAGGCTTACTTTCATATAATTTTTTATTTATCTCTTTCGAAAAATCGAAGATATTAAATTCTGCATTATCAAGACATGAATTATAATAAATTATCAAATCTTTATTTTTTGTTTCAGAATAAAAGTTTTTTTCAGTTTGATTTATTATATCTAGTGGTCTAATGCTCACATAATTCTGATTATTCATTCTATTTACAATCTTAGCTTTATTCATAAAATAAAAATCAGTATTTTTAGAGTCCAATTTCCAAAATTCCCATTTTCTGAAATTTTGAGGAATTACATTTTTATAAAATATTTTCCCATTTTTTTCTAATTTAAGTGTTATATCATTGCCACTTACTATATTTTCGCGTCTTAAATTATCGACTATTCTAATGTTTTCAATTGCAAATAATCTGGATATATTCTTGTTTTCACCTAGAAAATATTTTGATACTTTCTTTTCTACCTGTTCAATTGGAGTATTATTTATTGCTAAAAGTTTGCTTCCTAGGATATTACTGTATTGTTTGTTGCATATTTTTATGTAGTAACCATCTTTTAACAAAATTAAATCTAATGGCAATTCTTCAGTAAAATATCCTGACCCAAACCCAAGATGTCCTTGTTTTAAACTCGACGCCAGTACTTTTAAATCTAATATCGTATCTACTATTGTATGTTCTTTTTTATCTTTAATAAATTTGTCGCATTCTTTTGAAAATTCTTCTCTCGATGTATTATTAAAAATTATATGATTTTCTTTCAAAAAGTTTTCTACATCTTTTATTGTTTTTTCATATTCTTCTTGTGAGATTTTAGTTTTCAAATCAACAGTAATTTTGTCTTCTAAATTGATATTTCCTGTTGTAATAATTTCACGTATATATTCAGGAACCTCTTGCACATTATCTGAATATGTAAATCCTGAGCAAAAAGTTAAGAAAATTAAACTAAGTAGTGTTTTGCTAATAAAGCTAATTAATTTTGTCTTTTTATAGCTTATAGAAATGTGTTCTTCTGTCTTGTTGTTTATCACGCTAATTTCCACTCCTTTTGATTTTAAAGCACAAATATTGCAACTTATTTCATATTTGACTTCTAACTTGTCGATTTTAATTTCAATGAGATTTATTTTGAATTTTAATGTTTTTATTCGAATCGTGTAACGTTTTCATAATATTAAAATAAAAGTCTTGTTATTAATTCATATTATCTTTTATTGATTTTTTTGTCAACAGTTTATTTATTTGATGTTTTAATATATAAAGATTGATACGGATTAGTTTTTGTTCTTTTGTTTATAAATCAGATTATCCATAATAAACAAGTATAGATATTATCCGCTTTTGCTAACTTTATTTCATTTATTTGATAAATCTATAAGTATTTGTTTTTATATCGATACAAAATAATTTCTTGTTGGAAATCATAATATAAACTAAAAAACAGGGGCATAATCTAAATGTCCCTGTAAGATTGCTCTAATATTTTATTTAAAATCCAATTTATCTACGAATTTTAATATTTCTAATAGCTTTGTTCTTTTTTTGAATGTTTTCTCTATGTTTTTCTTCAAATATTGGTACAAGTCATCGTTTCTAGCTTCAAATGATTTGATTTCCATGACAATATTCATGTATTTTTTGTCTTTATATGTGCTTTTTAGTTTTTTTCGATAAATTTCCCACACTTTTTCAAATGTTTTGTCTTTGTCTTGTTTGATAAGTTCTTCTACGAATAGTATAAAATAATACGAATCATGTATTGATGACAAGTTTTTGAACACATTCGTATAATCTTCTTCGTTCAAATATTTCTTGGTTTCTGATATGATTTCTTTTTCCATTTCAATTGAGTAATTATCATTGTCCAAGCTTTGTGAAAGCATGATTACATAATCGTTGATTAATTTGAATGTGGATTCTTTGTCGTCGACTTTTGAGTATTTGTATAGAAACTCTCTCCATTTTGCTATGAATTTGGTCATGTAATTCATAAGTATATATGTTCTGACATCTATTGTGAACACGTAATTAGGTGTAAATATGAAGAATTTTTTGAAATAATCAAAATATTTTAACAATGAATCTGATATCATACTTATGGATAAAGTAGTCACTATTTCTTGGTTTTCTTCTGTTAATTGGATTTTTCCTTTTAATAATGATGGACTATTTCCATATTGTATGAGTTTTTTGATTGCGTATACGTATAGATAGGAATATGATTGATCATCTTCGATTTTGTCGAACAAATCTTGTAGCATATCAAAATCTTTGTCTTTAATTAGATATAATATCGTCTTTTTGTGAAGTTGTACTTCGCTCATATTGCTGTAGTAATTCACAACTGAAGAAAATGAATTTTCTTGTTCACGTTCCACTAGGTCGATAAGTTCGATGTCACTATTTCTGTCGTTGATGTATATGTCGTTAATTTTAAGAAGTTCTTGTTCGCTATTTTCGTTTTTGAATGCGAATTTTTTCTTGTTCCAATCGTAGATGCTTAGTCCATCTGTTCCTGTTTTTTTGTATATTAAAAAGTTGTTTAATCTAAAAATATCGTAATTTTCCATAGCTTAAATTATATACAAAAAAAGCTACCAAATCAAATTTGATAACTTTTTTATAAAATATGTAGTTTAGATTATATACCCACAGATATTTTTAAAGCTTCATCCAACTTTATCAGAACTCTATCATCAAAGCTACCTACTTTTTCACGAAGCCTTTTTTTATCAATAGTTCTTATTTGTTCAGCTAAAATAACTGAATTTTTCGGTAAACCGTACTTGGATCGTTCTATTGCAACATGTGTTGGTAATTTCGCTTTATTTATTTGTGAAGTAATAGCTGCTATGACTACGGTTGGACTGTATTTGTTTCCCACATCATTTTGAACAACAACGACAGGTCTTACACCACCCTGCTCAGATCCAACAACAGGGCTTAAGTCTGCGTAAAATATGTCTCCTCTTTTTACTTTCATAAACTCACCCTATAAACTCTTCGCTATTTTAAGAACTATTTTTATTATATCCAAAACACTTCAAGAAATCAATATAATAAACTTGCCCAACTTAAAAGCTGGGCTAAGATTAGTTGATTTTTTGTAAATAGTCACACACTTCTACGACTTTTCCATTTCTAGTATAAATTCTAGGAATTCTCATTGTAACTCTACACAAAAGCTCATAGACATTTGTGTTTGCCATTTCCGCCAAATCATACAATGATATTTCTCCCATGTCATCTTTTCCGAACAACAAAACTTTGTCGCCAATTTTTACATCTCTAATGAAAGATACATCTATCATAATTTGGTCCATGCAGACTTTTCCCAAAATTTTTGCTTTTTTGCCGTTGATAATCACATAAGCTTTGTTGGATAATTCCAAAGGATAACCGTCAGCATAACCTATTGTAGCTGTTGCAACTACTGTTTCAGAGTTTGTCGTGAATGTTCTTCCGTATCCGATGTCTGTTCCTTTTGGAACTGTTTTAATCATTGACACTGTTGTGTAAAGCGAAGATATTTCTTCAAGATTTAACCTAGAATTTTCTCTTACATAATCTGATGCATGATATCCGTAAAGTCCGATTCCACATCTTATCATATCCAAGTAATATCCGTGAATTATCGCTCCTGCATCATTTGCTATATGTTTTATTGGAACAGTAATTCCTCTGTTTTCCACATCAATCATAAAACCAATGTATGTATTGTATTGTTCTTTGGTATAGGAATAATCTTCACTATCAGCATCTGAAAAATGACTGTAAATTCCTTGCAACACTACATTATCCATTTTATAAATTTTGAATATTTCTTCCAAGCATTTATCTTTGTCAAGTCTAATTTGGAACCCTAATCTTGTCATTCCTGTGTCGATTTTGATGTGAACTTTGCATATTTTATTCAAACTTTTAGCAACGTTATTTATTTCAACTGCAGTATCATAATCGTAAACTGTTAATTCGATGTTGTTTTTGATTGCGACTTCAATGTTTTCATTTGAAATGTATCCTAAAATCATAATTGGTTTGAATATTCCATTTTTGCGAAGTTCCAAGGCTTCATTTATATTGGACACTGCAAAGTAATCTATTCCCAAATACTCCAATTCTTTTGTAATAAATGCTGCGCCTTGTCCATAAGCGTTGGCCTTAACTACGGCACACATTTTGACTAAATTGCTTATGTTTTTGATTTCTTTGTAATTGTGTTTTAATTTATCTAAATCAACCTTCAAATAACTTTGATATTTAAACATTATTTCTCCTTACAAGCATTAATCGCCTCCGGTAAATTTCTGATGATATCCGATGCAATAATGCTGTCCTCTCCTATTTTTTGTTTTGCAAAATCTCCAGCTAGTCCGTGAATATACACTCCCAATTTACAAGCCTCGAACACATCTGTGTTGTGCATAAAACTTGCAATAATTCCAGACAAACAATCCCCACTTCCAGCTGTTGCCATTCCAGCGTTTCCTGTATTGTTTACATAAATTTCGTCATTTTTTGCGACGATTGTGTGATGACCTTTGAGAACTACTATACATTTGTGTTTTTTTGAAAAATCCGTAGCTACTTTCTCACGATTTTGATTGATATATTCTACATCCAATCCCGAAAGTCTACTAAACTCCAATGGATGTGGAGTTATGGCAACTGAATAATCTTCAAATTCTAGTTCACAGAAATCTTTTATTGAGTTTAATCCATCAGCATCTATCAAAACTGGTTTATGGAAGTTTTTGAGTACGGCTTTTATCAATTCGTAATTTAATTCATCTTTTCCCATGCCACAACCAATTGCGACACAGTTTTTATTGGAAATATATTCTAAAACTTGAGAAATAGAATTATCACTCAATTTTTTGTCGTCACATTCAAGTGGAAGTATTATATTCTCAACGGATTTAATTTGCATGATTTCCGAGATAATTTCAGGGACAATTGTGTACACCAATCCACTACCACAACGAAGTGCTGCCATGCTTGCCAAGTAGACGCTTCCACACATTCCGTTCGAACCACCAACTATGCAGACTCTTCCGTAGTTTCCTTTATTGGAAAAAGGGTCGCGTTTTTTTATTGTAAAATCCATTTTAATCCTCCAACATCAACACGCACATTGCTATTGCGTATTCTTCATCGTGAGAAATGGATGCATCAATATCTAAAACTTTTGGAAATTTATCTGTATTTAATTTTACAACTAAACCGTCATCATGTATAGACTCTACATCCATAAAACTCATTTTACCAATTCCTGTCTTCAAAGCTTTTGACACTGCTTCTTTAATACAAAACATCCCTGTAATCGTCTCATAATTACGATTTTTCGATTCAATGTATGAAATTTCTCGTTCAGTAAAGACTTTTCGCATAAATTTATCCAGATTTTTTATGTTTTCAATTCGTGAAACTCTTAGAATATCGGTTCCACATCTAATCTTCATTTTTGATTCCTTCAAATTTTTCCAAGAATTTGTTTCTCAATGCTAAAAAGTCTAGTTTTTCAATGTCTTCCACGCTTTCCACATCTTTTACGAATTCTTCTACGATTTCTCCTATTATTTCGAATGAATTTTGTGAAAAATTATTAATATTATATGATTCTGACAAATATTTTATGCTTTCTTTCATTAATTTATTCGTCAAAATATCTTGGTAAGTTTGGTTAATGTTGCAGTTGCTGATTTCTTTTTCGATGACTTTTTTAATGGAATATATCACATAATACACAAAATCCATAAAAATCTCACTATTTTTTCTATCATCAAGTGCAAATAATATCGACAGACAGAAGTTCCAATTGAAGTCCTTGTCCAATCTGCTATTCAATCCTTGTGCGAATGAAGTGTGAATGTAATCTCCAAATTCCATATCTGAAAAATCATACAATTCTCCGAAACTAATCGGCTTATTGCTAATGGCATTGACTTTATTCAAAATGTCGATTAATCTTTCTTCGTATTGTTTTTTCTCCAAGACATCCATCACAGAAAATATATAATCGCTGACTACATTTGCGATATTTCTCATATCAATCACAAATCCAAGATTGTATTTAAGTTTGAGCATGTAGCCATCATGTATCATTTTAGTTATGATGCTTTTGAATTGTTGTCTTGTTGCATCATCTTCGTTGGATTCCACTGTCATCATTTTTTTGTAAACACTGTTTAGTTGCTTGTCGATAATAGTAAGATTGTTCTTAATGGAGTACATCACATCACGAATCAAATCTTCTGTCATCACGTAGTTTGAATTTTTGTAAAGAATCGAATGATCTACCTCTCCCCAGAACACATTGACCATGGATTTGATTTGAACTTCAAAATTGATTTTCATGTCGTCATTCTCTACGAAAATAGCGTCAATTTTATAAATTTCAAACCCATTTTTTTGTTTTTGTGGTTGTGGTTGATCTAAGTTGAGTCTGATTCTCATATCGTACTTGGAATAATAATATCCGTCTTCATCTTTGTAATAAAAAAGTCTTTTCAAATATTCGTACAAATCTTTTTCATTTTCGTTGAAACGACATTCTATTCTAACTCCAATCAAATCTGGAAATAGATTGAACACTTCCTCTACGTCTTTACATTTTATATAATAATTTTGTTTTAGTATTTTTTCTTTGATGCTGTCTTCTTTTTTTACACGTGCGTTAATATTAATAACATCTTCGTTCGTTTCAAAAACTTTACTGAAAAACTCTTTTGTTTCTTCTGCAACAAAGTTTATGAATTTGTAACGACTATTAATTAATTTAACAGCATCATTCATAAATTGAAAAATTCCAGCTCTCATTTTATTCTCCTTTTTATTGCTACTACTATTTTACCATATTTAAGCATTTCACAAGCATCAAAAAAGAGCACTGCGTGTGCTCTTTTGGTTTTACAATTTACAGAAACTTCATCCTGTTAGGATTAATGTCTCGTTCTATTTCGTGAAAGCCCTTGATTTCGATGTTGTTTTCTTCTATGATTTTTTCGATTTTGGGTTTGTCTTCCAAATTATCGTACAATATAGAAATCCCACAGCACACATCCAAAACTCTTGGAGTAGGTGCAATCGTAGCTTTTATAGAATGTTGTTTGATTAAATCGTAAAGTTTTTGTCCATTTGCCACATCTTTAAACAAGATGTAGTTCATTTTATCTGCCATTTTCAATCATTTCAACGAAGGCTTCAATTCTTGTCTTCAATTGTTCACTGTCTTCGTCTGTATAATCAGTTTCAATTCCCAATACAGGAATGTTGTGGTCTTTAAGTTCTTTTTCTACAATGTGACCTTCTGTATCGTAAATGTTACAGAATTTTAAGTTAACATCGATTACACCGTCAACGTTGTATTCTTTTGCAAGTCTGATGATGTCATCAACTCTTTCAGTGTTTGGAGTGTAGCATGCACAGTTAATACCTTTCATGTATCTGTCTGTTAAGTGGTCAACCATTTCATCCATTGTTTCTCCGGATTCATCTACAGTTAATTCAAAATATCTTGAACCTGTACACATTTCTTCACATACAACTGCTGCTCCACTTGATTCGATGATGTGGTGTAGTTTCCAGTTTGGAATGGATAATGGAGTTCCTGTTAACATTAATCTTGTTGCGCCTTTTTTGTATACGCTAAAGTTTTGTTCTTTTCTCTTATCCAATTCGTCGCACAATTCATTAACTTTTTGTGCAAATCTTGTTGGGTCATCGTAGAATGCAATTTGAGAAATCAATAAACAATCTTTACCACTGATTGGAACATTGTCTAATTTACGGAATTCCCATAATCTTTGCATTGCACGTCTTTTATTGTTGATTAAAACAATTGCATCGTGTAGAGCTTCTGGAGTTAATTTATTGCCAGTTAATTCTTCAATTCTTGCGATATATCTGTAAACTTCGTCTTTGAAGAATTCAACGTCTTTGTCTCTTTTCATTTGTGGTAAATCGAAGATATACATTGGTGCATCTTTTGACATGATTTCCCATGCTTTTTTCTTGCCATCACAAGTTGTTTCACCAACGAATAAATCTGCAAGTCTAAAGAATGGACATGTTTTTTCAAATCTAGCTCCCAATGAAGCTTTGATTAATGGGCATGTCGCAGTTGGAAGATATTTTTCTCCACCTGGTACCCAGAATTGTGATCCTGAACACAAACCAGTATTGATAGCTCCGCAACCAAATACTACTTCGTCGGGAACGTGAATACAGAATGTTCCTACAACTTTTCCGCCATTTTTTTGGAATTCAATTAATTCAGCTGGTCTAATCCCGTGAATTTCAGCAACAACCATGTTGAAGTAATCCATTTTTTCTGGTCTGTTTTCTTGTGATAAATACACATCACCAAATGCTTGTGGTAAAACTTCGCACAAAACATCGTGTTCCTCGACATTCATTCCTAAATCTTCCCACATTTTTCTGTAATCTGCCATCTAAATACCCCCTAATAAGTAATTACATTATCTTCATAATCAAATTGGCTACAGTTACGAATCACATAATCCGGTTTCAAATCAAATTTTCTGTATTTTTCATCTATGTATTCAAACCCTTTTTTTGTAAAAATATCGTGATATTCCCCTTCACAAAAATAACCTTCTTTGATTAATTGATTAAATTGTTTGTACACTCCAGCTGCCGCTTGAAGTTTTACAGATGATTTGTCCCTAAAAGAATCATCTATATGTCGTTTAATAAACTCAATTCTTTTGTCGATGTCGAAGATAAATTTGGAGAAGTATTCCACTTCGTATATTCTTTTCTCATCGACATCACACTGTCTGAGTTTGTATATAAGAGAAGAAATTTCTCTTGATTTTTCAATTAATTCGTCAAATATTTCTTCGTCAAATTTTTTGTCTAATTTTTCTTCAAGATATCCGATTAAAGACGTATAATCCTTGTATTTGTATACGAAAACATCCTTGTCAGTTTTCTTCTTCAACGTTTCGTAGCGAATTTTACAACTATCATCTACAATGAAAAATGATGAACTGAACATAAATGGACATCTGCCAAGTTCCAAATATGCAAAAGAAGAATTCAACATATCACAGTAGTTATTATCCGAATAATCTTCTGTGACTTCCTTGTCTATTCCGTAAGAATACACTGATTTCACTCCAAAACTCTCAACGATTTCCCATGGAATTCTTCCCCATAGTGAAACAATAGTTGTTGTTTTACTCAATGTGAGTGCATCAATGTATGCGTTTTTTCTAATATCCAAATAATCCATTATCTTGCTAGAACAGCTGCTCCCAACGCTCCTGCAAATCTCGCGTTTTCATTTGTTTCTACAGTTGCAGACAAAAGTTCTGACAAGTGTTCTGTCATATAATCATTTCCCGAAAAACCACCAGTCAAGAAATAATAATCAGTTGCTGGAAGTCTGTGAACCAAAGTTTTCACTTTGTTGATTATAGAATTAATTACACCACAAGCAATATCTTCTTTTGGTGTACCTTTTCCTATTAGAGAAATGATTTCTGTTTCAGCAAAAACCGTACACATCGAAGAAATTTTCACATCTTTTCCAGTTCTTGCCAAATCAAACATTTCGTCCAGTCCAACACCAAGACGATTTGCCATTACTTCCAAAAATTTCCCAGTACCAGCAGAACACTTATCATTCATTATGAAATCTTCTACCATACCATTTTTGTAACTTATGGCTTTTGTATCTTGTCCTCCAATGTCGATAATAGTCATATCAGTATCGTTGAAAAAACTTGCGCCTTTTGCGTGGCATGTTATTTCTGTAACGACTTTGTCCGCAAATGGAACAGAAACTCTCCCGTATCCTGTAGCAACAACTTTGCTATTATCTTCGTTTACTCCATTTGATTCTAGCCATTCTTTTATAGTTTTACTTGTTTCAACAGAACTCCAGCCCGTTGGCATAACTTTTTTGAAAAGAATTTCTTTTTTTGAATCATCTAAAACAACTACCTTTGAAGCAGTTGAACCTATATCAATTCCTACATAATACATATTTATCACCATCTTCATTATAACATCAAACAAAATCTTTTTCTGATTTATAGGATTATTCAATAAATCACGCATTACTTATAGGAAAAATCTATAAGTAAAATGTGAATTAAAAAAGCCTTGAAAAATTAATTTCAAGGCTTGACTTGCTATCCTATTACTATAATATTTCCCCACCATCTAAAAATTGATTGCGATAATTCATTTGCAGCGTATAATCTGTCTTTTCCTTTTGGTTGTCCATTAAAGTACATTTCTCCCCAATTGTTCGGATCGTAAACTTCAAAATACAATCTATTATTGATATGAGTGTATCCTTTTACAACTAAGAAATGTCCTCCTTGGTAGTTGTAAAATCTACCGATATTTGAATTGTTGTTATTATTAAATGAAATAAATCCAGTATTCACACAAACAATTGCAATATTTCCATTATCCAATATATCTGTCAAAGTATCTTCTCCATTGTATACAATTGTACGATTTGGAATTCTTTGATCATTCAAATATTGTGATACAGTGTTTGTTGACCACCATCCACCTTGCATAGGATAACGATCTCTTACTCCTGCTGCTGTCGCGATTGTATTTCTATTGAACCATTTTTCGACCATTACACTTGAAGATGGACCACAATTTGAGTTACTAGCCCAGCCAGTGTTTCCTTGATCTATGTACCAATTATAGTTTCTGTTGTTGTGTACTTCTTGTCTTACTGCGCCTGTAAAAGTCGGTGTTACTAATACTACAATTGCCATTAAAAGCAATAATATTTTTTTGCTAATTTTCTTCATAATTTACTCCTTTAATTTTATTTTATAAAAAGAAGACGTTTTACTAATTTTTATAACCTCCTTATTTTATTTTTCTTCTTTTTAATAGCTAAGTTATTTGACTTTTTAACGATTAATTATGTAAATAAAATGAATTCTCTGTAATTATGTTATCGTTTACAATAAAATTATAACACGTAAATTTAAAATTTGAAATACTTTTGCATAAAAAAAGTAGCACATTTTTTTAAAATGCACTACTTCTTTTGTTTTCTAAAATAATGGCCATATAATTCTCAAAACAAATACAATTGCCAAGATATACATCAAAATCGAAACGTCCTTTCTCTTTCCAGCTAATAATTTTATCAAAACATAGCTAATCATTCCGAAAGAAATTCCTTCTGCTATTGAATAACAAAATGGCATTGCAATTATTGTTATGAATGCAGGAATTGCTTCAGAATAATCGTAAAAGTCGATTTCTTTTATAGAACTTAACATGAATAATCCTACGATTACCAATGCAGGTCCTGTTGCTTGTGCAGGAATCATTCCAAAAATCGGGAACAAGAATAAGCTTAGAAAGAAAAAGAATGCTGTTGACAAAGCTGTTAGACCAGTTCTTCCACCTTCTGCAACTCCTGATGCCGATTCAACAAATGTAGTTACTGTACTTGTACCAAGCAAAGCTCCAGCTGTTGTTCCAATCGCGTCTGCTAATAATGCAGGAGATGCTTCTTTTAATTTTCCTTGTTCATCTAACATACCAGCTTTTGCACTAACTCCAACCAAAGTTCCAACCGTATCAAAAATATCTACAAATAAGAATGTGAATACTACTGTGAACATATCAAAAGTAAATATTTTGTCGAATTGAATTTTAAATGCAACAGGTGCAAGTGAAGGTGGCAATGTAATTGGAGATCCGCCTTGGTATTTTGACACTCCCAAAATTAAAGCTAAAATCGTAGAAGCCAAAATCCCATACATCAACGCACCTTTGATTTCTCTAGCCAAAAGTAAAGCGATAATGAATAATCCTACAATAAATACTACGCTTTCTCTGTTCAAGAGATTTCCCAATTGTAAAACAGTACCTTCACCTTGCAAAATAATTCCTGAATTTACCAAACCAACTAGCGCTATGAAAAGTCCAATTCCACAGCTAACTGCTTTTTTTAAGTTAATTGGAATCGCATCAAAAATCATTTCTCTTACTTTAAATAATGAAAGAATTAAAAATACAATACCTTCCAAAAATACTGCAGTCAAAGCAAATTGCCAAGTATAGCCTAGTGTTTTAACAACTGTAAATGTAAAAAATGCATTAAGTCCCATACCTGGTGCCAATCCGAATGGTAAGTTAGCCAAAAAAGCCATACAAACCATAGCGATAATACTGGAAACGACACTAGCCGTGAAAACTCCGCCCTTGTCCATTCCAGTTTGGCTCAACATTTGTGGATTTACTGCTAAGATATAACTCATAGTCATAAATGTGGTAAATCCTGCCATTAATTCCGTCTTAACATCTGTTTTTTTCTCAGTTAGACGAAATCTTTTTTCTAAAAAATCCAAGTTTTCCCTCCTTAATTTTTATCAAAATCTTCGTATTCCAATTGTTTATCTTCCCAATCTGAATACAAAGAATTTTTCTCAGCATTAAGATTTTCCAATTCTTCATTTAATTGAAGAATTTTTTGAGGATCATCGTAAATGTCATTTTGACAAAAAATATCTTCAATTTCTTTGATTCTCTCATCAATTTTATCAATATTTGATTCGATAGTCTCGATTTGTTTCCTTAATTTTTTAAGATTATTAGTAATAGCTCGTTGTTTTTTCTTTTCCTTAACAGCGGCAGTTTTGTTCAAACTTTCTTCTGTTTCATCTGTTTTAGAATCATTTATTTTTTCTTGATAATAATCGTAATTTCCAAGATAAGTCGTCGCTTTGTCTTTTTCTAATACAATAATTTTATCACAAACTCTATTTAAAAAATATCTATCGTGGCTAATTACAAAAACCGTACCCTCATAATTTATTAAAGAATCTTCCAAACTTTCCTTTGAGTCAATGTCCAAGTGGTTAGTAGGTTCATCCAGTAATAAAAAATTTGATTTTGAAAGCATCAACTTCAATAACGATACACGAGCCTTTTCTCCACCACTTAAATCTTCAATCAGTTTGAAGATATCATCTCCAACAAAATTCATAATAGCAAGAGCACTTCTGATTTCGTAGTGAGTCATTTTAGGATATTCATCCCAAATTTCATCGATAATTGTATTTTTGTCGTTCAAATACATCTGCTCTTGGTCAAAATATCCGATATTAACATTGGAGCCAAGTCTGAATTTACCAGAAGTTGGTTTTAATTTTTTAGTAATAATATTAAATAAAGTCGTCTTTCCAACTCCATTTGCCCCGATTAACCCAACTCTTTCTTCCTTATATATATCTAAATTGCAGTTGTTAAATATAAGTCTTCCGTCGATTTCTTTGGATAAATCGTCAACCATTAAAACGTCCTTGCCACTTGGTGAAGAAATTTTGAATTTGATTCCAAATGTTCCATCGTCGTATGTCGGCTTATCCATCAACTTCATTTTGTCTAAGAGTTTTTTTCTGGATTGTCCTTGTTTATTTTTCTTCGCATTATCAGTGCTAGTGTACTTTTCGACTATCTCAAGCTGTCTTTTGTACTCACGTTGTTGATTTTCGTATGTTTTTCGTTGGATATCCATGTAGATTTTTCTTTGTTTCATAAAGCCAGTGTAGTCTGTTTCATAGGTTTTAATACTCCTATTTTCCATATGAAAAATCCTATTTACGATACCATCTAAAAAATATCTGTCGTGGGATATAATAACACAAGCGCCCTTGTAATTTTTCAGAAAAGTTTCCAAAAACTCGATAGCTTTGATATCCAAATGGTTGGTAGGCTCGTCAAGTAACAAAACATCACATTTTTGAAGAAGAAGTTTTGCTAGCATTATTCTGGATTTTTGACCACCGCTGAAATTAGTGACATTTTTATCCAAATCTTCATCCAAAAATCCCAAACCTTTTAATGTTCCTTTGATTTCAGAATCGTAAAGATATCCACCCATCGATTCAAATCTCTCCAAATCACGATGGTATTTGTTCATCAAATCTTCCAAATCTTCAGCATCTTTCATTTGATTTTCGTATTCGCGAAGTTTTCCTTCTAATCTTAAAACTTCTGAAAACACACTCAAACATTCTTCGTACAAAGTATTAGTTGAGTCAAATGAGTTGTGCTGTTTTAAGTATCCGATTTTTAGATCATTTTTGATGAACAAATCCCCACCATCTTTGGACAATTCTCCTGTGAGAATATTGAACAAAGTTGACTTACCTGCACCATTTATTCCTATGATTCCAATTTTATCATTGTCGTTAATATTAAAAGTCACATTTTCTAAAATGCTTTTGTCTAAGAAAGATTTTTCCAAATCTTTTGCGCCTATTAGAATCATTTTTCACTTCCTAACTAAACATTCAACTAACTTTAGATTTAGTTAATTGAT
>OGUE01000242.1_pt1 | contig 20715 bp, 21 predicted proteins | sample 1574111 | NCBI WGS metagenome assembly OGUE01 (sample SAMN03295833, study PRJEB24534) | human gut metagenome | isolation source: fecal sample 1 from infant 5 | host: Homo sapiens | place: USA: Pittsburgh, PA | collected 2014-07 | reverse complement strand
CTCAACAACCTGATTACAAAAAATGTGTAGACATTTCTACAGGTGCTGCATTAAGACAAATGCTTGTTCCAGGTTTGTTAGCCGTAGTTTGTCCTGTTGTTATGGGATTCTTGTTAGGGGCAGAAGCTTTAGGTGGACTTTTAGCAGGTTCACTTGTAACTGGTGTATTAATGGCAATATTCATGTCAAACAGTGGTGGAGCATGGGATAATGCTAAGAAATATATTGAATCAGGTCAACACGGTGGAAAAGGATCAGATGCTCATAAAGCAGCTGTAGTAGGAGATACTGTTGGGGATCCATTCAAGGATACTTCAGGTCCATCATTAAATATTTTAATTAAATTGATGACAGTAGTATCACTAGTATTCGCACCATTGATTGCTCAACATGGTGGACTAATACTAAACTTATTCTAAAAGATAGAATATTTTTAGTATTTAAAGTGTTTTTCTAAAACACGAATTGAATTAAAAGATTTTAAGCGGAATGTTATCTGTATATCGCAGAAAACATTCCGTTTTTAATTTTGTTTTATTTTAATTCAAAATTATTGTATAATATTATTATCTATAATTTTAGGAGGAATAAATGGACGAAGTCGGGCCCAATCTTATTTTAGAATTGGTTATTTTATTGATACTCATAATAATTAATGCTTTCTTTTCAGCAAGTGAAATAGCAATAGTATCTTGTGACAAAAACAAGCTTAGAGTTATGAGTGATGATGGAAATGAAAAGGCAAAATCTGTCTTAGAACAATTTGAAAAACACACAAAATTTTTGTCTACTATTCAGGTGATTTTAACTTACATTGGATTTGTTGCTTCAGCAATATGTGCATCTAGTTTAAGTGTCAGTTTGAGTCAAAAGTTAATATTTTTAGGATTAAATAAATCTGTAACTTATTGGATATCGGTGTGTATTGTACTTATTGTTTTGTCATTTTTGTATATTTTGTTTGGACAATTGATTCCTAAAAGAATCGCTTTGAGTGTAGCGGATTCTTTTGCATTATTTTCAATTAATGCTGTGAGATTTATTTACTTTATTTTAAAACCATTTGTTTTCTTACTTTCTAAGTCAACAAAATTTATACTAAGTATAATTGGAATAAAAACTTTGAATGTGGAAAGCAAAATAACTGTTGAAGAAATAAAATCAATGGTTGAGGTCGGAAAAGAACAAGGAATTATTAATTCAAATGAAAAAGATATGATTGATGCAGTTATTAACTTCAATGAAAAAACAGCTGAAGAGATTATGACAGCAAGAACAGAAGTATTTGCCATTGACCTTGAGGATTGCATTGAAGATTATTTAGATAAATTAATGGAACTTAAATTTTCAAGGATTCCAATATATGAAGGTGATATCGATAATATACTGGGCATTATTTATATTAAGGATTATATGAGTGAAGCTTACAAACATGGATTTAAAAATGTTGATTTACGAAAAATTTTAAAACCAGCGTATTTCATATCAGAAACTAAAAATATCAATGATTTATTCTCAGATATGAAGAAAAAAAGAATTCACATGGCAATCTTAATAGATGAATATGGTGGTTTTTCAGGAATTGTATCGATGGAAGATTTAATAGAAGAAATAGTTGGTAATATCGAAGATGAATACGACCATGAAGCCCCTGATATTATTCAGGTTGACAAGTTTAATTATATAGTAAAAGGTAGTACTTCCATAAAAGAAATTAATTCTAACATTGGACTTGAGATCGATGAGCTATCGGATGATTATGATACATTAGGCGGTATGTTAATTAACAGGTTAGGATATATACCTGAAGATGGATTCAAAAGAAAAATAGAAATAGATGATGTTTTGTACAATATAATTTTTGTGGAAGATAAAAGAATTAAAAAGGTAAAAATTACATTACCTAAGAACTTTTTTGAATAGGTGATTAAATGATTATTATAAAAAATAAAGATGAAATAGAAAAAATGGATATTTCTGGAAATGTCATTTCAGGAATGCATGAAGCTTTGCGAGAATTCGTTAAACCAGGTTTGACCACAATGCAAGTTAATGATTTTTGCGAAAAATTTATTAGAAGCAAAGGAGCAATACCAGCTCAAATAGGATTTGAAGGGTTCCCGTACGCTACATGTTGTTCTGTAAATGATGAAATATGCCATGGATATCCATCTGATTATGTTTTAAAATCTGGGGACTTGTTAAAAGTTGATACAGTAGTTGAATTGAATGGTTGGATGAGTGATTCCTGTTGGAGCTATGCAGTTGGTGAAATAGATGAAGAGACTCAAAAACTTATGGATGTTACTAGAGAATGTTTGTATGAAGGAATTAAATTAGCCGTAATAGGTAATAGACTAGGCGATATAGGAGCTAAAATTCAGTCCATAGCAGAAACTAATGGCTATTCTGTAGTACGAGAATTCACTGGCCACGGAATCGGCAGAGGTATGCATGAAGATCCAATGGTTCTTCACTATGGTAAAGAACACAGAGGTCTTAGATTACAAGAGGGAATGGTTTTAACTATTGAACCAATGATAAATATGGGAACTCATAAGTTGAAAATTGATAAAAATGGATGGACAGCTAGAACTATTGACGGGAAAAAATCATGCCAATATGAACACACATTAGCTATCACAAAAGATGGTCCAAGAATTTTGACTAAACAACAAGGACAATAGAATAAAGAGAATATTTTGAGAGTTTCCTCAAAATATTCTCTATTTTTTTATTACTGGAAAATTATAAAAATCATTAACCTTTTTTGTAGAATAGATTAGTCTACTGACTTTTATATCATATTCAAATAATTTTTTGTAATTATCAGATAAATTTGAAAAATCTCTGTTCAAAGAATAAATTTTACAATTTTTATTAATTGTGGACAAATCGAAGTTTTTTTTGAATCCCAATAGGCGAACAGCTTCAATATCTGCATTTACGATATCATCCACAAAATTTTTATCCACTCCTAAAATATAATTTAAAATCAATCTTTTAAGTCGATTTTGGGTATATTTTTTATTTTTTATGTTTTCAAAAAAATCATCATAATTTTCATTCAATGCTTTTGATAGAAGATTTTCTAATCCTTTCTCATAACCCGTTATATTATCCAATTCAGATTTTTCCACAAATAATTTATAAGATAATATGTCTAAAAGTTTTTTGTTAGATTGAATAGAATTGTTTTTTAGATATTCGTAAGTTAAGGATGGAATTTTGTCTTTGAATTCTTCTAATAGTTTTAAATTAGATCTAATAGAAGATGCACTATAAGAAATACTTTCAATAGAACTTGAATTGTATTCGCTATTGACTCTTCTTATTGGCAGAATTTTACATTTAGAGTGTAGTTTATCTAATGATTTCATATATTCCAAAGCAAGAATGTTATTTGATTTGAAGATTTCATCAGAATGATCAGTATAGTTTTGCTTTGAAAATTCCATTATGTTTTTATTATATGAATTATTTTTGTTTTCTAGTATAAACTGTTTAATATTAGCTTCATTTTCTAATAGAAAATCTTTGTATGAAATAAGATCTTCTATTTCTGTTTCAACTCCAAAAGAAACATAATCACATCCAATAGTGTCTATTATTTTAATAGCGTAATAGCTGAAATTTTTTGCTGATTGTAAAGAAAATACAGAAGGAAGTTCAATAACACAGTCTATTCCGTATTCCAAAGCAATTTAGTTTTATAAAGTTTGTCTAAAATAGAAAAATCACCACGTTGTACTACATTTCCACTCATTATTGCAACTATGTTTGCTTCTGGGAATTTCTTTTTGATTTGTTCTATTTGATGTAGATGTCCAAAATGAAACGGATTGTATTCACATACTATAGCTACATTCATAATTATTGATTCCTTTCATATACTTTTTTCTTATGTTGTATTATAATTGATATTGGTAATATAGTAAACAAAAAGGGGTAGATTTTATGGATATAAGATTTGTTAAAGGCAATATTTTTGAGCTACAAAGCGATGCAATTTTATATTTTATCGAAAATTCACTTCTGGAAGAGAATTCAAAAAAATTAGTTGAGAAAGCTGGAGAAAGAATTTTAGAACCTCTTACAAAAATAAGTGGAATAGAAAAAGGAGAATGTAAAATCATTCCTGCTTTTAATATAACTTCAGATTATGTGATATTGGCAAATTTGCCAGAAGATTTAAGAAATAACAACAAAAATATTTTCAAAAATCTAATCTATAATGTTTTTTGTGAAATGAAAAAATTCGAAATTCATTCGCTTAACATAGATTATTCTTTTTTAACTGAAAAATATTCTAGTGAATTTGTTAATCTTATAAATGAAGTTATAGACGAAAAATCGTTGAGAATTAGCGATTTTCTTGTATTTATGTGCAAAAGTTAATAATTGACTTTTAACTTAAATTACTCTAAAATAATATTATGTCCAATAACGAAAGGTAGTGATTAATATTTTTCCAGAAACTCATAAGAGAATTGTTAGAGAAATAAATCAAGACATTAAAGATTCTTATGGAATCAATTTAAATATAAAAAAATTAGAATGGGGAGCTGTTAGTCCAGATATTTTACCAAAATACAAGCTGATAGCACATTACAAAGAAGAAAGTATAAATTATATTGTAAAAGAAATTATCACTATAATTTATCTTTTTCAATTTACAGATTTAACAAGATTGAACTCATTGCAAAATAAGATTTTGAGTACAAAACTTGGAGTAATAAGTCATTATCTAAGTGATTATGTGTGTCTTCCACACGCAAAAAGATGGAGGTGCAATCAACACCTTAAAGATCACATGAAATACGAAAGAGTTTTGAATAAGTTGGCACAAAATCATATATTTGACAAAAAGGCAATAATAACAAGTCAAATAAGCATAGACAATGATGAATGTGTGATGTTAAAAACACTGGTTAAGAATTATATTGAAGATATAATAGATGAATACAGCATTTCAGAAGATAAAACTAGAGATTTGGACTTTGCGTACGGGTTGAATTATTCTATTTTCTGTTTTATCTTTGAAACTATTGAAGTATTCTCTACAGAAAGATACTATCAAAAGTCCTTTGTTTTTTAAATATAATTAGGAGTAGAAGTTATGTATAAAGCTTACAATACGAACAATTTAAAGAAAAAGCTTGAGAAAAAATTTCTTTTCGAAGATGATTTATTAGCTTTATACTTAATGCTTGATATTGTTCAACAAGAAAACAAAATACAACCTTGTTATGTCAAATATAATGCTCTTAATAAAATTTACAATGTTTTAATTAATCATTTGTCGTATAGAAATGACAGAGAAAATATTATTAAAGCTATTTTTGATTTAATCTCAGAAGATATTAATAAAATTGAATTCACATATTATCTTCAAGCTTATACTGAAGGCTTTAATAATAAGAATATAAGTGATGAGTTGGAGTTTTATGCATTAAGACATATTCCAGCATCTACGATTAAAAAATCGGATATTCTTCTTCATAATACTGAAAGCAGAAGTGCTAAGTTTTTAAAAAATAAAATGATTAGTTCAATTAAAAACAAATCTAATGCATTCAGAGTACAAGATTCAATAATAGATAATTATTGCGAAAACATCTTAAAAGACAAGATATTTAGCATTAATAGCAAGATGGACAAACAGTTAGTGATGAAATCTATTAATGATAGTGTAGTGATTTCTGAAGAAAAATTTTTGAATATGTGGCAATTGGAAAATTTGTACAAAAAAATTGTTAAAACTTTGAAAACTGTTTTAAATAATTCTATAGAAGATGCATTGTGGTATGGGTTAAATGACAGAGTATTACAAAGGTATAAGTAAATTGTAAAGTCAGATTTAAATTGTTGTAAAAAAATTTGACAAAACAAATTTAATCGTTTATACTAGTAAAGTAATGTTTGATACATTAAGCCCAGATAGCTCAGTCGGTAGAGCAAAGGACTGAAAATCCTTGTGTCGCTGGTTCGATTCCGGCTCTGGGCACCAAAATGTGTGCGGAAGTGGCTCAGTGGTAGAGCATCGCCTTGCCAAGGCGAGGGTCGCGAGTTCGAGTCTCGTCTTCCGCTCCATATGGCGACATAGCCAAGTGGTAAGGCAGAGGTCTGCAACACCTTCACCCCCAGTTCAAATCTGGGTGTCGCCTCCAAAGGAAAGTTTATTATAGACTTTCCTTTTTTTTATATGTAAAGGAGTTAATATGATTTTTATTGATTTATTAAAAGATGAGTATATTGATCAATTATCGGATTTTGTATACAAACTGAGAAATAATTTTTTATTTCAAAATAAGTTTGATTCAAATTTGGCGAAAAATAGAACAACAATAATTAAATCTTTGAAAAAACAAATATCTAGAAAAAATCATTTCGTGATTTTTGAAGAAACTAAGTTAATAGGGTATTTAGTGTTAGATTTAGATAATAAAGAGTTGCTAATTAAAGAGATATATTTAGATAAAATTAATAAATCAATACTTTTTAAAATTTTTAGATTTTTAATGGATTATGCACTATCAAACTTATTTGATATAATTAAATTTAAGTTCAATGGATTTATTTTTGATGAAATTATAAAAGAACATTTGGATGATCAAAATAGATTAGAAATAAAGAATGATATGTTTGTTGAATCTCATAATAAATTTGCGATAATTAGTTTTAAAGCTAAAAAAGGCTTGATAAAATTTTTAAAAGGCAATGATTATGAAGTTATTTACAGTTTCGATAGTAAAAAAATGGATGAAAAAGTTAGTGACCATGTAGATATGCAAATTAGGAAAATAAATGAAAATGCATTCGTTTGTACTCAAGAATCGTATTTTCATTATAGGGCATATCTTCCAAATTATATAACATTATACGTAACAGAGCTTGAGATAACGAACACATATCCGAAAGATTGCTTGTTAAATAACTTTTCAATTGAAAATCATTTAGTATGTAATAAAAAATCTGTAGATCCTATTATTTTGAAATTTCTTAAAGATGAGAAATTAATAATGGTAAAACAAGGATACTCCAAATGTTCAACAATAGTTACTGATAAATTTGTGATTACCAGTGATAAATCTATATATAATAGTGTTCAAAAACAAAGTATTAAGGCTTATCTGATAGATGCCGGTGAAATAAAACTAGAAGGTTATGATACAGGATTTATTGGTGGAACTTGTGGATATTGTGATGATTTAGGGATTGTTTTTTATGGCAATCTTGAAAAATATAAATTTAAAAATAAACTTATTGAAATTTTAGAAAAAGAAAATATAAAATACTATTATACAGATGATGATGATTTTATAGATCGCGGATCTATAATCTTTAATAAATAGGAGGTCAATTATGATTCAACCATCTACATTACCAGGGATGATGGAACTTCTTCCTGAAGACCAAATGGTGTTTGATACAATTAAAAGAAGAATAGAAGATGTTTTTATTAAAAATGCATTTTTTTCAATCGATACACCTGCCATAGAAAAATTAGATGTTTTGCTATCAAAAGGTGGAGGAGAAACAAGTAAGCAAGTATATAGAATTGATAGTAGTAAGAAAAATCAAGGATTGAGATTTGACTTAACTGTGCCACTTGCAAAATACATTTCAATGTACATGCAAGACTTAGCATTCCCATTCAGAAGATATCAAATAGCTAAGGTGTATAGAGGAGAAAGAAATCAAAAAGGAAGATATAAAGAATTTTATCAATGTGATATAGACATTATAGGAAATGAAAAATTAAGCTTATATAATGATGCAGAAATAGTAAAATGCATGTATGAAGCTTTAAAATCAATAGATGTTCCAGATTTTGAATTTCAATTTAATAACAGAAAAATATTGAATGGATATTTCTCTAATTTAGGTATTGAAGACTTTGAATCATGTTTGAGAATAATTGACAAATTAGATAAAATAGGAATAGATAATGTAAAAGAAGAATTATCTAAGCTAAAATTGGAAGATGAAAAAATTGATTCGATTTTAAATTTCTTAAAAATTGATGGAACTAACCAGGAAATTATCGAAAAACTGGAATCATTGAGTATCGATAATGAATTATTTGTTTGTGGTCTGGATGAATTGAAATTTGTATATGAAGATATTTTATCTTTGGGGGTTAGTCCAGATAATATTAAAATAAATTTATCGATAACTAGAGGACTTGATTACTACACAGGTTCAGTATTTGAAACATTTTTTAAGGAATATCGTGAAATCGGATCTATATGTTCTGGAGGAAGATATGATAGTCTGGCGAATAATTTTACTAAAAGCAAGTTGCCTGGTGTAGGAATGAGTATCGGCTTAACGAGATTATTCTATCAACTTCAAGAATTAAATTTGGTAAAAGGTCAACAAAATAATTTTGATTGCATCATTATTCCTATGAAAGGTTACGAAAAAAATGCAGTGAAGTTGATGAATGCTTTGAGAAGTTCTTCTGTTAGATGTATGAGTTATCTTGAAGATGATAAATTAAAAAAGAAATTTAATTATGCTGACAAATTATCCGTAAAATATGTTATAATAATAGGACAAGATGAAGTTGAGCAAAATAAATTCACTTTACGAAATATGGAAAATGGTAATCAAGAATTATTAGAACTTAACCAAATTATTGAAAAGTTAAAATAAAGGCGATGAAAAATCCCAGTAAGCATATAAGAACTTTCAGAGAGAGTAAAACTTAGGCTGAAATTTTACTTAAGAGATCAGTATGCTGAATACTAATTTGGAGCCTATTGTCAAATGAGAAAAAATTAGGGTGGAACCACGAGACACTTGTCCCTATCGGGATGAGGGTCTCTTTTTTATTAGGAGGTATTTATGTTTGAAGTAAGATTAAAAGATGGATCCGTAAAAGAATTTGATGAAGAAATAAGTTTATTAGATGTTTGCAAATCAATTTCTGAAGGATTAGCAAGAGACTGTGTCGGAGCAGTTGTAGATGGTAAAATTATGGGTTTAATGGAAACTATTGATTCTGACTGTGAAGTTCAATTTGTAAAATTTGATGATGAAGAAGGAAAACAAATTTTCTGGCATACTTCATCGCACTTAATGGCTTATGCTATTCAAAGATTGTATCCAAATACAAAATTTGCAATTGGGCCTTCAATTGATTCCGGATTTTATTATGATTTAGATACAGATCATAAATTCGTACCAGAAGATTTAGAAAAAATTGAAGCCGAAATGAAAAAAATAGTTAAGGAAAATCCTAAATTAGTAAGGGTTGAAATTTCAAGAGAAGAAGCATTGGAAAGATTTAAGAAAGAAGGTCAAGATTATAAAGTTGACTTAATAGAAAATCTTGATGAAGATGCTACAATTACATTGTATGAAATGGGAGACTTCGTTGATTTGTGTAGAGGACCTCATTTATTAGAAGTGAAAAATATTAAAGCATTTAAATTATTATCAATTGCCGGTGCATACTGGAGAGGTGATGAAAATAATAAGATGCTTCAAAGAATTTACGGAATTTCATTCCCTAAGAAAAAATTATTAGACGAATATTTGGATAGAATGGAAGAAGCTAAGAAGAGAGATCACAGAAAAATCGGTAAAGAAATGGGGCTATTCTCAATTCAAGAAGAAGGACCGGGTTTCCCATTCTTCCATCCAAATGGAATGGTTGTGTTAAATGAACTAGAAAAATTCTTGAAGGAACAACTTTTAGATAGAGGATATGGTCAAATCAAAACTCCATTGATTTTGAACGAAGATTTATGGCATCAATCAGGTCACTGGGATCACTACAAAGAAAATATGTATTTCACTCAAATAGATGGCGATGATTATGCAATAAAGCCAATGAACTGTCCAGGATCAATTTTAGTTTACAAAGATGAATTGCACAGCTACAGAGAGCTTCCAATTAAAGTTGCGGAACTAGGTCAAGTTCACCGCCATGAATTATCAGGTGCATTGCATGGCTTATTTAGAGTTAGAACTTTCGTACAAGATGATGCACATGTATTCTGTTTACCTGAACAAATAGAAGAAGAAGTAACTAAGATTATAGATTTCTGTGATTATATTTATTCTAAGTTTGGTTTTAAATATGAAGTTGAATTGTCAACTCGTCCAGAAGATTCAATGGGGTCAGATGAAGATTGGGATTTAGCAATCAATTCACTTAAGAGTGCATTGGAACATAAAGGTCTTGAATATAAAATTAATGAAGGTGACGGAGCTTTTTATGGACCTAAAATAGATTTCCATTTGGAAGACGCAATTGGTAGAACTTGGCAATGTGGAACTATTCAATTAGATTTCCAAATGCCAGAAAGATTCGATATGACTTATATCGCAAGTGATGGATCTAAAAAACGTCCAGCAATGATTCATAGAGCAATTTTAGGTAGTGAAGAAAGATTTATGGGAATACTAATAGAACACTATGCTGGGAAATTCCCATTATGGTTATCACCAGTTCAAGTAGAAATTCTTCCTATTAGCGATAAATTCAATGATTATGCTTATGAATTACAACAAAAAATGAAAGCACATGGATTGAGAGTGAAGGTTGATGATAGAAGTGAAAAAATCGGTCTTAAGATCAGGGAATCTCAATTGAAGAAAGTGAACTATTCATTAATAATTGGACAAAATGAAATTGATAACAACGAAGTATCAGTAAGAAAAAGAGATCTCGGAGATGTAGGATCTAAAAATACTGATGAATTTATTGATGAATTAGTAGATGAATATCAAAATAGAAAATAATTCTATAAAGAAAGCTTATTTTACAATATAAAAATTTGCTCTGAATTTCTCAGAGCAAATTTTTAATAGAAGGAGGTAAAATGTACAAGAAATTTTATTGGTTTCTAAAATATTACAAAAACAAATTAATTCTTGCTATTACATTTCTTTTATTAAGTGACCTGGTCGGGTTAATTCCTCCATATATAACAGGGAAATTAACCGATAGAGTATTAAACAATTCGATTGAATTAAAACCTTTTTTAATTATACTTTTAATTGATGTTTTAGTAATAGGAATTAAATATTTTTTTGCAATGGGATGGTGTTACTACACATTCAGAGCATCAAATGAAATAGACTATGTAACTAGAAACAGACTGATGGATAAATACTTAAACGAATCAATGAAATATTTTCAAACTTTCAAAACGGGAGAACTAATGAACAGAGCTACTGGAGATGTAAATAGTTTAAGTGATTTGATGGGATTTGGAACTCTTACATTTTTTGATTCTACAGTATTTCCTTTGTTTATAATAATTATAATGATGGTCGTCGTTGACGTTCGTCTAACACTTGTTTCTATAATACCTCTTCCTATATTAGCATTTTTGTGTTTAAAAATAGGTAAGAAAATCCATGAAAAATACTCAATAGTTCAATCAACATTTGATAAGTTAAACAATAGTGTACTAGAAGATGTTGAAGGTATTAGAATTATAAGAGTTTTTGGGATAAAAGATGCTAGATATTTTTCGTTTCAAAATCGCTCTAAAATGTTAGTTCAAAAAAACATGGATGTTGTAAAATACAGAGCAATGATGGCTCCTTTTCAAAGAATAATTCCAGCGATAACTTTTGTTATAGCAATTGGATATGGAACGTTCTTAATAAGTAAGAATCAAATATCTGTTGGTCAATTGGTATCTTTTACTTATTATTTAAACATGTTAATTTGGCCAATGTATGCATTAGGAAACTTCATAAATGTATATCAACAAGCCGATGCATCAATGGATAGAATTGATAATATACTTGATTATGAAGATGACTTAGATTTAAACGAAGATTACAAGGAAATTGATGATATAGAAAGTATTAAGTTTGAAAATTATAGTTTCAAATATCCTTACTCCAAAGAATTTGCACTCAAAAATATTTCTTTTGAATTTAAGAAAAATATGAGGGTGGCTATTGTTGGAAAGACAGGGTCAGGAAAGTCAACTATTCTTAAACAATTATTATTCTTGTATCCAAGACAAGATGAATTTGAAATCAATGGGAAATACACGAATTTGATTAATTTGAAATCAGCTAGAGATAATATGGCATATGTGTCTCAAAAAAGCATGATTTTTTCGGATACAATAAAAAATAATATAAAACTTTCTAAGATAGAAGCTACAGATGAAGAAGTGATTAAAGTATCTAAGAGTGCGGATATTTATAAGGATATTGTTGATTTTCCAGATAAATTTGATACTTTGTGTGGTGAAAACGGACTGTCGTTATCTGGAGGTCAAAAACAAAGAATTTCATTAGCGAGAGCTTTATTAAAAGACTCAAACTTGGTTGTATTAGACGACTGTTTAAGCGCATTGGATACTCAAACTGAGAAAAATATTTTAAGAGAGTTAAAAAAACTTAATAAAACCGTAATATTATCAACTCATAGATTAAATCAGATTGACGATTTTGATTTAATAATAGTAATGAAAGATGGTCAAATAAGTGAGATGGGTACTCATTCGGAATTAATGGAAAACAAACAATGGTATTACAATCAATATAATATCCAATTACTAAGGGGCAGATATGAAGAGTAAATTAAGAAATAAATTTGTATCAGAAAAACTAAAAATGTATTCCATGAAGCAATCCAAAGAGTTGGTGATTGGATTTGTGTTTTCCTTATTAAGAACTTCTATGGAAATTTTGGGCCCAATTGTAATAGGATTTGTATTAAATGAGTATGTCGCTAAGAATAATATGGTTGGTAATTTTTCATCAATTATAAAATATTTGGCTATTTATTTGGTAATTTACGTTGCGTGTGGAATTTTCAGTAACTTGAGTATGATTTATTTTGAATTGGCAGCAAACAACGTAACATATTTTGTACAAAATGATATATATAAACATATCAATGAATTACCTATAGAATATTTTGATAATTTGGCAGCAGGAAGTATAGTTTCAAGAATAACTAATGATACTATGAGATTGAAGATAATGTTTCAATTAATTCTTGCAGATATTACAACTGCTACGATAATGATAGTTGCAATATATATTATGATGGTTGTAACAAATATTAAAGTGTCTTTGATGCTTCTTATATTGTTCCCATTGGTTTTCTTAATATTTTATGATTATAGATACAAGTCAGCAAAACATAACAAAAGAATTAGACATTTAGTTAGTAAAATAAATGCAAATATTAATGAAAATATTAATAATATGGAAATAATTCAAGCTTTAAATGTCAAGAAAACTATAAAGAATAAATTTGATAAAATTAACAAAGAAATTTTTGATAATAATTTGGCTCTTACAAAACTGAGAAGTTATGGTGGATACAGGGCAATTGATATAATTGGTTTATTATCAACAGTTATAATTTTATTTTATTTTGGATATGGTCAGATAACGAAAAGCTATCCAGTTACGGTTGGTGGCCTTTATATCATTATTGATTATACTTCAAAGATATTTTCTAATGTTAGCGTAATCGTTACAAGATTTGGAGATATGGAACAAGCTTATGCATCTGCAAGCCACATATTCGATATCATGAAATTAGATACAATAGAAAAATCGGATGGTGTGATTGATGGCCTAGAAGGAAATATCGAATTTAAAAATGTTTATTTTGCTTATGATAAAAATGATGTATTAAAGGATGTTTCATTTAAAATACCAAAATCAACTAGTGCTGCTTTTGTAGGAACTACAGGTAGTGGAAAATCTACAATACTGAATTTAATACTGAAGTTTTACGATGTGAAAAGTGGTGAAATTTTAATTGATGGAGTGAATATCAATGATTTAAATGAAGATATATTGAGAGAAAATTTTGCTGTTGTATTACAAGATCCCTTTCTTTTTGAAACTACATTAAAAGAAAATATTACTCTAGATAAGGATTATAGCGACGAAGAAGTAATAAATGCCTTGGAAGAGTTAGGATGCTATACTTTGCTAAAAAAAGGTTTAAACGAACCTATAAAAGAAAAAGGATCTAATCTTTCACAAGGAGAAAGACAATTGATTTCTTTTGCCAGAGCGTATATTAGAAATCCTAGAATATTAATTCTAGATGAAGCTACATCAAATATTGATACCGAAACAGAGCAAATTATCCAACAACCACTAGAAAAATTAAAATATTCAAGAACTACATTGATAGTTGCTCACAGATTATCTACAATTAGAAATGTAGACAAAATTTTTGCACTATCTAATGGTAAAATAATAGAAAGTGGAACTCATGATGAGCTATTGCTAAAAGATGGTTTCTATAAACAAATGTACGATGAGCAATCATCCATTTAAAGGGGGATTAATGGACAAAAAACTAAAATACATTAGGACAGCATACACTATCATATTTACAATTATTGTCTTATATATTGTAAGGAACAATTTTATAGCACCTAATCACATCTTTAAATATAAGATTTTTTTGAGTATTGGTCAAAAATCACAAATTGTATTATTTGGGCTTTTAGTATTTCTTATTTCATCAATTTCCTATTTTTTATATAATAAAAATTTTGATTTCAAGGATATAAAAAAGTATTGGGTTTTAGAATCGTTAAGAAAATTTGTGTGGATAAAGGGAATAGAATCAGTATTTATCGGTGAAGATGAGTATAAGGATCAGAACTTAAACAAAAATATTTCTAATTTTATTGCTTTATCTTTAATTAGTATATTAACGATGTTTTTAATGAAACCAGAATGGACACTATTTTTGATTTATTTAGTAATATTGGTTATTGGTATTTGTGTTATTTATTTTAAAAACAAATGTCCATATTATTTAGATTTTGCTGTAAAAGATAATATAAGTGTCAAAAGAAAAGTTTTATCAGTAGCATATGAAACAGTTGTTACAATATGCAATATATTATTTTTCGTTTTTGTGATAAAACAATTTACTAATGTAAATATTTCAAATTTGGTCCTTATTTATTGTGTTTCTAATGTGTTTGGGCAAGTTAGCTTGATGCAAGATGGATTCGTTGTATCAGATTTAATAGAAATACACTTTTTATGCAAATTGATTGAACCTAGAGCAGCGATAATTGCTATCCTGATATACAGAATTGTAAGTAGTGTTATTCCATGGATAATTTCTTTAATTATGATATTAAGAAAAATTTATGATAATTACAATACTGATCACTATAAGAAACAATTTGCATTTAATATTTTATCGATTTTTACGCTAATCGTTGGATTGATTTTATGCTTAAGTGTTGCTACTCCATCTATGTTATTAAGAATAAAATTTTTGAGGAGATTTGTTAAGAAAGATGTAGTGATTTTAGCCAGATTCATAACACTTACATCAGGTGGGTTACTAATACTTCTTTCACAAGGAATAAAAAAATCGGTTAAAAAATCTTTTTATATAGCGGAAGCCGTATTAATAGTTTCTGTATTTTCAACATTATTAAAAGGATTAGACATTGAAGAATCAATTATTACCTTACTGTTGGGAATTGTAATGTATATTATGAAGGATGGCTTTACAGAACAAGCTATCAAAATAAAGCCAAAATATTTTATAAATACTATCGGTAAATTATCAGTTGTCACAGTATTATTTATATTTATTAGCAATACTGTTCGTAAGGTAAATTTTCTGACATCACGTAGAAAATATTCTTTAAATTATTTGGTTGAGAACAAGAGATTTATACTTCTATATGTTTTATTTGTTTTGATATTATCTTACCTTGCTCAATATACACGAACAAAAAAGATAACATTTAGTAAATTGACAGATGAAGATTTCTCTAAAATCGACAAATTATTAGAGGCATATGGAGGAAATGAGTTTAGTCATTTAGTTTATTTGAATGATAAAAATGTTTATTTTGACAAGACAAATACAGTAATGATCATGTATCGACCTGTAAAAAACAGCGTTATTGTATTAGGTGATCCAATAGGTAAGAAAGAAAATTTCGTTGAAGCAATTGATGATTTTATAGTTTATTGCAACGAATATCACATGAATGTTTGTTTTTATGAAATAAATGGAGAAAATCTTGAATTATACTGTGATCAAGGTTTTAGATTCGTTAAAGTTGGACAAGACGCAACTGTAGACTTAACTCAATTTTCTTTAGTGGGAAAGAAAAATAGAACTTGGCGACATGTTCTTAATAACTTCGATAAAGGAAATTATGAATTCAAAGTTGAAGATCCAACCGATAACCTATTAACTCAAATGAAAATTATTTCAGATAAATGGTTAGGAAATAAAAATGAAATGGGATTTAGTTTAGGATTTTTTGACGAATATTATCTGAAAAGAACAAAAATTGCGTGTATTTATAAAGGCGGTGAATTACTCGCTTTTGCAAATCTTCAGCCTTTTTATGATGATAAAACACTTTCTATAGATTTAATGAGATATGATAGATCAAATGAAGATGGGTTGATGGATTTTATATTTATTAAGTTAATTTTATGGGGACAAGAAAATAATTTTGAAAAATTCTACCTAGGCATGGCACCTTTATCTAAAGTTGGAGATAAAATTTATTCAAAGAAGAAGGAAAAAATTCTAAATATTGTTTACAATACTCAAAATAAGATTTATAATTTTAAAGGTTTAAGAAATTACAAAGATAAATTTAAGCCCAACTGGTCGAATAAATATATAGCATATACTTCAGACTTTAATTTACCATATATTTTAATTAATGTTGTAAATTCAAAGAAAAAATAGTTGACAAAATGTTCAACATAGTATACAATATTTGTTGTTGATAAGTAGAGATATCCGCTCTCACCTTATAATTTCGAATTCATAAGGTTAAAATTTAATTTGATTATTAATTTTTGGCGGGTATTTTTACCCGCCATTATTTTTTTGGAGGTGAATAATATAAAAGACTTAATGATTAATGAGGAGATAAGATCTTCTAAAGTTAGATTAATCGATGACGAAGGTGAACAAATAGGTGTAATTCCTATTAAAGAAGCTTTAAAAATGGCTGAAGATAAGCATCTGGATTTAGTAAATGTAGCACCAAATGCTAAGCCACCTGTATGCAAAATATTAGATTATGGAAAATACAAATACGATGCATTAAAGAAAGAAAAAGAAGCGAAGAAAAATCAAAAAGTAATTAACGTAAAAGAAATAAGACTTTCACCAAATATTGAAAAGCATGATTTAGAAGTTAAGGCTAATCAAGCATCCAAGTTTTTAAGCAATGAAAACAGAGTAAAAGTTTCTGTTAGATTTAGAGGTAGAGAACTTGGTCATAAAGATTTGGGTAAGGAAGTTCTTGATAAATTTTATGAATTAACAAAAGATGTAGGACAAATAGAAAAGAAACCTTCTATGGAAGGTAGAATGATGATAATGTTTATGGGTCCTTTGACTGATAAAGAAAATTAGAGGGGGAAATAATATGCCAAAAATGAAGACACATAGAGGTTCTGCTAAGAGATTTAGAAGAACTGGTACAGGTAAGTTAAGAAGATATAAAGCTTATGCAAGTCACTTAACAGGTAAGAAATCTGCAAAGAGAATTAGAAACTTAAGAAAAGGTACAACAGTTAGCGATGCAGATATGAGAAGAATCGATAAAATGATTCCTTAGTTAGAGGGGGAAATATAAATGGCTAGAATTAAACGTGGTACAAATAATAGAAAAAGACATAAAAAAGTATTAAAACAAGCTAAAGGATATTACGGCTCAAAACATACATTATACAAAACAGCTAACCAAGCTGTAATGAAATCATTAGCTTATTCATACGTTGGAAGAAAAAGAAGAAAAAGAGATTTCAGAAAATTATGGATTGCTAGAATTAATGCAGCTACAAGAATGCACGATTTAAGCTACAGCAAATTTATGCACGGATTAAAAGTAGCTGGTGTTGACTTGAATAGAAAAGTTCTTGCTGACATGGCTGTTAGAGATGAAAAAGAATTCGCTAAATTAGTTGAATTAGCAAAAAACAATTTATAAAATAAAAAGCTTAAGTTGATTTATATCATACTTAAGCTTTTTTTAATATAGTATTAATTTCGTTTTCATTTGAATTTATTAGTTTTAACTTTTTATCACGAGTTAGACCTTTTGTTTTAATTTCTAATTTTAATGCATCACTTTTATTATCAATTCTTTTCATAAAAACATAGTTTACAGGAAGCCTTGCCCTTGTATATTTACTGGCTTTACCTTTATTGTGCATTTTAATCCTTTTTAAAAAATCATTGGTAATACCTGTATATAAACTTTTATCAGCACATTCTAAAATATATAAATAATACATTAATACATACCACTTACTTGTTTCGCAACATCATAGCTGAAACCTTTTTGCAGCAAGAAAGTAACTATTTTATTCTTTAAATCATAGCCTTCATGTTTTTCTTTCCAAATGTTGATTTTAGTTTCAACTATTTGAGTTGCTTTGTCTAACTCCATATTATATCCAAAGACATCTTCCAAATAATCTTCATAAATTCTTTTATCAATACCTTTTTGGTATAAATCATTGATTATTCTTCTTTTACTGTAATTTGTTAGATTAATTTTATCGTTGATAAATATCTTTGCATAGTTATAATCGTCTAGTAAATCTAGGTTTTTTAATTTAGTAATTACTTCATCAATAATTTCTATGCTAAATTTCTTGGATTTTAATTTTGTAATTATTTCTTTTTCAGTTCGTAATTTATATGATAAAAAATTAAGGCTGATTTCAAAAGCTTCTGTAAATTTTGAGATATTCAATAAATGAGTATATAGTTCATCATCTATTGTCATTTCGTTATGAATTTTATATCTTTCAAAATCATTATAACTTAGTAAAAAACTTTCTTTTGTATCAGTCTCAATTACGAACTTATCTTTTTTATCATTGAACTCAATATTTTTTATTATCATTTTATCTCATGTTCATTATTACATTTAGTATAAATGGAGCAACCATCATTGCTACTAAAATAATCGCTATAACTTGAGCTAATTTTTGCTTTTTCATGAAATTCACCTCTATGATATTCTAACACAAAAACATATATTTGCATATTTTAAAATAATGCTATAATATATTTATAAAAATGGAGGTAATTATGGCTGATTTAAAATTTGAAATAGTAGAAAGAATTGGAGTTTTATCCACAAAAGCTAACAATTGGAATAAGGAATTAAATATTGTAAAATGGTCTGATTACGATGCAAAATACGATATTAGAGAATGGAATCCTGATCATTCAAGAATGAGTAAAGGTCTTACATTCACAGAAGAAGAATTAAGAGTATTACATGCATTAATAGAAGATGAATTAAAACAATTAGATTCAGAAAAGTAGGATAAATTTTGAAGTTCATACATTCAGCTGATTTTCACTTAGGCATGAAATTTGAAAAATCTTCAATTCCTCAATCTATGTCTAAAATTAGAAGACAAAGAATTTGGACATCTGTTGAAAAATTAATCAAATATAGTATTGATGAAAATGTAGATTATATTTTTCTGTCTGGAGATTTGTATAATTTGGAAAATTTTAGCCTAAGTGATATGAATCGTTTAATTGATCTATTTTCTAGAACAAATTCACAAATTTGTATTATAGGTGGAAATCACGACCCTATTTATAAAGATAATTTATGGGATATGGTAAATATTAGTGATAATCTGAATATTTTCAAAAAGGATACTCTTGAAAAAATAGAATTTGATGACACTGATGTTTATGGGATAAGTTACAATAAAAATAACTACGATTTCATGAACATTTTTGATGATTTAAAATTAGACAAGCTAAAAACTAATGTTTTAATGATTCATTCTGATTTATTAAATGATAACAATTGTTATATGTTTTTTGATCAAGATAAAGTAAATAATTTGGGTTTTGATTATGTGGCTTTAGGTCATATACATAAACCGACTATTTTTAATGATAAATTTGTGTATCCAGGTTCTATTGAACCATTGAGTTTTAAAGAAAAGGGGATGCATGGTGCTGTTATTGGAAGTATAGTTGATAATAGACTTGACATCGATTTTTTAGATTGTTCTGAATCAAACTTCAATGAATTTGACTATAATATATCAAATAAATTTAGCTATTACGATTTGGTAGGCTCATTGTCTAAATGTTTAGTTGAAGATAAGAAAAATTACATTAGAATTAATTTAAAGGGACAATTAGAAGAAGGGTTTGATCTAGATATAGATTCTTTACAAGAAAGCTTAAAAAAATATTGCGAATATGTAGAAATAATTGACAACACAGAATCTAATATAAATTTGGATAAAATTTATGAATTTAACAGAAATAATGTGTTGGGTTATTTTATTGAGGAAACAAAAAACTTGGATCAAGAAGATCCTGTGATTAAAAGAGCAATTAATTTAGGAATTAAGTCCTTAATGGAGAATAATTTATGAAAATTATTAGATTAGATTTGATATCATTTGGCAGATTTAATAATTACACAATTGAGTTTGGAGATAAATTTAATCTAATTTACGGGTTAAATGAGTCAGGAAAGACCACTATATCAAAATTTATAGAAGGTGTATTTTATGGATTTATTAAACCTTACTTAAAGAGAACTGTATTTACTGAAGACTACGAAAAATATCGCCCTTGGAATAGTGAAAACTATGAGGGCAGTATTTTAGTGGAGAAAGATAATAAGAGATATGTAATTTATCGTAATTTTAAAGAAAAATATTTTAATATTTTCAATGAAACTACTG
>OGUE01000226.1_pt1 | contig 22635 bp, 26 predicted proteins | sample 1574111 | NCBI WGS metagenome assembly OGUE01 (sample SAMN03295833, study PRJEB24534) | human gut metagenome | isolation source: fecal sample 1 from infant 5 | host: Homo sapiens | place: USA: Pittsburgh, PA | collected 2014-07 | reverse complement strand
GCTCAACGGCCCCAGGGAGGAGCCGGTGCCGATGATGACCAGGCCGGCCATCTCGCGTCCCCGACGAACGGCCAGGACACGGGCAAGGAACGACCCCATCGAGTGTCCGACGAGGAACCACGGCTTCCCCTCCAGCTTGGCCATGAAGTGGTCAGCGACGGCGGACAGGTCGTCGAGCAGCTGGTGGTAGCCACGATCAGACGTGGTTCCGAGTTCTCCTACGGCAGCAGCACGCGGCCCGTGGCCACGGTGGTCGTTCGCCACGACGAGCCAGCCGTCGGCTGCAAGTACCCGGGCGACCTCGTCATAGCGAGCCGCGTACTCGGCCATACCGTGGCAGAACTGCACCAAGCCCTTGATGGGGCGCCCCGACGCAGCCTCGGGACGCCAGACAAGGACGTCGACGTCGGCTCCGTCATCAGCGGTGATGGTGATGGTGTCCATAGTTCCTCCCAGACAGCTCACCCCGGACAAAACCGTTTCAACCATACCGACGTCTTCATCGCGGCTATCACACAGCCTGGCCGCGAGAGAACGTACCGGAGCGCTCACCCGTCGCCCGGACGAGTCTGACACTGCATTGTGCCTTGCCGTAGAGGCGATCAACCCGCCAAGCATCCGCGATGGTCGCACCCCGGCAGGGGCGACCTCGCCAGGGACTGTCTCATGATATGAATGGCCCGGAATGACTTCAGTTTGAGAGTGCTCTCACATTCGAAAGGCACCGCTATTAGTACCGAAGTTGCCCGCAAGGCCGCCGGACGCCTTCACTGGCCGACGCGCATACGTTTCGGACTTACCCTCTCTGACGCGCTGGCGATAGCCGTAGCGCTCATCACAACGATATATATCCGTTGGCCAAGCCCAGACAGCCAGACGATTGCCGGCACCCGGCACATCACCTATTCGGCATTGGCAGTGGTCTTCGGCCTGGTGTGGCTCCTCATTCTTTCAACCAACGACAGCCATCGAATCCGGCTGTTGAGTTCGGGATTACAGGAGTATCAGCTCGTGGCGCGGGGGACTCTGTGGGCCTTCGGTTCTCTGGCAATTTTCAGTTATCTGTTCAAGCTGTCGGTCTCCCGATCCTTGTTCCTCGTCCAGGACCCCGGAAGAGTCGTGCTTTCTTTCTGTGGTGGTGGTGTGGTCAGAGTGTGAGGAGGAGTGTGCAGGTGGCGGGTGGGTCCCAGGCGGCTTGCCGGGTGGCTCTCGCGATGTTCGTGGCCCCGGCTAGGTGGTGGATGCTGATGGCCAGATTCCTGATCGTGGCCATCACGTGGGGGCCGATGCGGTGCGGATCTGGCTACGATCCTCGTCGAGCGTGACGTCTCGGACCCAGTGGAGCCGGTTCTCTACACCCCAGTGGCCGCGGGTCCAGGCCGCGATCCGGGCCGCAGAGCCTTCAGGTAGCGTGACCGAGGTGATGAGGTAGACGATCTCGGTGGTCCTCTTCCCGGCCCGGGTGGCCACCCAGCGCCGGTGGACGATCTGCGCGGCGCCGGGGAATCCCAGGCCGGTGGGGGCCTGGAGGACTTTCAGGGTGCGCCGGGTGAGGCGGCCATGGGCCTTCTCCACGTCGACGTGGCCGGCGGGGACCTTCTTCTACGGCTGGCCGGCCAGGTTCTTGTGCAGGGTGGACTGGTTGGATTTGACGGTGAACACGTAGTCGACACCGGCGGCGAGGATCGCGGTAGCACTGGCGGTCTGGGTGTGGAGGGCGTCGGCGGTGATGACTGCACCGGCCGCGCGCTCGCCCAGCGCCTTGATCACGGCGGGCAGCGCCGGTATCTCGGTGGACTTGGCCTCGACCTCCGGTGGGGCCATCACCGTCCCCGACATGTGGTCGAGGCCGGCGACCAGGTGGCGGGCCCGCTCGGTGGCCGAGCGGGAGCCCGGTAGCGCTTTCCCGTCTACGGCGATCACGTGGCGCGCCGGCGAGGGTGGTGCGGGTCCAGGCGTACAGACACAGGTGCCCGTCCAGGGCGGCGGTGATGCGGGCGACGAGTTTCCGCAGGGTGGATTCGCCGGGGGCCGATCTCAGCGCGAATTCGTTCAGGTTCTTGTCGGTGAGTCTGGCTGCCCACTCGCCGGTGGCGGTGAAGCCCCGGCAGCCGGCCATCGCCGCCGAGACCGCGACCAGAAGCACCCCCGGCACGGGGTAACGCTTGCCTCGGGCCTGGCGGGGGTCGGGGACCCTGGACAGATGATCGGCCAGTCGGGCATCAGGTAGGGGCGTGTCAGGAATGGTCCGGGGCGGCGCGGTGGGGGAAGATGGCATCGCAGGCGGGGTCCTCGGGATCGGTAGATTGCATGGCTACTTCCATCCCATCCGGGACGGCCTCGCCCACCCATCTAACACGCTGGACCCGACTCAACCCCTAGCCACAGCACACTCCTACCGACTTTTCCGGGACCCTGTCTTCCGGATGGGGCCCAAAGGAGCTACCGTTTTGCTGGGGTTTGGATGATCATCGTTCTTGGCAGATACCACGAATGCCTCACACGTTGTGCCTGCCGAGGACGGTCTCGTCAGGGGTAACCTGCAGCACAAAAAATGGCGTCCCAGGAGGAATCGACATGAAAAAATACCGAATAACCACACTTGCCACTCTCGCAGGTCTCGCCTCGGCGGCCTTCCTGGCGGCCTCGGCTACGACGCCAGCATCGGCTGCACCGACCACGCCGAGTGGTCCGCCTCTGTCGTCCACTACGACAGCGGTCCGTGCACCGGTGACGAACCCAGCGACGGGCCGGACTTACGCCCCTACCAGCACCACCAACACAGCTAAGCTCACCGCGACGGGCGGCGACCCGGCAGTCACTGCCTATTGGACTCCCGAGCGCCTCAAGAACGCCATCCCCGCCGATACCCCAGCAAGCACGGCCAGAGTAAACAAGCAAGTCAACGAGCTGGAACGACGAGCCTCATCGGACAAGCCCCTCACCATTGGCTCCTCTCCTGTCGCGGCAACGTCAACCAAGATCACACCGCAGGCTGCACCTCCAGTCACGAATTTCTCGAAGACCAACGGAAAGGTATTCTTCCATAATCAAAGTGACGGCAAGGATTACGTCTGCTCCGGATCCTCTATAAATAGCAGCTCAAAGCGTCTCGTTGTCACCGCCGGACACTGTGTCTATGGCGCCCCCGGGAATAAGTGGCACAGCAATTGGGTGTTCATGCCGGGTTACAGCAAAGGCGCTGCATATGGAAGCTACCAAGCTGCCGTATTGCGTACGTTCACCGACTGGATCAGCTATGGCGAATCTGGGCGCGGTTTCAACTCAGACGTCGCCTTCGTCACCACGTACAACGGAAGTACTTCGAGGGCCGCAGTCGTAAATGCGGTTGGAGGCCACGGCTTCGAGTGGGGCGGAGGATTTGGTTTCGACGTCAGCATCTTCGGTTATCCGGCAAACCGTAACGGGGGCCAAATTATGTGGGCCTGCTGGGGGACAAGCGGTACCGGCTGGACAGGTACCTACAGGTTTAACCGCATTTCCGGTTGCAACTTTGGTGGGGGTTCATCTGGAGGCCCATGGCTCAATCGGTACAGCAACACCAGTGGCCTCGGGTACGTTCGTAGCGTCACCTCGCATGGCCCCGCCAAGAGTACCGCCTACATCCAGGGACCATATTTCGACAGTCGTGTCAATGATCTGTTTGTCGCAGCTAACAACGACTGGAAAACACACAATCATGGATGATTGGACTCGTTCCCGCCAACTCTCAGCTGTGATGTTCGCAATCGTCTTGACTGTTGCTGCCATGACAGGATGCGCCGTCGGCGGAAGTGAGGTTCCCCCCAGTTCCCCTAATACAAAGACCAGATACGATCCCACGGTGAAGCCGCCAACGCAATCCGCAAACGATATACGGCAGCGTACCGATCTTCATGACGAGCACGCATCCTCCTGGAGTCGATACGACGTGGTTTCGGATCACTCGGTACGTGTGTTCTTCTACATGGGGAACCCGCGGTGCCACGGCGTACGGGCAACCGTCGACGAAGATACCGCCTCGGTACGAATCACTCTTTACGAGGGGACCCTACCCAACTCGCCAGCCGAATGCGCCGCTCTTGCAGAGAGCGCATCCCTCCTCATCACCACACACGATCCCGTCGGAGCACGCTCAGTTATCGCCGGATAGCTGATAATCATTGTCAGACAAGAACACTGCCTACACGCCGGGACACGATGGCCCTCCTCTGAACAGATCCTGTGCGCCTACCCAGGACCCCGGAAGAGTCGTGCTTTCTTTCTGTGGTGGTGGTGTGGTCAGAGTGTGAGGAGGAGTGTGCAGGTGGCGGGTGGGTCCCAGGCGGCTTGCCGGGTGGCTCTCGCGATGTTCGTGGCCCCGGCTAGGTGGTGGATGCTGATGGCCAGATTCCTGATCGTGGCCATCACGTGGGGGCCGATGCGGTGCGGATCTGGCTACGATCCTCGTCGAGCGTGACGTCTCGGACCCAGTGGAGCCGGTTCTCTACACCCCAGTGGCCGCGGGTCCAGGCCGCGATCCGGGCCGCAGAGCCTTCAGGTAGCGTGACCGAGGTGATGAGGTAGACGATCTCGGTGGTCCTCTTCCCGGCCCGGGTGGCCACCCAGCGCCGGTGGACGATCTGCGCGGCGCCGGGGAATCCCAGGCCGGTGGGGGCCTGGAGGACTTTCAGGGTGCGCCGGGTGAGGCGGCCATGGGCCTTCTCCACGTCGACGTGGCCGGCGGGGACCTTCTTCTACGGCTGGCCGGCCAGGTTCTTGTGCAGGGTGGACTGGTTGGATTTGACGGTGAACACGTAGTCGACACCGGCGGCGAGGATCGCGGTAGCACTGGCGGTCTGGGTGTGGAGGGCGTCGGCGGTGATGACTGCACCGGCCGCGCGCTCGCCCAGCGCCTTGATCACGGCGGGCAGCGCCGGTATCTCGGTGGACTTGGCCTCGACCTCCGGTGGGGCCATCACCGTCCCCGACATGTGGTCGAGGCCGGCGACCAGGTGGCGGGCCCGCTCGGTGGCCGAGCGGGAGCCCGGTAGCGCTTTCCCGTCTACGGCGATCACGTGGCGCGCCGGCGAGGGTGGTGCGGGTCCAGGCGTACAGACACAGGTGCCCGTCCAGGGCGGCGGTGATGCGGGCGACGAGTTTCCGCAGGGTGGATTCGCCGGGGGCCGATCTCAGCGCGAATTCGTTCAGGTTCTTGTCGGTGAGTCTGGCTGCCCACTCGCCGGTGGCGGTGAAGCCCCGGCAGCCGGCCATCGCCGCCGAGACCGCGACCAGAAGCACCCCCGGCACGGGGTAACGCTTGCCTCGGGCCTGGCGGGGGTCGGGGACCCTGGACAGATGATCGGCCAGTCGGGCATCAGGTAGGGGCGTGTCAGGAATGGTCCGGGGCGGCGCGGTGGGGGAAGATGGCATCGCAGGCGGGGTCCTCGGGATCGGTAGATTGCATGGCTACTTCCATCCCATCCGGGACGGCCTCGCCCACCCATCTAACACGCTGGACCCGACTCAACCCCTAGCCACAGCACACTCCTACCGACTTTTCCGGGACCCTGCCACCACCATAGCCAGAAATATCGCTAATTCCGTCATCTCCGAATCATCCAAGCAGGTGAAAAGCCTCGAGGGAAAGAACTCTCCAGTACAGGTGGTCATGATGACCCCTGCTGATCTTTCCCAGGCGAAGAAGGCACCCTCGCCAGCGAAGTACATTATCGCGGGCCTCTTGGCAGGAATCATCCTGGGCTACGCCATAGCTCTCATCCGACACCTCGCTGATCGCCGCATTCACACCACAGACGACATTACTGACCGTATCGAAAAACCCATTTTCGCTACTATCCCCACGTCGTCGACCATCGAAACCCTTTCGACTGACTTGACCGATGATTTCAAGGCTGCTGAGGCCATCCGGAAGCTTCGCACGAATCTTCGCTATGCCCTGATTGACAGCACATCGAAAGTCATTCTTGTTACGTCGTCAGTAATGGGTGAGGGAAAGTCATCAGTGGCGGGGAATCTAGCCAAGGTGGTGGCCCTCGCAGGAGACGACGTCATCCTCATCGATGCTGATCTACGACGGCCCAAGGTGCAGAAAAACTTCGATCTTGACGACGGTCTGGGGCTTCCAGAAGTCCTCATCGGAGCGGCGCCTCTGGACCAGGCACTGCGAACTACACCGACAACTGATCTGAGTGTTTTGCCCTGTACTGACACTCCTCCGAACCCCTCCGAACTGCTGGGTTCGGAGCACATGTCCGAACTGCTGTCGTTCTTGGCACAAGACCACGTCGTCATCGTGGATGCCCCGCCAGTGCTGCCCGTCACTGACTCCGTGATTCTCTCCCGGTTGGCAGACACCGTCATCGTTGTGGCCCAGGTCGGACACACGACCGTCGACCAGGTTGAAAGCGCAGTTTCCTCCATCGAGAACGCAGGAGGCATGGTCTCGGGCATCGTCCTGAACCGTGCCGACTCCTCAAAACTGTCACATCTGCGATACGGCGAATCGGCGTACGGCTACGGATACACGAAATACGACAGCGACTACTCGTCATCACCCGCCACAGCTTCACAGCCGACACCCCAGAAACAGGAGACGTCAGGGAGTAAGAGCATTCCTCGACGGGCAACCTCCAAACACCACAACGCACACGTCTAAGATGATGGTGGTCCATGTGCGACGGCCAGCATTCACGCCGTCGCACACAGCTACCTGGGAGTGCCCGTGAAAATCGCCGTCGCAGGACTGGGCTATGTCGGCATGGCCAATGCAGTGTTGCTCGCCCAGCACAACCGTGTCGTTGCAGTCGACATCGACGCCGAACGCGTCTCGATGGTCAACAACGGACAGACGACGATCGTCGATCCCCTGATCGCGGAGTACCTGGCTCACCACGACTTGGACCTGCGTGCCACCACTGATCCGCAGGACGCGTACCGGGGTGCGGACTTCGTCATCATCGCCACCCCGACGAACTATGACCCTGACCAGAATTATTTCGACACTTCGAGCGTCGACGGAGTCCTCGACCTGGTACAGGAACTCGCCTCCGAGGCGACGATCGTCATCAAGTCGACAATTCCGGTGGGATTCGTCGAGGGGGTTCGCAAGGAGCGCCCCGGACTCGACGTCATCTTCTCCCCCGAGTTCCTCCGCGAGGGCAAGGCTCTCTACGACAACGTCCATCCGTCACGGATCGTCGTCGGGTCGGACTCGGCCAAGGCCCACCTCTTCGCCGACCTCATGACTGCCGGGGCCGTCGACACCGACATCCCCGTACTCTTCGTCGGGGCCACCGAGGCAGAGGCCATCAAGCTGTTCGCCAACACCTACCTGGCGATGCGGGTCTCCTTCTTCAACGAGCTCGACACCTACGCCTCCCAGCGTGGGCTGTCCACCCGTCAGGTCATCGACGGGGTGTGCCTGGATCCGCGCATCGGCAACCACTACAACAACCCGTCCTTCGGTTACGGCGGTTACTGTCTGCCCAAGGACACCCGTCAGCTACTGGCCAACTACCAGGATGTCCCCCAGACCCTCATTCAAGCCATCGTCGACTCCAACACGGTGCGCAAGGACTTCATCGCCTCCGACATCATCGCCAGGAATCCGAAGCGGGTGGGTATCTTCCGGCTGGTCATGAAGGCCGGCTCGGACAACTTCCGCTCCTCCTCGATCCAAGGGGTCATGAAGCGCATCAAGGCCAAAGGCATCGAGGTCGTCGTCTACGAGCCAACCTTCGAGGGGGATGAGTTCTTCCGCTCGAAGGTCACCAGAGACCTTGACTCCTTCAAGGCTGACTGCGACGTCATCATCGCCAATCGGATGTCCCCCGAGCTGGCTGACGTCGCCGAGAAGGTCTACACCCGAGACCTCTTCGGCGGCGACTGAGTCTCAGGTCCGGCTGGACCAGATGACCTGACCGGCCTCGCGGATGAGGGCCGAGCATCCGTCGCGCACGTCGAGCTCGACGATGAGGGGCTCCACCCCGGGGACACCACTGCGGTAGACGTAGCGCTCGTTGGTCAGGTCGAGGGACTCGGTACGGGCGTCGACGAGCCAGGGATGACGTCGCCGCAGACCGAGCAGGTCCTGGTGGGCGCGCAGAGTCTCGGCGCCAAGGTTGGACAGCTCCGTCGGGCTGGCCGGGAACACCGGACGGATGTCGTCGTCACCCCCGAACCTCTCCTCCTTGATGCCGCGGTATGCCAGCTCATCCCCGTAGTAGATGAGCGGGACGCCGCCAATGGTGGCCAGCACCGCGGTCGCGACCATCGCACCATCCTGCCCCACCTTCGAGGCGATGCGGGTGACGTCGTGGTTGCCGACGAAGGTCATCGGGGTGAAGGCATCGGAGAACTCGTTGTGACGCCCCAAGGCGTGATCGAGCTCGAAGAAATTACGGGATTCGATGGACGACCAGATTGCCTTCCACAGTTCGTACTGGGTCACCGAGTCCATACCGGAGGCCTTGACGATTCCTGCATAATCGCCGTGGATGACCTCGCCGAAGACCCACACGTCGGGGTGCTCCGCACGCACCGAAGGCAGGACCGCAGCCCAGAACTCCGGATTGACGGAGTAGGCGGCGTCGAGTCGCCAACCGTCGACACCGCGGTCGGACCAGTGGTTCATGACCCGGGTGACGAGGTCACGAACGGCGGGGTCGTCATGGTTGAGGGAGACGAGGTCACCGTGGCCCTCGAAGACGTCGAGCTGACCGTCACGCCAGCGGACCATCCGTCCGGCATCGGTCTCCGGCCCGGCCGCCAGGGCATCCTGCACGACCTGGTTACGACTCGAGACGTGGTTGAACACCCCGTCAAGCAGTACCGAAAGGCCACGGGAGTGAGCGGCATGGACAAGGTGGTCGAAGTCGGTGTCGTCGCCGAGGCGAGGATCGACGGCGAAGTAGTCCAAGGTGTCGTAACCATGGCTGGCCGAGGCGAAGATCGGCCCCAGTGCCAGGCCTGAGCACCCGAGGGAAACCGCGTGATCAAGCCAGGTCTCCAGATGTCCGAGGCGATGGCTGACCTCGCCGGATTCGAGCCGCTTGGGAGCTCCCACGAATCCCAGGGGATAGACGTGCCAACCGATGAGATGATCAACCCATCCCGGACGTCGAGCCATGATGCCTCCGTTCGCCGTCGCCACAGCCGTTTCGCTGCAACCCTTCCATCATGTCAGTCGTGGTCGAGGTCTGCGGTGGAAAGGTCTGCACGAGGCGCCTTGGTGACGAGTTTGTGACCGAGCCACAGCGCCAGGAAGACCGGAATGGTGATGTACGCGACGACCATGCCGGTGACGTCACCGCTGAGAACGGCGTCACGGCCCTGCCCCAGGGTGACGATGACGCACAGGACGCCGGCCACGATTGGCCCGGCCGGGTACCAGCGCGCCCGATATGGCAATTCGGACAAATCATGCCCCTGTGTCAGGAAGGCGCGCCTGAACTGGATGTGACATATCGCAATGCCGATCCAGGCGATGAACCCACACAGTCCGGAGATGTTGACCAACCAGGTGTAGGCCTGGCCAGAACCGACCAAGGACGCGGCGAAGCAGGCTGCACCGACGAGGGTGGTGACGATGAGTGCCGGCACCGGGACACCGCGTCGGTTGGTGGTGCCGAGGATGCTGGGGGCCTTGCCCTCCCGCGCGAGGGCGTAGAGCATCCGGGTGGACGCGTAGAGACCTGAGTTGCCGGCTGAGAGCACCGAGGTGAGGATGACGGCGTTCATGACGGCTGCGGCCGCGGCGACTCCGGCTCGCTTCAGTACCAGGGTGAAGGGACTGACGGCGACGTCGGTCACCTCGCCAGCAAGCAGGTTCGGGTCCGTGTAGGGCAACAGCAGCCCGATGACCGCGATGGCGCCGATGTAGAAGATCATGATCCGCCAGAAGATCTGCTTGGTGGCCTTGGGAATGGCCGTGTCAGGATCCTTCGACTCCCCCGCCGCGATGCCGATGAGCTCGGTGCCCTGGAATGAGAATCCGGCGATGAGGAAGACCGTCATGATGCCGCCGAAGCCGTGGACGAAGGGGGCATCGCCGTGATGCCAGTTGGAGACCCCCGGGGAGTTGCCCATGATGCCCGCGATCATGAGGATGCCAAGGACCAGGAAGACGAGGACTGCAGCCACCTTGATGATGGCGAACCAGAACTCTCCCTCGCCATAGGCCCGCGCGGACAACACGTTCAGCAAGAACAGTAGGGCCAGGAATCCGGCTGACCATATCCATGACGGCACACTTGGCCACCAGTAGGCCATGACGATCGAGGCGGCAGCGAGCTCAGCGGCCACCGTGATGGCCCAGTTGAACCAATAATTCCAGCCCAGCGCGAAGCCGAAGGACGGGGAGACGAATCTGGTCGCGTAGGTTTCGAAGGCCCCCGGTACCGGGAGATAGGAGCTCATCTCCCCCAGGGACTGCATGAGCAGGAAGACCATGAGTCCCATGGCCAGGTAGGCCACCAGGGCTCCGCCCGGTCCGGCCTGGGAGATGGTGGCACCGGATGCCACGAAGAGGCCGGTCCCGATAGCCCCGCCGATCGCGATCATGTTCATGTGGCGCGAGGAGAGCCCACGCTTTAATTCGCCGTCCATGGTGGTCCTCAGATAGGAGCGCCCCGCCCTTCTGGACGCGGTTTTGGTCACTCTACCGTTCCAGGACACCTCCTCGCCCATACCCCGTATGGCAACCAGGGCAGAAGGCAGGGGCGCCCCGGCATGTCGTCGGAACGCCCCTGGAATGCGCTTGAATCAGGCCTTCTTGACGGCCTCGAGAGCAGCGTCGTAGTCGGGCTCGGTGGTGATCTCGTCGACCAACTGGGTGTAGGTCACCTTGCCCTCGGCGTCCACGACGATGACGGCGCGAGCCAGCAGGTGCTGCATCGGGCCGTCGGCGAGGGTGACGCCGAGATCCTTGCCGAAGTGGGAGCGGAAGGCCGAGGCGACGACGACGTTCTCGATGCCCTCGGCGCCGCAGAAGCGGGCCTGAGCGAAGGGAAGGTCACGGGAAACGCACAGTACGGTGGTGTCGTCGAGTCCGGCAGCCTTCTCGTTGAAGGTGCGCACGCTCTTCGCGCAGACACCGGTGTCGAGGCTCGGGAAGATGTTGAGGACGAGCTTCTCACCCTTGAGCTCGTCGCTGGTCAGCTCCGACAGATCGGTCTTGACGAGGGTGAATGACGGAAGATCGGATCCAACCTGGGGCAGGTCGGCGACGGTGTTGACGGTTTGTCCCTTGAAAGCAGTAGTGGCCATATTCACACTTTATGCGGCTTCAGCCTCCAACCACGAGGATCTGGTCGGCTTTCAGTCGCGAGTGAAAAGCTCCGACGCCGCGTCCAAAGCACACACCTCGTCATGGGACAAGGTCAGATCGGTGGCGGCGAGCAACGGACCGAGTTGATCCACGGTGCGCGCCGAAGCGATCGGTGCAGTGACACCCTTGGCCATCAGCCACGCCAACGAGACCGACGTCACCTCGACGCCGTGGTCACCGGCGATCTCCCTCAGCTGGTCGAGAACCGTGAAGGCCGCCTTTTCGTGCTCGTCGTCAGGCAGGTACGCCGCCATCATCGATTCCCTGGCAACACCGTGGAGGTCGTCACGGGTGGCGTACTTGCCGGTCAGAAAGCCCGATGCCAGCGAGAAGTACGGGAAGAGGGCCAGATTGTACTCACTGGCCAGCTGGCCGTACCCCTGGGGATCCTCGACGTCGGCGCGGTGCAGCAGGTTGTACTGAGGCTGCAGGGCGATCGGACTCGCCAGCCCCTCGTGCTCGGCCACCTCGAGCCACTTCTGCTCCCGGGTCACCGAGAAGTTCGACAGACCGACCCAACGCACCTTGCCTGCCTTGACGAGCTTGTCGAAAGCTACGGCCATGTCCTCGATCTGCTGGTTGTCGTCGTCGTAATGGGCGTAGTAGAGATCGATGTGGTCGGTGTGGAGCCTCACCAGGGAGGCATCGACAGCAGCCGAGATGTTCTCAGCGGACAGCCCCCTGAACTCGGGGTGGGTGGCCACCTTCGTCGCGATGAGGATGTCGTCGCGACGGCCGCCCTTCTCGAGCCATGATCCGATGATCGTCTCCGATTCACCGCCCACATTCCCCTCGGCCCAGTGGGAATAGCCGTCAGCGGTGTCGACCAGCGATCCCCCGGCGCCGAGGAAGGCGTCCAGGATGGCGTGGGAGTCGTGCTCGTCGGCAGTCCAGCCGAAGGTATTGGCTCCCAACACCAGCGGCCTGATGTCCAGATCGGTGCCAGGGATGCGCGTCATAAGGCCTCCTCGTCGGCCCCGGGATCAGGAACGGTCGACCAGATCGATGTCGACCATGATCTCGGTGGCAATGGATTCCAGTTCCGAGCGTAGATCCTCAAGGGTCGTCGCGTTCGTGATCCGGCACTGCACCTCGGCCTCGAAGAGGATGCCGTCGCCCATCGGAGCCTCGCGCAGGCCGGTGGACAAGTCATCGATGGTGACACCGAGACGGGCCATGGTGACCGTCACCTTGTGGATGATGCCGGGATGGTCGTGGCCCACGAGGTGGACCACGAGGACGGCCTCGTCCTCGTCATCCTGTGCGGTCGTGTCGGTGACGGTGACCCGCAGCCCCTTGGCCTCGAGGGTTCCGAGGTCGTCCTTGAGAGCCTCGACCTTGAAGTCCTCGATGCCGACGAGGACGATTCCGGCGAAGGCACCGGCAAGCCGTGCCATGCGACTGTCAAGCCAGTTCGCGCCGTGACTGGCAATGATTCCGGACAGGTCGGAGACGAGTCCGGCGCGATCCGCGCCGACCGCGGTGAGCAAGAGCTGAGACATGGCACGAGTCTACGTGACCCGGGTCACCACCGTGCCCGGGTGGTCGCGGTGGGGCCGTCGAATTCCGTGAACCCGGCATCGACGACCCTCACTCGAGCGATATCGGCATCCCAGTGCGCGACAGTCGGGGAGACGACGCGAACACGGAAGCCGTCTCGACGCCAGTTCTCCAGCGCTCGTCGGTCATCGTCAGTGCCGGTGCTCATAGCCTCGTGGGCGAGCTGGGCGGCATGGCCGCACTGGGCACAGGCCTTGCCGGTCGTCATGGTGGTGCGGGGATTGATCTCGATGGTGACGACGGAATCCGAGGTGGCGGACTGGCCGTCTGCGGGCAGATTCGTGCCGGAGACCTGCAGCTTGTCGATCTGTCTGGGCTGCGGATGGACAGGGGCCGGAACGAAGGCCCGAACCATCGCCGGCCCGGTTCCGGGAGCGGCATCGGCCGGTGGATACTGACTGACGGTGACGCCGTCGAGGGCCTGGACGTCGTCCCATCTCTTCCCAGAAGCTCGCCGGACGATCTTACGGATGCGCTTGTCCGACCATTGCTGGACGGCGTCGTGCCACGGGCCCCCTGGTGCCGTCCGAGGATCGTCAAGGAGGGAGACGACAGCGCGGGCAGCCGCCTCGCAGGCATCCACTTCGCGCGCCGGAAAACGTTTGTCACGAAGCAATACCAGCTGCATAGCCCAAGGGTCAGGTTCGCGGTCGGGTGTGGTCACTCGGGGCAGGCTACCCGCCTGCCCCGACGAGACGCGAGGATGGCCGTTGTCACCGCAGCACATCTGCAAGACTCGAAGACGTGCGGAGCATTATCTGGGACATGGGCGGAACGCTGGTCGACACATACCCGGAGGTCGACCAGACACTCGCAGAGGTCGTGTGGCCCGAACCGACCGAGCAGCAGCTCTACGAGGTCGCGCACCTGAGGTCGGAGTCGATAGCCCACGCCATCGAGGTCTTAGCCGAACAGTATGACGTCTCTTCCGAGCTGCTCGACGATGCCTACACCTTGTTGAAGAAGAAGTGGGCGCACGATCCCGCCCCGCTGATGGCTGGAGCAGCAGAGGTCATGGCGGCCGTGCGGCGCGGTGGTGGCCTCAACCTCGTCGCCACCCATCGTGATCGCGCCAGCGCCGAGAACCTCTTCCACGCCCTGGGAGTGCAGGTGGACGACCTCGTGTGCGCCCCTGATGGTTTCGCACGCAAACCTGACCCCCAGATGAATCTGGTACTCATGGAGCGTCATGGGCTGGATCCGTCCGAGGTCATCGCAGTGGGCGATCGTCCCATTGACATCGACGCCGCGCGAACTGCAGGGATCGAGGGATTCCTGCTGTCCTCCGAGCCTTACCCGAGCACTACGACGATCAGTAGCTTGACGGAGCTGCTGGATCGTCTGTGAACGCGAACGGATCACGGTCGGGGTCCGTCTGGACCTCCAGCTCGACCTCTCGAAGCACCCTTTCGGCAGTCTCCTTGCCCTCCAGATGTGCGATGAGGGCTGCGGTCATGTCCATACCTGCAGCAACCCCTGACGAGGTCCACCGATCACGGTCATGCACCCATCGTGCTCGTGGCTCCCACCTGACGTCCCGGCCATGGGAGGACGCCCAGGTGAAGGCCCGCTTGTTCGAGGTTGCCCGGTAGCCCTCCAGCAGGCCAGCTGCGGCCAGCAAGGCGGATCCGGTGCACACCGCCGAGATGATGGATGCGGGAGCAGTCCATCCACGCAGCCGGGTCAGGAAGGAGCGATCGTCAACCAGGGATCGCGTCCCCATTCCACCTGGGATCAGGACGATGTCGTGACCGGCGGAGGCATCCATGTCCTCGGTGGCCATGACCACCGCCCCCTGACTGCTGCGAACCGGGCCAGGCTCGACGGCGCAGAACGTCACCTCGTACCGGTCCGACAACCGACTCCACAGTTCAACCGGGCCGAAGACGTCGAGGAGTTCGAAGCCGTCGAAAAGGAGGACACCGACCTGTCGACTCATGCGATAAGGATATCTTCACCGCAAGCGTGTCGGCGGTGACGTCATCTGCTGCTGAGGGGTTTTCCGCCTCAGCGTGCACATCCATGCCGCTCCCAAGGCGGTCGTGAGGACCAGCGTGACGGTAGGAAAGACCGATACCAGCAGCACTTATGCTTGCTCGTAAGCTTCGCCTACAAGAGGGTGATGCCATGCGTGTACTCATCATTGGTGGCACTGGAACTATTGGCTCCAAGGCAGCTGCGGCATTTGAGGAGCTAGGCGATGAGGTAATTACCGTCGGTCGTAGTACCGAAGTATCAGTAGATCTTGAAGATCTATCCTCTATCACTGAGATGTTCAACAAAGTAGGTAGGGTTGATGCTGTTGTGACAACCATGGGATCGGCCCCGTTTGTTTCCATCGAGGATGCCACAGCGGACGATTTCCAGGCGGGAATCAGCAGCAAGATGCTTGCTCAACTCAATGCCGTGGTCTATTGCCTTCCGTACCTCAATGACGGTGGCTCGATTACCATGACGACAGGCATCTTGACCCAACACCCTGTCCCAGGGAGCCTGATTGCTACCGCGGCGAACGCAGGGGTTGAGGGTTTCGTCAGGGCTGCAGTGTCGTCCTTACCGCGGAGCATCAGGATTAATGCTGTGAGTCCGACGATGCTCAAGGAAGCTCGTAAGGCATTCGGACCCTCTTTTGTCGGCTTTAAGCCAGTGTCTGGCACCGAGGTGGCCCAGGGCTACGTTCGTAGTGCTCATGGAATTGAAAGTGGGCAGATTCTCCAGATCTGGGGTTGATTCTTTTTACCAGCGTTGTTCAAGAACTATTCCACACCACCAGGTGTACTGATCAAAGACGCGATTTGAACCCTTTGCCTGCTCGACAAATGCTCTGACAACAAGGCTCGAATTGACGTTGTCCCCGCCAACGTCAGCGTCAACGCCGCCCCAGGACGTACCCAGCATGACGACCGTTCCCTGCTCAACGTACTGTCGGCATCCAAGACCGGCGATCCCATTAATTCCGGAACTCAGATCGGCAACTGGATTCGCATCGAAAATAAAGACACTTACCCGGCCGACAACAAGGTGGCCGATTTTCGCGGCTTGGCCACGTTCGCCATCACAGGTAAAACCATCAAACAGTTCACGCTGGTGAGCACCGACGACAACCCGGGTACGACTCCGCTGAGCTCGACGGACGCAAACTCGAACGTTCAGCACGCTTATATCTCTCCCCTGACGATGCAGGTTGGGGCTGACTGCAGCTGCTCTGCCTGAGATCAGGTCCCATCACCATCGGAGTGAGGAGGGCTGGTGGTAGTATCACGTCGCTTGGCACACCGAGTCGTGCGATAACCGCGTGCCACCTCATCTCGAAGGATTTCCCATGACAAAGACGTCCTCAGCCGACAGTCGCGGTGCCACCGCGCATCCTCGTCGTAAGGCGAAGGGATTTGGCGTCAGGGGAGCACTGCTCTTCCTCCTGATCGGGCTTCTCCTCGGCGGCGGCGTCATTATCTGGGGATCTCATCAGAGCTGGCCCGGGTTCGGCGACATCGTCGGAACTTCCGAGAAGACGACGGATCGGCGCGTCGTGACGTCCATGGAGCTCAAGGGAGACGTCGTCTTGCTCAGTATGAGGATGGAGGGCCTCCTACAGAAGGACCAGGCCAGTACCCTCGGTGGCCATGAGATCTGGGGCACCACGAAGACCCAGTTCATTCAGTATGGCTATGACGCTCAGCTCGGTGTCGACGGCCAGGCCGTCAGGATCAAGCGCGAGGACCCGACCCACGTCAAGGTAACGGTGCCGCCATTCAAGTTCATCGGCCACAGCAACGAGGAGTTCAAGAAGGCCGCCGAGGACAATGGCGCCCTGAGCTTCGTGACTGCCGATATCGACACAGCGAAGGCCATCACGGAGGTCCTGAATCCTGCTACCGAGCAGCAACACATCAAGAAAAACGACAAGGCCCTCAAGGCCCAGTGCGAGAAGTTCTACCGCGGCATTGCGGAAGGTATTGACCCCAATATCAAGGTCGAGTTCGTGTACAAGGACGCCAGCTGACGGATACTGACGCGGTAGATGGCGGCATCTTAGGCGTTGACGTAGCCTTGAAGAATGTTCTGCAAGTGCGCACACAAATCCTCTGACAAGGCCACACACGCTCATCGCACCGCTCGCCTCCTGACGGCGCTGTGTGCTGGAGCGGGAACCTTGCACTTCCTCAAGCCGGAACCCTTCGACAGCATCATTCCGCCTGAAATCCCGGGTGAGCCGCGCAACTGGACGTATGGGTCCGGCGCTGCCGAACTGACGACGGCGGCCCTGCTGGCATGTCCGCGGACCCGCCGCCTGGGCGGACGGGCTGCTGCAGCCCTGTTCGTCGCAGTGTTCCCCGGAAATCTGGAGATGGCGCGCCAATGGCGTGACCGCGAGCCCAAGTGGCAAGTGATCTCCTTGGGTCGGCTGCCGCTGCAGGCCTTGTTGGTCAAGCAGGCCCGGGAAGTGGCGAAGAACTGCTGAGTTCGCATTCTTGCCATTGATCTCGGGGTCCGGAACATCGATGTTCCGGACCCCGAGATCGTTCGGCAAGCCGCCTACTCACAAACCTGAACTCGCCCCACGTTCCGAGGCCGATTGGCATGATGCAGCAGCCTCGTGATGCCCCACCTGAGCGCAAATGTGTCCATCTGATCGACACATCGATGGAACGTGTCGAGATTCTTCACTTTCTTCGACACGTTTATTGGATCTGGTTACGCTGTGACCATGTGGAACCACCCTGATCGCCCGTATCAGGATTTGCCTGCGCTCCCACCATCGGGCGTTGTAGAGACGCCGGCGGTGCTCAAGGCAACGATCACGGCCAGTCGCGCGCTGGCACGTCTTGACGGCGCCTACAAGCGTCTCCCTGACCCGACGATGCTGATCAACCTGATCCCGCTCATGGAGGCACAGGCGTCCAGTGAGATCGAGAACATCGTCACGACCAACGATGAACTGTTCAAGGCGGCCAATGGGGCGCTTCCCGACGTCACTCCTCAGGTCAAGGAGGCTCTCCGCTACCGAGAGGCACTCCGTGCAGGCCACGAGTCCCTCGCCACTCGCCCCATCACCACCAAGACCGCAATCGAGGTCTGCTCCCACATCCACGCGCAAACGGCCATCATCCGCGACCAGCCCGGCACCTACATCGGCAATCCCACGACGGGGAACCGGATGTACACCCCGCCCGAGGGCAGGGACGTCATCCTCGACCACCTGTCAGCCTGGGAGCGCTTCCTGCACAGCAACCACGGACTGGACCCGCTCGTCGTGATGGCGCTGTCCCACTACCAGTTCGAGGCAATCCACCCCTTCTTCGACGGCAACGGACGCACCGGACGAGTGCTCAACTTGCTCATCCTCATCGAGACCGGCCTACTGCAGCTACCCATTCTGTACTTGTCCGGACACGTCATGCGCCACAAGGACACCTATTACGAACGACTGGACGCCGTGACCCGCGAGGATGCCTGGGAACCGTGGATCCTGTTCATGCTGGACGGCGTGGAGTCGACAGCACGCTGGACCCTGGACCTGGTCGAGACCACCGACACGATGCGCGGCACGATGGAGACCGAGATCCGTGCGCTGAATTCGAAGGTTCCGGCTGCCTCGCTCACCCGGCTCTTGTTCTCGCAGCCCTACCTCAGGATCAACAACGTCGTGGAGGCTGGCCTCGCCAAGCGCCAGACTGCTGCCCGGTGGCTCACCGAGATCTCTGACACGGGGCTGGTCGTCAAGGAGAAGGTCGGCCGAAACGTCGTGTTCATCAACACACGCCTGCTCCAGACGCTGTTCCAGACGCCCCTGCCCGACTGAAGCCCCACCGCACCACGGTGGGGCACCCCGAGTCCCTAGGCCCGGACCAGAGGGAGGCACACCGCCCCGTCCGATCATCACATCCAACACAGCCAGACATTGAAGCGGAACTCCACCATGTTCCGTAGCCGATTGACATCATCCGTGACTCGAGGGTCTGGGTCCGCCGAGATTTGGCTCTTCGCCCGCGCTGGCCCACTCGAACTCTTCCCCTGTCCAGCGGTAGAGCCCTGCGTCGTAGGCCCGATGGTGGTTTGCACACAGGAGTCGACCGTTCTCCCGACTTGCCCTGCCCCCTCGCGCATGGGGCACAAGGTGAGCGGCCTCCAACAGTTCCGGCAGGTCCAGGCGACAGATGGCGCACTCCACAGGACCGGATTCAAGAAGGCGTCGCCTGAAATCACTCTGGCTATTACGCTGGAAAGCGAGAACTACAGAATCACTGCGGGAGACATCCCAGTCATCGACTGAACAACCTGACCGCGGACTTGCCACGCAGGCATCGAGAAACGCCCACAGCCAAGAGTTGTGCCAGTCCAGTCGACGCGATCGCCGACGTCGGTCGCGAATTGCGGAGATCCGACGTGAAACAAGCTGCGCCACCTTGTCGTCCGATAGGAGTTTGAGCGCCATCGCCCCAGGCAGCCTCAGAGCTATCCCGCCTCCATCCAGTCTGGACGACTGGATGGAGACACCAGCCAACTCCGCGGCCCAAGTGATGTCCTCGTTTGGCTCGCCCCACACGGACACCTGCGCGAGTCCACCATGAGACCGGTCCAACTCAACCACCAGCACCTCGACCCAGCCCACTGAAACTACCGAGGCCCGACACTTCCCTTTGGGAGCTCGCCCATTGCCAGGCAGACAGGACACCGAGAAGTCATCCCGTTCCCTCAGGCCAGATTGACTCGCGAACAGCTCAAGCACCGCGAGCACGTCAGGAGCTCCTGTCAGGGCAGCAAAGACCTCGAAAGCCTCACGACTTGCAGCCCGTGACCGGCCAGTCCCACTAGAAGATGGCGGAAGCGAGTCGACGCTGTATCCCGCGGACAGAAGCGCCTCCCGGTACACAACGACGAGGCCATCAGCGTCAATGCCATGACCCGCCGAACGAACCGTCACGGGAAAATGTGAGCATCCCACCACGAGGCTACCGTGCACCGCTGCTGAGCATGTTGACGGCAGCGCCGTGGCCGCGCTCCAGCGACCTTCCGAGGGCCAAATCGGGACGAAAAGCAGAACTCCACCACGACAAGGAATGACTTCTCCTGTCGCAGTAGGCCAAGATCCTCAGTAGAACATCGCGCACGGCGACCGGGATAAGGCGCATCGACTTACAGCCGGCGACGCCGGGGCTGCCTAAGAAGACCGTCATCATGTGCGCCGACAACTCGGTGAGACGCTCTCGAATCTCACCCGTGCGGTCGAGTTCGCGCATCCGCCCCATCGTCTGCAGCAGCGACACGACCATGTCCACCTGCTCGGGTACCGGATCGACGAAGACGACATCGAGACCGCGCGCCGCCAACCAACTGGCATGAACACCCGTGGCGCCGCCGATGTCCAAGACTCGGGCCTCGTGCGGAATGAAGCTCAGGTAGCGTCGCCTCGCCTCCAATTCCAGCAGCCCGGCGGTGTGGCGGCCCCGCAGCCAGCCCACCGCGGAGCAGTTCGCGTAGAAGGCGCGAGGTTTGGCGTCAAAGTCTTCTTCCTGAGCCATGCAGCCATCCTCACAGACCTGAGAACAAAATACACAGCGAATTTCTTGGCCCCGTGGTCAACGGGCGGATCCAGGGCATGTAGACTGAAGCCATTGTTCGACAGTAGGGTTGGTTTGCATTACGCAAGACGGGTTCTCACGGATCCGAGCAGTTCCTTCTGGCAAGTGTGAAGAGCAACATCCGGAAGCAGCCGAAAAGCGGTCGCTCCACAAATCGAAGGATTGCAACATGGCAACCGGCACCGTTAAGTGGTTCAACGCCGACAAGGGCTACGGCTTCATCCAGCCCGACGACGGCTCCGCCGACGTCTTCGCTCACTTCTCCGCTATCAACTCCTCGGGCTACCGCTCGCTGGACGAGGGCGACCAGGTTGAGTACGACGTGGAGCAGGGCCCCAAGGGCCCACAGGCGTCCAACATCACCTTGAACCGCTAATATCACGTGATCTTAGGCGAGGCCGCTGCCCTTCGGGGGCAGCGGCCTCGTGCTTTTCCTTCGGCAAGCAGATCACCAACCGCCGGGACCTCGCGCCCGACCATCGGCCGACGCACTCCCTGTGACCAGCGAGCTCGACGAGCGCGCCCGCACCCAGGACGACAAGCCAGGTCGACGCGGGGAGGCCACCGTGGTCATCATGGGCGGGTGACCCCCTCAGCCATCCACGAAGTCCTGGAGATCGTGGCCGGCGCTGGGTTCGCCCCGGCCCCGCGTACGACCTGGTGATCACCCGCATGACGATGCACCACGTCGCCGACCTCGAGCACCTCATGACCAGCGTGCGCACAATGCTCCGCTCGGGCGGCGCCTACCTCGCCATCGATCTGACGGACCGCAGCGCCGACTTCCACGACCACCCGACGCCTCCGGTCCCAATCTCATATTCACAGGGCAAGGGCGGACAGGTTCAGTTGGCGTCAGGATCAGCCACCACCGTTGACATACTCACTACAAGCAGGTCAGAGGTCCCAAGCCCAGCTCAGACCCCATCTAAACGTGAAACGAAACTCAATTACACGATGAAGCGGAATTCCACCGGCTTCCGGGCAGAACTAACGTGATTTGGGATCAACGCACCACGACCGAAGCGACGCAGCAGCCTCATCCAGATCAGCCCTACCACTCGCCACGGCGACGACGAGGTTGTATGCATCGTCGTCCGGAGCTTCCACCCACCAGCCATTGAGGTCCAAGAACACCACCGTCGCCAACCATCCCAACCGCTTGTTGCCGTCCACCAGCGCATGATTGTTCACCAGAGAGTCCAGGAGAGCCGCAGCCTTGGACCCCAGTGTTGGATAGGCATCACCGCCCCACAGCGAGGTGCGTGGACGCGCCGCCGCAGACTCAAGCAAACCAACATCACGTACCGGACCAACCCCCAAGTCTTCAACCAAGGCCATAAGGTCCTCAACCGTGAGAAAAACGGTCATCGACCCAGCCGATCAAGGACATCGGCATACCGAGCCCGCGCCCTCGCCGAGGCGTCAGCCACATCCTTCGTGTGCCCCCTGCGCGCCGCCACCTCATGGATCGCGCGAATCGTCGCCTCCTGGCGACTGATCCCGTCATCCTCGGCAAGACGCGTGAGAATCCGCTCGTCCTCTTCTGTCAACCGCAACGTCATGGCCACGAGACGATGATACCAGAGTGGTATCACCATCGGGCTGGAAGACCGCCGCACCAAAGCTCCGCCAAGTTACGAAACCAGCGAGAGTCGGCTCACCACGACCACGCAACCACTAGTCCCAACCGACGACCGAGATCATTGGTCGCGTTCGAGCAGGGAATCCCGACGCTGCAGCCGAGATCTGGCACCTCGTCCGCAGTCTCCGGATCAGTACGACGAAGTCAGTTCAGCACGTCCCGCAGGCGAGCTTTAGACGTCGGCAACATAGATGGCCTCCGGCTGAGCTAGCGCCGAGTCACGAAAGTACTGGTTGCGGATCGATCGCTTCACGACAAGGTCAACGTCACGATCGACAATCCCGCGCAGCTCGTCGCGCAAACCACAGAAATCCTCAAAAGGATCCGACTGGCTAGGAACGAAGCCGACCAAGAAATCGACGTCACTGTCAGCGTCGAGCCCTCCCTACACCACAGGACCAAACACGGCCAGTTCCGCGACGCTGTGCCGTTTCGCGGCGCGACTGATCGCGTCTCAGTCGATGCTCACGGCGATAGCCATATCCCCCAATGTCGCACCGGGTGAGTAGTTACCGGTC
>OGUE01000222.1_pt1 | contig 23128 bp, 20 predicted proteins | sample 1574111 | NCBI WGS metagenome assembly OGUE01 (sample SAMN03295833, study PRJEB24534) | human gut metagenome | isolation source: fecal sample 1 from infant 5 | host: Homo sapiens | place: USA: Pittsburgh, PA | collected 2014-07 | reverse complement strand
CGTTAGTAGCACCAGTAATTGCTTGGATTTCTACTTCGATAGTACCGTCATCTTTTAATGCTCCATCAGATCCACCAGCGATAGTGTCTACGAATTGGATGTGACCAATTACTTTGTCCATCTTTGGTAAAGTGATGAATTGGTTAGCATTACCACCAGTTACTACTGCGTTTGCAGCTGGGTCAGCATCTGCTAATGATTGAGAAGCACCGTCACGTCCTGCATATTCATCAGTGATGATAACAGTTTTGATTCCTTTGCCTTCAATCTTCTTACAGTTCATGATTAAGTCAGTATCTGGGTTACCGAAACCTTCTTGTGATACGATAGCAGCGTCAGCTCCTAAGAATTCACAAAGTTTTGCAGTCATGTCAGAGTGTCTGATCTTATCCATCAAGTATACATTTTCGTTAGTAATTACAACTCCTAAGAAGTTGATTGTTTTACCGTGTTCTTTGTATAATTCTTTGATTACACCATTGTTTAAGTGAACGTAAGTTGGGTTTTTGTCACAAGCACTTACACAGTTACCTGAACAAATTGCTCCGTCCATGATTTCAGTTGGGTATAAGAAAGTTGGAATAATTTTCTTAGCGTCAACTCCATAAACATAAGTGTCGTGTAATAAACCTTGAGTTTGTAACATGTAAACATATACAACTTTTGGTAATTCTGGATATTGTTTAACTTGTTCTAAGATTGGAAGAGTTTCGAATGTTTCCCATTCATCTGCTTCTAAATCTTTTGCTAATCTACCGATGAAATCAGTGATTCTTAAACCAGCCATTCTAACGCCAGCTTCGTGATTGTGTTGTTTAACACCTTCAACTGGTTCGATAGTTACTACTAAGTTAACTGTCTTAGAGAATGGAGTATATTCAGCACCTAAACCTGACATATCGATGATACCTTCTTGGAATCCAACGATTTTACCTGTTGTAACAACAGCCATGTCTTTAAGAGCGATAGTTTTACCTGAACCAACAGGATCAACTTTGTTTAATATTCCTGGGAATACTTCTCCACCTTCAACTTTAACTCTTGGTTCGTTAACATCCTTAACTGGTGTTATACGAGTGCTTTCGCCTGGATGAGCGATGTCAAAATCAATTGATTCTAAGTGTTCATCATCAGCTACACCTGATACATCTTCTAATTCTTTCTTATTAAGATACAAAATGTGGTCTTCGATTCTTGACTCACCTTCATCAAAGATGATGTCTTTAATAAAAATCTTACCTAATTCAAGACGCATATCTTAACCTCCTATAATAATTTTTTATTTAAACTCAATAGGGGAGTGACCCCTAATGAGTTTTTAACTAATTTACTTCTACTTTAATCTAGCTTTAGATTAGTTGTAGTGTTTTTGGATCATTGCTTCTATGTTTTCCAAATTAGCGTCATCTTTATTGATTTCATCAATTTTTTGACCGTCTTTGTACATTAACATAGTTGGTAATCCTAATACTTGTTGTTTGATAGCAACTCTTCTAGCTGAAGTAATGTTTAGTGAACAGAATTTAATTTTGTCACCGTATTTTTCAGCTAATTCATGAACGCCTGGCATAAGTGCCTTACATGGTTCACATCCGTCACTCCAGAAGTCTACGAATACTAATCCTTCAGATTCTAATACTTCTGGTTCAAAAGTTTTCTTGTCTAATTCTAACATTTCAAATGCCTCCTAAAATTTTTATATTAATATTCTATCCAAAGTTTGACTAATTATGTCGAAATCGACAACCCTAAAATCATCTAAGATTTCAGCTGGCCAACGCTTTGGTTTAGAAATATTCATAAACTTAGTTGCAGTATTGATAGATTCTTCAATCATCATCAAGGAATCGGTATCAAATTTGTCACTCTTTTCCAAAATAATAGATCTAAAAACAGTTTCGTTTGGTTTTACTGATCCATAAAGTGGGTGAGTGACTAGGCGATAATTTTGATGAATTAAATCGCGAGCTTTTTTCAAAATTCCGATGTAGTCGATTTCAATATATTCAACTGTTACATCATTCCTTTTGATAGCATCTTTAAAAAATTCATTGTTTGTGATTAATAACATCTTTTACCCTACCTGTCTTTTGATTCGTTATAAGCTATTTTCTAGCTCAATATTATTATATAACAAAATCACTCAAATGTAATCATATATAGGAAATCATAATAACCGCTCATAAAAAATCACAAATTACTTTATCGAATGAAATTTATTTTGTTAAAACCAAAACATTAAAACGTAAATAAAAAATTCGAATTCTATTCTGATTTAAAAAGCGATTACGATCTTCCAATCGCTATATGATAGACAATTCTCTGCTCTTATATTATAATTTACTCATAAGTTAATGTCAAATACGTATATAATATATAGAAGAAAATGGAGGGCAAAAAAATGGGAGCTAATTTACAAGAAATGTTCAAGAAACTTCCTCAAGTTTCAGAAATTTTAGAATCGGAAGAAATTTTAAAAGCTTATGAAGAATATCCTGAAAGTTTAATTAAAGATTCTGTTAGAGAATCCATAGAATTTTTTAGAAATAGAATATTAGATAAAGAAGATTTTGATTTTTATAACAAAGATGTTATTGATAAGGCATTTGAACTGATGGACAAAAATTTTTCTCCATCATTGAAACCAGTAATAAATGCAACAGGAGTTATTTTACATACAAATCTTGGTAGATCATTATTAAATGAAAAAGTTGTTGATAATTTGTGTAAAATCGCAGGGAATTATTCTAACTTAGAGTACGACTTAGATGAAGGCAAAAGAGGCTCCAGATATGTCCATGCTGTAGAACTTTTAAAAAGAATCACAAAAGCAGAGGATGCTGTAGTTGTAAATAATAATGCGGCTGCTGTTTTTCTTGCCTTAAATACTTTAGCTCAAAACAAACAAGCTATTATAAGTAGAGGAGAACTTGTTGAAGTCGGGGGATCTTTTAGAATATCTTCAATTATGGAAAAATCTGGTGCAAAATTAGTAGAAGTTGGTTCAACTAACAAAACACATTTATACGATTATGAAGATAATATTAATGAAGAAACTGCTCTTATAATGAAAGTTCATACTTCCAATTATTCTGTAGTAGGATTTAGCGAAAGTGTAAGTGGAGATGAATTGAGAGATTTGTGTGATCAGAAAGGCATACATTTAATAGAAGATTTAGGTTCAGGTTCGTTGATAGATTTGTCAAAGTTTGGACTTAGTTATGAAAGAACTGTAAAGGATTGTATAAATGAAGGAATTGATTTGGTATCATTCTCTGGCGACAAGATTTTAGGTGGACCTCAAGCAGGAATTATTGTTGGAAAGAAAGAATTGATATCTAAAATCAAGAAAAATCAATTATTGAGAGCTTTCAGAGTTGATAAATTTACATTAGGAGCTTTAGAGGAAACTCTAAAATTCTACTTAGATGATGAAAAGGCAATTGCAAATATCCCAACTTTGAAGATGATATCCATGCCAAAAGAAGAAATTCTTAGAAAAGCAGAAAAACTTAAATCTATGATAGAAAAAGAAGTGGACTTGAATATGGAAATTGTGGAATCTCAAAGCGAAGTTGGAGGTGGGGCATACCCATTAGACAAACTAAATTCGTTTTCTATTGCCGTTAAACCAGAAATGAAAGTATCAGAATTTGAACGTAGACTTAGACTATCTGATGAACATATTATTGGAACTGTTCACGATGATACATTCTTCATGGATTTAAGGTGTGTTTTTGAAAAAGATTTTGAAAGAATTGTAAATGTAATAAAATCTAATTTATCGTAGAGAACTATGAGGAAAATCCCGGATTTTTAATTCGGGATTTTTGACTATTAGAACAAAAAATTTAGAAAAAATGTAGGAAAATATTTACAAAGTTAGAATTAATATGTTATAATGACTAAAAAGGATTTGATCCTTGTTTTTTTACTGTTTATTGTTTTAATGTAAAAATTTTAAGTTAAAAATATTTAACTCTTTGCATTTTTTGGAAAACGATACACATTAAATAATGTCAATCAGAAGAAAAATCAATAGGAGGTAAATTATGAAACAAAAGTATAACATAGGTCAGGTAATCACCTATGCTGGAGCTTTTATTGCATTACTTATAGGCTCTGGATTTGCAACGGGCCAAGAAATTTTACAATTCTTTTCTTCATATAGACTATATGGACTTATAGGAATTATGATTTGTTTTGGGCTGTTTACGTTTGCAGGATTATCATTCTTAAACGACGGTTATTATTCAAAATTTGAAAAACCAAACCAAATTTACAAATTGATGTGTGGAAATAAGATAGGGGCTGTAGTAGATTACTACGCAGTATTTTTTATTTTCTTATCTTATACAGTTATGATTGCCGGTGCACAAGCGACAGCTGTTCAACACTTTAATGCCCCAAAATATGTTGGTGGAGCTATTATGGCTGCGGTTGTTATTTTAGTCGTAATGCTTGGATTAGGTAAGATTGTAGATGTTATCGGTAAGATTGGACCAGTTATTGCGATAATGGCAATAGTAATAGGGTTAATTTCTATATTCATGAATATGGGTAATTTACAATCAAGTCTTGATCTTATTGAAAAATTAGTTAACAGTGGAGAAATTAAAGTAGCTAGTAAGAACTTCTTCCTAGCAGCTGGATCATATGTAGGGTTTAATATGATATGGCTAGTTGCGTTCTTGGCAGAAGTAGGAAACAAGGCAAAGAGCTTAAAAGATGCAGAAGCTGGAGTTTTCATGGGATCTACAGGATTCTCAGTTGCGATATTCATTATGAGTATAGCAATTATTTTATCAATTCCTGATTTGTATGATTCACAAATTCCAGTATTGGTTTTAGCTGGTAAAATTCATCCAGTTCTTGCAACAATATTCTCAATATTTATAATGTTGGGTATATTTACAACATCTGTTCCATTGTTATGGACTGTAACTGGAAGATTCTTTGATGAAGGAACTAAGAAATACAAATTATTTACTTTAATAGCTGGTATTGTTGGGGCAATCATTGGATTGACTTTGAAGTTTGACTCATTAGTAAATATTGTTTACGTTGTTAATGGATATATAGGAATGGTTCTTTTAGCATGGATGATTATAAGAAGTGCAACAGGAAAAGCTAAAAAACAAAGAATGGAAGCAGCACAAAGAAATAATATTGAATTTGAAGATTAAATTAGTCGGCGATTTGTATCGCTGACTTTTTTTGATGAGTTTATTTATAAAAATTTACTATCAATCAGATAAATTAATAACAAAATAATTTATTATAAAAATCGAATATCCAACAAAAAACAGCCTAATTAAAGGCTGTTTTCTTTTTAAATAATAATAAGAAGAATATTCACTTTAAGTGAAATGTTAGATTTTATAAAAATTTACAATATTCGCTTCTGATATCGTTCATTTCTTCAGCGATTTCATCAACGTCAAGAACCATTTCCATCATACCAACTTGTTCATCATAAACGTCAGCATCGAATTGTTCTTTACATTCTTCTTCAACAACATGGTAAACTAACAATCCAAGTTCAACGCCTGCTAATGGGCCTGCGAATGTTGGGTCACCTGCTGTTACTGTTTCAGCTGCAAGACCTGCAGCTTCAGCTTCTGCGGCACCTAGAAGAACCACTACGTTTTCAGCTCCGTATTGTTCAGCGAAGTCTTTAACTCTCTTTTGGTTTTCTAAGTCCATAGCTCCTGCGCTAGTTCAGACAAAGCATTCAGTACTTGAGAAAATTACTTCTGTATTTTCTACTGTGTTTACACATGTTTCAATTGCAAGACCTGGAATTCCGTCACGGTCTCCAATGATTATAACTTTTTTATTTTCTAAAAAACCCATAATACATCCTTTCTTTATTTTAAAATATATTTTTCATTCTAATAAGAAGAATGAAATTACCACAATCGAACGCCTATCGTTCGTTGACATCATTATAATATCATAATAAAAAAAAATTGCAAATTTCACAGCGGAAATCTGCAATTCTTTTATAGAAAATCTCAATAAATGAAATTTAGAATTTATCTACGTATTTTTCAGCTTGAGTAGCAGCGATAGCACCGTCTGCAGCAGCTGTAACTACTTGACGTAGAGTTTTTTGTCTAACATCACCAGCTACATAAACGCCTTCAACGTTAGTGTGCATTTCTTCGTCAGCTAAAACATATCCGTAATCATCTAATTCGATTTTACCTTTGAATACATCAGAGTAAGGGATTGTACCTACGAATACGAATACACCCATTGTTCCGTCATCTTCGTCACAGTGGTATTCTTCTTCCTTACCTGATTCTTTGTCAACCATAACGATTGATTCCAAGATTCCTTCACCTTTGATTTCTTTAATAGAAGTGTTAAATCTCATAGATAAGTTATCGCAAGCTTTTGCTTCGTCTTCAGCAGTCTTATCACATTTTAAGTGATCGCCTCTAACTAAAAGAGTAACTTTTCTAGCAAATTTTGTTAAGTAAGTAGCTTCTTCAACTGCAGAGTTACCACTACCAACAACGAATACTTCTAAGTCAGTAAAGAAATCTGCATCACAAGTTGCACAGTAAGATACACCTTTACCAGTGAATTCTTTTTCACCAGGGCATCCTAATTTTCTTGGAGCAGCACCAGTAGCTATAATAACAGATTTTGCTTCTAATACATCTCCGTTTTTTAATGTAAGTTTTTTAACTTTGTCAGAAAAATCAACTTCAACAACATCTGCTCTTCTAATTTCAAGACCGAAGTTGTCGATTTGGTCAGCCATTTTTTTGATTAAGCTTGGGCCAGATTCTCCAACAATTCCACCTGGATAGTTTTCAATAGAATCAGTAGTAGTGATTTGACCACCAGTTTTTTCTTTTTCAACTATCAATGTGTTCATTTTAGCACGTGCAGCGTATAAACCAGCTGATAAACCAGCAGGGCCAGCACCAATAATAATTAAATCATACATGTAAATTCACTCCTTAAATTTCTTTTGAGTAAGAACTCTATAAATAATAATATCATAAAAGGTCAAAAAAATCACTATTAAGCGTTTAGTTAATGTTAAAAAATAATTATAACAAAAATGTAACAATTAAGTTGTTAGCATAATATAGCAGTTAGTTTACAATAAAACAATAAATGTCTGTAAAATAATAAAAATTTTAGTAAAGTTATTGCATTTTACTAAAAACATAGTATAATAATAGTAAGAGATATGAAAATATTTTCATAAGTGATTTGGTTAGATTTACTTAGTCAAGCATTAGCATTAATTTATTTAATAATCCAGGATATAAGATTTTAAATGCTTGACAGAGGCAAATTTGAAAGAAGATTTGTTGTATCATAGTATAATCACAATAAAGGTTTTCAAGTATCTCAAAAAATTTAAGGAGGAAATTTTATGGATCAAAAAGCATTAAACGATACCATAGTGGCCATCAACAGTTTTCTAAGTAACAACATTTTATTGATTGCGCTTTTAGGTTGCGGTATATTCTACACAATCTATTCAAAAGGCGTTCAATTTAGAAAATTAGGCGCAGCATTTAAACAAACTTTTGGAGGAGTTTTCTCAAAAGAAAAGAAATCTGAAGATGAAGGAGTATCTTCTTTCCAAGCATTAGCAGTAGCAATTGCAGCACAAGTAGGTACTGGAAACGTTGCAGGGGTTGCAACAGCAATCATGGCAGGTGGTCCAGGTGCAATATTCTGGATGTGGCTTGCAGCAATCTTAGGTATGGCAACAATATATGCCGAAGCAACTTTAGCACAAAAATTTAGAGAAAAAGACGATGAAGGTAACTTCGTCGGAGGTCCTGCTTACTACATTAAAAATGGTATTGGACCAACTCATCCTGGATTAGCAAAAGTAATGTCAGTAGCATTTGCAATTTTAATCGTAATTGCATTAGGATTTGTAGGAAACATAGTTCAATCAAACTCAATCGCAACAAGTGTTGTAGCCGCTACTGGTGGTAAACTTAATCCTATTATTGTAGGTATTGTAGTTGCAGTTTTAGCAGGTGGAGTATTCATTGGTGGTATTAAGAGAATTGCAAACTTTGCTCAATTAGTAGTTCCTATCATGGCATTGATTTATATCGTTGCAGCAATAATAATGATGGTTAAATTCCATGATCAAATTGGACCAGCATTTAAACTTATATTCCAAGCAGCTTTCAATCCAGAAGCAGCTCTTGGTGGTGCATTAGGTATCACAATTAAGGCAGCAGCAGCAAAAGGTGTTGGTAGAGGATTGTTCTCTAATGAAGCTGGTATGGGTTCTACACCACATGCTCACGCTACAGCTCATGTAGCTCACCCTGTATTACAAGGTTACACAGCTATGGTTGGTGTATTCATCGATACAATTGTTATTTGTACAGTAACAGCTTTAATGATTTTAGTAACAGGTGCATGGACAGACAAAAGCTTGAACGGAGCATTGGTTACTCAAGAAGCTTTCACAAGAGCATTTGGTACAGGTGGTACAGTTCTACTTGCAGTTGCATTAGGATTCTTCGCATTTACAACAATAGTTGGTTGGTACTACTTTGGTGAAACAAACATCAGATTCTTATTCGGTCATAAAGGTTTGTGGCCTTACAGAATTTTAGTAATATTATGTATCATTGCAGGTTCTTTACAAGAAGTAGACTTAGTATGGAACACAGCAGACTTAACAAACTCATTAATGGTTATACCAAACATTATTGCTATCATTATGCTTCATAAACACGTAAAAAATATGAGCTTGCATTATGAAACAAATGGTAAAGAAGGTTCATTATAAAATAAGTCAAGATTTATTTATAAGAGATAAAAAACATCACGAAAGTGGTGTTTTTTATTTTCATAAAATTCTATTGAAGAATAAATGTTGTTTTTTGTGTAAAATGATAAGAATTTGATCTGGAATATGAGAAAATAAATGGGAATTTAAAAAGTAAGTATTCAAAATTTGAAAATTAAACAAGAAAATTAAAAAGTGAATTGTATTTAAAAAAAAGCAAAAAAAATTACCAGATAAATCTGGTAAATATGTAAGCACACCCGAGTCTGTTAGAAAAAGCGGAGGCGATTCCTAATAGTTAGCTCAAAATAGGCACCCTCACATCACACAGAAATAACTGCTTATGGCTGCTACCTTCCGATCCTGACCAGGTTCACAGGTTCCTGTTGCGTGAGACCCACTTCTCAACACCACTTTTTAAGTTCATACCAACACTTTTAATTCCGCGCTCGGGAATTCGATCCTGCTGTAGCGATTGCAGGTTACAGGGCATCGCTAATTCCCCATCTAGTGCATGGCGGAGAGTAAGGGATTCGAACCCTTGAAACACGTTAATGTTTACATGATTTCCAATCATGCTCCTTCGGCCAACTCGGACAACTCTCCACATATCATATTGTTAAATTATAATATGATAATTTAAATTTGTCAAATTTTTACATAGTTAACAATAATACAAGAATTTTCAAATATCAGGCAGATAATTATAATAATCGCTGTATAAATGGAAATAAAAAAAGTAGTATGCCCTAGTTGACATACTACAGAAAATTTAATTTATTTTCTTTTTTTTATTGCATTAATAATAGATAATAATATTACTGAACCTAAAATTGCAACTAGGATGCTGTAAATATTAAAGCCGTTTACTCCGCTTTTTCCGATAATACTCATTACCCAGCCACCGATTGTAGCTCCTACAATTCCGCAAAGAATGTTAGCACCTGCTCCCATACTTGCATCATTACCAGTTATTTTAGAAGCTATCCATCCTGCTAATGCTCCTACTATAATCCATGAAAAAATTCCCATATATAATACCTCCTTATTGGTCATAATCTATTACAGTGTTATTTATACCCTCTTATTTGTGATTTTAAACATAGATTGTAAAAATAATAGGGGAAATTGTAAAATTAACGTAAATAATTTGAAAATTTATTGTAAAACACTTATGAAAACAGATAAGATATAGTAAAATTAAATAAAGAGGTGTTATTAATGATTTATGCAGTCATAGATATAGGTTCAAATACAATAAGATTATCAGTATATAAGGTGATTAAAGATTCTGTCAAGAATCTTTTTAATGAAAAGTCCACAGCATCTTTAGCATCGTTCATTGAAAAAGGAGTCATGAATGAGCACGGCATTCAAAAACTAATCAATACTTTAAATGAATTCAAGAATTTAATATCAAATTTCGAAGATATTTCAAAAACCTTTGCAATTGCTACGGCGTCAATTAGAAATTCTTCTAATAGACGAGAGATAATTGAGAGGGTACGAACAGAAGTTGGAATGGATATTGAGCTAATAAGTGGAGAGGAAGAGGCTAAGTTATCTTTTTTAGGTGCGGGAATTGATTCAAAAAGTGGAATTCTTACTGATATAGGAGGAGGAAGTAGCGAAATAGTAGTTTTCGAACAAGGAAAAGTTGTTAGAACTTCAAGTTTAAATATCGGATCGCTTGTCGCATTCGATAATTTTTCAAAAAATTTGTTTATGACAAATGATGAGAAGAAATTGTTAGAAGATGATATCAAATTAATGCTTGCTTCTAATAATCTTAACAGAGTACAACACGATATCGTGTGTGCGGTCGGAGGAACTGCTCGTGCTTGTTTGAAATTATACAATGAAATTTATGATAAAGAGTCTGGTAATGTGATTATTACTATGGATGGACTAAAAAAATTGATTAATACACTCATGAGTATGCCTGATAGGGAAAAAATGAAGCTTATTTTAAAAGTTAAGGCGGATAGGGTTCACACATTAATTCCAGGAATGATTATTTTGTATAGAATTTCTAAATATTTTTATGCCGATATTATTAGAATTAGCATGACAGGAATTAGAGAAGGTTTTGTTTATCATAGAATTTTAGGAAGGGGATAAAATGTACGATATTTCGTTTACGCAAAATAGGGAACTATCGTGGTTGAAATTTAACCAAAGAGTTCTTGAGGAAGCATCTGAAAAGAATGTAGAATTATTTGAAAGGTTGAAGTTTTTTTCTATTTTTGATACTAATTTTGAAGAGTTTTTCATGGTTAGAGTGGGTAGTCTTACTGATATCAACGATATGAAAAAGAAAGTTATAGACAATAAGACTTTGATGAATGCACAAGAGCAATTAGATTGTATCATGGATGAATCTAAAAAGCTGTATGAGAAAAAAGATTCTGTTTATGAAGATTTAAAAAAAGATTTACAAAAAGAAAATGTAAATATTTGTAAAGTTGATGATTTGGATCATAAAGAAAAAAGGCTTGTTTATTATTACTTTAATTCTACCATTGCTCCTGTATTGAGCTTTCAGATAGTAGACAGGGTTCATCCATTTCCTCAAATTCCTAATTTAGCTATTGTAGTTTTGTTTCAACTGACTTCTCAATCTAAGAACAAAAAACAATTTATGGGATTAATCCAAATTCCAGATAAAATTAAAAGATACTTTAAACTATCTGACACTAAAGTTGTTCTAATTGAGGATATCATAAGAGAATTTGGTCAAGAAATATTCGATAATTATGAATGTCAATCAAAATACATTTTGTCTGTAACCAGAAATGCTGACATCGATTATGATGATGAAGACTTAGAATTAGACGATGATTACAGATCTTATATGAAGAAGATGATAAAACTCAGAAAAAGATTGAGACCTGTAAGACTCGAAATTAATGAATTTCCTAATGATGATACTAAGGATTTTTTGTTGAAAAACTTGAATTTGACACAACATCGTATGTTTGTCACAAAAAGTCCAATGAGATGTGGATTTTTGTTTGATTTGGTATACGATATGCCAAAGGATGTAATTCAGAAATATACTTATGAAGAATTTTCTCCACAAGATTCTTCGATGATATCAAAAGAAAAATCTGTCATAGAGCAAGTTTACGATAAAGATTTGTTCCTATCATTTCCTTATGAATCAATTGATCCATTTATAAGACTTTTGAATGAGGCTGCTGAAGATGAGTCGGTAGTTTCCATCAAGATTACAATTTACAGGTTGGCAAAAAATTCTGAAATCACAAAAGCTCTAATTAAAGCGGCTGAAAACGGCAAAGAGGTCGTAGTTCTTATGGAATTGAGAGCGAGATTTGATGAAGAGAATAATATTTTGTGGTCATCTAGGTTAGAAAATGCTGGTTGTAGAATTATTTATGGATTTGACCATTACAAGTGTCATTCTAAGGTTTGTCTGATTACTAAGATAAAAGATGAAAAAATTTCTTATATAACACAAATTGGAACAGGAAATTATAACGAAAAAACAGCGAAACTCTACACCGATTTTTCGTATATGACAACAAGACAAGAAATAGGTGAAGATGCGAAGGAACTTTTCGATAATTTTTTGTTAGGAAATTTGAATGGTGAGTACAAACATTTGATGGTTAGTCCTCATTCTATGCAAGTTGGACTAGAAAAATTAATCAATGAGCAAATAGAGAAAGCTAAGGTTTCTGATGATGGTTATATTAGAATCAAAATGAATTCCATTTCAGACAGAAAATTAATCGATAAACTATCTAAAGCATCTTGTAAGGGCGTAAAGATTGATTTGATGGTGAGAGGAATTTGTTGTTTGGTTCCAGGTATAAAAGATAAGACTGAAAACATCAATGTTTATCAAGTTGTAGGTAGGTTTTTGGAACATCATAGAATTTATCAATTCGGAAAGGCTGAAAATTGCAAACTATACATTTCATCGGCAGACTTCATGACTAGAAATATTAGAAAAAGAGTTGAAGTTGCAGTTCCAATTTACGATGATTTTATTAAGCACAGAATTTTAAATTTTATGGATATAATGTTTGATGATGATACTAAAATCAGAAAATTAAATCCGGACAAATCATACTCAAGAGTTGAAAATACTGAGAATAAGAATGCGCAAGAAATATTGATAAATATTGCAAAAGAAAATTCTGAAAAACAAAAATCAGAAATTAATGATGATGACAGAGTTATTAACTCAAAATGCAATAATAATGTAAACCAAGATAATAATGATAGTAAAAGAATAAATTTATTCGACAAAATTAAGAATTTCTTCAAAAACTTGACACATTAATAAATTATGTGAGAATATTTAGGTATAATTTTTAATGGGGTGAAATTATGACAGAAAGAAAAGTTCCTAATTTTTTGATCGAATCAAATACAGGAAGTAATATAAAAAACATCGTTGGAATAGTAAGTGGTAAAGGCGGGGTAGGAAAAAGCCTTGTCACATGTCTATTGGCAAACGAAATGGCAAAAAAAGGATATAAAGTTGGTATCATGGATGGTGATATTACAGGACCATCTATTCCGAAATATTTTGGATTAACTGAAAAGGCGACAGCTGACGCTGAGGGTCACATCAACCCAGTTACGACATCTAATGGAATCAAAGTTATCTCAATGAATTTGATGCTTCCAAAAGACGATGATGCAGTAATTTGGAGAGGACCTGTAATCGCAGGCGTTGTTAAACAGTTTTATCAAGATGTAAATTGGGGAGATTTAGATTATTTGTTTGTGGATATGCCGCCAGGAACTGGTGATGTTCCATTGACAGTATTTCAATCAATTCCAATTAAAGGAATTGTTGTAGCAATGTCTCCATCAGGACTTGTAGAAATAATTGTCAAAAAAGCATTGCACATGGCAAAAATGATGGGCAAAAAAGTCATAGGATTAGTTGAAAATATGAGCTACTTGGAATGCCCTGATTGCGGAAAACACATCGAAGTTTTCGGAACAAGCACTGTTGATAAAATTGCACAAGAAGAAAATATCGATACAGTTTGCAAACTTCCAATTAATCCAGAGATTTCAAAATTAACTGAAACTGGAAAGATAAGTGAAGTCGAAACAAATTTTTTGGAAAATATTACAGAAAAAATAGAAACTTTATAAAACTTATAAAACTAGCTCGTTTGGGCTAGTTTTTTTCATAAATGACGGAAATATCATAAATGCAACCGGTAGTTGCGTAATTTCAAATCAAAGTTTGTAGCAATCAACTGCAAGATTTCATAAAATTAAATTAACAAAATTCAAGGAGGTTTGAAATGATATTAAGTGACAAGATAATTCTTCTTAGAAAAAAGAATAATCTAACACAAGAAGAATTGGCAGAAAAATTAGGAGTTAGCAGACAATCTGTATCGAAATGGGAAATGGGAAACTCAATTCCAGATATTAATAAGATTATTCAATTGAGTGATGTTTTTGGAGTAAAAACAGACTATTTATTAAAGGATGAAATAGATGATATTGAATATTCTGATGATACTGTCGAAGAGTTGGAGGATAAGAAGACAATTAGTGTAGAAGATGCTAATGATTTTATGAGTGCATATGAAGAATATTCAAATAACGTTGCTGAGAGCATAAGCTTATTCATAATATCTCCTGTTGCAGTTTTGGTATCTCAAATCATAGCGTTAACAACAAATGTTAAGAGCGAAGATTTTTTTGTCATAGGAGGAATTGTTGTATTATTTCTTATAATTGCTTTTGGTGTATATAAATTGATAGTGAAGGCGAATTTAATTGAAAAATATGACTTTATTTCAAAAGAATCATTTAATTTATCATATGGCGTAAAAGGATTAGTTGAAAAGAAAAAGGAAGAAAGAGAACAAAAAGATAATAAAGCAATAGCCGCTGCGATAATAATGTATATATTATGTGTGATTCCTGTCATACTTGTATCTATATCAGAAAGCGAAGTATTGCAATTATCGTCTGTAATATTGTTGTTAATTATTGTATCAGCAGCTACTAATATTTTAATCAAAAAGCTTTCTGTGATATCAAGTTATAACATGTTACTTCAAGTAGAAGATTACACTATGAAAAATAAAAAATTGAGAGAAAAGATGAGCGGATATGTTACAGCTTATTGGCTAATAATCACAGCAGTATACCTTGCAGTTAGTTTGTATACGAACAGATGGGAAATCACTTGGGTGATTTTTGCAGCAGGAGCGGTTTTATTTGCGGCATTTTATTTCATCTTAAAATCTCATTTCAACAATAAAATGAAATAATAAATCAAAAAAACATTCTCTAATATTGAGCAAAACTCAAAATAGAGAATGTTTTTATTTTTATAAATCGCTAACTGTAGTATCGTCGACTTCTTCTTTTTTCACTGTGTTTTCATCTATTTCAGATTTCTTTTCATCTTCAAGATTAAGAATTTCCATGAATTCTTCTCCAGTGATAGTTTCTTTTTCTAGCAAGAATTTTGAAATTTCGTGAAGTTTATCGATGTTTTCAGTTAAAATATTTCTAGCTTTTTCGTGAGCAGCTTTTATTATAGATTCTACTTTATTATCTATTTGACCTGCTTTATGATCGCTTGCAGCTAAAGTATTGCCACCGCCAAGATATTTTGAGTTTGTAGTTTCCAAACTCATCATGTCGAATTCGTCAGTCATACCGTACTGAGTGACCATCGCACGAGCGATTTTTGTAGCTTTTTCTATATCATTTGAAGCTCCAGTAGTTCTTGTGTTAAACACAACTTCTTCTGCACTTCTTCCTCCTGTTAATGTAACTATCATGTTAAATAGTTCTTCTTTGTTCATGAGGAATTTTTCTTCTTGATCTACTTGCATTGTGTAGCCCAACGCACCGCTTGTTCTAGGAATAATTGTAATCTTAGTAACTGGGGCGGAATGTGATTGCATTGCAGCAACTAATGCGTGTCCAACTTCGTGATAAGCTATAAGTTCTTTTTCTTTTGGAGTTATAACTGTGCCTTTTCTTTGTTGACCAGCTATTACAACTTCAACAGATTCTATCAAATCTTCTTGTGTTACGATATTTCTTCCCATTCTAACAGCTCTTAGTGCAGCTTCATTTACTATATTTGCCAATTGAGCACCACTTGTACCTGCTGTCATCAAAGCAACAGCTTTGTAATCCAAATCTTTTTCGATTTTGATTTTACGTGCGTGAACTTTAAGAATATCGATACGTCCTTGTAAATCTGGAAGCTCAACTGGAATTTGTCTGTCAAATCTACCAGGTCTAGTAAGTGCTGGGTCTAAAATTTCAGGTCTATTAGTAGCAGCTAGTATAACAACTCCTGAATTTCCGCTGAAACCGTCCATTTCATTTAATAATTGGTTAAGAGTTTGTTCTCTTTCGTCGTTACCAGAAATTCCTGCAGTATCACGTCTCTTACCGATTGCATCGATTTCGTCGATGAATACAATACAAGGAGCTTTTTCTGCTGCTTGTTTGAACAAATCACGAACTTTACTAGCTCCTAATCCTACAAACATTTCAACGAATTCTGAACCACTCATTGAAAAGAATGGAACTTTTGCCTCACCAGCAACAGCTTGTGCAAGCAAAGTCTTACCAGTTCCAGGAGGGCCCACTAATAAAACACCCTTTGGCAACACTGCACCAATTTCGTTGTATCTTTTTGGGTCGTGCAAGAAGTCAACAACTTCCAACAAAGCATCCTTTGCTTCTTCTTGACCAGCAACATCTGTAAATTTCTTTCCAGTTTGACTTTCAACGTAAATTTTTGCGTTGCTCTTACCAAATTGTAATGCATTGCCTCCCATTTTTTTAGTAGCTTGGCTCATTGCTAATTGCAAGAATCCAAATATTATTATAAATGGCAAGATAAATTGCAAGAAAATTGATAACAGTGGTGCATATTTACTAGGAATGTCGCTTGAAAATTGGACTTTACTTTCCAATAGACGATCGACTAATTTTTCGTCTCTAATCAAACCTGCTTTATAAATGACGTTGTTTTTATCCTTTGCTTTGAAATTGATATTAGTGTCTAATATTTTTACCTCTTTAACTTCTCCTTTATCGAGCATTTCGATAAATTTATTGTAAGGTACTTCTTCTTCTTTTGTTTTTGAAAAAGTAGGGAAAAGCAAGCCGGCAACCACAGCATAAAGAACTATAGCTAAAAGATAATAAATTATTATCTTCTTCTTATTTTGCTTGTTTTCTTTCATATTTTGCCACTACATTAATTCAACGTTTAATTTTTCGTTTAATAAATTCAAACTTTTGATAATACTATTGTATTCTTCGTTAGTTAATTTAATTTGTTTTTTGTATTTTTCAGAAATTTCTTCAACGATATTGTTGATGATTTTCTTACCTTTTTCTGTCAAACGAACAGTAACAATTCTTTCGTCTTTTTCAGATCTTTTTCTTGAAACATATCCTTCTTTTTCTAGTGCTTTACACAAGTTAGAGATGTTTCCACCAGCCATACCAACTAAAACTCCGATATCACCGATAGTCAAATCATCATTTTTGCCTAATTCAAATAAAGTTTTAACTTTCATAATAGTTAATCCGTATTTATCTGAAATTGGTGCCAATAAAGCGTCTGTTTTACGATAAGTTTCTCTCAATAATTGAGATAATTCTGTGTTAATTAAATTGTAATCCATATTTCCTCCATTTAATTTTTAAAATATTATGTGTTTTGATATAATAAAATACACATAAGTGGTTATCCACTAACTACAGTATATATGTTAATTATATAGAAATTATGGAGATAAATGTAAAATATGGAAAATTTTAATAAAAAAGACTATAAAAAATTGTGGGTGAATTTTGAATCTAGTACACAAGCTATGGATTTACTCGTAATTTTATATAATATAGAAATTTTTGAAATATCTTTAATCACAATAGAATCTGATGTAAACAATAACGTTCTAGATTTGATGGATAATTTGGATTGGGATGTAGAAGTTGTATTTCTTAAAGATTTTATGAGTGAAAATGATGTCGTATTATCAAGATTTTTGGGCGATTTTAAAAATATCGATTTGCTCAATTTCTCTGACATGAAATATTTGTCAGAATTTTTTGGAGAAAACTCTGAAACTCTAGAATCATTAGATGATATTTTCATGTACGACAAATACGTAAAATCAAAAGAGGTCGATTTGAATGTATTAAATGGTAAAAGTGTGTTTATGATTACGAACGATACATTTAACAAAAATGATTATACAGATATTTTGGAAGAAATGTTTGATGAGTCCTCAGAAAAACTAATCGAAGATTTGTTCTTGTTGTACGCATATTCCAAGAAAGATCATTTTATCTACGCACAAACAAATTTAAAATTTGATGAAGAAAATAATTTGGTTGAGGGAGAGGGAATCGATACGTACATTTCAGTTACATATAATATCGATAGATTTAGAGAATTTTTAGAAAGCGTGATTATTTGATGAAAAAAAAGTTTAAAATAGGATCTTCTATGTCACTTTTCTTAGCAAGTTTATCAATTGGAGTATTTTCAGGGGGACTGGCTGTCTTTTACAGATTTTTGCTAAGTAAATTAGAAGTTGTTAGAAACGATATTTATTCTAACAACAGTTTTCCAAGAGCTATTTTAATTATAGCGGTATCATTTATACTTGGAATTGTGGTTAGTAAATTACTCAAATGGGCTCCACTATCAGGCGGAAGTGGTATTCCTCAAGTTCAAGGAGAACTTATTGGAGCTTTTAATCAAAATAGTTTCAGAGTTACTGTCTCCAAAATTGTAGGAGGGGCGATTGCGTCTTTGGTGGGACTTTCTTTGGGAAGAGAAGGCCCTTCAATTCAATTGGGAGCAAGTAGTGCTAAGTGGCTATCGGAAAAATTCGGAAAGAGCAAAACAGAAGAGAAATTGTACTTAACTGCAGGAGCTGCTGCGGGTCTTTCAGCTGCTTTTTCAGCACCAATTTCAGGGCTTGTTTTCATATTGGAAGAGCTTCACAAATCTTTTTCAAAAAAAGTAGTTGCAATAAGTTTTGCAGCAGCGGTTATTGCAGATGTTATTGCAGTTTGGGTTTTCAAAATCAAACCAGTGTTTTCGTTTGGAATGACCTATGCACTGCCAACAAAATACTATTTATTGATTATTCCGATGATTATACTTTGCTGCGTTGTTGGGAAACTATTTAATTATTCAATCACGTTTTTCCAAGATGTATTTGCGAAGATTAAGCTTGAACAAGATTTGAAAATAGCAATATTTTTTGCGTTTGTATCTGTAGTTGGATTATTCTACAAAGATATTTTAGGTGGAGGCCATTCATTTATAGAAAACATGGCAGCACACAATTATAATTCATTTTTGCTTTTAATAATACTTTTGTTATTCAAAATGTTTATGACATCGACATCTTATGCAACTGGAACTCAAGGTGGTATTTTCTTGCCAGTTTTGGTTCTAGGTGGAATTACTGGATTATTTTATTTTAATTTGATGAGTGCTTTCGGATTTGTGCAAGATGTTTATTTGTCAAATTTTGTAGTGCTTTCTATGGTTTGTGTACTAACAGCTGTTGTTAGAAGTCCTCTTTTAAGCGTTGTGTTGGTACTGGAATTAAATGGAAATATGACGCATTTATTGGGGTTAGCATTTTGTTCAATCATGGCATATTTTGTATGCATGGCTTTAAATTTCGAACCAATTTACGATATTTTATTGAAGAGAATGTTGAACAAAAGAGTTGTTGGAAAAGGTGTTAATGATAAATTCACAATGTTTGATATAAAACTTGGATATGAAAATTGTGTTTCCAATAAAAAAATCAAAGATATTGAATTTCCAAAAGATGCTTTAATTGCAGAAGTGGATTCTAATGGTGAAAAATACGTTCCAAATGGAGAGAGCGTATTAAAAACAGGAGATATTGTCACTGTTTTAGTAAAAGATGAACAACTTTATGATACTAGAATGAAAGTTCTTGAAGTTTTTGGAGAAAATAATGGATAAAATAAAAGAAAACTTGAACTATATATTACTTGCAATTGTCGCTATTCTTGTATGTATCTTGGCAGTGATGATGTTTTCTAAGAAAAATGTGTACAATATTAATACAGGAAACAGCACTGTACTGAAGAAAAATTACGTAGTAACTCATAACGATAACAAGATTTTCATGTACAAAAATGAAAACTTAATTTTAAAACAGGATTACGACGACAAAAAGCCTTATTATTTTGATGGCAAATTTCTTTATTTGATTGATAAAAAGGATTTGTTGCAATATAATACAAAAGGAAAGATGAATTCGAAGCTATCTTTCAAATCTGATATTTCCTATATTTTTGCAAACAAAAATTACATTATTGTAGATTCAAAAAATGAGTTTTCTATTGTAAGTGATATGAAAGTTTTAGAAAGTTTTGATATGAAAGACGAAGTATCTAGCTTGATAGCGTCGGATAAATCAAATTATGCTTTTAGCACGATAGGAAAGCGTGACGGAAGAATTTTTTCAAAGATTTACATGTACGATGACAAGGGACTCGTTTACAAAAATATTTTCATCGATAAGCCGATTTTTAGAATGAAATATGTTGAGGGCAAATTAATCGTAGTATTTGATGGGTACATCAAAGTTTTTGACAAAGCAAAAATTACAAAATCGAAATCATTCGACGGTACAAAAGATGTTGGGATTTCAGATAAAAATGTATATGTAATTACAAAAAATGGGGAACTTTTAATTTACGATAAGGATTTGAAATTGGTGAGCCAATCTAAAATAGATGATTCACTTAAAATATATTCTAATGATAAAAACTGCATATTATATAACCAAAATGGGTATTTTATGTTTGAGGATTCCAAACTAGTGGAATATAAAGCATCGGATCTTAAATCAATAACAGGAGAAGATGATTTTTATTTAGTATTTAATAACAGAATAGAAAGGATTAGGTAATTATGGAAATTGTAGATGCAAGAGGACAAGTTTGTCCAAGACCAATTATTATGACAAAAAATGTATTTGAAGAATTAGAAGAAGGTACAGTTAAGACACAAGTTGACGACATGTACTGTGTTGAAAATTTACAAAAATACGCAAATGGTCAAGGTTTCGAATTCAGTTATGTAGAAACAGATTATGGCTTTGAAACTACTATTGTAAAAGAAAAAGGAGCACAAAAGAAGGTTGAAGAAACTAACGGTAATTTAGTTTTAGCATTCTCAAGCGATAAAATGGGTGATGGAGATGAAAAATTAGGCAAATCACTTATTAAATCATACATTTATTCTGTAGCAGAAGCTGACGAAGTACCAAGTACACTTTTATTCTTCAACTACGGAATACATTTGACAACTGAAGGATCAGAAGTTATCGACGATTTAAAGAAAATCGAAGAAAAGGGTGCAAAGATTATGACTTGTGGCGCTTGCTTGGACTTCTACGATAGAAAAGAAAAACTTTTGATAGGCGAAGTTACTAACATGTATGTAATTTACGATACTTTATCAAAATCTGACAGAAATGTAATTATTAGATAATGGAAAAGATATTACTAACTTTTACATCAGTTAATTTTACAATGATGACAGAAAGTAAACTTGTGAGTATGGGATACGATATTAAAACTATCCCTACTCCAAGGGAAATTTCTGAAAGTTGTGGATTAGCTATTATGTTGGATCCTGATAAAAAAGATGAGATGATTGCGTTGAAAAAAGAACTTCCAATCGCTAAGATATGGTCGTATCTTAAAGTAGATGGAGTAATTTTTGTAAATGAGGTAAAAGAATAATTCATGTTATTTAATATTGAAAAGTTCAATCAAATATTTTATAATTCTGCTGGTCAACTAAATTTGTTGGCCAAGATTTTATTATCCCTGTTAATCATCGTATTTACGAAAATAGTTGTAAGCATTTTAACTAAAAGTTTCGATAAGTTATTAATGAAAAAGGGAAAATCTGTTGAAGGCAGACAAATCACAGTTACTAAATTGTTGAACAATACCATCAAATATATAATTTATTTTTTCTGTGTAGTCCATGTACTAGATTTGTTTGGAGTAAAAACAGATAAGATATTGGCTACTGCTGGTATTGGTGGGGTTGCTATTGGTTTTGGTGCACAATTTATAATAAGAGATGTAATCAGTGGACTTGCGTTGATTCTTGAAAATCAATTCAAAGTCACAGACCATGTGATTATAAATGGAATTGAAGGTAACGTTCAAGAATTGGGACTTAGAGTTACAAAAATAAGAGGATTTGACGGAGCTATTCATTTGATTAGTAACGGTCAAATCAACACTGTGACTAATTTATCCAAAGAAAACCAAAGAATTGAAGTTAAAATGGAAGTTCCAATTAAGTACAGTTTGGAACAATACACTGAAATTGTGAATGAGATTTCTGATGAATTGGTAGATGAGTATTCAGATATTGTAAAAAAACCAGAGCTAATAGGCGTCACAAAAATGGACAAAAACTCCATGACTATTACGATTTGGGGTAGTTGCAAACCGGAATCTCAATATTTGTATCAAAGAGAAATTATCAAAAAATTCATAGAAAAAGCCAAATCAAAATCAATGGATTTGAATTGTTATTTTGTAGCAGGTGATGAAGATGAAATATAAAGTAGATGATATTATAACATTAAAAAAAGGTCACCCATGTGGAGAAAATAAATGGAAAATTCTGAGAACTGGAGCTGATATTAAATTACAATGCTTGGGTTGCGATAAAATAGTGTGGCTTACGAGGTTAGAATTTAATAAAAGAATCAGAAAAATTCAAGATAAAAATGGCAAATTTGTATCCATAGTTCATTATGAACCAGAAGATGGCGAATAAAAAACGATAGGAGAATTATGAATTACGTTGTAATACCAGCGTACAAACCAGATGAAAAACTAACAAAATTGGTGGAAAATTTAAACAAAAACCACCTCAATATAATTGTGGTTAAAGACGGTCCGTGCGAATATGATTTTTCAAAACTTAATAATATAGTTCTTCTTGAGCATCAAACAAATATGGGAAAAGGGGCTGCACTTAAAACTGCATTCAAATATTTGAAAGCACAACAAGCGTCAGGGACTGTGGTTACAAGTGATGCAGATGGACAACACTTGGTTGAAGATATTCTGAAATTAATAGATTACTCTGAGAAAAACAAGGATAAGTTGATACTGGGAGTTAGAGATTTGAAAAGAGGAATCCCTCTTAAATCTCTGCTTGGCAATACAATCACAAGATTTGTATTTTATTCTAGTTCATCGAAATACATCAAGGACACGCAAACGGGACTCAGAGCTTTTAAT
>OGUE01000180.1_pt1 | contig 29222 bp, 30 predicted proteins | sample 1574111 | NCBI WGS metagenome assembly OGUE01 (sample SAMN03295833, study PRJEB24534) | human gut metagenome | isolation source: fecal sample 1 from infant 5 | host: Homo sapiens | place: USA: Pittsburgh, PA | collected 2014-07 | reverse complement strand
AAGCCACTGGCGCACCTCAAAAACACCATCATACACTAAATCAGTAAGTTGGCACTATTACCCAATTCCGGTGCCTGGTGATACCAGCCATCGTAATAGCTGAGCGTGACCATCCATAGTCCAAGTCCAAACATACCGTAGACGGCAAGAGCAAATATCCAGTGCAAACCTATGGATATTATTCCGTAGCGCCGGGAGGAGTTACGCCATTGCATCAGAATGTCCATTTTCAAATTAACCGAAGGGTAAAAATGAACGGGAAGGCGGGATATTGCAACTGAAATAATTGGCTATTGATTTTTATTTTATTTATTTCAGCAATTTTGAAAAGGATCGCTAACGCTAATTCAATCTCTTCGTGCAAGATGAAATTATAAGTTTCAATAAAGATAAATTAACGTCAATTATTGTCAGTAAGGCTTTTCAGTAAAATACAATGTAAACAAAATCAATAATGGCCAGCAGCGCCCACAATAAGAGATAGAGCATAAAATGCTCGCGAATATTATTCATCAGAAAGCTAACGATCTTGCGCATAACGCCCCAACATGCGGTGTGAATGAAGCGGGCCCCGTGACCTCCGGAGCCCGTGCGGATTATCCGTTAAAACGCGAGAGGGAGAAGGGCGTCAGATCAAACTGCGGCGCAATGCCCTGGGCAAACTGCGCGGCGATTTCACCCAGAACGGAAGCAAACTTAAAGCCGTGGCCGCTCAGTCCGGTGATGAGCAGGGTGTTGTCATGCCCCGGCAGCGTATCAATGATAAAGTCTTCATCCGGCGTATTGTCGTAGGTACAGGCCGCGCCATACAGCAAGCCACCGACGCCCGGAAGAATAGTGCGCAGGAACGGGAAGGCCTCTGAACCATCCTGTGGGAAGGCGCCGAAAGGTTTACGCTCTTCAGGGGAGGAGATCGCCTGGCCGCCGTTGTGTTTACCGATTTTCAGCGCGTCTTTTTCTGACGGGAAGCCGTAGAACTGGTCGCCGTTGGGTAATTCGCCGGTGAAGGCCGGGAATTTATTCTGGGCGCTGTAACGACCATCCGACTGGAACCAGGAGAAGACCTTGCGCACCGGCTGGATCGGCAGATCGGGCAGCAGGCGGGTAACCCAGGTACCTGCGCTGACCAGCAGGCGGGACGCTGAATAATCGCCGTCAATAGTGGTGACCGTGACGCCATTATCATCATGGGTGATGGCCTCTACCGGACAGTTGAACAGCTGCGCGCAGCCTGCCTTCGCAGCAAGCTCGATCCAGGTTTTGATCGCCGTTTCGCAATGGAGCACCCCGGAGTGGGCTTCAAAGAGGCCAATATAATCGTCCGGGACGGTAATTTCGGGCCAGCGTGCGGTAATGCCCGTCGCGTCCAGCTTCTCAACGTCCAGATTAAACGCTTTCGCGCTGCGTTCGACGCCAGCGAGAAACGCAGAATGTGCCGGGCCCAGGTTGATGACGCCCGTACGCTCGAAAATACGATCTTCGGTCTGTTTCGCCAGTTCATCCCAGAGCGTCTGGGCGCGAAGCACCAGCGGAACGTAGCGTTCACCTTCACCGTACGCATGGCGGATGAGGCGGGTATCGCCATGATGGCTGCCTTCCGCATGAGGAGGCAGATGGCTATCGATCATCAGAACCTTCAGACCTGCCTGTGTTGCGTAATAGCCTGCGGCAGATCCTACGGAGCCGCTGCCAATAATGATTAAGTCGTATCTCATATGCATCTCATAAACTGATGTTTTGTTAGCAGAGTAATTAACAACGCGGGGTTAGACAAGGGAGAAATAAATAAGGCACCGCGAGGGTGCCTGTAGAGAGAAAAGTGGGCATAAGCTTAGTGCCGTTTATACTCATTTTCCTGATAGTCGCCAGATTCTATTTTTGCAATACCTGCTTCTAAAATAGAAATAAACTGACGGGCGACGTCTGTTGTTAGCCACAGCGTCTGTCCAACTTCCGCTTCTTCACGGTTGAGTTGATTTGGGGTCTGGTAGTGCAAACGCAGCATCAGCGCATCGTAGCTATCTACGGTACTGATATCCCAGCCAACAAGTGGGTGGGTCTGGATGACTTCACTATTCTTTTCCATTATAACCCCCTTAATGCGTGTTAGAAGACAACGGCTTTGAGGTTCAATGCATGTTTTTCTGAAAGCAACTTCAGTATACCAAGTAATAAGGGTTCCGAAGGGAAAAATAAACAGGTGGCAACACATTTTTCTGCTTTTTAGGATTGTTCGAACAATAAAACACCATCTCGTTCACGATTTTTAAAGAAGATGCCGAATTATTTTGAACTTACAGGATTATGAGGCAAAAAAAAGCCGGGGCGACCCGGCAAAAAAACACAATGAGGGAGCAGTGTTAATCCGTGATGAACCAGTCGTCAGCGCTTTCCCACGTTTCCTGGAGGATTTCGCTGATGCGATCTTTATCTTCTTTTGCGGCGCCAATGACGGAGAGGTTGTTCGCCGCGGCGTAACGCACCGTGACGGCACCCGCGTTGTCGGGAAAGGTGTTGTTAATACGACGGGATAATTCGCCTGCCAGTGCATCAAGCGCGCCGGCAGGCAGAACGGTAGTTTTGGCTATGGTGACTTCAATACGCATAAATGCCCCCTGTGTAATATACTGTTTATTTATACAGGTATATTATCAGTTTGACAACAAGGGGCACTGATTTTTTAACGTTTTACCGTCCAGCTTACGGTTTCACCCGCCAGGAAGGGGATCAGCGTGTCGTCCGTCAGGGCAATGGACTCCTCAACGTGGCTCGCTTTACGCTCCAGTTCGATGAAGGTGTCGTTGACCGGCAGGCCGTAGAAGCGCGGGCCGTTAAGGGAGCAGAATGCTTCGAAATGTTCCAGCGCGTTCATCTCTTCAAACACGGTTGCGTAGCTGGCAAGCGCCGTTGGGGCGTTGAAGCAGCCCGCGCAGCCGCAGCTCGCCTCTTTACGATGGCGGGCGTGAGGCGCGGAATCAGTACCGAGGAACGCGCGGGAGAACCCGCTGGCGACCAGCTCGCGCAGCGCCTGCTGGTGGATGTTGCGCTTAAGAATAGGCAGGCAGTAGAGGTGAGGGCGCACCCCGCCCACCAGCATGTGGTTACGGTTAAACATCAGGTGCTGTGGCGTAATGGTGGCGGCGATAAGATCGTTGCCGTCACGCACGTACTCTGCCGCGTCTTTGGTGGTGATATGCTCGAAGACCACCTTCAGCGCCGGCAGGCGCTGGCGCAAAGGCTCCATCACGGTCTCGATAAAACGGGCTTCGCGGTCGAAGATATCAATCTCGGCATGCGTTACTTCGCCGTGAACCAGCAGCGGCATACCCAGTTTCTGCATGCGTTCCAGCACCGGCATAATGGCATCAATGCTGGTGACGCCGTGGCTGGAGTTGGTGGTGGCATTCGCCGGGTAGAGTTTCGCTGCCGTAAAGACGCCTTCGTTAAACCCGCGCTCCACTTCGTTCGGATCCAGTGAATCGGTCAGATAGCAGGTCATCAACGGGGTAAAATCGTGTCCCGCAGGAACGGCGTCGAGAATGCGCTGGCGATAGGCTATCGCGGCATCGACGGTGGTGACTGGTGGCACCAGGTTAGGCATGACAATCGCGCGGCCATAAATTTCGCTGCTATAAGGCACGACGGTTTTCAGCATATCGCCATCACGCAGATGGATATGCCAGTCGTCAGGGCGGCGGATTTTAAGAACCTGGGGTTGTGCAGTCATGGAAGCTCCGGCTTGTCAGGAATCAGTCATAAGGATGGCTGTTTTTACCGGACACAAATCATAAGCGGAAACGTTTTCGTTTGCACACTTTTCCGTGAAAAAAAAGGGCGCCGCAGCGCCCTTCAGATTAATCGGTGAAAGGAATGATAATTTCGCCCGGTTTCACCTCTATACCTTTTGCATATTTTTTCGCCAGAGCTTCACCCTTGCTTTTGTCTTCACTTAAGACGTACGCGGGCTGCTGGTTAAAGTAATTCCGCAGCGACTGATTCAGATAGGGCATCAGGGTTTGCAGAACCGGCGCCATCTTGTCCGGAGACACCTTCGCGTCGACCACTTCCATCTCCTGCAGGAAAATCGCCCCTTTCTCTTTGTTGAAAACAGGGAGTGCCTTCAGCTTGAGCTTGATGTTGGCTTTCTGATTGCCAAAGAGGGAGGACATATCGAGGTCCGCATCACCGGCCAGGGTGACTTTGTTTGGCTCTTCACGTCCGATTTGACTGGTGAGGTTTGTGAGCACGATATGCGCATCGGCAAGACCCGGTACGCCAATGTCTTTCGAGAAATTGTTATGTTTTTCCAGCGCCTGATTAATTTCCTGTTCACTGACGGTGTATTGCGTGAGCTGGTTACAGCCAACCAGCAGGCCGCTGACAATCAATGCCGCGGCTAAGACAATTTTCTTCATAGTGTTCCTCAACGAAAAATCGGCGCTTCTGTCCTGTTACGCCAGTATGTCAGCGTGAATGGGCAGAAACCAGCAGAAAAAACTGAGAAGTGGGGCGGGAAGGGCTCCCGCCCGAGGGAAAGGCTACGCGCCAGGCTCGAGCATGCTGCTCGCGCTGCGTTTCTGGCTGAACTGCCACCACAGGGCGAGTAGCGTCATAAAGCCCACCACGCCCAGCATCATCCACGGAAGTTCAGGTTGATTTAACGCTTTGCCAGCATCAAACAACCAGCCGCCGCCGGCGTAACCTAATGCCCCGCCAAGCGCCAGCCCCAGTCGGCTGAACCCCATATAGCTGCCGCGTGCACGCGCATCCGCAAGCGAGGCGCTCAGCGTTTCGCGGGCAGGCTCGGCGATGATCGAGCCAATATAGAACGTGCAAATCAACGTAAACAGCTGCTGGAGCGTGTTCACCAGGCCGATCGGCATCATGCTCAGCGTCATCAGGAACAGTCCGGCCATCAGGCGATGCTCCAGGCGAAAACGCCGCTCGCTCCAGCGGGCAATCGGATAGAGGAGCGTTAACGACAGGCAGGCTTCGATGGCGTACATCCATTTCACCGCCGCAGGGGTACCTGCAATGTCGTTAACCATGATCGGCAGCATCAGCATGACCTGCACGGCCAGCATGTAATATCCCGTCAGGGTCAACACATAGGTGACAAAACGTTTGTCGCGCAGAACGCGGCCCAGCCCTTCCCGAACCGGCGCTTTCACCGTTGACAGTTTCCACGCCGGCAGGAACAGGCCATTAAACAGCGCGCACAGCATAAAGAGCACCGCCCCAGCCGCGCAGACCAGACGGAAATCATACTGCAGCAGCCAGCTTCCCAGCAGGGCGCCGATAACCGCCCCGGCACTGTCCTGCATCATCAGAATGGAGAAGAAACGGCCGCGGTGCTGCGGGCGAATCAGCTTTACCACCAGCGCGGTGCGGGGCGGATCGAACAGCGTGCCCCCGATACCGGAGAGGAAACAGGAGAACCAGAGCAGCCAGGGCTCCTGGGCGACCGCCATCGTGGCAAACCCTGCCGCGCGCAGCAGCATACCGGTGACGATCATCGGTTTCGCGCCAAAACGGTCGGCAATGGCCCCGCCAAAGACGCCCAGGCCCTGCTGGACAAACTGGCGTAGCCCCAGGGCAATGCCGACCATTAATGCCGCCCAGCCCATCTGATCGACAAAGCGGATCGAAATAAGCGGAAAAACGACAAAAAAGCCGAGCACGACCAGCATGTTATCGACGAGCAGGAAATATTTACCCAGGCTCCTGGCCTGTGATACGCGGGACATTTTCCCTCCAGGGAAAATAAGATGGTGAGCACGCTAACATTCTGCGGTGTCGCCGCGTTTTTTCCCACCCCTGCACGTGACAATATTTTTTTATCAAAAGGGTGCTTTGATAGAGAGTTCTCATCGAAAAATGTGAAAAGAGGTGAAAATGGTATGTCACTGTTTTCACAGACGGCGCAGGCGCAGGTATAGTAAAGCTAATGGGCAGGCTGAAGTGACGGGAAGGAGTGGTATCGATGTTTGGCTATCGCAGTAATGTGCCAAAAGTGCGTCTGACAACGGACAGGCTGGTCGTTCGTCTGGTGCATGAGCGTGATGCCTGGCGTCTGGCGGATTATTACGCCGAGAATCGCCAGTTTTTAAAACCCTGGGAACCCGTTCGGGATGAGAGTCATTGTTACCCTTCCGGCTGGCAGGCGCGCCTCAGCATGATTACGGAATTTCACAAGCAGGGCAGCGCGTTTTATTTCGCGCTGCTGGATCCTGAAGAGAAAGAGATTATCGGGATCGCCAATTTTTCAAACGTGGTGCGGGGATCGTTTCACGCCTGCTACCTGGGCTACTCCATCGGCCAGAAGTGGCAGGGGCAGGGGCTGATGTACGAGGCGCTGACGGTAGCGATCCGCTATATGCAACGCACCCAGCACATTCATCGCATTATGGCGAACTATATGCCGCATAACCAGCGCAGCGGAAATCTGCTGGCGCGTTTAGGGTTCGAGAAAGAGGGTTACGCCAAAGACTATCTGCTGATAGACGGAGAGTGGCGCGACCACGTTCTGACGGCATTAACCACCCGGGACTGGACTGCAGGTCGTTAAGGAGAAAAGATGAAGTATCAGCTAAACGGTACAGAAGCGCGCGTGATTGGGTGCTTACTCGAAAAACAGGTCACCACGCCGGAGCAGTATCCGCTGTCCGTCAACGCCGTGACCATGGCCTGCAACCAGAAAACCAACCGCGAGCCGGTGATGAACCTCAGCGAGTATGAGGTTCAGGACGTGCTGGATGCGCTGGTCAAACGCCACTATCTGCGCACCGTCAGCGGCTTCGGCAACCGCGTGACCAAATACGAACAGCGCTTCTGTAACTCCGAATTTGGTGACCTGAAGCTGAGCAGTGCGGAAGTGGCGGTCATCACCACGCTGCTGCTGCGCGGTGCGCAAACGCCGGGAGAACTGCGCACGCGCGCTTCCCGCATGCATGAGTTCAGCGATATGCAGGAGGTCGAGCAGACCCTCGAAGGGCTGGCCGCGCGTGAAGACGGTCCTTACGTGGTGCGTCTGGCGCGCGAGCCGGGCAAGCGTGAAAGCCGCTATATGCACCTGTTCAGCGGTGAAGTTGATAGTTCAGTTAAATCCAGCGCAACCGACATAACGGCCGTAGAAGATGATTTGGTTGCCCGCGTAGCGGCGCTGGAAGACGAGGTCGCCGGGCTGAAACAGCGTCTGGATGCCCTGCTGGCACATTTGGGAGACTGACGGTGAAAAAATTACGCATTGGCGTAGTAGGGCTGGGCGGTATTGCACAAAAAGCCTGGCTGCCGGTTCTGGGGGCAGCGACGGACTGGACGCTGCAAGGGGCATGGTCACCCACGCGCGAGAAAGCCGAGCGGATCTGCGAAACCTGGCGTATGCCGTATGCGGCATCGCTTCAGGATCTGGCCCGCGAGTGCGATGCGGTCTTTGTGCATACCTCAACGTCTACCCACTATCAGGTCGTGAGCGAGCTGCTCAATGCGGGCGTTCACGTTTGCGTGGATAAACCGCTGGCGGAAAATGTTCCGGACGCGGAACGCCTGATTGAGCTGGCGGCGCGTAAAAAACTGACGCTGATGGTCGGCTTCAACCGCCGCTTCGCGCCCCTTTACCAGCAGCTCAAGGCACAGTCGGGCACGTTTGCCTCGCTGCGGATGGATAAGCACCGCACGGATAGCATCGGGCCGAACGATTTGCGCTTCACGCTGCTGGATGATTATCTCCACGTTGTGGATACGGCGCTGTGGCTCGCCGGCAGCAACGCGCAGCTGCAAAGTGGCACGCTGCTCACGAACGAGCAGGGTGAAATGGTCTACGCCGAACACCATTTCGCGATTGACCATCTGCAGATCACGACCAGCATGCATCGTCGTGCCGGCAGCCAGCGAGAATGCGTCCAGGCCGTCACCGACGGGGCGTTGTACGACATTACCGACATGCGTGAATGGCGGGAAGAGAAGGGCAGCGGCGTGGTGACGCTCCCCGCGCCTGGCTGGCAGAGCACGCTTGAACAGCGCGGTTTTGCCGGTTGCGCCCGCCACTTCATCACCTGCGTGCAAAATCAGACGGTTCCTGAAACGTCCGGCGAGCAGGCCATCATGGCGCAGCGCATTGTGGAAAGGCTCTGGCGCGAGGCCATGAGTGAATAACTCGCTGTAACATCTGCGGATAGTAATTCGTTGAAATCCGGGTAGACTAAGCGCCGCTTGTAGGCTTTGCCGGGTGGCGCTTACGCTTGCCCGTCCTGGAAATCCGTATGGTTCTGGAAATTCACGTTAATGAACTTATTAAAATCGCTGGCAGCCGTCAGCTCGATGACCATGTTTTCCCGCGTGCTGGGTTTTGCGCGCGACGCCATTGTGGCAAGGGTATTTGGTGCAGGGATGGCCACGGACGCCTTTTTCGTCGCGTTCAAATTACCGAACCTGCTGCGTCGTATTTTTGCGGAAGGGGCGTTTTCCCAGGCATTCGTCCCGATCCTGGCAGAATATAAAAGCAAGCAGGGCGAGGACGCCACGCGCGTCTTTGTGTCTTATGTCTCCGGCCTCCTGACGCTGGCGCTGGCGGTGGTGACCGTCCTCGGGATGCTGGCCGCGCCCTGGGTGATTATGGTGACCGCGCCCGGCTTTGCCGATACGGCCGACAAGTTTGCCCTGACCTCGCAGCTGTTGCGCATTACTTTCCCCTATATTCTGCTGATCTCGCTGGCCTCGCTGGTGGGGGCGATCCTCAATACCTGGAACCGCTTCTCTGTACCGGCGTTTGCGCCGACGTTTCTTAACGTCAGCATGATCGGCTTTGCCCTGTTCGCCGCCCCGCACTTCAACCCGCCGGTGCTGGCGCTGGCCTGGGCGGTCACCGTCGGCGGCGTGCTGCAGCTGGCGTATCAGCTGCCGCACCTGAAAAAAATCGGCATGCTGGTGCTGCCGCGCATCAACCTCAAAGATGCCGGGGCGATGCGCGTCATCAAGCAGATGGGGCCCGCCATTCTCGGCGTCTCCGTCAGCCAGATCTCGCTGATTATCAATACCATCTTTGCCTCGTTCCTGGTGTCCGGCTCGGTTTCCTGGATGTACTACGCCGACCGCCTGATGGAGTTTCCGTCCGGGGTGCTGGGCGTGGCGTTGGGGACCATCCTGCTGCCGTCGCTGTCGAAAAGTTTTGCCAGCGGCAATCATGATGAGTATTGCCGCCTGATGGACTGGGGCCTGCGTCTCTGCTTCCTGCTGGCCCTGCCAAGCGCGGTGGCGCTGGGTATTCTGGCCAAACCGCTGACGGTGTCGCTCTTCCAGTACGGGAAATTCACTGCCTTCGATGCCGCCATGACCCAGCGCGCGCTGATTGCCTACTCGGTGGGACTGATGGGGCTGATCGTGGTGAAAGTGCTGGCGCCGGGCTTTTACTCGCGTCAGGACATCAAAACGCCGGTAAAAATTGCCATCGTGACGCTGATTATGACGCAGCTGATGAACCTGGCGTTTATTGGTCCGCTGAAACATGCCGGCCTGTCATTATCGATTGGTCTCGCGGCCTGTCTGAATGCCGGCCTGCTCTACTGGCAGCTGCGCAAGCAGGATATTTTCACGCCGCAGCCGGGTTGGGGCAGTTTCCTGATGCGTCTGATCGTTGCGGTACTGGTGATGTCTGCCGCGCTGCTTGGCATGATGCACGTGATGCCGGAGTGGTCCCTGGGCACGATGCCTTATCGTCTGATGCGCCTGATGGCCGTGGTGTGCGTTGGTGTGGTGGCGTACTTTGCCACGCTCGCGGTGCTGGGTTTCAAAGTAAAAGAGTTTGCCCGCCGGACGGCATAAACGCCAAAAGGGGAGTTCACCTCATGGTGCTCCCCACTGCATGATGAGTCGCTTATGCGTCAAATCGAAATCTTTTTCACACCTGCAATACGCGCCGTCGCCGTCTGACCATCCGCACCGTACAGACCGGTTTCTTTATGCGGTTTCAACACCTCAAGCGCCTGCTGATTACGCTCAATCTGCCCTTCCAGTAGCCAGCCGTTATGCTGGTTAAGATCGCGCAGGTGCTGGGTTTTTTCGGTAATGGTCTGCCAGCGCTCAATAATATCGTCATTGGCGCTGCGCTTAGGATCTTGCTCAGCGCGTCGCTGCTGCTCCAGATAATCCAGCGTTGCCAGAAGCGAACTTTTGTCTTCAGTAATACGCTGCAGTGCGCTGCCGTTGATGTGACCGGAAGAGAGATGCTGCTGTTCAGCGTCCATTACCGTTTTCAGGTCGTTCAGGACAACCGTCATTTGATCCAGTATTTCTGACAGTCGACTCATACGGTTAGTTACTCTGTAAGAAACTCTGTGCTTCCTGAATCAGGGCGTCAGCGATTTTGCTGGTGTCCATTTTCAGCTCACCGTTACGAATAGCTGTTTTCAGCGCTTCAACACGTTCCATATTGATATCGTTGCTGCCCGGCTGCATCAGTTTTGCCTGCGCGTCGCTCAGGGTCACGCTGGTGCTGTTGGACGTTGACGGTTTTTCCAGGCGCGTTTTCTGCGCCGTTGCGTCATTCGTTTCGCGAGGTTGTACAGCGCTTACCGGCTTCAGGGCTGATGTACGATCAATGCTCATAGTGTTGTCCTCATCGAGGGTTCGCGGCGTTTGCGCCTGACATCATCATTAGTGGAATATTTATCGGCACGCGCCGCGAAATCTTTAAAAAGATTATAGGTTAATCAGAATATTCCCATCAGCATCGACGGTTCCGCTCACCACCTGGCCTGAGGACATTCTGACGCGGGCGTTTTGCGCCACCGCGGCATTGTTCAACGCTTTCCCTTCACTGTTGATGCTAAAGCCATCTCCGTTGGCCACCACCATCACCTGTTGGCCTGCTTTTACCCGCCATGCCTGACGCAGCATGGAGATCTGTATCGGCTGGCCTGGCGCGACGTCGCGCAGGCTGACGGCGTCATGTGCCTGGTTAATATCCAGCATGGTGCGTGGCGGCAGCTGATCCAGACGGCCGCGCTTCAAGGTCACGCTGTTTGTCTGCAGTACGCTGCCGCGCGCAATGGGCACGGCGGCGACAACATAATTGCCCGTCGCCTGAACGGCAACCTGTAAATAGCGTTTTTCGTTGGCGCAGCGTGCCAGCACGTTCACATTCCCCCAGAGCTTTGTGAACCCTACCACGCTGAAGGACGGCTGGTCGCACGTCGGGTACAGATTCGGTGGCGTGCGCACGGTAACGGTCACGTCATCGCTAAAGCCTGCCAGTTTTTCAGCAAAAAAAGCCGTTAGCCGATCCTGTAACCCATCAGCCTGCGCCAGAGGGCTTAACAGCAAGAGCGCCGCCACCAGACCACGTTTTAACGTTTGCATCGCAAGTTCCACCGTTTCCAGAGTTGAACGAATTCTACCTGCTGTGGTTTTGCATCAACGGAATAAATAGCGACGCATTTTGCGCTTATTCCGTCGATAGGGGAGACCGGGGGAGATTTAAGCTGTGAACTGAAATTTTGCCATCAGCGGAGGAGACATGCTCGATAAACTCGACGCCGCGTTACGTTTTCAGCAGGAAGCGCTCAACTTACGCGCCCAGCGGCAGGAGATTTTAGCCGCCAATATCGCTAACGCCGATACCCCGGGGTATCAGGCGCGCGATATTGATTTTTCCAGTGAACTCAAAAAGGTGATGGAGCGTGGACGTGCCGAAGGAACGGGTGTTGCACTTGCCATGACATCCTCTCGCCATATTCCTGCTCAGGCGATGACCGCGCCAGCGACCGATTTACTTTATCGCATTCCCGATCAGCCCTCACTCGACGGTAACACCGTGGATATGGACCGGGAGCGTACCCAGTTTGCCGACAACAGCCTGAAATACCAGACGGGCCTGACCGTACTCGGCGGACAAATCAAAGGCATGATGAACGTCCTGCAGGGGGGGAATTGATAGATGGCCTTGCTGAATATTTTTGATATCGCCGGTTCGGCGTTAACCGCACAGTCCAAGCGCCTGAACGTGGCCGCCAGTAACCTCGCGAACGCCGACAGCGTCACCGGACCCGACGGCCAGCCTTATCGTGCCAAACAGGTTGTCTTTCAGGTCGATGCTGCGCCAGGCGCGGCGACGGGCGGCGTGAAGGTCTCGGATGTGGTGGAGAGCCAGGCCCCGGACAGGCTGGTGTATGAGCCGGGTAACCCACTGGCGGATGCCAGCGGATACGTGAAGATGCCAAACGTGGATGTGGTGGGTGAGATGGTGAACTCCATGTCGGCTTCCCGTAGCTACCAGGCCAACGTCGAAGTGCTTAATACCGTGAAGAGCATGATGCTCAAAACACTCACTCTCGGCCAGTAAAGGAGACATGCATGTCCATCGCCGTAAATGTGAATGATCCGACGAACTCGGGTGTTAACAACACAAAGAGTACGACGGGTTCTAACTCCCTGACGGGAAGTAACGCCGCCGATCTTCAGGGCAGCTTTCTGACGCTGCTGGTGGCGCAGCTTAAGAACCAGGATCCCACTAACCCGATGCAGAACAACGAACTGACCACGCAGCTTGCGCAGATCAGCACCGTTAGCGGCATTGAGAAACTCAACACCACCCTTGGTTCCGTCTCTGGACAGATTAATAGCGCCCAGTCTCTGCAGGCGGCAAGCCTGATTGGCCACGGGGTGATGATCCCGGGAACCACGATTCTGGCAGGCACCAGCACCACCGAAGGCAATACCACAACGTCCACAACGCCGTTTGGCGTTGAGCTGCAGCAGGCGGCGGAGAAAGTTACCGCAACCATTACCGACAGCAACGGCACTGTCGTGCGCACCATTGATATCGGCGAGCTGAAGGCGGGCGTTCACACCTTTACGTGGGATGGCAGCCTGACCGACGGCACGAAAGCGCCAAACGGTGCTTACAAAGTCGCGATCAGCGCCAGCAACGGGACGACCCAGCTGGTGGCGCAGCCGCTGCAGTTCGCGCTGGTCCAGGGCGTGATTAAAGGAAGCGACGGCAACAAACTGGATTTGGGAACCTCTGGTTCCACCACACTCGACGAAGTTCGGCAGATTATCTAAGCCTTAACACTTATCAGGAGTAAGTCATGGCCTTTTCTCAAGCGGTCAGCGGCCTGAATGCTGCGGCCACCAACCTGGACGTCATTGGCAACAACATCGCCAACTCCGCGACCTATGGTTTTAAATCCGGTTCTGCTTCCTTTGCAGACATGTTTGCCGGTTCCAAAGTCGGCCTGGGCGTGAAAGTTGCGGGCATCACGCAGGACTTTAGCGACGGCACCACCACCAACACCGGTCGTGGTCTGGACGTTGCCATCAGCCAGAACGGTTTCTTCCGTATGGTCGACTCCAACGGCTCTGTGTTCTACAGCCGTAACGGCCAGTTCAAGCTGGATGAAAACCGTAATCTGGTGAACATGCAGGGGATGCAGTTAACGGGGTATCCGGTTGCCGGGACGCCATCAACGGTTCAGACCGGGGCGAACCCACAGGTCATTAATATCCCAACCACGCTGATGGCCGCGAAGTCCACCACCACGGCTTCCCAGCAGATTAACCTGAATTCCACCGATACCGCGCCGACCACCGCCTTTGATCCGGCTAACCCGGACACGTACAACAAAAAAGGTACGGTGACCGTCTTTGATAGCCAGGGTAATGCGCACAACATGAACCTGTTTTATGTCAAAGATGCGACCCCGGCTAACTCCTGGAAAGTGTATGCCCAGGACGGTAGCGTCGCAGGCAGCACGGCGGCACTGGCCACCACGCTGACCTTCGATAATAACGGTACGCTGACCGGTGGTGGAAATATCAACATCACTACCGCGACCATCCCAGGTGCGACGCCAGCGACCTTCGCCATGAGTTTTGCTAACTCCATGCAGCAGAACACCGGTGCGAACAATATCGTCGCGACCAGCCAGAATGGTTTTAAACCAGGAGACCTGGTGAGCTACCAAATCAATGACGACGGCACTGTGGTCGGTAACTATTCCAATGAGCAGACCCAGGTTCTGGGCCAGATCGTGCTGGCAAACTTCGCCAACAACGAAGGTCTGAAATCGGAAGGCGACAACGTCTGGTCTGCCACCCAGTCCTCCGGCGTGGCGCTGCTGGGTACTGCCGGAAGCGGTAACTTCGGCACGCTGACCAACGGTGCGCTGGAAGCCTCTAACGTCGATCTGAGTAAAGAGCTGGTGAACATGATCGTCGCGCAGCGTAACTATCAGTCGAACGCGCAGACCATCAAAACCCAGGATCAGATCCTCAACACGCTGGTTAACCTGCGTTAAGCGGCTAACAGGAAAGCGCAATGGATCACGCAATATATACCGCGATGGGCGCGGCAAGTCAGACGCTCAATCAGCAGGCCGTTACCGCCAGCAACCTGGCAAACGCCTCAACGCCGGGCTTTCGCGCGCAGCTTAATGCGCTGCGCGCGGTGCCGGTAGAAGGGCTTTCCCTGCCGACCCGTACGCTGGTGACGGCATCAACCCCTGGTGCCGATATGACGCCAGGGCAGATGGATTACACCTCACGCCCGCTGGACGTGGCTCTGCAGCAGGACGGCTGGCTGGCGGTGCAAACGGCGGACGGTAGCGAAGGCTATACCCGTAACGGGAACATCCAGGTGAGCGCGACGGGCCAGCTGACGATTCAGGGGCATCCGGTGATGGGGGAAGCGGGTCCGCTGACCGTACCGGAAGGTTCTGAGCTGACTATCGCTGCGGACGGCACCATTTCGGCGCTCAACCCGGGCGACCCGGCCAATACCGTTGCGCCCGTCGGTCGTCTGAAGCTGGTCAAGGCGGAAGGCAAAGAGGTGCAGCGTGGCGACGACGGCATGTTCCGTCTGACCCAGGCGGCGCAGGCGACGCGGGGTGCCACCTTACAGGCCGATCCGAGCATCCGCGTGATGTCTGGTGTTCTGGAAGGCAGTAACGTCAAGCCGGTCGAAGCCATGACCGACATGATCGCCAGCGCCCGTCGTTTTGAAATGCAGATGAAGATCATCAGCAGCGTCGATGAAAACGCGGGCAAGGCTAACCAACTTCTGGCTATGAGCTAACAGGATTCCTTATGATCAGTTCTTTATGGATCGCGAAAACTGGCCTGGACGCCCAGCAAACCAATATGGACGTGATTGCCAACAACCTGGCAAACGTGAGCACCAATGGTTTCAAGCGTCAACGCGCCGTTTTCGAAGATTTGCTTTATCAAACCATCCGCCAGCCGGGCGCGCAGTCTTCTGAACAGACGACGCTGCCATCGGGCCTGCAGATCGGTACCGGTGTTCGTCCGGTGGCGACCGAGCGTCTGCACAGCCAGGGCAACCTGTCTCAGACCAACAACAGCAAAGACGTGGCGATCAAAGGCCAGGGCTTCTTCCAGGTGCAGCTGCCTGACGGGACTTCTGCCTACACTCGCGACGGCTCGTTCCAGGTCGATCAGAACGGCCAGCTGGTGACGGCGGGCGGTTTCCAGGTTCAGCCTGCGATTACCATCCCGGCGAACGCCCTGAGCATTACCATCGGACGTGACGGTGTGGTCAGCGTAACCCAGCAGGGGCAGGCTGCGCCGGTTCAGGTTGGGCAGCTCAACCTGACCACCTTCATGAACGATACCGGTCTGGAAAGCATTGGTGAGAACCTCTACACCGAGACGCAATCCTCCGGTACGCCAAATGAGAGCACCCCGGGCCTGAACGGCGCGGGCCTGCTGTATCAGGGCTATGTTGAAACCTCCAACGTGAACGTGGCGGAAGAGCTGGTGAATATGATCCAGGTTCAGCGCGCGTATGAAATTAACAGTAAAGCAGTGTCGACGACCGACCAGATGCTGCAGAAACTGACGCAACTCTAAGGTGTAGCCCGGTGCGGTAAACGCCGCGCCGGCTCCCTGTTTTCGAAGATGAAGGCAATGCAAAAAAACGCGGCGTTTCGTTATCCGATTCTGACTGTTCTGGCCGTCACCCTCAGCGGGTGTGCCTGGATCCCGTCTAAACCTTTGGTCCAGGGTGCGACGACTGCCCAACCCGTTCCTGGCCCTGCGCCAGTAGTCAACGGCTCCATTTTCCAGACCGCGCAGCCGATTAATTACGGCTATCAGCCGCTGTTTGAAGATCGCCGCCCGCGTAACGTCGGCGATACATTGACCATTGTGCTGCAGGAAAACGTCAGCGCGAGCAAGAGCTCGTCGGCGAACGCCAGCCGCGATGGCAAAACGAATTTTGGCTTCGATACCGTCCCGCGCTACCTGCAGGGACTGTTCGGCAACGCGCGTGCTGATGTCGATGCCTCTGGCGGCAACACCTTTAACGGTAAAGGTGGCGCGAACGCCAGCAACACCTTCAGCGGCACGCTGACGGTCACGGTTGACCAGGTACTGGTTAACGGCAACTTACACGTGGTGGGTGAAAAACAGATCGCCATCAACCAGGGCACTGAATTCATTCGCTTCTCGGGCGTGGTTAACCCTCGCACCATCAGCGGCACCAACACCGTTCCGTCCACCCAGGTGGCGGATGCGCGCATTGAGTACGTCGGTAACGGCTACATTAATGAAGCGCAAAATATGGGTTGGCTGCAGCGCTTCTTCCTTAACTTATCGCCGATGTAAGCGAGGTGACCCATGTTTAAATCGATCTTCGCCGTGGCGCTCGCGCTGGTGGCTACCTTTGCCCAGGCTGACCGTATTCGCGATCTCACCAGCGTACAGGGCGTGCGTGAAAACTCGCTGATTGGCTATGGCCTTGTGGTGGGGCTGGACGGTACCGGTGACCAGACGACCCAGACCCCCTTTACCACCCAAAGTCTGAACAACATGCTTTCCCAGCTCGGCATTACCGTGCCGGCGGGAACTAACATGCAGCTGAAAAACGTGGCGGCAGTAATGGTCACCGCATCCTACCCGGCGTTTGCGCGTCAGGGACAGACCATTGACGTGGTAGTCTCCTCAATGGGTAACGCCAAAAGCCTGCGCGGCGGTACGCTGCTGATGACTCCGCTGAAAGGCGTCGACAGCCAGGTTTATGCGCTGGCGCAGGGGAACATTCTGGTCGGCGGTGCGGGTGCATCCGCAGGCGGAAGCAGCGTGCAGGTGAACCAGCTCAACGGCGGACGGATTACCAACGGGGCGATCATTGAGCGTGAACTGCCGACCCAGTTTGGCGCGGGCAACACCATCAACCTGCAGCTCAATAATGAAGACTTCACGATGGCGCAGCAGATTGCCGATACCATCAACCGCAGCCGCGGCTACGGTAATGCCACGGCACTCGATGCGCGCACCGTGCAGATCCGTACCTCCACCGGCAGCAGCAACCAGGTGCGCATGCTGGCCGATATCCAGAATATGGAAGTGAACGTTCCGGTCCAGGATGCGAAGGTGATCATCAACTCCCGAACTGGCTCGGTGGTGATGAACCGGGAAGTGTCGCTCGACAGCTGTGCCGTGGCGCAGGGGAACCTGTCGGTGACGGTAAACCGCTCCGCGAACGTGAGCCAGCCGGACACGCCGTTTGGCGGTGGTCAGACGGTGGTAACCCCGCAAACGCAGATTGATTTACGTCAGAGCGGTGGGTCTTTACAGAGCGTGCGATCAAGCGCCAACCTGAACAGCGTGGTGCGCGCCCTGAACGCCCTGGGCGCAACGCCGATGGATCTGATGTCCATTCTGCAATCCATGCAAAGCGCGGGCTGCCTGCGCGCCAAACTGGAAATCATCTAATGCTGACCGATAGCAAACTGTTGACCAGTGCAGCCTGGGACGCCCAGTCGCTCAACGAACTGAAAACCAAAGCAGGCAAAGACCCGGCGGCGAATATCCGCCCGGTCGCCCGCCAGGTGGAAGGAATGTTTGTACAGATGATGCTGAAGAGCATGCGCGAAACCCTGCCGAAAGACGGGATGTTCAGCAGTGATTCAACGCGTCTCTACACCAGCATGTATGACCAGCAGATTGCGCAGCAGATGACCGCCGGGAAAGGCCTCGGTCTGGCTGACATGATTGTCAAGCAGACCGAAGCCGCGCAGGGCATTCAGCCTCAGGATCAGCCGCAGCAGGTACCGATGAAGTTCGACCTGGAAACGGTGACCAGCTATCAGAACCAGGCTCTGACGCAAATGGTGCGTAAAGCCATGCCGAAAGCCACGGGCAGCGGCGATGAGCCGCTCTCCGGTGACAGCAAAGACTTCCTGGCGCAGCTTTCTCTGCCTGCGCGCCTTGCCAGCGAACAGAGCGGCGTGCCGCATCACCTGATTCTGGCGCAGGCCGCGCTGGAGTCGGGCTGGGGTCAGCGCCAGATCCGCAAGGAAAACGGCGAACCGAGCTTCAACATCTTCGGCGTGAAGGCCACCTCCAGCTGGAAGGGGCCAACTACGGAGATCACAACCACCGAATACGAGAACGGTGCGGCGGTGAAGGTCAAAGCCAAATTCCGCGTCTACAGCTCGTATCTGGAAGCCTTGTCCGATTATGTTGGCCTGCTGAGCCGAAATCCGCGCTATACCGCCGTGACGCAGGCGGCGACGGCGGAGCAGGGCGCTCAGGCGCTGCAAAACGCGGGCTACGCGACCGACCCGAACTACGCGCGCAAGCTCACCAGCATGATCCAGCAGCTGAAATCCATGGGCGAGAAGGTCAGCAAAGCCTATAGCACAGATATTGAAAATCTGTTCTGAAAGTTCTCAAGTCCCGGTGGAGGTTGCCGATAACCTTCATCAGGACTCGTGTCTGAACGTATAAAAGGAACCCCCATGTCCAGTTTGATTAACAGCGCCATGAGTGGCCTCAGTGCTGCGCAGTCGGCACTCAATACCGTCAGTAATAATATTTCAAGCTATAACGTGGCAGGTTATACCCGCCAGACCACGGTGCTGGGCGCATCTAACAGCACGCTGACCGGCGGTGGCTGGGTGGGTAACGGGGTGTATGTCTCCGGTGTCCAGCGTGAGTATGACGCCTTCATCACCAATCAGCTGCGTGCCGCGCAGACGCAGAGCAGCGGCCTGACGACGCGCTATCAGCAGATGTCAAAAATCGACGATGTGCTCTCCGATACCACCAACTCGCTCTCCACCACGCTGCAGGACTTCTTCAAGAGTCTGCAAACGCTGGTGAGCAACGCGGAAGATCCGGCGGCGCGTCAGACGGTGCTGGGTAAAGCGGGCGGTCTGGTCAATCAGTTTAAAACCAACGATCAGTATCTTCGCGACCAGGATACGCAGGTGAATACCGCGATTAGCACCAGCGTTTCTCAGATCAACAACTATGCCAAACAGATTGCCAATCTGAACGATCAGATTTCCCGTCTGACCGGCGTCGGTGCGGGCGCATCGCCTAACGATCTGCTTGACCAGCGCGATCAGCTCGTCACTGAGCTGAACAAAATCGTCGGCGTGGAAGTGTCTGTGCAGGATAGCGGCACGTATAACATCTCTTTCGGCAACGGTTACAGCCTGGTGCAGGGCAGCAAAGCTAACCAGCTGGCGGCCGTGAAGTCCAGCGCCGATCCGTCCCGTACCACCGTGGCCTATGTCGATGACGTGGCCGGGAACGTAGAGATCCCGGAAAAGATGATCACCACCGGTTCTTTGGGCGGTTTACTGACCTTCCGCACGGAAGATCTGGATAAAGCTCGTAACACCCTGAACCAGATGGCGCTGGCCTTTGCCGACTCGATGAACACGCAGCATGAAGCCGGCTTTGACGCTAACGGTGATGCGGGCGGTAAGCTGTTCAACTTTGGTTCTCCGGCGGTGCTGTCCAACAGCAAGAACGGCGGATCGGCGGTTGTTACGGCCTCTGTGACCGACAGCAAACAGGTCCAGGCGACAGACTATAAGCTGCAGTTCAACGGCACTGACTGGACGATCACCCGTACATCAGACAAAACCAGCTTTACGATGAGCCCGGATGCTAGCGGCAACCTGTCGTTTGATGGTCTTAACGTCAACGTGAGCGGCACGGCAAATACCAAAGACAGCTTTACCGTGAAGCCAGTTTCCGACGTCATCATGAACATGGATCTGGCGATCAGCGACGAGTCCAAACTGGCGATGGCGTCAGTGCAGAACGGCGGCGAAAGTGATAACCGTAATGGCCAGAAACTGCTTGATCTTCAAAACGCGAAAGTTGTGGGTGGGAATAAAACCTTTAACGATGCGTATGCCTCTCTCGTCAGTACAGTCGGTAGCTCAACGGCGTCACTGAAGGTGAGCAGCCAGACGAAAGCGAATGTGGAAACACAGTTAACCAAACAACAGCAGTCCATCTCAGGGGTAAACCTCGACGAAGAGTATGGCAATTTGCAGCGTTATCAGCAGTATTACCTTGCCAACGCGCAGGTGTTACAAACTGCTAGTACGCTCTTCGACGCAATTATCAATATTCGCTAAGGTTGAGGTGAACAATGCGTATTAGCACCCAAATGATGTACGACCAGAACATGCGGGGGATCACCGATTCCCAAAGCAAATGGCTAAATTACGGGGAACAAATGTCCACCGGTAAGCGCGTTAATCGTCCGTCGGACGATCCTATCGCGGCGTCGCAGGCGATTGTTCTATCACAGGCTCAGGCGCAGAATAGCCAATTCGATCTTGCGCGTACCTTTGCAACACAGAAAGTATCGCTTGAGGAGAGTGTCCTTTCACAGGTTACAACGGCCATTCAGAGCGCTCAGGAAAAAGTCGTTTATGCGAGGAATGGGACATTAAGTGACAGCGATCGGGCATCTCTGGCGACAGACCTGCAAGGCATACGCGATCAGCTTATGAACCTCGCCAACAGCACTGACGGTAATGGACGATATATCTTCGCAGGGTATAAGACGGAGAATGTCGCTTTTGACCAAACCAGCGGCAATTATATCGGTGGTACTACCCCAGTTAACCAACAGGTGGATTCTGCACGAAATATGCAAATCAGCCACACTGGCACAGAGGTTTTCGCCACGTTTACCAGCAATGCAACACCGGAGCCGGGTGGTGGAACACCTGAAAAGAATTTATTCAAGATACTGGATAATGCTATCACCTCGTTGAACACACCGGTCGGTGACGATCAAGCGAAGGTCGATCAGGAAAATGCAGCCATTGATGCTGCGAACCGGGGGTTGCGTAACTCGCTTGATAATGTATTAACTGTACGGGCCGATTTGGGTACCAAACTTAACGAACTGGATAAACTGAACACACTGAGTAACGACCGGTCACTCGCACAGACTTCGCAAATGAGTGACCTTGTGGACGTTGACTGGAATGCGGCAATTTCCTCTTACACCATGCAGCAGGCGGCCTTGCAGGCGTCTTATAAAGCGTTTAGCGATATGCAGGGCATGTCTCTGTTCCAGCTGAACAAATAACATCTTGACCTCTTAGAACATGTCTTGAAACTGGGCATGTTTTGCTGCCCAATCCGTCTGGATTGGGCATTTTTTTATGCGACTTCTGCCGTTACTGAGGCGACACGCGCGCTTTCTATCAGACGGATGACCAGCGCAATGACGCCACAGACGGTGGCCAGTGCGACCACACCCGTCCAGCCAGCCAGCGAGTAGATATTGCTGCCTAACGCGGACCCCAGCGCCATCCCGATAAAGACGACCGTAAAGAGCAGGGCGTTGAGACGACCACGCGCCTGCGGTTCAAGGCTGTACACCAGGTTCTGATGGGCGACCAGGCTGGACTGCAGGCCCAGGTCGAACCCGACGGCAGAGATGGCGATCAGCATCAGCTGTCCATGAACGCCCAGCGCGGGCATCAGGAACATCAGGGCGAAAGAGACGGTCACAAGAACGGCACCAAGCTGCGTGACTTTTCCTGCCCCCAGTTTGTCCGCTAGACCCCCCGCCAGTGGGGCAGCTAACGCACCCGCGGCACCGGCAATACCAAAACCACCTGCGACGGCACTACCCAGGTGATAGCGTTCCAGCAGCATGACCGCAAGCGTTGACCAGAAGGCGCTAAAGGCAATCGACAGGAAACCCTGAGCCAGCGCCGCGCGGCGCAGCGCCGGGTAGCGACGCCACAGGTGTTCCATCGAGCGCATCAGCGCGGGGTAGCTCAGCGTGGAGTGAATGGCAAAACGGGGAAGTAAAAACCACATCATTACCCCGATGAACGCAATGCTCGCCGCTGCCAGCTGGTACATGACGCGCCAGCCAAACGCTTCGCCCACTACGCCGCTTACGGTTCTTGATAATAAGATACCCATCAGCAGCCCGGTCATTACCGTGCCCACGGTTTTCCCCTGTTTACCTTCCGGCGCAAGGATGGCCGCGGCAGGGACGATATCCTGCGCCATGGTGGCGGCCATGCCGATAAGCAGGCTTGCCAGCAGCAGGGAATGGATATGCCCGGTCAGGCTACAGCCGAGAAGAAACAGCGCCAGCGCCGCGCTTTTGATCAAAATTAACGTCCTGCGGTCGTGGCGATCGCCCAGAGGAAGCAGGAACAGGATGCCAAGCGCGTAGCCTGCCTGCGTTAATGTTGGCACCAGGCCCATACCTTCAATACTCAAATGCAGGTCGGCACCCATCAGCGGCAGCAGGGGCTGCGCGTAATAGATTGATGCCACGCTGAAGCCAGCCCCCAGAGCCAGCATAAAGATCACCCAGCGGCTTACAGCATGGGGAGTCGTTGTTGTGTTCATAAGTTGTTCCTCATTCATCGTGTGAGGCTATTTTTTATCAGCACGCCTTGCGACGGTAGCGGGCCCGGTGGTAAAACGCTTATACGTTGAACGTATAAGTGAAAATGCGATGAAAAGATCTGAGCGTATAGACAGGGTTGAGCTAATGCGGACGTTTGTCCGCATTGTTGAGGCAGGTTCGCTCTCTGCGGCGGCGCGGCAGCTAGCAACAACCCAGGCCACGGTAAGCCGACGGCTGCAGTCGCTTGAAACCATGCTGGGCGTGCGCCTGTTGTTGCGTACCACCCACACGACGCGGCTAACGGATGACGGCGAGCGCTGCTATCAGCACGCCCGTCGGGTGATTGACAGCTGGCTGGCGCTGGAGGATGAGGTGGGGCAGACGGAAGATGAGCCCGTAGGCGTGCTGCGGGTGCGGGCACCGCACGCGTTTGGTCAGGATCAGCTTCTGAAACCCGTAACCGAATTTTTGCAACGCTATCCGCAGCTTTCGATTGAGTGGATGCTCAACGATCGGTCGGCGGATTTCCTCGGCGACAACCTTGACTGTGCTATTCGGGTGGGCGTGGAGGTCGATCCGGCAACCGTATCCGTACTGCTGGCGGAGGTGCCGCGCTCGGTGGTGGCTTCTCCGGCTCTGCTGGCCCGCTTCCCGGCGGTGAATACGCCGGAGGATTTGCAGCAGTTTCCCTGGATAGCCATCAGCTCTTTCTACCAGCGCCACGTGGAGCTTTTTCACGATGCCACGTCCGCCACCGCGCGGATTGCTATTACGCCACGGCTCAGCACCGACAGCCTGTATGTCGCACGCAATACGGCACTTACCGGCCTTGGCGTGGCCGTGGTATCCAGCTGGACGGTACAGGACGATATTCGGGAAGGGCGGCTGGTGCATTTGCTGCCCGAGTGGCAGCCCGCGGCGCTACCGGTACATCTGGTCTATCCCTGGTCCCGTTATTATCCAGCACGCTTGCGGCGATTTCTGGAGTTGATGCGGCAGGTCATGCCGGAGGTGACCGGGATGAGAAAGCCTGTTCAGCAGCCATAAAAAAGCCGACCCAAGGGTCGGCTTTTTACTTCAGTGTCGTTTGTCGTTATTCGACAGACTGTGGACGCGTTGCCGGTGCAGTCGCCTGATGCGTTGCACTGTGACCACCGGCTGCGCCTTTACCTTCGAAGCTGAAGGCCGGGCGAACCCAGTCGCTGTGACGCGGCGCTTCAGGCACGTAATCCGGCGCCGGGGCGCGGGTCATTGGTGCTGTCGCTACGTGGGCAGCGGCTGGCGCAGAAACAACCGGCTCAGGCTTCACTTCTGGCGCTTTCGGCTCTTCAACAACCGGTTCAACCTGAATCTCAACGTCCTGAACGACCTCTTCAGCGGTGGTTTCGACGAGGGTTTCAGCGGCTTCTTCTACCGCGGCTACAGGTTCAGCCTCTTCAGCGATTTCCTCAGCCACCACGACATCTTCTTCAGCAATAAGCTGCGGTGCGGCATCAACCGGCGCGGCAATCACTTCCGGATGCGTGGTTTCGACGTCCGCGGCCTGAGGTGCTTCAGTTTCAACAACCTGAGGTTCAACCACGGTTGCCGTTTCAGTCACGACCTCTTCTACCGCTGCTACAGGTGCAATGACCTCTTCCGTTACCGGCTGTTCTTCAACAACCTGCTCCGGGCGAGCAACAGGGTAGCGGATCCAGACTTTGCCGGAAGCCATTTCTGGTGAAGCACAGGCAACGGTCAGCGGCATTGGAGACTGAGTCGGGTACCGCTCGTCACGATAGCGACGACGGCGCTGACCGCTGACGCGCAGATGACGTGGGGAACGACGTGAACGGCGCGGCATACCGGCGTTATCACGGTTTTCACCGTTTTCATCCTGCTCAATGTTGTTATCAACGACCGCTGGCAGGTCAACTTTTGCCAGCTGCGTACCGGTTGCGCTCTCGCGAGTTTCAACCGCAACGTTTGCTGTCTCTTCGGTTGCTTCAGAGGCGAAGCGGACTTTCTGAGCAAGCTGGCGCTGCTCACGGCGCGGCATGACCTGAGTACGTTCTTCCTGCTCGCCGTCCTGCTGCTCAACATGCTCTTCGCGGTTCAGGTTTTTGACTTCCTGCTGTGCCTGACGCTTCTCGTCGTTACGGCGACGGTTGCGTTCACGGCGCGGCTGCTGGTCGTCACGCTGTTTGCTCTTCTCAGACTCATCGCCCGCCTGCTGGCGAATTTCACGATCTTCAACATTCTGCTGCTGTTTCTCGCGACGGTTGCGACGGTTGTCTTCGCGTTGCTCACGGCCTTCGTTATTGTCAGAGCGGTTGTCACGGTTGTCACGACGTTCGTTGCGCTCATTACGATCGCTACGGTCATTACGGTCGCGGCGGTTGTTCTGACGCTTACGGCGGTCCTGCTGACGTTCAGGCTTGGCCGCTTTTGGCTCTTCTTTCGGCTGCTCTGGCTGAACTTCCTCACCGGCAAACATCTTCTTCAGCGCGCCGAAGAAGCGGCTCAGCAGACCCGGCTGCGCTGGCTGTGCTTTCGCTGCCGTCGCTTCTGGTTTCTGCGCCGCAGGTTTGGCCGCTGGTTTTTCCAGGGCGGCTTCCGGTGGGGCTTCTGGCATGATGAAGGTCGCTAACGCAGGCTGCTCTGGCAGCTTACGCTCTGCTGGCTCGTCATCAGATGGCAGGGCCATCTCTTCTTCGTGCAGCTTCGGCAGCAGGTAGCTGAGCGTTGACGTCTCTTCGCCTTTACGGACACGCAGTACGTGGTAGTGCGGGGTTTCCATCTGATCGTTTGGCACGATGATGCAGCGAACACCACCCTGACGTGCTTCAATGGCACTGACCGCAGCACGTTTTTCGTTCAACAGGTAGGACGCAATTGGCACAGGCACAATCGCGTGAACCTCTTTGGTATTCTCTTTCAGCGCTTCTTCTTCAATCAGACGCAGGATAGAGAGGGACAGCGATTCGTTATCACGCACGGTGCCGGTGCCGGAGCAGCGTGGGCAGACGTGATGGCTGGACTCTCCCAGCGATGGGCTCAGACGCTGACGGGACATCTCCAGCAGGCCAAAGCGTGAGATATGGCTAATCTGAATACGCGCACGATCCTGACGCACCGCTTCGCGCAGACGGTTTTCTACCGCACGCTGGTGACGAACAGGGGTCATGTCGATGAAGTCGATAACAATCAGACCACCCAGGTCGCGCAGGCGGAGCTGGCGGGCGATTTCATCAGCGGCTTCAAGGTTGGTGTTGAAGGCTGTCTCTTCGATGTCGCCGCCGCGGGTTGCACGCGCGGAGTTGATGTCGATAGCGGTCAGCGCTTCAGTGGTATCGATAACGATAGAACCGCCGGATGGCAGACGCACTTCACGCTGGAAGGCGGACTCAATCTGGGATTCGATCTGATAGTGGCTGAACAGCGGGATTTCACCGGTGTAGAGCTTAATTTTGCTGGTGAAATCCGGACGGCCCAGCGCGGCGATGTGCTGGCGCGCCAGCTCAAGCACTTTCGGGTTATCGATCAGAATCTCACCGATGTCCTGACGCAGGTAGTCACGGAAGGCACGCACGATCACGTTGCTTTCCTGGTGGATCAGGAACGGAGCAGGGCGGCTTTCCGCTGCTTTCTGGATGGCTTCCCAGTGTTTCAAACGGAAGCTGAGGTCCCACTGCAGCGCTTCGGCGGATTTCCCGACGCCTGCGGTACGCACGATAAGCCCCATGCCGTCAGGCAGTTCAAGGCTTGCCAGCGCTTCTTTCAGCTCGGTACGGTCATCACCTTCGATACGGCGAGAGATACCACCCGCACGCGGGTTGTTTGGCATCAGCACCAGATAGCTCCCCGCCAGGCTGATAAAGGTTGTCAGTGCGGCACCTTTGTTGCCACGCTCTTCTTTATCAATCTGAACGATAACTTCCTGACCTTCACGCAGAACATCTTTGATGTTTGGGCGGCCATGGGCGTTGTAGTTTGCAGGGAAATATTCGCGGGCGATTTCTTTCAGAGGGAGGAAACCATGACGCTCAGCACCGTAATCGACAAATGCAGCTTCAAGGCTTGGTTCAATGCGGGTGATTTTGCCTTTGTAAATGTTCGCTTTTTTCTGTTCGTGTCCAGGACTTTCGATATCCAGATCGTACAGACGCTGCCCATCCACAAGGGCGACACGCAACTCTTCTTGCTGAGTTGCGTTGATTAACATTCTTTTCATCGTAACTTACTCGTTATTCTTACATTGACGACAAAGCTGCGGGCAAGGTGACGCTTTCCGGGGTATGAACCGATGGCCTCGTGTCTGTTCACGTCGCCAACCTCACGGTTGTCGCTCGCTTAAGAGGCGCAGAGTGTCGGTTGCCTGTGTTTCATACGGAAACACAGCGCAATTATCAGGGGAATTGCCTGGGTAGAACTCTCCAGAGAACAATCCTTATACCGGGAAGTACTGCAACCCGCAGCCCGCTAACTGCCTGAAAGATCAATACGTCTTACGCCATTGCTGCGTGGATGATCGGTCAGACAAAATTGGTCATTCCGTCGACATCCTTACAAAACCCGGATTTAACGCGGAAAACGACCTCATTATTCCACTGCTCGCCGGGTTATAGCAAGATGACTTTTACCAATTATCACCCGGTTACTCACAGTTTCTTCACCTCAAGGTGGTGATTGGTTTAATAACCACCAAATCGATTGCGTGAAACGGGGCGCAGGCCGGATAAAAGTAAATATAAGCATAGAAAAATGAGTGGCGCTAATGGCTGACGATATTTAGAATCGCCAACCATGAAAACAGAGACTCCAGCCGTAAAAATGGTTGCCATCGCCGAAGATGAAGCGGGGCAACGTATCGATAACTTCTTGCGCACCCAGTTGAAAGGGGTGCCAAAGAGCATGATTTACCGCATCCTGCGTAAGGGCGAAGTGCGGGTGAACAAAAAACGCGTGAAGCCCGAGTACAAACTCGAGGCGGGCGATGAAGTGCGTATTCCGCCGGTGCGCGTGGCAGAGCGTGAAGAAGAGACCGTTTCACCGAAGCTACAGAAAGTGGCGGCCCTGAGCGATGTCATCCTTTACGAAGATGACCACATTCTGGTGCTGAATAAACCGTCAGGAACGGCAGTCCATGGCGGTAGCGGCCTGAGCTTCGGTGTGATTGAAGGGCTCCGCGCCCTGCGCCCGGAAGCGCGTTTCCTTGAACTGGTGCACCGTCTTGACCGTGACACCTCTGGCGTGCTGCTGGTAGCGAAAAAACGTTCTGCGCTGCGTTCCCTGCATGAACAGCTGCGTGAAAAAGGGATGCAGAAAGACTATCTGGCGCTGGTTCGCGGCCAGTGGCAGTCCCATGTAAAAGTGGTGCAGGCGCCGCTGCTGAAGAACATTCTGCAAAGCGGCGAGCGTATTGTCCGCGTCAGCCAGGAAGGGAAACCGTCTGAGACGCGGTTTAAGGTTGAAGAGCGCTATGAGTTTGCCACGCTGGTGCGCTGCAGCCCTGTTACCGGCCGTACCCACCAGATCCGCGTACATACGCAGTTTGCAGGGCACCCCATCGCGTTTGATGACCGCTATGGCGACCGCGAGTTTGATAAGCAGTTGGCGGGGACGGGACTGTCGCGTCTGTTCCTGCATGCGGCAGCGCTGAAGTTTACCCACCCAAATACCGGTGAAGTCATCCGTATTGAAGCGCCGCTGGATGAGCAGTTGAAACGCTGCCTGAAGGTTCTGCGCGGCTGATTTTGCCCGTCGGCGCTGCGCTTGCACGGGCCTACGGTTTTGTAGGCCGGGTAAGCGCAGCGCCACCCGGCGAAGGTCACATCGTCAGCGGATTACACTCTTCTCGCCGTAACATCTGACACAAGGCAATCAGCGGTAACCCCACCAGGGTGTTCGGATCCCGACCGTCTAGCTTGTCGAACAGCGCAATCCCCAGCCCCTCACTTTTAAAGCTCCCCGCGCAGTCCAGCGGGCGCTCACGACGCACATAATCCATAATCTCTTGCTCGCTGAGATGGCGGAAGTGTACGTCGAACGGCTCACACTCTGTTTGCAGATGGCCAGACGCGGCGTTATAGAGAGCGAGGCCCGTATAGAAGGTCACGATAGTACCGCGCGCGCGCAGAAGCTGCTGGCAGGCATTTTCCTCTGTATGCGGCTTGCCGGTGATTTCGCCGTCCAGCACGCAAACCTGATCGGAGCCTATAATCAAATGCGAAGGATAGCGTGCGGCCAGCGACTGCGCCTTCTCCTTAGCAAGACGCGTCACCAGATGGCGCGGTGACTCGCCCGGCTGTGGCGTCTCATCCACGTCTGGTGCAGCGCATTCAAACGGGATCCCGAGCTTTTCCAGCAGCATTCGGCGGTAGGGTGACGTGGAAGCAAGGACGAGATTTGGCATATTTTTATCACCAGATATAGCGTATCGATGCCAGCCATTTTAAACTACAGGCCGCAATGTGTGCGAATAATTGGCAAAAGGCAGCTCTGGTTGCCTTTTTCTTTGACTCTATGACGTTACAAAGTTAATATGCGCGCCCTATGCAAAAGGTAAAATTACCCCTGACTCTTG
>OGUE01000136.1_pt1 | contig 36046 bp, 30 predicted proteins | sample 1574111 | NCBI WGS metagenome assembly OGUE01 (sample SAMN03295833, study PRJEB24534) | human gut metagenome | isolation source: fecal sample 1 from infant 5 | host: Homo sapiens | place: USA: Pittsburgh, PA | collected 2014-07 | reverse complement strand
TAGAATGCGCGCTACTTGATGCCGACTTAGCTCAGTAGGTAGAGCAACTGACTTGTAATCAGTAGGTCACCAGTTCGATTCCGGTAGTCGGCACCATAACAATTTGGGTGGGGTTCCCGAGCGGCCAAAGGGAGCAGACTGTAAATCTGCCGTCATCGACTTCGAAGGTTCGAATCCTTCCCCCACCACCACTTTCTGGCGACGCTTTGCGTAGCCGGAGTTGGTTGGGTAAACTAATCAGCTCAATACTAAAGAGAGCAGTCTTTTTAGTATTACAGAAAGAACTGGGTAGCCGAGTTTCAGGATGCGGGCATCGTATAATGGCTATTACCTCAGCCTTCCAAGCTGATGATGCGGGTTCGATTCCCGCTGCCCGCTCCAGACGTGCTGATATGGCTCAGTTGGTAGAGCGCACCCTTGGTAAGGGTGAGGTCCCCAGTTCGACTCTGGGTATCAGCACCACTTCACTTCTCCTTCCCGTTTCTCTCTGTTTCAATTTTACTGTATTCAACAATTCAGGCATTTCGCCTGGTTGATGTGGTGATATCACCGATTTATCCGTGTCTTAGAGGGACAATCGATGTCTAAAGAAAAGTTTGAACGTACAAAACCGCACGTTAACGTCGGTACTATCGGCCACGTTGACCATGGTAAAACAACGCTGACCGCTGCCATCACTACCGTACTGGCTAAAACCTACGGTGGTTCCGCTCGCGCATTCGACCAGATCGATAACGCGCCGGAAGAAAAAGCTCGTGGTATCACCATCAACACCTCTCACGTTGAATATGACACCCCGACTCGCCACTACGCGCACGTAGACTGCCCGGGCCACGCCGACTATGTTAAAAACATGATCACCGGTGCTGCGCAGATGGACGGCGCGATCCTGGTTGTTGCTGCGACTGACGGCCCGATGCCGCAGACTCGTGAGCACATCCTGCTGGGTCGTCAGGTAGGCGTTCCGTACATCATCGTGTTCCTGAACAAATGCGACATGGTTGATGACGAAGAGCTGCTGGAACTGGTTGAGATGGAAGTTCGTGAACTGCTGTCTCAGTACGATTTCCCGGGCGACGACACCCCGATCGTTCGTGGTTCTGCTCTGAAAGCGCTGGAAGGCGACGCAGAGTGGGAAGCGAAAATCATCGAACTGGCTGGCCACCTGGATACCTATATCCCGGAACCAGAGCGTGCGATTGACAAGCCGTTCCTGCTGCCGATCGAAGACGTATTCTCCATCTCCGGTCGTGGTACCGTTGTTACCGGTCGTGTAGAGCGCGGTATCATCAAAGTGGGTGAAGAAGTTGAAATCGTTGGTATCAAAGAAACCGCGAAAACCACCTGTACTGGCGTTGAAATGTTCCGCAAACTGCTGGACGAAGGCCGTGCTGGTGAGAACGTAGGTGTTCTGCTGCGTGGTATCAAACGTGAAGAAATCGAACGTGGTCAGGTACTGGCTAAGCCGGGCACCATCAACCCGCACACCAAGTTCGAATCTGAAGTGTACATCCTGTCCAAAGACGAAGGCGGCCGTCATACTCCGTTCTTCAAAGGCTACCGTCCACAGTTCTACTTCCGTACAACTGACGTGACTGGCACCATCGAACTGCCGGAAGGCGTAGAGATGGTAATGCCGGGCGACAACATCAAAATGGTTGTTACCCTGATCCACCCGATCGCGATGGACGATGGTCTGCGTTTCGCAATCCGTGAAGGCGGCCGTACCGTTGGCGCGGGCGTGGTTGCTAAAGTTCTCGGCTAATCGCTGATAACATTTGACGCAATGCGCAATAAAAGGGCATCATTTGATGCCCTTTTTGCACGCTTTCACACCAGAACCTGGCTCATCAGTGATTTTATTTGTCATAATCATTGCTGAGACAGGCTCTGAAGAGGGCGTTTATACACCAAACCATTCGAGCGATAGTGCGACGGCAATCAGCATCCTCCTTTGCGTTAGCAGGGCAGGGGCGACAAAACCGTCAGCGTTGAAGCAATTTGAATAGTTAAGTGTATAATCCGAAACTTAATTTCGGTTTGGATCGCCTCGCCCCCGCGGGGTGAAATTGTTTGTAGAATACTTCTGACAGGTTGGTTTATGAGTGCGAATACCGAAGCTCAAGGGAGCGGGCGCGGCCTGGAAGCGATGAAGTGGATTATCGTTGCCGTGCTGCTGATCGTGGCGATCGTGGGCAACTTCCTTTATCGCGACATTATGCTGGCGGTGCGTGCGCTGGCCGTGGTTATTCTTATTGCTGCTGCCGGTGGCGTCGCGCTGTTGACGACGAAAGGTAAGGCGACCGTTGCTTTTGCTCGCGAAGCGAGAACCGAAGTTCGTAAAGTGATTTGGCCGACTCGCCAGGAAACGCTGCATACTACGCTGATTGTTGCTGCCGTGACTGCAGTAATGTCACTGATCCTGTGGGGACTGGATGGTATTCTGGTTCGCCTGGTCTCCTTTATCACTGGCCTGAGGTTCTGAGATGTCTGAAGCTCCTAAAAAGCGCTGGTACGTCGTTCAGGCGTTTTCCGGTTTTGAAGGTCGCGTAGCCACGTCGCTGCGTGAACATATCAAATTACACAACATGGAAGAGTTATTTGGCGAAGTCATGGTCCCGACCGAAGAAGTGGTTGAGATCCGTGGCGGCCAGCGTCGCAAAAGCGAACGTAAATTCTTCCCGGGCTACGTTCTGGTCCAGATGGTCATGAACGACGCAAGCTGGCACCTGGTGCGCAGCGTACCGCGCGTGATGGGCTTCATCGGCGGTACCTCTGACCGTCCGGCGCCGATCAGCGACAAAGAAGTCGACGCCATCATGAATCGTCTGCAGCAGGTTGGCGATAAGCCGCGTCCGAAAACGCTGTTTGAACCGGGTGAAATGGTTCGCGTTAACGACGGTCCGTTCGCTGACTTTAACGGCGTGGTGGAAGAAGTGGACTATGAGAAGTCCCGCCTGAAAGTTTCCGTTTCTATCTTCGGTCGTGCGACCCCGGTAGAACTGGACTTCAGCCAGGTTGAGAAGGCGTAAGCCGGCGATCAAAAAAGCAGCGATTTAATCGTTGCATAGGGCGCGAAATTGGCATACAATTTCGCGCCTTTTGTTTTTATGGGCCCGGCCCGTAAAACGATGTTTAATCACGGGGAGCTTCTCTGAAGCGTTAATACCCAATTTGAGGATTTAAGAATGGCTAAGAAAGTCCAAGCCTACGTCAAGCTGCAGGTTGCAGCTGGTATGGCGAACCCGAGCCCGCCGGTCGGCCCAGCACTGGGTCAGCAGGGCGTGAACATCATGGAATTCTGCAAAGCGTTCAACGCCAAAACTGATTCCCTGGAGAAAGGTCTGCCGATCCCGGTTGTTATCACCGTTTACGCTGACCGTTCCTTTACCTTTGTTACCAAGACTCCGCCGGCTGCTGTTCTGCTGAAGAAAGCTGCAGGCATCAAGTCTGGTTCCGGTAAGCCGAACAAAGATAAAGTGGGTAAAATCTCCCGCGCTCAGCTGCAGGAAATCGCGCAGACCAAAGCTGCCGACATGACTGGTGCCGACATTGAAGCGATGACTCGCTCCATCGAAGGTACTGCACGTTCCATGGGCCTGGTAGTGGAGGACTAAGAAATGGCTAAACTGACCAAGCGCATGCGCGTGATCCGTGAGAAAGTTGATGCAACTAAACAGTACGACATCAACGAAGCCATCGCTCTGCTGAAAGAGCTGGCCACCGCTAAATTTACCGAAAGCGTAGACGTTGCCGTTAACCTCGGCATCGACGCTCGTAAATCTGACCAGAACGTCCGTGGCGCAACTGTACTGCCGCACGGTACTGGCCGTTCCGTTCGCGTAGCCGTATTTACCCAGGGTGCAAACGCTGAAGCTGCTAAAGCTGCAGGCGCTGAGCTGGTAGGTATGGAAGATCTGGCTGAGCAGATCAAAAAAGGCGAAATGAACTTTGACGTTGTTATTGCTTCTCCGGATGCAATGCGCGTTGTTGGCCAGCTGGGCCAGGTTCTGGGTCCGCGTGGCCTGATGCCGAACCCGAAAGTGGGTACCGTAACTCCGAACGTTGCTGAAGCGGTTAAAAACGCGAAAGCAGGTCAGGTTCGTTACCGTAACGACAAAAACGGCATCATCCACACCACCATCGGTAAAGTGGACTTTGACGCTGACAAACTGAAAGAAAACCTGGAAGCTCTGCTGGTTGCGCTGAAAAAAGCAAAACCGACTCAGGCGAAAGGCGTGTACATCAAGAAAGTTAGCATCTCCACCACCATGGGTGCAGGTGTTGCAGTAGATCAGGCTGGCCTGAACGCTTCTGCAAACTAATGCCTTTACGTGGGCGGTGATTTTGTCTACAATCTTCGCCCACGTTTGCTAACTAAGGTTAGCAGGTAACCGAATTGTTCGTTGGAGTCTGGCCTATCCAGACCTCCGTCGAAGACCGCAGGTGTTTCGCAAGAAACTTAATGCCCTGCGTAGACGGTGACAGAACGCTAAGATTATTTTTGGATATTCTGGCTTGTTTCTGCTCACCGTATTTAGACGCTCTATTCGTTGAATTGAGTGAAGTGAGTTCCAGAGCATAGGCTCTGGCAAACATCCAGGAGCAAAGCTAATGGCTTTAAATCTTCAAGACAAACAAGCGATTGTTGCTGAAGTCAGCGAAGTAGCCAAAGGCGCGCTGTCTGCAGTAGTTGCGGATTCCCGTGGCGTAACTGTAGATAAAATGACTGAACTGCGTAAAGCAGGTCGTGAAGCTGGCGTATACATGCGTGTTGTTCGTAACACCCTGCTGCGCCGCGTCGTTGAAGGTACTCAGTTCGAGTGCCTGAAAGACACGTTTGTTGGTCCGACCCTGATTGCATACTCTATGGAACACCCGGGCGCTGCTGCTCGTCTGTTCAAAGAGTTCGCGAAAGCGAATGCAAAATTTGAGGTCAAAGCCGCTGCCTTTGAAGGTGAGCTGATCCCGGCGTCGCAGATCGACCGCCTGGCAACTCTGCCGACCTACGAAGAAGCAATTGCACGCCTGATGGCAACCATGAAAGAAGCTTCGGCTGGCAAACTGGTTCGTACTCTGGCTGCTGTACGCGATGCGAAAGAAGCTGCTTAATCGCAGTTATCTTTGTAAAGCATTCGCTTACGTATAAACTTATTCTGATATTCAGGAACAATTTAAATGTCTATCACTAAAGATCAAATCATTGAAGCAGTATCCGCTATGTCCGTAATGGACGTTGTTGAGCTGATCTCTGCAATGGAAGAAAAATTCGGTGTTTCCGCTGCTGCTGCTGTAGCTGTAGCTGCTGGCCCGGTTGAAGCTGCTGAAGAAAAAACTGAATTCGACGTAATTCTGAAAGCTGCTGGCGCTAACAAAGTTGCTGTTATCAAAGCAGTACGTGGCGCGACTGGCCTGGGTCTGAAAGAAGCTAAAGACCTGGTAGAATCTGCTCCGGCTGCACTGAAAGAAGGCATCAGCAAAGACGACGCTGAAGCTCTGAAAAAATCTCTGGAAGAAGCTGGCGCTGAAGTTGAAGTTAAATAAGCCAACCCTTCCGGTTGCAGCCTGAGAAATCAGGCTGAGGCTGGTGACTTTTTGGTCACCAGCCTTTTTGCGCTGTAAGGCGCCAGTAGCGTTTCACGCTGTTTGACTACTGGTTTGCCTCTCAATGCTTGTTTCTATCGACGACTTAATATACTGCGACAGGTTAGGGTTCATGGGCTGTGTAAATCGCAATGAAATGGTTTAAGCGTGATAGCAACAGGCATTGCGGAAAGTGTTCCATTTTCCGGTCAACAAAATAGTGTTGCATAAAAAACTGCCCTCTGCGGGCAGATGGGTCGACTTGTCAGCGAGCTGAGGAACCCTATGGTTTACTCCTATACCGAGAAAAAACGTATTCGTAAGGATTTTGGTAAACGTCCACAAGTTCTGGATGTGCCATATCTCCTTTCTATCCAGCTTGACTCGTTCCAGAAGTTTATCGAGCAAGATCCTGAAGGGCAGTATGGTCTGGAAGCTGCTTTCCGTTCCGTATTCCCAATTCAGAGCTACAGCGGTAATTCCGAGCTGCAATACGTCAGCTACCGTCTGGGCGAACCGGTTTTTGACGTTAAAGAATGTCAGATCCGTGGCGTGACTTACTCTGCACCGCTGCGCGTAAAACTGCGTCTGGTGATCTACGAGCGCGAAGCGCCGGAAGGCACCGTCAAAGACATTAAAGAACAAGAAGTCTACATGGGCGAAATCCCGCTCATGACCGACAACGGTACCTTTGTCATCAACGGTACCGAACGTGTTATCGTTTCTCAGCTGCACCGTAGCCCGGGCGTCTTCTTTGACAGTGACAAAGGTAAGACTCACTCATCCGGTAAGGTTCTGTATAACGCACGCATCATCCCTTACCGTGGTTCCTGGCTGGACTTCGAATTCGACCCGAAAGACAACCTGTTCGTTCGTATCGACCGTCGTCGTAAGCTGCCGGCTACCATCATCCTGCGCGCGCTGAATTACACCACTGAGCAGATCCTTGACCTGTTCTTCGAAAAAGTGGTCTTTGAAATTCGCGACAACAAGCTGCAGATGGAGCTGATTCCGGAGCGTCTGCGCGGCGAAACCGCCTCCTTCGATATCGAAGCCAACGGCAAAGTGTACGTTGAGAAAGGCCGTCGCATCACGGCTCGTCATATCCGTCAGCTGGAAAAAGACGATATCAAGCATATCGAAGTGCCGGTTGAATATATCGCGGGCAAAGTGGCGGCTAAAGACTATATCGATGAAGCGACTGGCGAACTGATCTGCCCGGCGAACATGGAGCTGAGCCTGGATCTGCTGGCTAAGCTGAGCCAGTCTGGCCACAAGCGCATCGAAACGCTGTTCACTAACGATCTGGACCACGGTCCATACATCTCTGAAACGGTACGCGTCGACCCGACTAACGATCGTCTGAGCGCGCTGGTAGAAATCTACCGCATGATGCGCCCTGGCGAGCCGCCGACTCGTGAAGCCGCTGAAAGCCTGTTTGAGAACCTGTTCTTCTCCGAAGACCGCTACGATCTGTCCGCGGTTGGTCGTATGAAGTTCAACCGTTCTCTGCTGCGCGACGAAATCGAAGGTTCCGGTATCCTGAGCAAAGACGACATCATTGAAGTGATGAAGAAGCTCATCGATATCCGTAACGGTAAAGGCGAAGTGGACGATATCGACCACCTCGGTAACCGTCGTATCCGTTCCGTTGGCGAAATGGCGGAGAACCAGTTCCGCGTTGGCCTGGTACGTGTAGAGCGTGCGGTGAAAGAGCGTCTGTCTCTGGGCGATCTGGATACCCTGATGCCTCAGGATATGATCAACGCCAAGCCGATTTCCGCAGCAGTGAAAGAGTTCTTTGGTTCCAGCCAGCTGTCTCAGTTTATGGACCAGAACAACCCGCTGTCTGAGATCACGCACAAACGTCGTATCTCCGCACTCGGCCCAGGCGGTCTGACCCGTGAGCGCGCAGGCTTCGAAGTTCGAGACGTACACCCGACTCACTACGGTCGCGTATGTCCAATCGAAACGCCTGAAGGTCCGAACATCGGTCTGATCAACTCCCTGTCCGTGTACGCGCAGACCAACGAATATGGCTTCCTTGAGACGCCGTATCGTAAAGTGACCGACGGTGTGGTTACTGACGAAATTCACTACCTGTCTGCTATCGAAGAAGGCAACTACGTTATCGCTCAGGCGAACTCCAACCTGGATGAAAACGGCCACTTCGTAGAAGACCTGGTGACCTGCCGTAGCAAAGGCGAATCCAGCTTGTTCAGCCGTGACCAGGTTGACTACATGGACGTATCCACCCAGCAGGTGGTATCCGTCGGTGCGTCCCTGATCCCGTTCCTGGAACACGATGACGCCAACCGTGCATTGATGGGTGCGAACATGCAACGTCAGGCCGTTCCGACTCTGCGCGCTGATAAGCCGCTGGTTGGTACCGGTATGGAACGTGCTGTGGCCGTCGACTCCGGTGTTACTGCGGTGGCTAAACGTGGCGGTACCGTTCAGTACGTGGATGCTTCCCGTATCGTTATCAAAGTTAACGAAGACGAGATGTACCCGGGCGAAGCAGGTATCGACATCTATAACCTGACTAAGTACACCCGTTCTAACCAGAACACCTGCATCAACCAGATGCCTTGCGTGTCCCTGGGCGAACCTATTGAGCGCGGCGACGTGCTGGCCGACGGCCCGTCCACCGACCTCGGTGAGCTGGCGCTGGGTCAGAACATGCGCGTAGCGTTCATGCCGTGGAACGGCTACAACTTCGAAGACTCCATCCTCGTTTCCGAGCGTGTTGTCCAGGAAGACCGTTTCACCACTATCCACATTCAGGAACTGGCGTGCGTGTCCCGTGACACCAAGCTGGGGCCGGAAGAGATCACCGCTGACATCCCGAACGTGGGTGAAGCTGCGCTCTCCAAACTGGATGAGTCCGGTATCGTTTATATCGGTGCGGAAGTGACCGGCGGCGACATTCTGGTTGGTAAGGTTACGCCGAAAGGTGAAACCCAGCTGACGCCGGAAGAGAAACTGCTGCGTGCGATCTTCGGTGAGAAAGCGTCTGACGTTAAAGACTCCTCTCTGCGCGTACCGAACGGTGTCTCTGGTACCGTTATCGACGTTCAGGTCTTTACCCGTGACGGCGTAGAAAAAGACAAACGTGCGCTGGAAATCGAAGAGATGCAGCTGAAGCAGGCCAAAAAAGACCTGTCTGAAGAACTGCAGATCCTCGAAGCCGGTCTGTTCAGTCGTATCTATGCGGTGCTGGTCTCCGGTGGCGTTGAAGCTGAGAAGCTCGACAAACTGCCGCGCGATCGCTGGCTGGAACTGGGCCTGACCGACGAAGAGAAACAAAATCAGCTGGAACAGCTGGCTGAGCAGTACGACGAACTGAAACACGAGTTCGAGAAAAAACTCGAAGCGAAACGCCGCAAAATCACCCAAGGCGACGATCTGGCACCGGGCGTGCTGAAGATTGTTAAGGTATACCTGGCCGTTAAACGCCGTATCCAACCTGGTGACAAGATGGCGGGTCGTCACGGTAACAAGGGTGTTATCTCTAAGATCAACCCGATCGAAGATATGCCGCACGATGCTAACGGTACGCCGGTAGATATCGTCCTCAACCCGCTGGGCGTACCGTCTCGTATGAACATCGGTCAGATCCTGGAAACTCACCTGGGTATGGCTGCGAAAGGCATCGGCGATAAGATCAACGCCATGCTGAAACAGCAGCAGGAAGTCGCGAAACTGCGCGAGTTCATCCAGCGTGCCTACGATCTGGGCGCTGACGTTCGTCAGAAAGTTGACCTGAATACCTTCAGCGATGAAGAAGTTCTGCGTCTGGCTGAAAACCTGCGTAAAGGTATGCCGATCGCAACGCCGGTGTTCGACGGTGCGAAAGAAGCGGAAATTAAAGCGCTGCTGCAGCTGGGCGACCTGCCGACTTCCGGTCAGATCACCCTGTTCGACGGCCGCACCGGTGAGCAGTTCGAGCGTCCGGTAACCGTGGGTTACATGTACATGCTGAAACTGAACCACCTGGTCGACGACAAAATGCACGCGCGTTCCACCGGTTCTTACAGCCTGGTTACTCAGCAGCCGCTGGGTGGTAAGGCGCAGTTCGGTGGTCAGCGCTTCGGTGAGATGGAAGTGTGGGCGCTGGAAGCATACGGCGCAGCTTACACCCTGCAGGAAATGCTCACCGTTAAGTCTGATGACGTGAACGGTCGTACTAAGATGTATAAAAACATCGTGGACGGCAATCACCAGATGGAACCGGGCATGCCGGAATCCTTCAACGTACTGTTGAAAGAAATTCGCTCGCTGGGCATCAACATCGAACTGGAAGACGAGTAATTCTCGCTCAAACAGGTCACTGCTGCCGGGTTAACGCCCGGCAGCGGAATGTGCTAACTCCGACGGGAGCAAATCCGTGAAAGACTTATTAAAGTTTCTGAAAGCGCAAACTAAAACCGAAGAGTTTGATGCGATCAAAATTGCTCTGGCTTCGCCAGACATGATCCGTTCATGGTCTTTCGGTGAAGTTAAAAAGCCGGAAACCATTAACTACCGTACGTTCAAACCTGAGCGTGACGGCCTTTTCTGCGCTCGTATCTTTGGGCCGGTAAAAGACTATGAGTGCCTGTGCGGTAAGTACAAGCGCCTGAAACACCGCGGTGTGATCTGTGAGAAGTGCGGCGTTGAAGTGACCCAGACTAAAGTGCGTCGTGAGCGCATGGGCCACATCGAGCTGGCATGTCCGACTGCGCACATCTGGTTCCTGAAATCTCTGCCGTCCCGTATCGGCCTGCTGCTGGATATGCCGCTGCGCGATATCGAACGTGTACTGTACTTTGAATCCTATGTGGTTATCGAAGGTGGCATGACCAACCTCGAACGCAACCAGATTCTGACGGAAGAACAGTACCTGGACGCGCTGGAAGAGTTCGGTGACGAATTCGACGCGAAGATGGGTGCGGAAGCGATCCAGGCGCTGCTGCGCAATATGGATCTGGAGCAGGAGTGCGAGCAGCTGCGTGAAGAGCTGAACGAAACCAACTCCGAAACCAAGCGTAAAAAGCTGACCAAGCGCATTAAGCTGCTGGAAGCCTTCGTACAGTCTGGCAACAAGCCGGAGTGGATGATCCTGACCGTTCTGCCGGTACTGCCGCCAGATCTGCGTCCGCTGGTTCCGCTGGATGGCGGTCGTTTCGCGACGTCTGACCTCAACGATCTGTATCGTCGCGTGATCAACCGTAACAACCGTCTGAAACGTCTGCTGGATCTGGCTGCGCCGGATATCATCGTACGCAACGAAAAACGTATGCTGCAGGAAGCGGTAGATGCCCTGCTGGACAACGGTCGTCGCGGTCGTGCGATCACCGGTTCTAACAAACGTCCTCTGAAATCTTTGGCCGATATGATCAAAGGTAAACAGGGTCGTTTCCGTCAGAACCTGCTCGGTAAGCGTGTTGACTACTCCGGTCGTTCTGTTATCACCGTAGGTCCATACCTGCGTCTGCATCAGTGCGGTCTGCCGAAGAAAATGGCGCTGGAGCTGTTCAAACCGTTCATCTACGGCAAGCTGGAACTGCGTGGCCTGGCCACCACCATCAAAGCCGCTAAGAAGATGGTTGAGCGCGAAGAAGCTGTCGTTTGGGATATCCTGGACGAAGTGATCCGCGAACACCCGGTTCTGCTGAACCGTGCGCCGACCCTGCACCGTCTGGGTATTCAGGCATTCGAACCGGTTCTGATCGAAGGTAAAGCCATCCAGCTGCACCCGCTGGTTTGTGCGGCATATAACGCCGACTTCGATGGTGACCAGATGGCTGTTCACGTACCGCTGACGCTGGAAGCCCAGCTGGAAGCGCGTGCGCTGATGATGTCTACCAACAACATCCTGTCCCCGGCGAACGGCGAACCAATCATCGTTCCGTCTCAGGACGTTGTACTGGGTCTGTACTACATGACCCGTGACAGTGTTAACGCCAAAGGCGAAGGCATGGTGCTGACTGGCCCGAAAGAAGCTGAGCGTATTTATCGCGCCGGCCTGGCCTCTCTGCATGCGCGCGTTAAAGTGCGTATCACTGAATACGAAAAAGACGACAATGGTGAGTTTGTCGCGAAAACCAGCCTGAAAGACACGACCATTGGCCGTGCCATTCTGTGGATGATCGTACCGAAAGGTCTGCCGTTCTCTATCGTGAACCAGGCGCTCGGTAAGAAAGCGATCTCCAAGATGCTGAACACCTGTTACCGTATTCTGGGCCTGAAACCGACCGTTATTTTCGCGGACCAGACGATGTACACCGGCTTTGCTTACGCAGCGCGTTCAGGTGCATCCGTTGGTATCGATGACATGGTCATCCCGGAGAAAAAATACGAAATCATCAGCGAAGCGGAAGCGGAAGTTGCTGAGATTCAGGAACAGTTCCAGTCCGGTCTGGTGACCGCGGGCGAACGCTACAACAAAGTTATCGATATCTGGGCTGCGGCGAACGATCGTGTATCCAAAGCGATGATGGATAACCTGCAAACCGAAACCGTGATTAACCGTGACGGTCAGGAAGAACAGCAGGTTTCCTTCAACAGCATCTACATGATGGCCGACTCCGGTGCGCGTGGTTCTGCTGCACAGATTCGTCAGCTGGCCGGTATGCGTGGTCTGATGGCGAAGCCGGATGGCTCCATCATCGAAACGCCGATCACCGCGAACTTCCGTGAAGGTCTGAACGTACTCCAGTACTTCATCTCCACGCACGGTGCGCGTAAAGGTCTGGCGGATACCGCACTGAAAACAGCGAACTCCGGTTACCTGACTCGTCGTCTGGTCGACGTTGCCCAGGACCTGGTCGTCACTGAAGACGACTGCGGCACCCTGGAAGGCATCACCATGACGCCGGTTATCGAAGGTGGCGACGTTAAAGAGCCGCTGCGCGATCGCGTACTGGGTCGTGTGACTGCGGAAGACGTGCTGAAGCCGGGTACCGCGGATATTCTGGTTCCACGCAACACGCTGCTGCACGAGCACTGGTGTGACCTGCTGGAAGCGAACTCCGTTGACTCCGTCAAAGTGCGTTCCGTTGTATCCTGTGACACCGACTTTGGTGTATGTGCGCACTGCTATGGTCGTGACCTGGCGCGTGGCCACATCATCAACAAAGGTGAGGCTATCGGCGTTATCGCGGCACAGTCCATCGGTGAGCCGGGTACACAGCTGACGATGCGTACGTTCCACATCGGTGGTGCGGCATCTCGTGCGGCTGCTGAATCCAGCATCCAGGTGAAAAACAAAGGTAGCATCAAGCTCAGCAACGCGAAGTCGGTTGTGAACTCCAGCGGTAAACTGGTTATCACTTCCCGTAACACCGAGCTGAAACTGATCGACGAATTCGGCCGTACCAAAGAGAGCTATAAAGTGCCTTACGGTGCGGTTATGGCGAAAGGCGACGGTGAGCAGGTTGCCGGCGGTGAAACCGTCGCAAACTGGGATCCGCACACCATGCCGGTTATCACCGAAGTGAGTGGTTTCATCCGCTTCACTGACATGATCGACGGCCAGACCATTACTCGTCAGACCGACGAGCTGACCGGTCTGTCTTCGCTGGTGGTTCTGGACTCTGCAGAACGTACCGCAGGTGGTAAAGATCTGCGTCCGGCGCTGAAAATCGTTGATGCTCAGGGCAACGACGTTCTGATCCCAGGTACCGATATGCCGGCTCAGTACTTCCTGCCGGGTAAAGCGATTGTTCAGCTGGAAGATGGCGTACAGATCAGCTCTGGTGACACCCTGGCGCGTATTCCGCAGGAATCCGGCGGTACCAAGGACATCACCGGTGGTCTGCCGCGCGTTGCGGACCTGTTCGAAGCACGTCGTCCGAAAGAGCCGGCAATCCTGGCTGAAATCAGCGGTATCATTTCCTTCGGTAAAGAAACCAAAGGGAAACGTCGCCTGGTTATCACCCCGGTAGACGGTAGCGAACCGTACGAAGAGATGATTCCGAAATGGCGTCAGCTCAACGTGTTCGAAGGTGAACGTGTAGAACGTGGTGACGTGGTTTCCGACGGTCCGGAAGCGCCGCACGACATTCTGCGTCTGCGTGGCGTACATGCTGTGACCCGTTACATTGTTAACGAAGTCCAGGACGTATACCGTCTGCAGGGCGTTAAGATTAACGATAAACACATCGAAGTTATCGTTCGTCAGATGCTGCGTAAAGCCACCATCGAAAGCGCAGGCAGCTCCGACTTCCTCGAAGGCGAGCAGGTGGAATACTCCCGCGTCAAGATCGCGAACCGCGAACTGGAAGCGAACGGCAAAGTGGGCGCAACGTTCTCCCGCGATCTGCTGGGTATCACCAAAGCGTCTCTGGCCACCGAGTCCTTCATCTCCGCGGCATCGTTCCAGGAGACCACTCGCGTGCTGACCGAAGCAGCCGTTGCGGGCAAACGCGACGAACTGCGCGGTCTGAAAGAGAACGTCATCGTGGGTCGTCTGATCCCGGCCGGTACCGGTTATGCGTACCACCAGGATCGTATGCGCCGTCGCGCTGCTGGCGAACTGCCGGCGGCACCGCAGGTGAGCGTGGAAGAAGCATCTGCCAACCTGGCAGAGCTGCTGAACGCAGGTCTGGGCGGTTCTGACAACGATTAATCGTTGATGCACTGCTGAAAAGCCGGTCAGGTTTCCTGACCGGCTTTTTTATTGCCTGTTCTCCGCAGCACCCGTCTTTAATTACATTTACGCCATATCCAGGCTGCAATTTTTTAGCAATTAATTCATACAAAATATCCATTAATCTATCATCTCAAAAACCTTTCTTTATATATGGGTAAAACTTCTACTCATATCAAAAAATAATCAATTCAAAGAGGATATATTCAAAATACCTGATGAATCATGGGATTACTGCTGCTGCTTTATCTTCGGCGCGACGGCTCTGGAGAGGGAACGCTGCATCTCATGCTTCCCCCAACAAGGCGCAGAAATAACCCCGGCAGACAGGTATGGATCATTACTTTAGGTCTGAGCGGACAGGCTCTGGGGGCTGCATGGAATTCGCGATACAACTCATTATTATCTTAATTTGTCTGTTTTACGGTGCCCGAAAAGGCGGTATTGCGCTGGGGCTGCTGGGCGGCATCGGTTTGGTGATCCTCGTTTTTGTTTTTCATCTCCAGCCGGGCAAACCGCCGGTTGATGTGATGCTGGTGATCATTGCGGTGGTGGCGGCCTCGGCGACGCTGCAGGCATCCGGCGGTCTGGATGTCATGCTGCAGATTGCTGAGAAGCTGCTGCGGCGTAACCCAAAATATGTCTCTATTGTGGCGCCTTTCGTCACCTGCACGCTGACCATCCTCTGCGGTACCGGTCACGTGGTGTATACCATCCTGCCGATTATCTACGATGTGGCGATTAAGAATAACATTCGCCCGGAGCGTCCGATGGCCGCCAGCTCCATTGGCGCCCAGATGGGGATCATCGCCAGCCCGGTCTCAGTGGCGGTGGTTTCGCTGGTGGCGATGCTGGGGAATTTTACCTTTAACGGTAAACATCTGGAGTTTCTCGATCTGCTGGCGATAACCATTCCGTCCACGCTGCTGGGCATTTTAGCGATTGGCATCTTCAGCTGGTTCCGCGGCAAAGATCTGGATAAAGACGAAGCCTTCCAGGCGTTTATTGCGGTACCGGAGAACCGCCATTACGTCTATGGCGATACGGCGACGCTGCTGGATAAAAAGCTGCCCACCAGCAACTGGATAGCGATGTGGATTTTTCTGGCCTCCATCGCTGTGGTGGCGCTGCTTGGCGCCTTCTCTGAACTGCGTCCGGCCTTTGACGGTAAACCGCTGTCGATGGTGCTGGTGATCCAGATGTTTATGCTGCTTTCCGGGGCGCTGATCATCATCATTACTAAAACCAACCCGGCATCGATTTCCAAAAATGAGGTCTTTCGTTCGGGAATGATCGCTATCGTCGCGGTGTACGGCATCGCCTGGATGGCGGAGACCATGTTTGGCGCGCACATGACCGAGATTAAAGGCGTGCTTGGGGAGATGGTCAAAGAGTATCCATGGGCCTATGCCATCGTTCTGCTGCTGGTTTCGAAGTTTGTGAACTCGCAGGCGGCAGCGCTGGCGGCGATTGTGCCGGTGGCCCTGGCCATCGGCGTCGACCCGGCCTATATCGTGGCTTCCGCGCCGGCCTGCTATGGCTACTATATTCTGCCGACCTACCCAAGCGATCTGGCGGCGATCCAGTTTGACCGCTCAGGGACCACCCATATAGGCCGCTTTGTGATTAACCACAGCTTTATCCTGCCCGGGCTCATCGGCGTTGGCGTCTCCTGCGTGTTTGGCTGGGTATTCGCGGCGATGTACGGCTTTCTGTAAGCGGGGACGGGCGCCGGCAGCGACGCCCGTTTAATTCGAGAGATTATTGCGCGAGGGGCAGGCGACGGTATAGTTCAATCATATCGGTCGCCAGATCCTGAATGACCATGGCGTTCATCAGATGGTCCTGAGAATGCACGGTGATCAGGTTGACCGGTAACTTACCGCTGCCTTCATCCAGGCCGATAAGCTGGGTCTGAATTTTATGCGCATGTTTGACGAACTCATGGGACTCGGCCATGGCCTGCTCCGCTGCGGCAAAATCGCCTTTCCGCGCCAGCTGTAGCGCCGTGAGCGCCGCGCTGCGCGCAGAACCCGCGTTAACCAGCAGCTCCATGATGATCGTTTCTAAATCTTCCATCGATTACTCCAGCATCTTAAGGGCTTTATCCAGAACGGCATCGCCTTTCATCATGCCGTAGTCCATCATATCGATCACCGCGACCTTTTTGCCGAACGGGTCGGCCAGCGCCTGCAGCTTCGCCTGCTCATATTTCACCTGCGGGCCGAGCAGAATAATGTCGGCGGCGGCCAGATTATCTTTAAACTCGGCGACCGGTACGGCCTTGATGGAGACTTCAACACCTTTCTTCTGCGCGGCATCTTGCATACGCTGAACCAGCATGCTGGTAGACATACCGGCGGCACAGCACAAAACGATATTCTTCATAGTCAGTGGCCCTTGTGTTCCGTGATGTCCTATCTTTATCGCGGCCCTGGCGATGCGACAACCGCTTTACCGTGATTGTGTGTAAGTCATCACACAAAAATTGAAACCGGTTTCATTTTTGCCGAAAAAAATAAAAAAGCCCACCGAAGTGGGCGGTTGCGGCGCTGAAGACCTAGGCGCGCAGGATGCGGTTTTTACCCTGCTGTTTGGCTTTGTACAGCGCTTCATCGACGCTCACCACCAGCTTATCCAGCGGCTCCATGTTCCATTCCCCCAGCCCGGCGCTGAAGGTGACCGTCAGGCCATCTTCGCGCCAGGTGCGCCGTTCGACGTTTACCCGCCATGTTTCCAGCAGCGTGCGGGCGTTATCAATATGTTCGGCAGGAAAGACCACCGCGAACTCTTCGCCACCATAGCGATAGAGGGATATCTCCAGCGGCTGGAGGACCTGCAGTCCTTCGCGGGCGACGTTTCGCAGAACGATATCGCCGTTGAGGTGACCCCAGGTGTCGTTGATCGATTTGAAGTTATCGATATCGACCAGCGCGAGGGCGAACGGCTGATGATCGTTCATCAGCGCGGCAATATCACTATCGAAGGCGCGGCGGTTCTTGCAGCCGGTGAGCGCGTCGATGGTCGCCTGGCGGACGTAGGTCAGCTCGCGCTGCTTATTAGTTTCAATGGCTTTACTCAGCATCGCCTCGAGGCGGGGGGCGCGTTTGACGTCGCCGGTTTTAATCGCATTGATGATATTCATCAGCACGGTGCGGGAGGCATGACGCAGATAAAGGCCGAACAGGATGATGATGATCGCCGCGAGGGCAAAACCGCCGATCACTAAATTGGTTTCATGGCGCGTCAGATTGACCAGGGTGGTGTTATCAACACGGAAAATCACAAACCAGTCGGGATTGGTAAAGGAGTAATAGTAATACCAGGTGTCGCTTCCGGGATCGTAAAGCTGCCCCTCGCCGCTGGTCATTTTATCCATCAGCTCATTACTGACGAAGGGTTTAAACAGCGCACCAGGGTCGGAGTGCAGGACCACTTTGCCATCACGCTGTACCACAAAAAACTCGCCCTGTACGGGGGCCACCATCTGACGCAGCGCGAACCCCATGGAGGTGAGATCAAGATGAAAGGCCAGGCTGCCCTTGAGTTTCCCTTCCGGGGTGATGATGGGTTTGAAAATGGTAATCGTCGGATGGTGGGTAAAAAAATCCATATATGGGCTGGTGTAGTGGCTGAAGGTGCTGGCTTCCGCCTGTTTGATAAACCAGGGCCGCGTTCTGGGATCGAAAGCCCGGCTGTCTTCATTTTCCAGCACCTCCGGGGCGCGCAGATAGTGACCCTCGGTATCCGCCAGTGAGATGGATGAGACGCTCGGCATCATGTTCTGTAACTGCATCAGCGTCGTTAATCCTTTCTCCGGCTCCACATTGACTGCGCGATTCAGTTCGTCATTGCGGGCAAAGAAGGCGACCGCGCGCCCAAGGATAAAATCATTTTCCCGCAGCAGGGTTTCCGTATAGTTGATCGCCAGGTTGTGGGTAAAGTTGCGGTTAATGTCGTGATAATCTTCAAGAAAATCTTTCCGCTGCGCCAGGGTGACAAAAATAGCGATCAGCATAAAACTGAGCAAGATGCCGGCAAACCCCACGACGATCGGCGTCGTGAAAGAGAGCTTTCTGTTGTGTAGAGCCATGAATCGTTAATCGTCCCGGATGTATAAACCATGGGTCCGAACGCAGGTTGTGACTGCGGCGCCTGCCGATCGAATCAGTTAACTATTGCTCAATTATAACTCTGAGGCCTTCATGTATCGTGATTTATATTCGGCGATAATGCACAGGCCCTCGTTCAGCGCGGAGAGGCAGGGCGAAAATGAGGAAGAAAAGGTTCGCCCTGGTCAGCGTCCGCTGCTGACCCGGGCAGAATAGAAAAAGGGCGCCTGGCGGGCCAGCCTCAGTTTTTCATCTCTCGTGCAGACGCGCAAAAATATCAGGCGCTTACACTGTTCATCATGAGGTTTGCGAGGCGCGTCCCAGCCAGCTGTCCCAGTCTTTCCATACCGGCTGCAGGCCGCGGGCAGCCAGCGCGCTGGCGACTTCTTCAGGTCGACGGCCATCGTGCGGCGCGAACTGCTCAAGCTCCGGATGATCGTCGGCGTAACCCCCGGGCTGGGTTTTGGAGAAGGCGCTGACGTTATTGATCGCCAGCGGGATCACCCGGTCGCGGAACCAGGGGGATTCGCGGGTGGATAGCGACAGCTCAACCTCCGGCGCCAGCAGGCGGAAGGCGCAGATGGTCTGCACCAGCTGACGCTCATCCATTAGCGAGGCTGGTTCAATGCCGCCGGCGCAGGGACGCAGACGCGGGAAGGAGACCGAATAGCGGCTGCGCCAGTAGCGTTGCTGCAGCCACAACAGGTGCTCAGCGACCATAAAGCAGTCCACTCGCCAGCTGTCGGAAAGGCCGATCAGCGCGCCAAGGCCGATCTTATCGATCCCCGCCTCGCCCAGGCGATCCGGCGTATCCAGCCGCCAGAAGAAATCCTGTTTTTTCCCTTTCAGATGGTGCTGGGCGTACATACCTTCGTGATAGGTCTCCTGATAGACCATCACCCCGTCGAGCCCCAGGGTTTTCAGCTCGGCATACTCGTCGGTCGCCAGCGGCTGTACCTCCATATGCAGCGAGGCAAACTGGCTGCGGATTGCCGGCAGGTGCTGGCGGAAATAATCCATTCCCACCTTGCCCTGATGCTCACCGGTTACCAGCAGCAGATGCTCAAAACCCAGGTCGCGGATCGCGGCGCACTCGCGGGCAATCTCGGCGGCATCCAGCGTCTTGCGCTTAATGCGGTTGCTCATCGAGAAGCCGCAGTAGGTGCAGTCGTTGGCGCACAGGTTGGAGAGATACAGCGGCACGTAGAAGCTGACGGTATTGCCGAAGCGCTGACGGGTAAGCCGCTGCGCGCGCTGGGCCAGAGGTTCAAGATACCCGGCCGCCGCCGGCGAAAGCAGGGCCATCATGTCGTCGCGGGTCAGCTGTTTGGCTGCCAGCGCCCGTTCGACATCGGCGGCGGTTTTACCGTTGATGCGCAGGCGGATGTCGTCCCACTCCAGCTGCCGCCAGCGATCGCTGAAGGTTTTCATGCCAGCGCCTCCAGGAATCCGGTGAGCGGGCTGGTGGCCTGCGCCTGCGCGCTGCGCGCCCCCGGTCCGGCCTGACGGGCCAGCAAGCCGGCCTCGACCGCCATACGGAAAGCGTGGGCCATGGCCACGGGATCGTCGGCGACGGCAATAGCGGTATTGACCAGCACCGCGTCCGCGCCCATTTCCAGCGCCTGCGCCGCATGGCTTGGGACGCCGATGCCGGCGTCGACCACCACCGGCACCGTCGCCTGCTCGATAATAATCTCCAGCATGGCTTTGGTTTCCAGCCCCTGATTGGAGCCGATCGGCGCGCCCAGGGGCATCACCGCCGCGCAGCCAGCCTCTTCCAGCCGTTTACACAGCACCGGGTCGGCGCCGCAGTAGGGCAGCACCACGAACCCTTCGCGGACCAGCAGCTCCGCCGCTTTCAGGGTTTCAATCGGGTCGGGCAGCAGCCAGCGGGCGTCCGGGTGGATCTCCAGTTTCAGCCAGTGGGTGCCCAAGGCTTCCCGCGCCAGGCGGGCGGCAAACACCGCCTCTTCCGCTGTCTTGGCGCCCGAGGTATTCGGCAGCAGGCTGACCCCCGCCGCCAGCAGCGGGGCGAGGATGGCGTCATTGTGCTGACGTAAATCGACGCGCTTCATTGCCAGGGTGACCAGCTGGCTGCCCGAGGCGCGAATCGCCTCAACCATCACCCCCGGGGCGGCGAATTTGCCGGTACCGGTGAAAAGATGGGATTCAAATGTTTTGTCTGCAATACGTAACATGTCAGCCTCCAGCGATAACCTGAAAAAGCAGGACTCGATCGCCTTCCTGCAAGAGATGATCTTCCCACCGATCGCGCGGCAGAATGTGTTGATTGAGCGCCAGCGCGACGCCCGGCTGCAGCTGTTCGAGCTGGGTCAGCAGGGCGCTCACGCTGAGATTGTCGGCGCACGCCAGCGGCTCGTCGTTAAACCAGATCTGCATGTCGCCCTCCGCACACCGGGCAGCCCCGGGAGCGCTGTAGCGCCAGGTTACGCCAGCTGCTGGTGCGGGCGTCGAACAGCCGCAGTGTGTTGCGCGGCGTCGTCATGCCGCTGAGCAGCTTAATCGCCTCCAGCGCCTGCAGCGTGCCCATCATGCCGACCACCGGGCCGACGATCCCCGCGGTGCGGCAGTTGCGCTGCGGTTCGTCGCTATCCGGCCACAGGCAGCGATAGCAGCCCTGTGTCCAGGGCGGGGTGAGCACCATCAGCTGACCGCCGAAGCCGACGGCGCTGGCGGTCACTAACGGGATGTCGAGGGCCACGCAGGCGGCATTGATCGCCTGGCGGGTGACCATGTTATCGGTACAGTCCAGCACCACGTCCGCTTTCGCCACCTCGGCGCGCAGCGCCTCGCCGCTTAAGCGCTGCTGGAGCGCAACCAGTGTGATCTGCGGATTTAGCTGGCTGAGCCGCGTCTTTGCCGCCGCGGCTTTTGGCCGATCGATATCCGCGCTGGTGAACAGGATCTGCCGCTGCAGATTGCTGAGATGCACGGCGTCGTCATCGGCCAGGGTCAGCGTCCCGACGCCAGCCCCGGCCAGATAGAGCGCTGCCGGGGAGCCCAGCCCGCCAAGGCCGATAATCAGCACCCGGCTGGCTAACAGCTTCTGCTGACCCTCGATGGCAATATCCTCCAGCAGCAGCTGGCGGCTATAGCGCATAAAGTCGTGATCATTCATCGCCCGCTCCTGCCAGCGCCAGCAGCTGGTCGGTCGCTGCCCGCCAGTCCGCCGCCTGGGTGATGGCGCTGACCACTGCGATGCTGCCGACGCCGGTCGCCAGCACCGCCGGGGCCTTTTCAAGGCTAATTCCGCCGATCGCCACGGTGGGGTAATCCGCCAGGCGTTGGATATGTCTGGCAAGCTGCTCGAGTCCCTGCGGCGCGGAGGGCATCTGTTTGGTTTGCGTCGGGAAGACGTGACCCAGAGCGATGTAAGAGGGACGCGCCGCCAGGGCGATATCAATCTCCATATCGTCATGGGTGGAGACGCCAAGACGTAGCCCGGCTTTGCGGATGGCGCTCAGATCGGTGGTTTCCAGATCTTCTTGTCCGAGATGTACGCCGTAGGCCTGGTGCTTGATCGCCAGTCGCCAGTAATCGTTAATGAACAGCCGGGCGTGATAGCGGCGGCCAAGGGCGATGGCGGCGATGACGTCATCCTCCACCTCGCTGTCGCGTCGGTCCTTGATGCGTAACTGAAGGGTGCGTACTCCAGCTTCGAGCAGGCGTTCAATCCACGCCACGCTGTCCACTACCGGGTAGAGCCCGAGACGAAACGGGACGGGTGGAAAATCAGGCTGATACATCAGACTTCCTCCTGTTTCAGGTAGATTTCGCCGCCGCGGGCGCGGAAGTGATGCGACATATCGGCCATGCCGGCGTCGATGGCCTGCCTGGCGGCGTAGTCGCGGACTTCCTGAGTGATCTTCATTGAACAGAACTTCGGACCGCACATGGAGCAGAAGTGGGCAACTTTGCCGGATTCCTGCGGCAGGGTTTCATCGTGATAGGCCCGAGCGGTGAACGGATCCAGCGCGAGGTTAAACTGGTCTTCCCAGCGGAATTCGAAGCGCGCCTTCGACATGGCGTTATCGCGGATCTGCGCCCCTGGATGGCCTTTCGCCAGGTCAGCGGCGTGGGCGGCGATTTTGTAGGTAATCAACCCCTGCTTCACATCCTCTTTGTTGGGCAAGCCGAGATGCTCTTTCGGCGTGACATAGCACAGCATGGCGCAGCCGAACCAGCCGATCATCGCCGCGCCGATGCCGGAGGTGAAATGGTCGTAGCCCGGCGCAATGTCGGTGGTGAGCGGCCCGAGGGTGTAGAACGGCGCTTCGTGGCAGTGCTCCAGCTCTTCGGTCATATTGCGGCGGATCATCTGCATCGGCACGTGGCCGGGACCTTCGATCATCACCTGCACGTCATACTCCCAGGCGATTTTCGTCAGCTCGCCGAGGGTGCGCAGCTCGGAGAACTGTGCTTCGTCGTTGGCATCCTGAATGGAGCCGGGGCGCAGGCCATCGCCCAGCGACAGCGAAACGTCATAGGCGGCGCAGATTTCGCAGATTTCGCGGAAATGCTGGTAGAGGAAGTTTTCCTGATGGTGCGACAGACACCATTTGGCCATGATCGAGCCGCCGCGCGAGACGATGCCGGTCAGACGCTTCGCGGTCATCGGGACGTAGCGCAGCAGTACGCCGGCGTGAATGGTGAAGTAGTCGACTCCCTGTTCGGCCTGTTCCAGCAGGGTATCGCGGAAGACTTCCCAGGTGAGGTTCTCGGCGATGCCGTTGACCTTCTCCAGTGCCTGGTAAATCGGCACAGTGCCGATGGGGACCGGACTGTTACGCAGGATCCACTCGCGGGTTTCGTGGATATAGCGGCCGGTAGAGAGATCCATCACCGTATCGGCGCCCCAGCGGGTAGACCAGACCAGTTTCTCGACCTCTTCTTCGATGGAGGAGGTCACCGCCGAGTTGCCGATATTAGCATTCACTTTTACCAGGAAGTTGCGCCCGATAATCATCGGCTCAGACTCCGGGTGGTTGATATTGGCCGGGATGATGGCGCGCCCGGCGGCCACTTCATCGCGGACAAACTCGGGGGTAATGTTTTCCGGCAGGCGGGCGCCGAAGCCTTCTCCGGCATGCTGCTGGCGCAGAACTTCGCTGCGAATACGTTCACGGCCCATGTTTTCGCGTATGGCGATGAACTCCATCTCCGGGGTGACGATCCCCTGGCGGGCGTAGTGCAGTTGGGTAACACATTTGCCGGCAACGGCGCGTTTTGGCGTCAGCTGGCTATTGAAGCGCAGCTCATCGAGGCCGTCATCGGCCAGCCGCGCTTTGGTATAGGCCGAGCTGCGTTCGCTGAGCGGGGCGCAGTCATTACGTGCGTCGATCCACGGCTGGCGCAGCCTGGCCAGCCCCTGGCGGACATCAATGCCAATATCCGGGTCGCCATAAGGCCCGGAGGTGTCATACACCGGGATCGGTTCGTTGGCTTCGTAATGGGGGTTATCGTTATCGCCGCCGACGAGGGTCGGGCTGAGCTGGATTTCGCGCATTGGGACGCGGATATCCGCTTGTGAACCTTGAATGTAAATACGGCGCGAATTAGGAAAAGCAGCGCCTTCCAGCGTATCGATAAATCGCTGCGCGTGCTCGCGTAGCTCACGACGGGTCAGTTTGGTAGTAGACATAGCGCATTCCAGATATAAAGGACATGGCTTGTCAGACGACGGATGGAGTAACAGATGCGATCGGCCCTGACGGACTGACGCGAACAGCAGTTTACTCTTGTTCCCTTCGCAGGTATTAGCCTGATCAGGTTCCGCGGATCCCGAATTAACGGTCTCAGCCTTTTCCATGTAGCCTTCACATGGAAAATAAGCACTCCGACAAGATGACATCCCCTCCGGGGAGGGGGAATGAAGGTAAACTACTCGTTAATTGCGCACAACTCAAGCGGTCGGGGCAATATTATCGCGCACCTCATCGCTCAGGTGATGGGCGACGGCGAGGGCGATCAGTTTATCTTCCAGGGCGAAACGCGCTTCCAGCGACTCGCCGATATCCGACAGCGCCTGCTGAAATTCAAGGTAGTTATCATGATCAATGGCGTTTTCGAGGCAGGTATCGTAGTAGTCCATCATCTGCTGGGTATTGGCTTCCAGCTGCGGGTAAAGCCGGGTGGCGGCTAAAAGTGGGGTATCGCCTTCCATTTCGCCAATAATGCGTTCATAAATACTAAAATGACCGGACGAGAGGTAATCCACCAGACTTTGGCAAAAGTCATCCAGCGCCTTTTCGTTTAGCCGCATAAACGACTCTTTGCCCGGTTTCAGGCCAACCAGATTGTAGTAAGCCACGAGCAGATGCTTACGCACTTGTAGCCAGCGATCGACCAGTTCATTACTACCGCCAACGCGCTCCGTCAGATTTTCCAGCTGGTTTAGCATGATTGACTCCGCTAGTTTTGATTTAAATCTGCTCACCAAAATGTAAATATAATGTTAACAACATGCCAGTGAAGCAAAGGTAGTGCAATAGATATGGATCGTATTATTGAAAAATTAGATCGCGGCTGGTGGGTTGTCAGTCACGAACAAAAATTATGGTTGCCTGGTGGAGAATTACCACATGGCGAAGCGGTTAATTTCGATCTTGTCGGCCAGCATGCGCTGCATATTGGCGAATGGCAGGGGGAGCCCGTCTGGATGGTGCGCCAGGATCGCCGCCATGACATGGGATCGTTACGCCAGGTGCTGGATCAGGATCCGGGTCTATTCCAGCTGGCGGGGCGAGGGATCCAGCTTGCCGAATTTTACCGATCGCATAAATTTTGCGGCTACTGCGGCCACCCGATGCATGCCAGTAAAAGTGAATGGGCGATGCTGTGCAGCCACTGCCGTGAACGTTACTACCCGCAAATCGCCCCGTGCATTATCGTCGCTATCCGTCGCGACGATGCGATCCTGCTTGCGCAACATACCCGACATCGCAATGGGGTACACACCGTGCTGGCCGGGTTCGTCGAGGTTGGCGAAACCCTTGAGCAGGCGGTCGCCCGTGAGGTGATGGAGGAGAGCGGTATCAAGGTGAAAAATCTGCGCTACGTGACTTCTCAACCCTGGCCGTTCCCCCAGTCGCTGATGACTGCCTTTATGGCGGATTACGCAGAGGGCGATATCGTGGTGGATAAAAAAGAGTTACTCAGCGCGGACTGGTACCGCTATGACGATCTGCCGCTTCTGCCGCCGCCAGGTACGGTGGCGCGCCGGCTTATCGAAGATACCGTCGCGATGTGTCGGGCAGAGTTCGAGTGACATGTTACACTGGGCGTATCAACGCTAAAGGAATGTAAAAATGACCGAACTGAAGAACGATCGTTACCTGCGCGCGCTGCTGCGTCAGCCGGTTGATGTCACCCCGGTGTGGATGATGCGCCAGGCGGGCCGCTATTTACCGGAGTACAAAGCCACCCGTGCGCAAGCGGGCGACTTTATGTCGCTGTGTAAAAATGCCGAGCTGGCCTGCGAAGTGACGCTCCAGCCGCTGCGTCGTTATCCGCTGGACGCGGCGATCCTCTTTTCGGACATCCTGACCATCCCGGACGCCATGGGACTGGGGCTGTACTTTGAGGCAGGCGAAGGCCCGCGCTTCACCTCGCCGGTGAAAAGCAAAGCCGACGTCGACAAGCTGCCAGTCCCGGATCCCGAGCAGGAACTGGGCTACGTGATGAATGCCGTGCGCACCATTCGCCGTGAACTGAAAGGCGAAGTGCCGCTGATCGGTTTTTCCGGTAGCCCATGGACGCTGGCGACCTACATGGTGGAAGGTGGCAGCAGTAAGGCTTTCACCGTCATCAAAAAGATGATGTACGCCGAACCGCAGGCGCTGCACGCGCTGCTGGATAAACTGGCGAAGAGCGTCACCCTGTACCTCAACGCGCAGATCAAAGCCGGCGCGCAGTCAGTAATGATTTTTGACACCTGGGGCGGGGTGCTGACCGGTCGCGACTATCAGCAGTTTTCCCTCTACTATATGCATAAAATCGTCGATGGCCTGCTGCGGGAAAACGAAGGCCGCCGCGTGCCGGTGACCCTGTTCACCAAAGGCGGCGGTCAGTGGCTGGAAGCGATGGCGGAGACCGGCTGTGACGCGCTGGGTCTCGACTGGACCACCGATATTGCCGATGCCCGTCGTCGCGTGGGCGACAAAGTCGCGCTGCAGGGCAACATGGATCCGTCCATGCTCTATGCGCCCCCCGCGCGTATTGAAGAAGAAGTCGCGACCATCCTCGCCGGCTTTGGTCAGGGGGAAGGCCACGTCTTTAACCTCGGCCACGGCATCCATCAGGACGTTGACCCTGAGCATGCGGGCGTCTTTGTTGAAGCGGTGCATCGTCTTTCCGCACCCTATCACCAGTAGGAGATCAGCCATATGGATTTAGCCGCACTCCGTATCCAGCAGCAACAGTTAGCCGCGTCGGTAGAGCGCGCGGATCGACTGGATCGTGACCCACCGACGTTGATCGGCGGCGCGGATGTCGGGTTTGAGCAGGAAGGGGAGATCACCCGGGCTGCGATGGTGCTGCTGACCTGGCCTGAACTGGAGCTGGTGGAGTATCGGGTGGCGCGCGTCGCCACTTCCATGCCCTATATTCCCGGCTTTCTCTCGTTTCGCGAAACCCCTGCGCTGCTGGCGGCGTGGGAGCAGCTTTCGCAAAAACCGGACCTGTTGTTTGTTGACGGCCACGGCATTTCTCATCCCCGGAGATTGGGCGTCGCCAGCCATTTTGGCCTGATGATCGACGTGCCGACCATCGGGGTGGCGAAAAAACGGCTGTGCGGCAAAATCGGCGACCTGGGTGATGAGCCCGGTGCGCTGGCCCCGCTGATGGATAAAAATGAGCAACTGGCCTGGGTCTGGCGCAGCAAAGTGCGCTGCAACCCGCTGTTTATTAGCACCGGCCACCGGGTAGGCATGGACAGCGCTTTAATGTGGGTCGAACGCTGCATGCGAGGCTATCGTCTGCCCGAACCGACGCGCTGGGCCGATGCGGTGGCTTCCCGCCGTCCGTCGTTTGTGCGTTGGCAAGCAAATCACAGCTGATTCAGGTACACTGCGCCTAATTTCTGACTTCGAGAATTCATCATGTTACAAAACCCGATTCACCTGCGCCTGGAGAAGCTGGAAAGCTGGCAGCATGTCACTTTTATGGCCTGCCTGTGCGAGCGTATGTACCCCAACTACGCGATGTTCTGCAAGCAAACCGAGTTTGGCGACGGCCAGCTGTACCGTCGTATCCTGGATCTGATCTGGGAAACGCTGACGGTCAAAGATGCGAAGGTGAATTTCGATAGTCAGCTGGAGAAACTGGAAGAGGCGATCCCGGCGGCAGATGATTTCGACCTGTACGGTGTTTATCCGGCCATAGACGCCTGCGTGGCGTTGAGCGAACTGATCCATTCGCGTCTGAGCGGCGAAACGCTCGAGCACGCGATCGAGGTGAGCAAAACCTCCATCACCACCGTGGCGATGCTGGAAATGACCCAGGAAGGTCGCGAAATGACCGACGAAGAGCTGAAAGCGAACCCGGCGGTAGAGCAGGAATGGGACATTCAGTGGGAAATTTTCCGCCTGCTGGCCGACTGCGAAGAGCGTGACCTTGAGCTGATAAAAGGCCTGCGCGCGGACCTGCGTGAGGCCGGCGAGAGCAATATTGGTATAAATTTTCAGCAGTGAGACCAGAAAACGTGATTTACCGCCTGAATTGTAGCGTCTGAAGGCTTCCATTCCGCCCCCCGTCTGGTCTACATTTGGAGGGCGAAAAAAAGTGGCTATCGGTGCGTGTATGCAGGAGGGTGCTTTTTTGGCATTTCCGTCGCACTCGATGCTTAGCAAGCGATAAACACATTGTAAGGATAACTTATGAACAAGACTCAACTGATTGATGTAATTGCGGACAAAGCTGACCTGTCCAAAGCACAGGCTAAAGCTGCCCTGGAATCTACCCTGGCTGCAATTACTGAGTCTCTGAAAGAAGGTGATGCTGTTCAACTGGTTGGTTTCGGTACCTTCAAAGTGAACCACCGCGCTGAGCGTACTGGCCGCAACCCGCAGACCGGTAAAGAGATCAAAATCGCTGCAGCTAACGTGCCGGCATTTGTTTCTGGCAAAGCACTGAAAGACGCAGTTAAGTAAGACCGCGTGGCAGTGAACAGTTTTATCGAAGGGGCTATTAAGCCCCTTTTGTCTGTCTGGCGCCGGCCTCTGGCGCTGGCGGGCATCCTGTTGCTGACTGCCTGCAGCCATAACGCGTCGCTACCACCATTTACCGCCAGCGGTTATGCGGACAACCAGGGGGCGATGCGTATCTGGCGTAAAGATTCTGGCGATGAAGTCCATCTTCTCGCCGCCTTCAGCCCGTGGCGTCACGGGGACACCTCGACCAGCGAATATCGCTGGCAGGGCGATCAGCTGACGCTGATTGAACTCAATGTCTACGGCAAGCCGCCGGAACATATTCGTGCCCGCTTCGACGCGCAGGGCGATCTTAGCTTTATGCAGCGGGAAGTTGACGGGCAGAAGCAGCAACTCTCCAGCGACCAGGTCGCGCTGTACCGTTATCGCGCCGAGCAGATCCGCCAGACCAGCGACGCCCTCCGCCAGGGACGGGTCGTCCTGCGTCAGGGACGCTGGAACGCCGCCGCGCATACCGTGCTGACCTGTGAAGGGCAGACGGTCACGCCCGACCTCGATAGTCGGGCTCTGGCGCACATTGAACGTCGGCAGAGCCACGCTTCCGCCGCGGTGAGCATTGCCTGGCTGGAGGCGCCGGAAGGCTCTCAACTGCTGCTGGTGGCCAATGAAAACTTCTGCACCTGGCAGCCGACGGAAAAAAGCTTCTAACCTTTACCAGTGATTCATGCCCATATGACCGCCGCCGCTACCGCGACAGCCGCCATATCCCATTCCTGCGCCGCGGGGAACGCCAGCCTCAGCCAGGGCGAGATCTAATTTCACCCGCTGCTGATCCAGCTTCTGGCGTAAGCCTTCCATCTCCTGAGCGACGGCTTCAATCTTGCCGCTGTCCGGCTTTTGCGCCGTGAGCAACGCATTGTACTCATAGCGTTTGGACTGCAACTGCTGGCGCAGGGCGCTGGTTTGCTCATAGTAATCGTTATGCAGCTTTTGCGCGGTAGCCTGCTGCTCCTGGGTCAGCTGACTGTAGCCCTGGTTGCCGATCCCGTTATTGTTGCCCCAGTGGTGGTTGGCCCAGGCCGTGTTGCTGCCGAAGGTCAGCGCGGCTAAGGTAACGAGGGCGAGAGGTAAGGTACGGTTCCGTTTCATGGCATTTTCTCCTGTGTGGTTTCTCTCGGTATTGCATCTTTCATGCCAGCCTGAAAAAGCCCGTCCGTGCAGGCCTGCTGAGGCCGTTAAAGAGAAGAGCGAGTAAAAATGACCCGTTCCGCCCGGGACCGGCGAGTCATTTTTACTCGCTAAAGCGCAGGCGATATGTTTGAGAGCAGGTTTGGCCGCGCGGAAACATGGCATGATTTCTGCTGAAAGATCCTGCTGATAGCGAAAAGGAGATGACAAGGACTCGCCGATGAAGATCAAACCTTTTTCCCGGGACGCTGCCGCTGGCGCGCTGAGCTGGCTGCTGACCGGTACGGTAGTGCTGCTGGTGGTGCTGTTCTCCGCGATGATCGTCCGCGACTACGGTCGTGAGACGACCGCCGCCCGACAAACTATCGAGGAGAAGGGGAGCGTACTGATCCGCGCGCTGGAGTCCGGCACGCGCGTTGGCATGGGAATGCGGATGCACCACGCGCAGCTGCAGGCCCTGCTGGAAGAGTTGGCCTGGCAGCCGGGCGTCCTGTGGTTCGCGGTGACTGATGACAATGGCGCCATCATCGCCCACAGCGATCCGCAGCAGGTGGGTCAAACGCTCTACAGCCCCGCGCAGATGCGTGCGCTGGCGGTTGGCGAACAGGCTCGCTGGCGGCGGCTTAGCGAGCCGCAGCCGGCCATGGAGATCTATCGCCAGTTTCGCCCGCTCAATCCGGCCCGCGGCCACCATATGGGCATGATGAATCGCGGCAACAGCGCCCTGGCTCAAGCCAGTATCCCGCAGGTGATTTTTATCGCCTTTGATAGCCGCGAGCTGGATGCCGCGCAGGCCAGGGGGCAGCGGAATATGGCCATCATGCTGGGCGCCGCCGCGTTGGTGACAGCGGCAACGATCCTTGCCCAGTTCTGGTTCCGCCGCTATCGCCGCTCACGGAAACAACTGCTGGAGGCGATGGCCCGCAAAGAGAAACTGCTGGCACTTGGCCATCTGGCGGCAGGCGTGGCGCACGAGATCCGCAATCCGCTCTCGTCGATTAAAGGGCTGGCAAAATATTTTGCCGAGCGCACGCCGCCGGGCGGTGAGTCACATCAGTTAGCGCAGGTGATGGCCAAAGAGGCCGACCGCCTCAATCGGGTGGTCAGTGAGCTGCTGGAGCTGGTCCGGCCCGCGCATTTAAATTACCAGCCGGTGGATATTAACGCGCTTATCCACCACTCATTGCAGTTGGTTAGCCAGGATGCGCAGAGTCGCGGGATCGCGCTGCAATTTACGCCGCGCCCGGAGCTCTCCACGATCAACGCCGATGCCGACCGCCTGAACCAGGTGCTGTTGAACCTGTACCTGAACGCGATGCAGGCAATTGGCCGCGACGGCGTCATTCACGTATCGGCAAGTGAAGCCGATCGGCGACGTATGAAAATAGTCGTTAAGGATAGCGGTAAGGGGATGAGCGATGAAGAGCTACAGGCCATCTTCACTCCTTATTTCACCACCAAGGCGGACGGCACCGGGCTGGGGCTGGCGGTGGTGCAGAATATTATCGAACAACATGGCGGGACGATCCGCGCCGAAAGTCAGCCGGGGGCTGGAGCGATATTTACGCTTTGGCTACCGCTGGATGCTCAACGGAGGGAAGATGAGCAGCGATAAGGTACAGATTCTGGTTGTCGATGATGACATCAGCCACTGCACGATCTTGCAGGCGCTGCTGCGCGGCTGGGGCTATCAGGTGGCATTAGCCCACAACGGCCGGCAGGCGCTGGAGCAGATCCATCATCAGGTTTTCGACCTGGTACTGTGCGATATTCGCATGGCGGAGCTGGACGGTATCGCAACGTTAAAAGAGATAAAAGCCTATAACCCGGCGATCCCGGTGCTGATCATGACGGCGTTCTCCAGCGTCGATACGGCGGTGGAGGCCATTAAGTCCGGGGCGCTGGATTATCTGATTAAACCGCTGGATTTTGACACGTTACAGCAGACGTTAGTCCAGGCACTGGCACACACCCGTCATAGCGAGGGCGACCCCAGCGTTGCGACGGATCTACGGTGGGGCATGATTGGCGACAGCCCGGCGATGCAGGCGCTTCTTAACGAAATTACGCTGGTAGCCCCTTCGGACGCGACGGTGCTGATCCATGGGGAGTCGGGAACCGGTAAGGAACTGGTGGCGCGCGCCATCCACGCCTGCAGCGGGCGCGGTGATAAGTCGCTGGTGACGCTCAACTGTGCGGCGCTGAATGAGTCGCTGCTGGAGTCGGAACTCTTCGGCCATGAAAAAGGGGCGTTTACCGGCGCGGAGCGGCGACGTGAGGGGCGCTTTGTCGAAGCGGATGGCGGCACGCTGTTCCTCGATGAAATTGGCGATATCTCGCCATTGATGCAGGTCCGGCTACTGCGGGCGATTCAGGAGCGGGAGGTGCAGCGTGTCGGCAGCAACCAGACGCTTGCCGTTGATGTGCGGCTGATCGCCGCCACCCACCGCAACCTCGCCGAAGAGGTCAGCGCCGGGCGTTTTCGCCAGGATCTCTATTACCGCCTGAACGTCGTGACTATTGAGATGCCGCCGCTGCGCCGGCGCCGGGAAGATATTCCGCAGCTGGCGCAGCACTTTCTCAAACGCTATGCCGAACGCAATCGTAAGGCGGTAAAGGGGTTCACGCCACAGGCGATGGACCTGCTGATCCACTACCCCTGGCCGGGCAATATTCGCGAGCTGGAAAACGCGGTGGAGCGGGCGGTGGTGCTACTGACCGGAAACTATATCTCTGAGCGAGAACTGCCGCTGGCGATCGCCGGTACGCCGCTGCCATCAGGCGGGAGCGAGGAGGGGGGAATTCAGCCGTTAGTGGAAGTGGAGAAAGAGGTGATTCTGGCGGCGCTGGAAAAAACGGGCGGCAACAAAACCGAAGCCGCCCGTCAGTTAGGCATTACGCGGAAAACGCTGCTGGCGAAACTTAGCCGTTAGCCTTTTCACGTTCGATGGCGCGCCAGCCGATATCGCTACGGCTAAAGCTACCGTCCCAGCGAATGTCGGTCAGCAGCTGATAGGCGCGCTGCTGCGCCTGCGCTACGGTATCGCCCAGGGCGGTGACGCACAGTACGCGACCGCCGTTGGTGACCACGCGCTGGTCGTCAGACAGTTTCGTGCCGGCGTGGAAGACTTTACCGTCTGCCGCTTCCTGCTGCGGCAGACCATGGATCTCATCGCCCGTGTTGTAGTTGCCCGGATAGCCGCCGGCGGCAACCACTACGCCCAGCGACGCGCGGTCATCCCACTCGGAGGTTTTCTCATCCAGCTTGCCCGCGCAGGCGGCGAGGCACAGCTCTACCAGGTCGGATTTCATGCGCAGCATGATCGGCTGGGTTTCCGGATCGCCAAAGCGGCAGTTGAACTCAATGACCTTCGGGTTGCCCTGCTTGTCGATCATCAGACCGGCATACAGGAAACCGGTATAGGTGTTGCCTTCCGCGGCCATGCCCTTCACGGTTGGCCAGATAATCCGCTCCATGGTGCGCTGATGGACTTCATCAGTCACGACCGGCGCCGGAGAATAAGCGCCCATCCCACCGGTATTCGGGCCGGTATCGCCGTTGCCGACGCGTTTGTGATCCTGGCTGGTGGCCATCGGCAGGACGTGCTCGCCGTCGACCATCACAATAAAGCTGGCCTCTTCGCCATCGAGGAACTCTTCAATGACGATGCGGTGTCCGGCGTCGCCGAAAGCGTTACCGGCCAGCATGTCTTTGACCGCCGCTTCGGCTTCCTCGAGGGTCATCGCCACGATAACGCCTTTACCCGCCGCCAGACCGTCGGCTTTGATGACGATCGGCGCGCCTTTCTCGCGCAGATAAGCCAGCGCTGGCTCAACGTCGGTGAAGTTCTGATATTCCGCCGTCGGGATATGATGACGAGCAAGGAAATCTTTGGTGAAGGCCTTCGAACCTTCCAGCTGCGCAGCGCCTTCGGTTGGCCCGAAGATGGCCAGCCCGGCGGCACGAAACGCGTCAACCACGCCAATGACCAACGGCGCTTCCGGGCCAACGATGGTCAGGTCGATATTTTCATCCTGGGCGAAGCGAAGCAGCGCCGGAATATCGGTAACGCCGATGGCGACGTTTTGCAGCGACGGCTCCAGCGCGGTACCGGCGTTGCCCGGCGCGACGTAGACGGTATCAACCAGCGGCGATTGGGCCGCTTTCCAGGCCAGGGCGTGTTCGCGCCCGCCGTTGCCGATTACTAATACTTTCATCTGCTGCTCCATGAATTAATGGCGGAAGTGGCGCATGTCGGTGAAGATCATGGCGATGCCGTGTTCGTCAGCGGCGGCAATCACTTCGTCGTCGCGGATAGAGCCGCCCGGCTGAATAACGCAGGTGATGCCGACCGCTGCCGCGGCGTCAATCCCGTCGCGGAATGGGAAGAAGGCGTCAGAGGCCATGGCGGAGCCTTTCACTTCCAGACCTTCGTCACCGGCTTTAATCCCGGCAATTTTCGCCGAGTAGACGCGGCTCATCTGGCCGGCGCCTATGCCGATGGTCATATTGTCTTTGGCATACACGATGGCGTTGGATTTGACGAATTTCGCCACTTTCCAGCAGAACAGCGCATCGCGCAGCTCTTGCTCGCTCGGCTGACGTTTGCTGACCACGCGCAGTTCACCCGCGGTGACCATACCGAGATCGCGGTCCTGAACCAGCAGACCACCGTTAACGCGTTTGAAATCGAGACCGGCAACGCGCGCATCCCACTGACCGCAGGTCAGTACGCGGACGTTCTGCTTCGCGGCGGTGATTTTCAGCGCTTCTTCGCTGGCGGACGGGGCGATGATCACCTCGACAAACTGGCGAGAGATGATCGCCTGCGCGGTGTCGGCATCCAGTTCGCGGTTGAAGGCGATGATGCCGCCGAACGCGGAGGTCGGGTCGGTTTTGTATGCGCGATCGTAGGCGTCGAGGATCGAGTCGCTAACGGCAACGCCGCATGGGTTAGCGTGCTTAACGATCACGCAGGCCGGTTCGTTGAACTCTTTCACGCACTCCAGTGCCGCATCGGTATCGGCAATGTTGTTATAGGAGAGCGCTTTGCCCTGCAGCTGGGTAGCGGTTGCCACGGAAGCTTCTTTGACATTCTCTTCTATATAGAAGGCAGCCTGCTGGTGGCTGTTTTCGCCGTAGCGCATATCCTGCTTCTTAATGAAGTTCAGATTCAGGGTGCGTGGGAAGCGGCCAGCGGCTTCTTTGCTTTCGCCATGATAGGCCGGAACCATGCTGCCGAAGTAGTTGGCAATCATGCTGTCGTACGCGGCGGTGTGTTCGAAGGCTTTAATGGCGAGGTCGAAGCGGGTGTCCAGCGTCAGGGAGCCTTCGTTGGCATCCATCTCATTAATGATGGCGGTGTAGTCGCTGCTCTTCACCACGATGGCGACGTCTTTGTGGTTCTTCGCCGCGGAGCGGACCATGGTCGGGCCGCCGATATCGATGTTTTCCACCGCGTCTTCCAGCGAGCATCCTTCGCGAGCGACGGTCTGGGCAAACGGATAGAGGTTAACGACCACCATATCGATAGGTGCGATCCCGTGCTGCTGCATGATGCCGTCATCCTGACCGCGACGGCCGAGGATGCCGCCGTGTACTTTCGGATGCAGGGTTTTCACGCGTCCATCCATCATTTCCGGGAAACCGGTGTAGTCAGAGACTTCGGTTACCGGCAGGCCTTTATCTGCCAGCAGGCGAGCAGTGCCGCCAGTGGACAGCAGCTCGACACCACGAGCGGAAAGCGCCTGCGCGAATTCGACGATACCGGCCTTGTCAGAAACACTGAGCAGAGCGCGGCGGACTGGACGACGTTGTTGCATGGTATTAAATCCCCAGGATTTGAACATTACAGAGAGCGTTAGGTGAGTTTTTGCCTAAAAACTCACCTAACGCACCCAACCGGGCATCCGTGTCATAGCGCGGCATTGTAACGAAAACGTTTGCGCAACGCTCGCGAATTTTTATCTTTCTCTTTAGGCCGATGGTTCTCCTTCTATATAGCTGCCGATCCGCGGCGCTTTCGGTCCTGGTTTGACGCTCTCCTGTGGATAATTCTGTGTGTAAAGGGGTATAAAGCGGGGTTTTGCTGGGGAATGCAGCAGTCAGTCATTTTTCTGCCATTTTTCTATTGCGGGCGCTCGAGAACTCCCTATAATGCGCCTCCATCGACACGGCGGATGTGAATCACTTCACACAAACAGCCGGTTCGGTTGAAGAGAAAAATCCTGAAAAACGGGTTGACTCTGAAAGAGGAAAGCGTAATATACGCCACCTCGCGACAGAGCGCTAAAGCGCGTCGCAACTGCTCTTTAACAATTTATCAGACAATCTGTGTGGGCACTCAAAGTGACATGGA
>OGUE01000128.1_pt1 | contig 38991 bp, 55 predicted proteins | sample 1574111 | NCBI WGS metagenome assembly OGUE01 (sample SAMN03295833, study PRJEB24534) | human gut metagenome | isolation source: fecal sample 1 from infant 5 | host: Homo sapiens | place: USA: Pittsburgh, PA | collected 2014-07 | reverse complement strand
ACCGTAAACACCGGCGTTGACATGCCGGGGAAGCCCTTATAGTACAATAATTTTCTATATCCAAACTGACCCCGTCTCTGGCGGGAGACGTTCTTCGGACTGAGGATCATTTCACCCTGGTGGCTTTCCGGATTGCTGCCTGGAGTCTTTCAGCGGTTACGGCTTCCGGGAAAACCGTGATGGTGTCGGGAGTCGCACCGCTAACGGGCATGACGATGATCCCCGGCGTTCCGGTGAGTCCCAGTTCCTCTGCAAGGTTACTGTTTTTCTCAAGGGATGCGGTATGGTCGCCAGGAGCTGGGGTGGCCAGCCCTGCTTTTGACGCTGCCGCGAGAATATACTCCGCCGTCAGCTTGCCTTCATTATGGCCGGTGGCGTAGATGGCATTGTGATAGGTGACATAGGCCTGCGGCCCTTTCTTTTGCCAGACCGTCAGCCCCTGCTGCGCTGCCTGAAGTGAAGCTTCCCAGCGACCACCAAATATTGGCCACTCCTTAAAGAGGTAGCGGACGTCGGGCTGCGCTTTCATGACCTTCTCCAGCTCCGGCGCGAAGCGGCTGCAGAACACGCACTGGTAATCAAAGAATTCAATCACCGCGACCTTTGCGTTATCAGGCCCGTAACCGGGATGACATTCAGGCTGAGGCGGAGCGCAACGCAGTGAGCACCGAACATCCTGAAGGGCAGCGCGGTTGTATCAGGGCGTCTTATTTGCAGGCGTCACGGCGAAAGCATAGCCACTGTCATCTTCGTAACATGCTCCGCTGGATTCCCCCTGTTCTATCCTGCGACCAGCTTCCTCAATAAAGAAGGCAAGTGCAGTCGGGGTATAAAACCTTCCTGCCTGCGCCCGGACAATGAAATGCCGGAATTCTGACATCCCCACCGGCGGGAATGGTCCATCGGTGATATCGTCAGGAACATCATCTCCAGACGGCGAATTGAACCAGCCTGGCGCCACTTTCACCTGCTGCTGATCAGCCCCATAAAACAGTTCACTGTTAATTACCCTCCCTGCAATACGTTCAGGTGCTTCAGGAAATGAAGGCTGTTTTTTCACTTTTTCAGCCACATCGTTGATGATTCTCACAACATCCCGCGTCAGGACAGACTGTTTTGCACTGACTGTTATGGTGACCTGTTTTAACGGAAAGTTCGTCGGGACGAATTCCGGTACCGGTTTTGTGATGTACCACCCTTCCCGCTCACTGCCCCGGATAAGCAAGCTGAGCCATGAGCCGGCGTACCCGTCGTTCACTGCCGCATCTTCGCTGTCCTGCATCGCCTGCTCAGTTACTCTCGGCGCTGTATAACACTGGCGCGCCCGGAAAATCCTGCGGCTGATTTTTTGCCGGTCTGCCTCTGGCATCGTCACGCGCAGTGATTCTTCACGCGTCAGTTCGTAGCCCGCGTCAGTCAATGCATTTTCCAGTTCGGCCAGCATCACCTGGTAGCATTCCCGGTTAGCAAAGGCATGAACCGCATCGGCATGTCGGGCACTGCCAAATTGCACCAGAGGAGCGGGTATTCCCGGTCTGCTCTCCCGTGCACGATGTTCACGGCGTGCATCTGCAAGATGCTGAACAACAAGCCAGCCAGCGAGCAGCGCAACGACGACCAGAATACCGGTCATGCCCTCAGTATCGCGCAAACAGGTAAGCATCCCCTGCAGCCCCTGAGGGCCGGTGAAGCAGCTGATTAACGCCATGCGTTCATCTCCTCCATTCTGTTTCGGATAAGCCTGACGAGGTACAGGGGAAACGCCTCATCACGTTCGTCCGGCGCGATCGGTTGCCGCTGGTTCTCCGCGCACCACTGATGCCAGGCACCGGCGATCAGCGCCGGTTGCCATGATGCGATTTCAGGGTACAGCTGACAGAGTTGATTCACGGTTTCGTCGCAGCCTCTGGTATCAGCATGGCGGCCAGTCATGGGCTGAGACGCAGATGGCACAGAGTTATTGTGTATCAGTGACATTCGGCGTTCTCCTGCCCTTCACCTGCAAACAACCTGTCGAGACGCTCGGAAAGTGACAGCGTCGGGCCCTTTTTACGTTTCGCACTGTCCTCGGCCCGCATGTTCTCCAGTAAGAGGTGAATGATGTAGTCCGGAAATCGTTCATCACGTTTTGACGGTTCCCGGCTGTCCTGCTGGTTCTGTTCACACCAGTGAAGCCAGGCTTTGGTCACCAGAACCGGATGCCAGGAGTCAATTTCGGGGTACAGCGTCTTCAGTCGTTCTGCTGTTCCCTGGCGCGGGGCTGTCTCAGCGGGTTTACGCGGTTTTCTGGCGTAACGCCGATGGGACGAGACCGCCTGACGCATTTCGGGAAACAGTTCCCCTAACGTTGTTGCACTCATTTTTTCGCTCCTGATACCGGAATTTCTTCCACTTTCATCACGTGGCCGTCGCGGGATATCCGCGCAGGAATGTGTTCAAAACCAAATTTACGGGTCAGTACGCCGGACTGGTCGAAGTAGATACGTTCATTCAGCGCATCACTGATTTCTTTGATGTTGCCTTTCACCAGGATGACCTTCACGCCGGTCTGGCCGGCGAGCTGCTGTCGGGTCCAGTTAACCTGCTCCTTATCATCACCGTCGATAAAAAAGAGCACCTGGCTGAAGGGCACCTTATCCAGAGGATTAACCGTATCGCCCTTGCGGGCGATCACGTTGCCCTGCATGTCTGTGATCGTTTCCTTCACGGTAAATGTCGGGTCCCAGGCAAAGCTGCGGTATTCCTTCGCTTTCGTGAGCCCTTCCACCGGCGTCGGACGCACCGCATGCTCCTTCACTCTTTCTGTTGCCTCTTTGCGCAGACGGTCAAGTTCACCCGTCTGCTCCATCCCCTTCAGGCGATTCTGGATAAACGCCAGCATGTCCTGCTCTGCAGGCTCGAAGACGTTGCCCCAGGTACCGAGATCTTTCGCCCCGCTGCCGGCGGAGAACATCAGCAGCATCATGGCCGTCAGCTGCAGTCGTTTTCTCACTGGCCCCCCTGGATGCGTCGGGCAATATCAGCACGGATTTCATTCGTGATATCGCGCTGCGGGCTCATCACCGCTGGTTTCACCAGAACGATGGCGTTGTGTGAGGACTGCCATGCATCCAGGCTGCCGGTCAGCGCCGCGTTGAACTGCCGGGTCATCGCTTTAGCCCGGTTGTCATCGAGCTGTAACTGAGCGGACTGCTGCATGAAGAGGTCCACAGTCCCCTTCATGTCGAAGACCACCACCTCAGGGGTGACGGCTTTCGCCGTCACGTATGCCACGCCTGTCATAACCAGAAGTCCCGCCAGCCCCAGCATGCTGGCCTTAACCCAACGGGATGTCTTGCTGGCGATTGTTACACCGTCGCGGACGGTGTCGCCGTCATACGGTTTGTCCTGTTGTTCACTCATGCTGCTTTCACCCACTCTTCAAGTTCACGAAGTTCACTGCCGTATTTTTTCTCCGCCAGCAGATACGCCGCTTCTTCCGCAGTCGCTCCCGCTTCTTTCTGCGCTTTCTGCATGAAAGCAAAGTCCTCGCCGCGCGAGCTGAACATGGCACGCGTCACGGGGTCGACGAACAGGCGATGGAAGGAGCTGTATTCACCGGCGTTTATCAGCAGGGAGCTGTAACCGGTCTGCAGGGCGGGCTGGAAGCCACGGATAACTTCTTTTTCCATGTCCGAGAACTGATCCGGGTTATCGGCAAGGTACTGTTTAAACGCCTTCGCATCCTGCAAGAGGGTGATTTTGGTGGAGCTGTTGTTCCAGGCGGCTTCCGCTTCCTTACTGGCGCTGAAGTCCTTGATGCCCTGGGTGATAGTGATAAACGCCCCACGGTGACGACGCACGGTGCGGTAGCCGGTTTCGATAAACCGTGCCGCGTGTGGGTTGGAGCCACCCAGCAGACGCCAGGCCTCGTCGATGATGCAGACTTTTTTGAGGTCACGCGGGCTGTGGTACATCTTTTCCTGAATCGCAAGAATGAGCGAGAACAGGATGGACGAGAGCAGCTTCGGCTTGTCTTCCAGGCTCAGCAGCTCCAGCACCGCGAAGCGGGTTTCCCCATCGAGCGTCGGGGCATCGGCGTTGAAGTATTCTCCGTCAGGCCCCCAGGTGCAGTAGGTATCGAGCAGCATGGCCAGCTCAGCGAGACGCGCGATGATGGTCGGCTTGTCTGCGAACGCCTGATTCACATCCTCATTGGTCAGGTAATTATGAACGTCGTCGATACGGGCTTTGTTTGCCTTCTTCTCCCACGCATCCATTACCGCTTTCTGCAGGATCGCTTCACAGACGCCATCCAGCGGCTGCGTCGGACTGGCGAGTACCGTCAGCAGGCGCACAATCCCTTCCGCAGAATGATTAATGTCCTTAACGTTGGCGAACGGGTTAAAGCGCAGTTTAGAGCCATCGAGATAAACCCCGCCGGCCTGGTGACAATAGTTCTTGTAGCTGTCCCCCATGTCGATAACCCAGGCGTACCCCCCGGCATTCAGTACATCGCGAAGGATGCCCTGCGTCAGGAAGGATTTGCCTGCCCCGGACGTGCCGGTGACGGCGATATTAAAGTTGGTACTGCCGTTCTCCTCACCAAACATATCGTAGAACGCAACCTGGTTCCGGTAGGTGGGCAATGGCATACCCACGTTGGACAGCTGGCGCTCGGCGACGACCGGCATCAGGCTCACCGCATTCCATGACTTGGAGCGCAGCGTTGCCCCGGTCATCTTCAGGTCTTCCCACATCCCTTCCTGCATGACGAACGGGAAGCTGGCCAGCCAGTTACGCATCTGCTGGTACTGTATGGTCACCATTTCCAGTTCGTTCTTACGGAACACGTTGACGGCGGCCAGTTCACACTTCTGTGCCTCGGTATTGTTATCCGGGGCGAACAGGGTCAGATTGAAGTAGGTATTGCAGAGCGCGATTTCATTGCTGTGCAGCTGCTCCCGGGTGCGCCGCCATTCCTCTGCAGCCTTTTTGGTGTTAGGGAACAGTGCAGCGTAGGCTGAGTTGGCTTTTTTCGAGAGGTCCTGGTCTTTACGGAAAGCCTCGCTCTGGCTTTTGGTCTGTTCTTCCAGCGCCGTCGTCCAGGTCAACATAAAGGGACAGGGTATCCCGAGATCGGGAAAGCGCAGGTTTTGCAGATTGTCAGCCCCCTGCCAGAGCGCGAATCGACGCGGGTTTTTAGCAAGCTGCATGTTGATGATGCGGCATGACGATGCCGGCAGGCGTGTCCCGCGCGCGTCTATGGTCTCCGGCAGCTCCATCCGGATATGCGATGGATGCACCTTCAGGTCAATCCCGGGATCAACCACCTGGCGGTTAAGCTTCTCATCCTCGTTGTAGTCCCCGGAGGACGTCAGCACCTGTTCCTGACGGTAGTTCATCTGTTCGCGTACCGCAGACAGGAAAGCGTGCACATCGGTATTCATGCTGTCGATGCGAGCAGCGCCCAGGGAGGCGCGGATGGTGTTACGTATCTGAATCAGGTCATCCATCACCCGCTGAACCTGGGAAGCGCGCTTAATGGGCTGACCGTAGACAATAAAGATACGGTAGTTACGCAGGTAGAGCGGGTATTCCCGTTCGTTGGCCAGGCCGTGCAGCGCGGAACGCTGCCAGAATGCGCGGGTAATTTTATTGAGGTGATCGGCCATCCCCCCTTTCCACATGTCGTTACTCACGCCGCGATCGATACGTTCCCCGACACACTTGCTGGCCAGCATAATGACGGTCACAGGGGTCTGGCGGGGCAGCTTCTTACGCAGCATGTCATCGAGCGCGGCCATCACCTGCTCGTTCGCGCCGGGAAGCGGCGCGGCTTCCATAATGAAGCCCGCAGAGCCGGCATTGACGAAAATTTCATTCTTGTCGTCGTAATACCGGTACGGCAGCGCAGCAACCAGGGACGGATAGTCCCAGGTCTGGGAAAGGTTGTTGCGGGCCGTTGCTGCACCGTCGTCCTCTTTCCCGCTTTTCAGCATATCCATCAGGCTGTCGACAAAACTCATTTTCGGCCCTCCGCAGCAGCCCGGATTAATTCCAGGCGACGCAGCTTCTCTTCGTTCATCTGACCGGAGAGCGGTGCATCACCGGCCGTTTTAATCTGCCAGTCACAGCTCATGCTCAGAGCGGCCAGCGTTTCATCATCGGTATCGACTGACTGTGGGGCGGTGATGTGCGTCGTTCCTTTCCGTGAATGGACTAACGATTTCGCCAGATGATCGACGCCGTTCATGCAGGAAATGTAGTGGCTGCTCATTCTCCGCCCTCCCCGATAACGCGGTAGCTCTCATCCCAGTGGGATTTGTTTTTCACGAACTCGACCACAGCTGGCTGATGAAAGTTGTCGTCCGTGTCCACCCAGGGTGCAATCCACAGGCGCTGCGTGGCGTCAGGAATACGCTGAACCGGAACGCGGCCAGCAGTGTTAACCGGCGCAGGGGTCGCATTACTGGATGTGGCCAGCGGCGTGACCAGCGAGCCAGCCGATTTCACCGGCGCAGTGGCCAGAGGGCGCGATGCGGCAGGCTTAACGACGGTGGTTCCGGTTGCTGCGGCGGAGACAGGACGGAAGGGATTCACGACCGGTGCTGAATTGCGCAGTGCCGGCAGGGTTTCACCCGCAGGCTTTTTTGCGGTTTTCTCTGCCGTCAGGTCATCCAGACTTTTACCCTGAGCGGCCAGCTTGTTAGCTTCACCGGTGGTCAGGCACTGGTCGGTCGCGGTCTTGTTGCAGTCGAAATCAGAATTGAGACCGGCGCAGCCGGTCAGCGCGCTGCACAGCAGTGCAGCACCCAGTAGATTTTTCATGGGGTAACTCCGGTTTTAATTTAAGGGGTATTCAGGGAGGGGTAATACTCAATTTCGATTATTTGCAGTTGCACTGAATCACAGTGAAAACCAGTTGCACAACAAGGCTGCCAAACACGCCGGCATAAAACATATCCAGCGTCAGGAAGCTCAGGTCCATCTGGATAAAGCCATAAATACTCGCCACTATCAGCATTCCGCCCCACGGAACGACTGAACCATACATAAAGTACCAGTCATCGCGTTTGTTAAAGGCAGTGCCGCTAAAGTATACGAGGAACACGCTTAAGAGCAGGGACACTCGCCAGGAGACCCAGCCCATATCACCCACGCCTTTAAGATTGAGCACTGCCCACACTGTCAGCTCGATAGTGAATACCAGTGCAGGAATGAGGATAAAGCGATAGTCATGCAGGGTTTTGAGTAATGGATAGCGTGCCATGTTGGCAGACATAAACACTCCAGTGAAATGAATTACAGGAAGACGTTGATGACATGAGCAAGTGCGCCTATGGTCACCAGGGTGAGTAACACAGTGAGCCCTCCTGTATGGTTGTAAACAGAAACACCGGTCGCTCCGGCAGTTATTACCAGTAGTGAAATGGCTCTGGTACGCTTCATTTCTCTCCAATTTTCTCGTTACTGTCAGTGGCTTTACGGAGGAACTTCAGGTCAGGTTTCTTTTTCTGGCCAGACGGGAGGTCGTATACGAATCAGGATGGCGGTTAAGAGGAATGCACCAAAGATGCAAAATGCATATTCCTCCCGTATTCCTTTGATTAAACTCGCAATCACCACCACCCACATGAGTACCCAACAAATCGAATACAGCCAGTTAACGGTCATCCTTTATGGTTCTTTACGTTTCATTCGTCTTTTACTTCACGTCTAACAAAGCAGTAACCCAGAGCCGTTTCAGGAGCGTTGAGCAGGTCTGCATTGGCTTTACGCTCAGCTTCAAGCCATGACCTGACATCGTCATGTTCCAGCTTCCCTTTCCGGAGAACAGTGGTCCGTAGTATTTTCCAGGCTTCTCTGTCACGCGGCTCATATACCCGAAGTTCCTTGTCGATAACCTCGTCCCAGCCGCCTGGCCTATTCAGTTCGAACATCAGAAAAATGGCCAGCACACTCAAGGGTGGCAAGGAGTACAGGCCATAAGGGAAAAGCTCATAATTCAGCACTGTGGTAACGAAGACAGCAGCCAAAACAGCCAGCAGTATCCCGGCAAGCTTCTTGCTGATACATCCCACCCTCCTGCCTTCAGACCATGCTTCACAAGCCTGTTTTATGGTCTCCAGCACCGCAATCTGGTCTTTCATATCGGCCTCCTCGTCAGTTGATGGTGTCACCGAGGCGCAACTGGCTGGCCTGGCGGAGAACGTCATCCGGGTTGATGTTGCCGACTGAGGTGGTGCTTGATGCGGTGGTCTGGCTCGCCGGTTGAGGAGTCACGGCGTTCTGCGCGGCGTTGCCGGCTTTCTGCAGTTCCTCTTTCGCTTTCGCGTCCTCGGCGTCCTCGATGGTTTCAAGGCGGAAGCCCTTCTGGAATACAACGGTCACCTGATTGCCGGCACCGATATCAATTACCGGGTGGTACTGCTCAGCGCGTTTAATCCAGTACTGGCTCAGCGTTTCAGCGGCCTTATTAGCCCCGCCACCAAAGCCCTGCTTAAACACATCAGCAGCACCAACATCTGCAGTGGCACCGATACCCACTGATGGTGTAGCGGCAGATTTGATACCTTCACCAAAACCTGACAGGAGGCCTGCTGCACCGGCGTAGCCGACAATCATGCCGTTTCGCATGACCGGCTTGCCGCGAATGCCGCCTTTACCCTGGAAGCTGACATGCCCCTGAAACTCCATGTCCACGTGCTTGCCGTTTTTCAGGATGCAGCTGATGGACTGGGTGCGGACGTTTCCGCGCTCGCTGGAGATATCGCCCCACATCTCACCCACAATAAAGCAGCCGTCAGCGTTGAACTCCTTGTTGTTGGGCATCTGAATATTGCCCTGCAGGCGGATGGTAACAGGGCTGGTATTCTGCTGACCGGTGACGCTGGCGTTCGCGTCGGCCCCCTCAATCAGAACAGCATCAGAGAAAGAGCCAGATGGAATCCAGGGGAGTTTGGTTGGCTTTTTCTTCAGGCTGTCGTAGCTGAACTTTGTTGTCGACAGACCGCCTGTCATGCGCTGGCCGGAGCCGCCCGGGTAAAACGCTGCACCTTGCCCCATATTCACACCGGTGGCGGCCGGTGCACCTGTGGGGGTTACATTGTATTCCGGTGGTCGGGCCTGACCGGCAGCAACTGGACCTGGGAGTGGTGTTCCGTTCGGACCTGCAGGTGGTGTCTGCTGGCCAGTGGTCTGGTTGCTGCCGGGGCCTTTCGTAAGCTGGTCGTTCAGACGCTGAATTTCAGCGTCCTTTTCGGCCAGCTTTTGTTCGGTGTTGAGCTTGTTCTGCGCGAACTGCTGAGTAAGCGTGGCAAGGTTTTGCTCAAGGGCGGATGTCTTTGCCTGCTGCTGCGCCAGCGCTGCATCGTTGACCTGTTCGTTAAACGTCGCGGTCACAACGCCGGTCAGGTTTGGTGTTGCAACCGGTGCGGGTTGCTTTTGTTTTTGCTGGTATTGCCCGTACCACATTACGCCGCCTGCTGCAGCTGCGCCCCCAATGATGACAGCGGCCAGGATGGCCAGTTGCTTGCGGCGGGTTTTCAGGTTTTCATTCAGGCTTATGGTCATGGGCGGGCGTCTCCGTCATCTGAAAACACAATCCAGGCATAGCCTTCGCCGCCAGCGTAGAGCTGGTTCTGTGACAGCATTACGGCCCGGACGCCCTTACGCCAGAAATCGCGCTCGCGGAGGCTGCGGGTGATGCTGCCCGGGTTGCTCATCCGGAAGCGAACAACCCGCAGGTGGTTGCCCACAAACTGGCGTTCAGGCGTCAGGCGTACATCACTGGCGGGTGTGTAAGCCGGCATGCGGCTGACCGGGTATTCCCGGTAGTCGTCCGGCACCTGACCATTGACTACAGCGCGGGATAGCGCAACCAGCGTTTTTTCATAGGTCTGCCCTTCTTCCCATGCCTTCGCATCGTCGTTCTTGCGAAGTGGTGGTGACATCGGGGTGAAGCGCAGTGTTTTGCCGTTACCCGGCTGCGGCCTGACGTTCAGGCTCAGCGATGAACCGTGGTCAGTCTGGATAAACAGGGTGAAGTTCTGGCCGACAAGCGGAGACAGGATAAGCGCTCCGTCCTCGGTCTGGCTCTGGTCATACGCACCGGTTGGTCCGCTGATGCTGGTAATGAGTTCTCCGTCTACAACAACCTTGCTCGGGTTGGTGTTGCTGAGGGTGACGTTAAAGGCGGCGTCGTTCTCAAACGGAATGGCTGCGGGTGCGGAAGCGGCCCGGAGGCCGCTGGTAAATAATCCCGCTGCCAGAAACACAGCAGCAGCTGCCGGTGAAATGCGAAATTTCATGGGCAGTCCTGTCAGTTGGTGGAAGATACCGGCCTGAGTTCTTCAAAGCTGTGGAGGTTAATCACACCGTTGTCATAGCTCAGTTTCAGTCGGTAGGTTTTTTCCTGGTCTTTCAGTGGCGTGATGATTGCGCCGTTTGTGGTGGAGGATTTCAGTACCCCGCTGTACTGCACGGAGCCATCATCCATGACGCGAATTTCTTTCGTGTCGAACTGGGTGGTGATGCCCGCTTTCTGGATGCGCTCAGTTTCTATGTCCAGGGCTTTCTTGAGTACGTCCCGTTCGGCGGAAGGGACAAATCCAAGAATCATTTTCTGGTTATGTTCGATGTTTTCCGGAGTAACGTTGAGTCGCCAGTAAATAAAGGAAGCGGCGAACTGTGTCAGGCCGGTGGCATCGACACTTTTAGAATCTGATGCAAATGGGCGGTTAAACGTTAATGGCGTGGTGATGGTTTTCTGGGTTGTGGCGAAATACCATGCCAGTGACCCTGTCAGTACATTCCCTGCGCCCATGAGTAAAGTTAAAGCTGAAAGACCAATAAACGCATAGCGGAGTTGTTTATCGCGCTCTCCTTTAATATTCAGTTTCATGAAAAACTATGCCCTCCAGTGCCGGAAACTTGAATCAGGTATCTGGCGAAAGGTTACTTTGAATAAAAGTGATGGCAGGTGCCAGTAACAGAAATTAAGTAACCAGTATGACCCCTGCCCTTTTTTCAGATATCTGACGATAAACCAGAGGATTCCCGCGATTACACCAAGTTCGAGTGACAGATTGTTAAGCACCCCCAAAACTAAAAGGGGTGCAGTAACAATCAATTCGTCAATCGGTAAGCCTAAATAGCGGTCCTGCTGGTTCATTGTTTCCGGGAAGTTATATTTATCTCCTTCCCCATTCATCATTTAGCTCGCGATGCCGAAGGCGACACGGGTAAAGATGATTGCCATAACGATACCGACGAACACCAGTGGTGAGCGGGCCTTAATGTAAATAAACAGGCCCATGATGATTTCGGCGATGTAGAACCATTTAACCAGTGAGGAACCAGAACCGAAGGTGGAATTAACCGTGGTGTTCTGTGAGGAAAGAAGGTCAGTACCAGATGCGAATGCCGGGTGAGTGACCATAAGTGCAATTAAAAAAGCGCCTGCTGACTTTAAGTAAAATTTAGCTTTGCGATTTTCGCGTGCTTTGCGGAATAAAGACGCTACCGCCCATCCCTTACCGACGTTAAGGGCACTGCCTTTGGTTAACATGTTTGTTTTCTCCGAAGTAAACAAAAGTGAATCGCGTAAGTGCTTGTTTACGCGGGCGCAATTGTCCCATGACCCTAAAAAAAAAAAACTGTGACGCATGTCACACTTCCTGTAATCATTCGGATTTATCTGAATATGTAAGTGAGTAGGCTTTGTTGACCAGAAAGTACGGAAATGGCGTCAGGGATCTATAGCTATGAAAGTAAAAGAGAAAATGTGGGATGGTCGCGGCCGTCCTCGTAAGTTCCAGCCAGGTGAGGCGGTGGAGTGGCGATTGCGTGCTCCGGATAATCTGCTTATGGAGCTGAGAATATGTGCCAGGGCTGGCAACAGGAGTGTGAATGAGGAAATTATTGCGCGGCTTTTGTTGTCGCTAAATTATCAACCGGGTAAGCCCGTGATTAAAACGGCTGAGGGTGAGCGGCTTATTGCACTGGCGGTGAGATTTGAGGGGTGGCTTGGGAAATTACTTGATAGTGAATCCGTTGACGCTGTGAGTGAAGTAAAAACTCCTCCAAAGCAGGAGCAATTGTGGGTGTGGCGAGAGGGTGAAAGAGTTTTGCTTCCGGGCAAAACAACCGGATATAGCATGCGTATTCCTGAGAATCTTGCGGATGAAATCAGGGCAATGGCGAAGGTGCATAACCGTAGTCTGAATGACGAAATGCTAACCCGTTTGATGAATACTCTGGGTTATTTTACGGAAAGGTTGCTCGACCAGAATGAGGATGCGCAGGCGCTTAAAGTGCTCTGTATGGAGTTTGAGGTTTTCCTGAAGGAAAAAATAAGGGAGGTGGAGAAAAGTGACCTTCCCTGGGATGAAAAGCCGTCTCAGTGATCGATTCTGGCCGGAGTGTTCCGGCCAAAGAAGTTATTTTACCCTGCCAGGAAGTGGTCTTTTTCGGCTTTATCTTCCGCATCGTTAATTGCACTGATGTTGGTGTTTATGAGCTCTTCCAGTTTCACGCCAGAGTCGGGACCTTTGAGAGTAACGAAGATGTCAGAGACAAGGGCAGTCAGAATCATAATGCCTTCTCGTGACCCGGAGACTTTCTTTATAAGGTCGCGCCTAAAACCATCCAGGTCAAATGAGCTTCCTTCTTCTTTCGATTTGTAAACCATTAGCCCAAGGCGTACTAATTCGTTGACTATCGAAGAGTAGTTCATCTCAGAAGAGGTGGCCCCTTTCTGTAGCTCTATTTCAAGAATATCATGTATTTCGCGGTCAATTTTGTCTTTAAAGTAAATGTTCTTTCTTGGCATAATAGTTTCTCGATGTTCTAATGCAGTGCCTGATGCGGCACTGCAATGGCGAACTTTAACAGCTATCCGTGGTGCAGGGTTCTGGTAACCAACTGATTTTATATATGACTCATCCCTAAATATGTGTGCTAATCAGGCACTATGATGTGTGTGGTTCAGGCACTATCTGCTTTTAACTTACTCTATTAATTGAATACACACAATCCCCACACTTCAGAGTGCTGTATTAGCACACATTGCAGTGCCTGATTAAGCACTGCAATGTGTGTCAGTCCACACACCTTAATCGCACATACTCAAAAATTACGAAATAAAACACACATCATGCCACTGAATTTAAAGAAAAAATCTGCAAGACGAAGTCTTGCGTGGGGTGTGATGTTTTAAAGGGTTAGTAAAGAGCGGCATGTTAATACCGCCTACTGCTGTGACATGTTTATTTATGACAGGTGTTAAATCCCCGCAGGAGAGCGCTCACGCGCGTTTGTAGTGAAATTACTTGATTAGGACGATCCGCCGGGGTATTTTTTAAAGCGCCTCTCCAGAGCCCGTTTATTTCGCTAAAAGGCCAAACCATGAAAATATCTTTACTCCCTGCTGCTTTGCTGACTCTATCACTATCTGCTGGCGCAGCTCCACAAATGTGCTTTGATCAGGCCGGGAAAGATTATCAAATTGATCCGCTTCTGCTTATGTCAATTTCGATTAAAGAGAGCCATCTGGTACCGGATGCGATAAATGGATCAAACAGGAATGGGACAGAAGATGTCTGTGGGATGCAGGTGAACAGCTCTCATTACGGTAAACTTAAAAACTTCAATATTACCCGTGAGCGCCTGTTGAATGATCCATGTATCTGCGTTTATACGGGTGCATGGGTACTGGCGCACAACTTCAGGTCATACGGAAAAAACTGGGACAGCGTGGGGATGTATAATACGGGGCCGAGCAAAAAGCTCATTGCGCAGCGCAAGGCCTATGCACAGGATATCAAGAATATATATCGCGTATTACTGGCCAGAAAAAAATTACTTTCTGAACGTCTCGCCCCAGCTGCAGGTAAGGAGCATGAGATAAAAACTGCAGAAACAGCATCGCTTAACAGCGGGCAGTAAAAAGCCGCTCTGTTGAGCGGCTTAATTTTCAGGCCTTCAGTTTTGCAAACTCCTCAGCCATTTTCCAGAGCGCCTGATTTAATTTTATATCACCATCAATTCCGGTGACCTCGCGCGTTCTGGTCGGTTTTCCTTTTTCCGTTCTGCCACGGATACCCCCCCGGATCACATTTTCCTGCACCACGTTAAACGTGGTCCATAAATCCTGTCCCTTGTCGAGGACGCGGCGCGGGTTAATAATCTGCTCTGATGTAATCGGTGCTGGTTTTCCGTCGTACTTAAGTTCAAGGGCCGTAGCACCCAGCAGGCGTTGCTCAGGTAACGTGAGCTGAATGCTTTTCATCAGATCGATATTTTCATCAACCGCGTCAAATGTTTCCAGAACAGTATAAGCGCCTTCGATAACCTGCCCGACAATATCGCCTTTATGCGGCACACGAATTTCACCAAAATCCTTCCACGCAACAAGACCATTACTGCAAACCTGGCGGAACATACCGGGGATCATTTTATAGCTGCTTGAGCCATCATGACTGTTCAGAAGAATAATTTCCGGCACCTCTTTTCCGTTAATCTGGTCATGGCGACGCAGTCGAAGCATATGCTTTGTAAAGTCACGTTTATCCTGGTCACGTGTACGTGACTGTGTAGCAAAATAAGGAAGAAAACCTTCATCACGTAAACGGTCAAGAATAACGATCGTTGGAATATACGTATAGCGCTGTGAACGAGAATCATGTTTTTCTTCTGAGAACGCGCTCGGAACAATGCGCTGTAATTCCTCATTCGTCAGCGGACGGTCTTTACGGATCGAGGTAGGCATACGATAGCGGCTTGCGAAACTGACCATTTTTATTTACTCCTGATTATTTAGTAAGTGATGAAGGAATAACGCGGTGAAAATTATCGAGCGGCATTGCAGCTGCCACCGGGCGACCATCTACAACCCAGACAGAGATATAATCCGGGCATTCGTCATTAATTAACGTCAGCTCAGTGGCATTCTCTGGCGGCGTAAAAATTGCCGGTTGTGGCTCCCCTTCCGCTGCTGCCAGGACCCAGCAAAACAGATCCGTGAACTGGGACGTGGTGAGGTTTGAATCACATCTTCCGGTAGATTCTTGAGCGGCGGTTTTGACGTTGACGTTTCGTGTGTACATCCTGGTTTTCTCCTGTGGTGATGGTTGTCCATCTCCCTGGTGAGTTCTCTCGCGGCAAAGGGCAAAGGAGCAACGGCGAAGGGCGGAAGGAAAGGGGCGGAGACTAAAGTTTTTGCGGCACGCAAAAAGTTTTGGCGAAGTGCATTTCACCCCTTGGATGACGACCCGACGGTGCTACGACCAGCCCTCCGCGTGAGGACGCACGGGGGATGGCCTCACCGGGGGAACAGGATGCACACACCCGACACGTCGGAACGGCGTGGCGCCATTAAAGCGGCGGCTTCAGCCGGCGCGGTGAAGGCGTTCCGGACGGCACGGCCGGAGAAGCCGCAGCCTTTGACCTTCGCCATCAGACCCTAGCGTCAGCCCGAAACCCGGAGGGGTTCGGCGGAGCCCGGCGGATGCGCAGCGGCCGCCCTGGCGGAGTGGGGCTCGACGACCGGACCGCCACGCGGGCCGGGAGCCGAAGGGGGCCATCGCCCTGCCCGTTTTTTGGGTTATGGCCACGGAGCTGCAGCTGGGAAAGTTAACCAGCAGGACGCCGGTTATGATCGCAGGTAAGGAGAGAAGCACTGCAACGGGGAAAGGCAGGAGCGCCGGAGGCGCTTTCGCCCTCCCCGTTTCCCCGAAGGGGAAGCATTTTTTTGCGGTTGCCCCGATGATATGCACCGGGGCAATGATTTCCGATCAGATCGGTTCTTCGCTGTCACCTCCGTTTTCCTGCTCATAGTGCATCATGGCCATATTCAGCAGGGCATTAAATCCCTCGATGCCAGCCCCGTCCGGATCGCACTGTTCGCACAAGTGCAGCAGATTGGCCAGAAAATCCGTGATAACAGTTTGCACGCTTTCGCTTTCCCTGTTCAGCCCGGTTTTACGGGCAAATTTCCAGAGCACATCTGCAGCCAGGGCGGCGTGATCATCGTTGCTGCGGATTTTTAGCGGTTCAAGCTGGCCGTTCAGGCGTTCTGCCATCGTCTCCAGCACGGTCGCCGGAACAGCGTTCAGTGTGTTGTTTGTCATTTTCTCTCTCCCTGCGGCAGGTCTGCCCTGCCGCTCAGTCAGTCAGGCGGCCACGGTGGCCAGAAAGTTTTTCATAGCTTCGAAACGGCTGCGGAACGCCAGACGTCCCTGCCAGTCATTGAAGTAATAAACGGGGGTATAACGCACGCGATTTGCTTTCAGGGTCAGCGTATTACCGGTCACGACTTTCGCAGGAATACCCAGCAGTGACAGCTGGATAAAGGCCATATCAGCCACCATCGGATCGATATCTGTGCAGGTGGCATACAGCTGTTCTGACGGGTTATATCCCGCGTCAGTCATCCAGTATGCAAAGGCAATGACCATACCGGCGCTACCACAGGCAGGCTCATCAAGCGTCATCCAACCCTCACGCTTTATCGTCTCCTGAGCGCCGGGCATGAGTAGTCCGGCCATCAGGCGGGAGATGGAGGACGGAGAGAAATACTGCCCCATTTCGTCCGCGCCCAGCTCCTGCTCCATATACAGTGCGCCGAGGAAATCATGAATTTCACCCGCCAGTCCCTCCACCAACAGGCAGAACATCTGGTTCATAGCGTCTAAATCGGACGATTCATAACATTTGCAGATCAGATAGCTACTTTCCATGCCCTCTGGCGTGCGCACCCGAGCCACATCCAGCTGATTGGCAGCAAGCTGGATAAAGTCGCGGAACACTTCTGAACGGCGCATATGTTTCGCAGTCTGACGGAAGACACTGGCGAACTCTCTACGCGCCTCAGCTGGCGACAACATTCGGGCAGCATCAGAAGCCTGCGGCTGCGCCTCTGCGTGGTCAGACAGGAACAGGGATTCAAAACTCAGTTGTGACATGGTTTCTCCTTACCGGCCGCCCGCGGGCGGCCGTCTCCTGTTAAGCCAGTCCAAGCGCCGGGTAGACGCTGACAGCCAGCCCACAGTCAGCATCGGCGGCGTAGCCCGTTTCGGCATTTACCACGGACAGGAACGGCTGCCACTGTGAGAAGCGCAGCGCGGGTACGCGTGCGCGTTTTCCGGCGCGGAGGGCATTTACAAATACCTTCGCCTGTGCGACAGTTTGTGGGTCAAATTTCACGATCAATCTCCTTACTTTGGTTGTGATTGCCGGTTCACCGTTACAGCGGCTAACCGGCGTTGAGAAAGCAGGGGCAACCCTGCTTTTTTAATGCGCGGAATTCAGCGGCGCATCGAGACAGAAACGGGCGATCACGTCGCCAATCAGCTCCCGGTGATGGCGGGTGTGCAGGTCATGGCACTCAAAGAAACGCGCGCCGTACCGTACAAAAATCGCGGTCACGTCCCCGCCCGTAAACTCCATCGACTTGAACGACTCCCCGCCAAACCCTCTGCACCAGTCCACAGGCGGCAGCGTTTCCATCTGGTCGATGTACCGGGCCTCGGTGATTTCCACCCAGGGACGGCGATAGCCGTCATTCTGCTTTTCCTGTACCAGATTCGCGGGGATCAGCTCCGCATCCGGATAGATGCAGCGCAGGGATTCCAGCGTTATCGCTTCACGCTGAGTCACCCACTGCCCTTCCAGCTGTGTTGCCCGGTCATAAACGGCGTTATGTGACGGAACGAAAAAGGCCATTGGTGCAGCGGTCGGGGTGTTAACGTTCATCTTCATGCTCCTGTCTGATGAGGTTCCGTGCGGCGGCTGCCGCACGGGATGAGCCGGATTTAAATGTCGATACCTGCGCGCTCGATCAGGCGCACAAACTGTTTGAAGTGGTCAGCTTCAGCCACATGGATATGGCGGAACTGTTTATCGACGCCGCTGCTGAGGGCGTAGAAATAGGTGCAGCGCATTGTTTCGGGGCAACGTCTGCGCAGTTTCTTCAGCTCAGCAAGGCTGCTGAACTCCAGAACGTCCGATTCCTCCTCAGAGTTTTTTTTCGTCTCAGCGACGAGGATCGTGTAAGACACGGTTTTTCCCCCCATCTTCCTGGAAGATTCTTGAGCGGCGGTTTTGACGTTGACGTTTCGTGTGTGCATCCTGGTTTTCTCCTGTGGTGATGGTTGTCCATCTCCCTGGTGAGTTCTCTCGCGGCAAAGGGCAAAGGAGCAACGGCGAAGGGCGGAAGGAAAGGGGCGGAGACTAAAGTTTTTGCGGCACGCAAAAAGTTTTGGCGAAGTGCATTTCACCCCTTGGATGACGACCCGACGGTGCTACGACCAGCCCTCCGCGTGAGGACGCACGGGGGATGGCCTCACCGGGGGAACAGGATGCACACACCCGACACGTCGGAACGGCGTGGCGCCATTAAAGCGGCGGCTTCAGCCGGCGCGGTGAAGGCGTTCCGGACGGCACGGCCGGAGAAGCCGCAGCCTTTGACCTTCGCCATCAGACCCTAGCGTCAGCCCGAAACCCGGAGGGGTTCGGCGGAGCCCGGCGGATGCGCAGCGGCCGCCCTGGCGGAGTGGGGCTCGACGACCGGACCGCCACGCGGGCCGGGAGCCGAAGGGGGCCATCGCCCTGCCCGTTTTTTGGGTTATGGCCACGGAGCTGCAGCTGGGAAAGTTAACCAGCAGGACGCCGGATATGACGCCCGGGATGAAGAACACAGGGAAAACCAGGCTGAAACCAGGTACAGGCAGGTAACTCATGGCGCTCTGACTTCAGCAAAATCAGGCAGGAAAGGCTGGGGTGTGGACAAGGCGGAGGGAGCAGAGGGTCAGCGCCGGAGGCGCGTCCCCCTTCCCCCGTTCCCCGCAGGGGAACAGCCCTTCCCGGAGTTCAGGCGTGCGGTCGCGTCAGGAAGGAAAAAGGGGCTACCGGTAAACCGGTAACCCCTTCATAAAGGCGCTTCAGGCATGTCCAGACAGCCTCAGCCCCTTAGTGGCGGGGGTTTCCCCCCGCCGGGGTTGGCTACTTAGCGGATTCGTAAGCCATGAAAGCCGCCACCTCCCTGTTCGTGTCCCTGTAACGGATTTCGCAGAGCGATTTCCGTGTCAGGTAAGTGAATATCAGTAGTGTGAGACACACAATCAATACACACCAGATCAGGGTATTTCGTGGCAGTTTCATAGCCGTCTTCTCCTTGCCTTGCGGCTGCTAAGAGGCTATTCTGTTGGTGTCTAGTCAAGCAGATGGCCTCGTTTGGTTGGTTAATGAAAATTAACTTCCTACGGGGCTTTCTTCTTTTTGCCACACAACCGGTAACAAACCACCTTCACGTCATGAGGCAAAAAGCCTCAAGCGCCATCGCCATTATATCCCGTTGTCGATCATCTGCCCAGGAATAACAGTCTGAAAACTGTATAAATCCTCATCGTTTTTCCGCGTCATTCAGCCCCTGAAATCCCCAGCGCCTCACGAATCTCAGCGGCTCTCTGTTCGCTTCCGGCGGTCACGCCGGCGTTATAGACAAGGCTGATCATCGCCTGCAACATTTCCCAGTCATAAAGTTCCAGTCGGGCATTCAGACGGTACAGGATCTTCCCGCTTTGAGCATGCCGGAACACGGTACCCGTTTCTTTTTTGTCGAATCTGCGGCTGATAATGCTCAATATCCCTCCCGGTTATCCGAACCTTCTGACCACTCGCGGATCTGGTCTTCGAGCGCCTCAAGATGCCTGTCTATACTCTCAGCCAGCTGCTCGCTTTCGGTTTCCAGCCAGCCACTGAGTCCGTCCCACTCGCAGCACATCTCTTTCAGCTTTGCCGACATGGTACAGAGCTTGTTACGCTGGCTGCGTGCGACTTTCAGCTCCGTCTTGCAGGGGTTATTTCTCATTCGTCCCCCTGCTGGTATCGCAGCTTGTTCGGTACCTGCCAGCGCTCAGCAGTACGGACAGGTTCCGGAGTCTCCCGCACGATAAACGGGACTTCGTACATCACTGCATACAGCGGCTCACCGCTGATGCGAAGCCAGTCAAGTTCCTTCAGCGACGCGAACCGCGACTGCCAGCGCCAGAACGGTCCGGCAAGCTCTGCCGCGTCAAACTCGTCGCTCCACCGGGTGTACCAGGTGCAAACGGTTTCCGGTGACTGAAAATTCAGGTCTATTTTTGCCTGCTCCAGCAGGTTCTGGCGCAGTTTCCAGCTCTGTTCAAACTCGCGGGACTGGCGGCGCAGCTGGCGGATGGTCTTAATGCCGGACCTGTGCAGCCGTCGACCCGTGCGGGTGCGCATGACTTCAGGAAACAGTTCGGCCTGTACGTCAATCGTGAGCGGCAGCGGGCAGGCTTCGCCACTGGTGGCGATCATCGTGTTAAGCGCCTCCTCGACCTGTTTCAGGTTTGAATGACGGTTATTTGGCACCCAGTGCAGGCCAGGTATTTTATTGGCCACCGTGGCGTTGAGGCGACCGCTGCCCGTAAGAAGGCGCAGAAAGGTGCGGACATACGGCATGGCGGGCAGCCGTGCGCCGCGTTCTCGGGCAGACTCAACATGGCTGATAGCCTGTATTGCAGCCTGACGGGCGGGCTTCAGGGAAACGAGCGCGTGTGAGGACGGGATCATGCTGTCACCTCCACATTCATCAGCTTCACCACGGTGCTGGCAGTGCAGTTAAAGCGGCGCATACCTGCCAGCTGCGCGATCAGCTGGTTTATCCGATCAGGCTGGAGCGTGTCGCTCTGGTAAAGGGTACGCACCACGTCACCGCCGGAGGATAGCAGCACCAGAAGCCAGTACGGCGAGACTTCGCCGGGGCTGCACACGCACAGATGCCAGTCATCACTGCCGTCCGCGCTGAAGCGGCACTGGACGGGGAAGAAGCCGCCGAACTCGCTGCGGAACTCGGCGCAGACGCGCCATCCTTCAGGTGTCGACAGGAGGCCGGTCACAGCATCGCTGAGGGCGCGGCGCGCGTCCTCGCCCTGCTGACGGATAAACTCCAGGTCGGATGCGGTCAGGGTGTTGATTCGGTTCAGGTCATATTGCATGGTCATATCTGTTCCCGCCGCCCGAAGGCGGCGGCCTCCGGTATTAAGCAGCGTGGTCAGTGGTGTCAGCGTCGGTTTCGGTGGCTTCTTCAGCCTCAGCGGCTGGCGCTGGGCGCACCATCCAGTCAGGCAGCCAGCCCTGAGCATTCAGATCCTGCTCGGCTGCCTTCGCCGCATCGCGGCGCTTGAGTTTCACAACTTCACCCGCACGGGCGCTGAGTCCGGCTTCTTCATAGGCTTTGCCAATCTGGGAAATCGTGAGCTTACCGAAGTAGCTCTCAGCATCCGGCTGCCACCATTTGCGCAGGTCAAAGTCCAGCGCCGCTTCCAGCCCGTCCAGTTCGCTTTTCTGCGTATGGTTATACATACGTTCCTGAATACCGTTGATACCGTGTGCCGCGCAGAACCCCAGCAGGGTGTTCACCTGCTCTGCTGACCATGACAGCAGCCAGGTGAAATCGAGATGCCAGTTTTCGGGCAGCGTTGCCTGAAGCGCCTCTTTCTGTGCCTTGAGCGCCGTCAGCGCCTTCCCTTCTTCACCGGATGGAGCCAGTGATGCAAGGTGATACTGATTCGAGGACACGGAGGCTTTCAGCGGTTCGCTGCGTTTACCGTAGCTGCGGTCAAATATACTGAGGCACAGTGTCCACGTCAGCAGCGCCACCGATACATCGGGGCGACCCGCCAGTTCGGCCTGAACGGCGAGAGTGCGCTCCGCAGACATGGCCTTAACCAGCGTTGCCGGATAGGCGTCAGCGGGAATGTCAGGCGTGGTGTGTCTGATCACGTTTTTTTCACGTTCCTGACGCGCCTGTTCTTTTGCTGCCCGGTCTTCGTCGGTCAGCCTGCGGATACCAGGCTGAACCCGAAAATTGCTACCGTCCCATGACACCCAGATACCGTGCGCGGCGCGAAATTCCGGCGTGGCTTCGCGGTAAGTCGCCTCGCAGTAGATATCATCAATCTGCCCCTGAATCGCGTATTCTTCATCGTAGGTTTCAGTGGCTTCCATTTGTGCTTCCAGCTCACTGACGCGCTTCTGTTCTGCATCCGTCAGGACAGCTTTCGGCATCGCAAAACGGTACTGTTCACCGTCCTCACCGCTGGCGCGCAGTTCCGTCATACGGAACTCAGCCCAGCCCCATCCCTGCTCCTGCTTAACGCGGGCGGCGAGCACGGTGAGCTTGCCAGCCAGCAGAGATTTCACCAGCGCCGCATCGGCAAAGGTGCTGTCCTTGTCGCTGAACAGGTCGGCGGTCAGCGTACCGCCAGCGGCGGTATAGGCTTCCTCGCCCACATACTCAAACATCGGGTGACTGATGGCCATCTTGTCGTCGGTCACCATTTTGCGCAGAGTCTGTACGGCAGGATCGCGCCACTGTACAACAGCCTCTTTCCAGACCTGCTCCTGACGCTCATGGGTATCAGCAAGCGTCAGGACTTCACACTGTTCAAGGGAGATTTCATCCCGCGCCAGCGCATCCAGCAGGGAGGGGGCAAGATTCGCCAGCTTCAGACAGCGCTGAACGTGGCGCGGGTGATAGCCCATCAGTGCGCCGATCTGAGAAGCCGTTTTACCTTCCTGCTGAAGGGTACGAAAACCGATAATCTGCTCGGCGGGATGCATGTTTTTACGTCGACCGTTCTCGATCATCGAGGCCGCCACAGCCATCTCCACGGGCAGGACTTTCACCGGAACAAACGGCGTGTCTGCATCGAGAACACCGCGCATCACCAGAATGCCTGTGCCTCTGCGGCGACCTTCCCCGCCGACAATGCCGATCGTACCGTCCGGCAGTTCTGCACCGATCAGGTTTTGGAGGATGCCCATTGCCTGAATGCTGTCTGCCATCTCTTCCACTTCCCGATCGGTATGCGGAATGATGCGCGTGTTTAAGTCAGTGTGTGACAGGCGGGAGTACGGGAAGATTTGCACGGGCGTATCAGCGAGCAGCTGGACGAGCTTCTGCTCGGTAGACTGCGCGATTTTTTCCGCAGATTTTGTCTGACGGGTGGTCCTGGCTGGTTTTTTTGCCGTAGTATTGGTGGCGACCATGATTTTTACCTCTCAGTGATAGTTGTGGTTAGCCGTGGCCGGATTGCCCTCCGGTCACGGCACTCGGTTAACCGGTAATGCGTTTCGGGTGTGCTGCCAGTGCTGCAAAGGACGGATAGCCATCAAGAACCTGCATCATGACTTTTGCCCCTTCCAGCATCGCTTTATCCGTTGCGCTGCCGCTGTTTTCACATACGTTGATCGTTGCCACGATCCCCGATTTCACATCTGAAAAACGCTCATACATGCGGTTGCTGAACAGGACTCGTTTGCCTCCTGCCATCACCTGCCAGTTGTTGCAGTCATTAAATCGGGTGTCCACGTTGTCAAACTCGACCACGTGGGTGTCGCTGGCCTGAATGCGCAGCAGCTTCACGATTTCGGTGCTCTGCCCGACCTTACGGATCGCCGGACGGGTGTTAAGGTTCTGCATGTTTCCTCCTTATCTGGGTTAAGGCCGGGCATCCGGCCTCCGGTTAAAGCTGCACGTATTGCAGGTTGCGTTTCAGTTCAAACAGAAAATCAGGCTCAAAAGACCAGGCGCGCCAGTTAAGCGTTCCGTTGGTGCGGATCTCCACCTGCACGTCGCCGTATCGGGAAACGTCGGACAGGGTGACGGTGACCCCCGCCTTCAGCGAAGTGGCCTGAGCCACCCACTCCCGTGCGACAGAAACAGGGTTTTGTTCTTCCCCCATCTTCCTGGAAGATTCTTGAGCGGCGGTTTTGACGTTGACGTTTCGTGTGTGCATCCTGGTTTTCTCCTGTGGTGATGGTTGTCCATCTCCCTGGTGAGTTCTCTCGCGGCAAAGGGCAAAGGAGCAACGGCGAAGGGCGGAAGGAAAGGGGCGGAGACTAAAGTTTTTGCGGCACGCAAAAAGTTTTGGCGAAGTGCATTTCACCCCTTGGATGACGACCCGACGGTGCTACGACCAGCCCTCCGCGTGAGGACGCACGGGGGATGGCCTCACCGGGGGAACAGGATGCACACACCCGACACGTCGGAACGGCGTGGCGCCATTAAAGCGGCGGCTTCAGCCGGCGCGGTGAAGGCGTTCCGGACGGCACGGCCGGAGAAGCCGCAGCCTTTGACCTTCGCCATCAGACCCTAGCGTCAGCCCGAAACCCGGAGGGGTTCGGCGGAGCCCGGCGGATGCGCAGCGGCCGCCCTGGCGGAGTGGGGCTCGACGACCGGACCGCCACGCGGGCCGGGAGCCGAAGGGGGCCAGAGGAGGGATTGAGCTGTTTTCAGAGGATTTGCTGATCGGGTTTCAGAGTCAACGCCACGCCACGCCACGCCACGCCACGCCACGCCACGCCACGCCACGCCACGCCACGCAGGAGCGTATTTGTGACAATTTGCCCTCACAATGCCTTTAATCTGCATAGCCACTGGCTCACATCAACATCAGGGCAGGCGCTGGCCTTGCCGTCCGTCAGCCCGAAGGGGTGACAGGGTTTTCGCGCGCAAACAGGCGGCGCATATGCCCCGCCCGGATTATTTATTGTCCATCCCCCTGACCGCCCTGGAGAATGAAGTGGCCACAAAGATAGACGGCACACTGACGGGTAGCAGATTCGCAGATCTCATCCAGCACTTTCGCTGTGGTTACGGGACTGAGTCCGGATTCGCGACGTCGCTCGTTGATGAGCGTTTTATACTGGCGCAGGATACTGCGGGTTTCCGGTGACAGTTGCATTGTGTTCTCCTTTTTTAGTTTCCGGAGGCAACGCCTCCGGTTTCTCTGTCAGGCATCGAGCGCAGCACGCAGGCTCAACATGACGTTATTTTCTTCTTTCAGAGTTTCTTCTGCTGATCCGCCGCCATCCTCCGCGCATACGGCAATACGCTGCATTTCCCTTCCTGCAAGTTGCATGACCATTGCAAGCGAGGCAGCAGGAATGGTCACGGTGCGGTGTTCACGCTTCTCCTCAATCATTTCCTCCACGATGCCATGAATGAGAGACACACATCCGCCGCAATCCAGCGTGGTACTCAACCTGTCCTTAATCGTTTCGATCTCGTCAGTGCTCAGATCCCAGTCCACACAAATGCTTCGGATATCATTGTTGTCCCAGCTGGCGAAAACGTACTTCTCGCCATCGAGGTCGGAACATCTGAACATTTCAAGCGCAATTTCTCTTGCTGTACCAATCATGTTTTTCTCCTTTTATCGGGCGGCATCGCCGCCCGTGGTCAGTCAGTCAAGGGCACGCCAGATGGTGGCGCTTTCCGGATGGGTATCAGCAAATGCCATAAGCTGCTCATAACGGCGGCAGAAGTGGCGGCACAGTTCCTCATGGTCATGGTTACTGTGGTGCCAGCTCCGGTGATTCAGTACCAGCGCCGTGAGGATGATCCCCGCCACTTCCCCGCTGACAGTCTGCTCAAACCAGTTCTCCGGATTGCACAGGGTCAGGCTATCCACGTCAGGCGCCATATATCCGCCCCCGTCCGGCAGCCGGTAAAACTGCCAGAATCCCCCCTGATACTCCGGGCAGTAACGCTGGGCGTAGGCGTACACGGATGCCTCGGACGTCATAAAATCGCCGCCAAACAAATCAGGCAGGAAAGTCAGGCGCTGCGCACCCTCAAGACGAACAGCATCACAGGTCACGGTCTGGTTCATAGATCCTCCACGGTTAACATATTCTCGGTTCCGGCATCGCCGTGACGACACGACAGACCGGCGAAAAGCGGAGGACACAGGGGCGACGCCGCAAGCCGCAGCGCAAAGCTTTCACGGGCTGAATGCACCGTGAAGGGTGCGAACGGGTGAGGACGGAGGCGTCAGCGAACCCTTGTGGCCGATGCGGCCGGGCTACAGTGAAGTCACGGCGCATGCCGTCACCGCACGGAGCTTCAGGGGAGTTTCATTGTCCCGCCGCGGCCCGGAGGGCGGCGTCGGATAAAAGCGGAAGGCACTGACATCCTTATTCGCTGTGGATGGCCACCGGTTGCCGGGGCGTTACCCCGGCTTTCTCTCAGGCGGCCAGCGCCTCCTGTAGTGCGCGAACATTATTCAGCTCATCCCTGACGGATTCAGGCTCCCGCCGACCGGCTTCCCTGGCCATACCGATCCGGTTTTCCAGCTCGCATTCATAGTTACGCAGGACGCGGGACAGAAGTACCGCCGGAACACTCACCTGACGGTTTGCCGCCTCCCGCTGACGGGTCAGGAGATCGCTGATAGTCTGATGATTTACCCCTTCCTGGCGGTATTGCGCCATTTTCATTTCGCCGAGGGCCTTCATCACCTCCCGGATTTCAGCCCCGTCAGGTTCTGGCTGGGCTTCACGGCAGGCTACACTAATCCCCTCCTCCGTCCAGACCAGCAGGACCAGGGGTTCGTCAGCCGTGAACATGTTTTCAAGCTGTACACAAAGTTCTTCGCGGATTCCGTACATCGTTTTTTCTCTCTTGCTAAGGGGTTACAGGCCGGGCCTCAGCCCGGCAGGGGCAGTCAGTCCTGAAAGGTTTCGTCCAGCACCAGGGCTTCACGGTAGGCTTCCAGAAGCAGGGTGTTGATCCGGCGCAGGGTCTGCGCAGCCATACGTTCTGTAAGCGTTGCCGCGTCGTGCCGGTGCTGCGATTCGAGGCGGTTCAGCAGCATCCGCACGTCACACATGGCATTGCTGAGCGCGGCCACGTCCGCGCGCAGGTGTTCAAGGCCCGGGTAGTTCATGCCGCCTCCGGATAGTCGGGATAAAACGCACCGTCATTGGCCGCCGGCATCCTTCTCGCCCGCTCAACCTGCGCCAGGCGGCGAACGCCGGCGGCGTGGTACTGTTCAAGCATCTCAATCCCGATATAGCGGCGGCTGGCTTCGGCGGCGGCCACGCAGGTGGAGCCGCTGCCGGCGAACGGGTCAAGGACAATGGCCCCCGGATGCGTGAGCGATTCAATCAGCGGTCGCAGGCTCTGCACCGGCTTCTCCGTCGGGTGGTGTCGGTTGCCCGTGTATTTCCAGGGGATAACGTCCGGAATGGGACGGTCCGGGGTTTGCGGCCTCCCCTTCGCCAGCAGGTAGGCGCTCTCATGGGTGTAACCCACGAACGTCGATTTTGAGGCGTAGGACTTGGCGAAGACGATATGGCCAACCACCCGGAAACCGGCCGCTTTCCACGCATTCAGAAACAGATCCGCGCGGTTCCAGGCATAGAAGCTCACCATAAGGCTGTCGTTTTTCAGCACGCGGTACATTTCATGACAGGCGGGCTGGAGCCATTCGGCTGAGTTGTCCCCGGCCAGGGTGCGCCCGGTACGGTCCTTATAGCCAACCAGATAAGGCGGATCGGTAAGAATAAAATCGACGGCACGCGCCGGGAAACGGGACATCACCTGCACGCAGTCACCCAGAATAAAACGGGACATAGACACACTCCTCTCTGATATGCGGCACCCTCTTGCGCCGTGCCGACACAAAAACCCGGCTCTGGGCGGAGGGCGCAAGGGCGACGCCGCAAGCCTTTCACGGGCTGAATGCGCCGTGAAAGGTGCGAACGGGTGAGGACGGAGACAACGTGAACCCTTGCGACCGCAGCGGCCGGGTTAGCGTGAAGGCACGGCGTTGAACACGCCGCCGGCTGGCGGCAATAAGGCGGAGGGAACCGACATCCTTCGGTAGCGGTTCTGGTTGCTGATGAGTCAGGCAGGGCACCCTCTTGCGCCGTGCCGCCACAAAAACCCGGCGAAAAGCGGAGGACGCCAGGCCGACGCCGAAGCCGCAGCGCAAGCCTTTCACGGGCTGAATACACCGTGCAGTGCGCGGACAGGTGAGGACGGAGGCAACAGCTTCCCTGGCGGCTGAAGCGGCCGGGTTAGCGTGGAGGTACGGCGGGTAATTTTTACGGGAGATGTAAAGCGGAGGGGAAAATTTCGCATTAGATTAAATTGTGATTTACATCACAAAATAGCACATTATAATCGCCGAAAAATTAAGCGGTTAGTTTTGACGGCAGGGATGAGATGTCACCCTGCCGTTTTTTTATTCCTGAAGTATACCGGGGATTTAACGCGCAGGAGCTGCACCCATACGCCTCAGCGCATCCTGAACTTCACGCAGTCCAAAAATATCATCCGGCGGCGGCTCCTTTCCGGCCAGACTACAGACCGTAAAGACGGCATTTGACGCGGTTAATCTCTCACGGTGCAGCGCCTGCAGTGCCACAACGACCAGCGTGCGTTCGTCTCCTGACAGTTCTTCAAGCTTCATACTGTTTCCTTCAGGCTAATGTTCATATTCATCCCCGTCCCTGTGGTTTTTTCTCATCAAACGCCAGGAGAACACCGAGGCCGATCAGCGAGGCGTAGCAGACCTGCATCGCGATAGTCACCGGCAGGGAGATGTTATCAGCCAGAACGCCGGGAACCACAACCGCCACGCCTGCCAGTATCATTCCCCTGCCGGTCTTTTTGACCCGTTCCGGCCACTGAGATTCAGGCACGTTCCGGGCACGCAGAAAGTTATGAATGCACTGCTCTGCCTTCTGTTTAATCACTGACATGTTCTAGTCTCCGAATGCCCGTTGCATATTTTTCTTTATCCTGGTCGCTTCACCGGTGACCGGTGCGGCAGGCTGTGCTGGTTTCTCCGGCACTGCAGCCTTACTCACGCCAGCCGTACCGGCCATCTGCTGAACCAGAACCTGCAGCTCGCTGACCGTGCCGGGCGGTACCGGCATGCTGGCCAGCAGACGCGGCAGCTCCGGCGCGGTCGTATGCAGGGCCAGACCGGTGATAATCAGGTTTCTCAGCTGCTCTCCACGCAGGCGGGATGACACGCCCGTCAGCACACGCTCAACCCGTTCACTGCTCCGGTCATCCTGAAGCGTCAGGGTGTAACGCCGGCGCTGGTATTCCGTCTCCGGTGACATGGCCAGAGCCGCCACGCCACCATCAGGCTCATCTGGAAGTCCTGAGAGTGAAGACCAGGTGCCGGATACCAGCGCCATCACGGCGCAAAGCCGGATGGCGCTCAGATGCCCGTCAAAGAACACCGGGATCAGAGCCGGTAAACGGGCATCCGTCTGGTACATCACCGCCCCGGCGGTGGCGGCAGTCCGGATGAAGTCACCGCGCAGGGGCTGTGAGATGGTGCTGATGGTCGCCATCGCCGCGATGTCGGTGCGATCGTCGCTGTGCAGATAGAAAGAATACTGGCCGTCCGGCACGTTTAGTCCTCTTTATTGTAAAGGGCAATCTCTCTGGCCAGCGCCAGCTGCGGATCGCCGATAACCTCGATACGGTCAGGAGCCAGAGGCCAGGCCTGACGGATAGCCTCTTCAATGAGGGATGCCCCTCCCCCGACCAGGAATACTCGGTTAACGTTCCTGAAGGCCGTCAGCTCACTGGTGACACGCGGACCCAGGGAAGTGATTGCCTCTGTAATTTTGTTGAGAACATCGTCAATTTTTCCGGCGTCGTTGATCACTCGCTGCAGATACTGACGATCATTGCGGTTGCGGATGACCATGTCCGCAATAAGCGCGCTGGTTTCGCTGTCTGCAGCCCGCAGCGCGCCTGCAGCTGCGCGGGTGACCTGTGACACGCCGACAGACGGATTGCCGTGTACCGCACTGATATCATCAAACTGTCCGACAATCACGCCGGCATCGAGCGTGGTTCCGCCGAGATCGATAATCAGGGTGGTCTCAGCGGGTCCGGGCTTCAGCTCCCCGAGACGGGAGAACGCCGCCGGCAGTGATTCCGGCATCACCTTCACGTCCGTTACGGTAAATGCCCTGCCCTTATTCAGAACCAGCTCACGCATCAGGTTTTCCCGTTTGCGTCGGATATTCTCCTCGTTCCGCTGGCAGTCCCCGTCATAATACTCGCTCAGTGGCAGCGTCACGGTCAGGCTCACCGGCTGCGGCTCAAGTCCGCTGTTCAGCAGCGCATGATGCACGGCCAGCAGGTTGAGATCACCGTACTGATATTCCACGTTTGTTGTCGGGATGGCATCCCGGCTGACGCTGTCCCAGGTGTATTTCAGCGTGCCCACCTGATAGTTGAACGTTGCGGCACTGAATTCAGCCACTTTCCAGCCATGCCGGAAGGAGTTAGCAGAAACCCGTGTCTGCAGCTCGTTTCCTTCAAACCATGCCAGTTTAACATTAGTTGAACCATCATCGCAGTAAATATTCATCATTATGCTCCTTCAATTAAACTCAATTTGATACATATTATAAGAGCAAAATGTCAAAATAAAAGCTAAATTTCTCATTATGAGCAATTTAAATGACTCAAAATGATATTAGATAGCATTTTGAGTAACTTATGTTACTCAGCCTGTTCATGGCGTAGGTGATCTGGATTATCCTCACACTGTTAAATATACTGTATGCATAACCAGTATATTTAGACGTCAGGAGGAAAGATGAAACTGCAGCTTTTCAGCACCGGGAAAGAACTCCCGCCACAGGCCCGTCCGTTGTTTGCAGACCTGGCCAGCTGCGGTTTTCCCAGCCCTGCAGCTGACTATGTCGAGTCCGACCTGGATCTCCATGATTACTGCATACGGCATCCGAGCGCGACTTACTACCTCCGTGCCAGCGGTGACAGCATGTCCGACGGCAGCCTTTACAATGGCGATCTGCTTGTTGTGGACAGTGCAGAGAAGCCCCGGCACGGCGATATTGTTGTGGCCAGCTTGCAGGGGGAGTTTACGGTTAAACGGCTTCTGCTGACGCCACGACTGACGCTGCAGCCCATGAACGCGGCCTGGTCGCCGATTTATCCCGACCCGGACGATCTGGATATCTTTGGCGTCGTCACGCACATCATCCACCGCCCGAGGGAGATGTACTGATGTTTGCCCTGGCCGATGTGAACAGCTTTTATGCCAGCTGCGAACGTATTTTCCGCCCGGATTTGAAAGGAAAGCCGGTTGTGGTGCTCAGTAATAACGATGGCTGCGTAATCGCAAGAAGTGCCGAGGCAAAGCCCTGGATCAAAATGGGCACGCCGTGGTTTCAGATGAAAAACAAAAGGTACCCGGAAAAAATACACGCGTTCTCAAGCAACTATGAACTTTATGCCTCGATGTCAGCGCGCGTCATGAACTGCCTGGAGGAGCTGGCTCCCAGGGTGGAACAGTATTCGATTGACGAGATGTTCCTCGACCTGACCGGCGTTGAGCACTGCATGGACCTGGAGGACTTCGGCCGGCAGCTGCGCCAGCACGTGTATGATTGTACCCGTCTGACCATCGGCGTGGGTGCCGGGCCGACGAAAACCCTGGCAAAATCAGCCCAGTGGGCCTCAAAGGAGTGGAAACAGTTTCGTGGTGTGCTCGCCCTGACCAGGGGGAATCCTCAGCGAACGCGGAAACTGCTTTCACTGCAGCCGGTCGAAGAGATCTGGGGCGTGGGAAACCGTATTGCACGAAAGCTCAATGTTCTGGGCATCAAAACCGCGCTCGATCTGGCCCTGATGAACCCGGCCTTTATCCGCAAAAATTTCTCCGTCGTTCTCGAGCGAACAGTGCGCGAACTGAACGGGGAAAGCTGCATGTCGCTTGAGGAAGCCCCGCCTACGAAACAACAGATTGTCTGCAGCCGCAGTTTTGGCGAGAAAATCACGGAGTACGATTCGCTGCGGCAGGCTGTTTGTCAGTACGCAGAGCGGGCCTCAGAAAAGTTGCGTAAAGAGCGCCAGTACTGCCGGCATATTTCCGTATTCATCAAAACGTCTCCGTTCGCCGTTAAAGAGCCTTACTACGGCAACGTGGCCACGGAGAAACTGCTTACTCCCACGCAGGACACCCGGGACATCATTGCGGCCGCCACAACGGCTCTGGAGCGTATCTGGAAGGATGGGCATCGGTATGCCAAAGCCGGTGTGATGCTGAATGACTTCACCGGCTCCGGCGTTTCGCAGCTGCAGCTGTTCGACGAACGTCCGCCACGTCCTCACAGCGCTGAGCTGATGAAGGTTCTCGATGGCATTAATCATTCCGGTCTGGGACAGGTCTGGTTTGCCGGGCGAGGGATTGCGCCTGCATGGCAAATGAAACGCGATATGCTCTCCCCTGCGTACACCACCCGCTGGAAAGATATCCCCATAGCGAGGATCAGTTAAATTTCGCCTTTCAGAGAGAGCCAGTAGTGCTCGCCGCAGCCGAACGACAGGGCGAAGCCCGCGAGTGAGCGAGGAAGCACCAGGGAACTAAACGGATATATTCTGCTTACGCTTGGAATTTAACGGTCAGCTCACTCAGTTATCCACTTATCTACTGGCATATTTTTATAAGATCTTTTTTAATCTTTTTTAGATCTTTCTTTTTAGAGTGCCTTCCAGCCCTTTAACCATGCGGGCTTCAGAAGAATCTGTGTGACAATTTGCCCTTTGAGTGTGACAAATCACCCTCAATCCACTTCTGTATCTGTGACAAATAGCCCTTAACCCTGTGACAGATTGCCCTCATAAGCTGCTGTATCTCACAAAGTTATCCCTACCTGTTGACTCTTTTTCATTTAGTGTGACAATCTAAAAACCTGTCACACTTTACACGGATCTGTCATGACGGAAGTTGCGGTTATCAACCATAAAAAACGTAAGAATAGCCCGCGAATTGTCCAGTCAAATGAACTGACTGAAGCGGCATACAGTCTCTCCCGAGACCAGAAGCGTATGCTTTATCTCTTTGTAGACCAGATTAGAAAATCTGATGGCACACTTCAGGAACATGATGGGATCTGTGAAATACAGGTAGCCAAATACGCGGAGACCTTCGGGCTGACATCAGCTGAGGCCAGTAAGGATATCCGTCAGGCGCTTAAGGGGTTCGCGGGCAAGGAAGTTGTCTTCTATCGTCCTGAAGAAGATGCAGGTGAAGAAAAGGGATATGAATCTTTTCCTTGGTTTATCAAACGTGCCCACAGCCCTTCCAGAGGACTGTACAGCGTGCATATCAACCCTTATTTAATTCCTTTCTTCATTGGTCTTCAGAACCGTTTTACACAGTTTCGGCTCAGTGAAACGAAAGAGATTACCAATCCTTATGCCATGCGTCTTTACGAGTCTCTTTGTCAGTATCGTAAACCAGATGGCTCGGGCGTTGTGTCCCTCAAAATAGAATGGATCATGGAACGCTACCAGCTCCCCCAGAGCTATCAGCGTATGCCAGACTTTCGCCGTCGCTTTTTGCAGGCGAGCGTCGATGAGATCAACAGCAGAACGCCAATGCGTCTTTCTTATATCGAGAAAAAGAAAGGCCGTCAGACAACGCATATAGTCTTTTCTTTCAGTGATATAACCTCTATTCAACCTGTGTAACTATGAGGGTTATCTGTCACAGTTCAGAGGGCGGTATGTCACACCAAAATTAAAGATCTGAGGGTGATTTGTCACAGTACAGACCACTTTCCATTGCCCACGCTGGTGTTCAAGTACAAATTGGTGCCGATTTGTGATTTAAAAACACTTAATGAGGGCAATTTGTCACAGTTACCTCAGTGCAGCTTGTCACATTCCCCCTCAGCCCTGAGTGTAGTTTGTCACACTATGTATTATGCACTTCACTTCAAGTTGAGGGTTTATTGTCACTGTTTGAATTCAACATCTCTAGCTGTACCTACTAGTGCATTTTTCCTGCACTAAAAATGTTTTTGAGCAAGAAGCTATTAAATGTCCTGTCTGAAGGTTCTGGCCAGCCCGGAGGATCTGTTAAGAGCACGCCCTCTTGCTCCATCCAGCTATGTGTTTGTTGTTTTCGCGCAACATATTCCTCGGATTCAGAGCCCATTGTTTCAATGATGAAAGTGGTAACTGTATTTTCCTTTCTAGGCACCACATTCAGTATGAAATCAGGATGAATGACCTCTTCCACCCCATTCATAATGCTCTTCGACGTGAAGAGTGGCTTGCTGAGGCTGATCGCCTCCGGATGATTGGCCTGACGGCCTGCATAGCTGCTGGCGTTAATTATTACCTTAAGAGTGTCGCGCTCTTTATTGCTATCCACTGGCACCGGGTTATCCAGCGTATAAGCGGCATGCGCATAGCCTTCATGGCAGTAAATTTTCCCATCTCTCCCTCTACGGTATTCCAGTATTGCCCAGTAAGGCGCCCGGCTGCCAGCGTTGTATGTGCTTTCTCCATTGATGCTGACGCGGGCTTCAGGCCTATGGACAAAAGTATTACCCCGAACGGTGAAGGTTACTTCTTCCCGATTGGCATCGGTCGCAATACCAATGATATACACGCATGCCTCCTTATCACTGCTATCTTTTCCCAGAGAGACTTCCAGTTGGGTCAACATGTCGTTAATCCGCTCGGGGGACAGCCAGGGCGCGCAGCTGAACAGCATATTCAGCAGTGTTCCATTGCCTATTGAATGTTCATCCAGCACATCTTTTATACTGTTGATCGAACCGACAAGCCCCGGACTTTGAAACTCTGGTACCAGTTCAATTTGATTCAGGCCGGCTGCCTGAATGAGTGTCAGCAATTTTCGCCCTAGAGCAGGAATGGGTTTAAGCGTTTTGCGTCGACGCTTTCGGGGCACTACCGACCCTTCCACAGAGGTGATTCTGGATTCTTTCTTTTTTACTGGTAACCAGTCGTTTCCACCTATCGGATTTAGTGGGCTGGTTTTTCCTTCAGTGGCCGTGTTATCAGCATCTTTACTCTTCTTTAGCCTGAACAGAGGGCATTGTTCATCATGCGGTCTTGTAGTCTTAACGTGGCGTAACCTTGCAACGTTAACCTCACAATTAAATGGACCTTCTGTGTTCGGGTCTTGCTCAACGCAATCACACTTTAACCACAGCTTGCTGCGATCCATTTCCTCAAGGATTTTGTAGGCTATTCGTAAATCAGCCTGAGCGGGTTTACGACCGTTACTAAAAACATGCAGCAATGCCTCTCGCTCCGCCAGATTCAGTTTCCTTTCAAGTTGGCCCCTCGGGTTCGTTTTCCACACTAGTTCCATTGATTTACTCCGTAATTCAATAGTGTTACTATTTTATTAAGTTATTAAGTTATTAAGTTATTAAGTTATTTTCTTGTTACGATGTGAATTTAGCAATTAAGTGACTGATAATTATATTTATAATAACATGTTAAGTTAATATCATAACAGGTTAATAAAGTCGATTTGTGTTGAATTTTTTTGTTATCATATTATCTTAATAAGATAACAAGGCTGAGGGTTTGTAAGATGATCATTGTTCTTGGTAGTCAAAAAGGCGGAGTTGGTAAAAGTACACTCGCAGTATCCATCGCTGCATACCTTATGGGATTAGGAAAGCGAGTGCTTATTGTAGATGCAGACGATCAAAAATCAGTGTTAACTTGGTATAACAATCGACCAGAAAACTTACCTCATATGCCTGTGACAGGAGCGTCAGGCAACATTAAAGCCATGCTTAAAGAGCATGAAAAATCTTATGATTTCGTTATCGCCGATTGTGCTGGCCGCGATAGTGCGGAGATGCGTAGTGGATTAATGGCTGCAGACGTGTTTATTTCCCCTCTGCGCCCATCTCAGATGGATTTAGACGTCGTACCACATACATGCTCTGTTTTTACTGCTGCAAAGGATTTCAATGAATGTGTTCGTGGATATTTGGTGTTGAATATGACACCAACGAACATGTTCGTGAATGAAGCTAATCAGGCAGCAGATGTTCTCAAAGACTTCCCTGAAATGAGGCTATCTGAAGCTCGCGTCTGTGACAGAAAGGCTCATAGGGATGCCTGGGCTGAATCGATGACAATTTTCGAAACGCAGAACATCAAAGCCCAAGAAGAAATTGAAGCTCTGGTTAAGGAGATCATTCTGTGAGGAATAGAGCAAATACCCCACCAAGGGACGAAGCTTCGTTTATAAACGGAGGTACGGCTGGTCTCACTGCAAAAAATTTAGACGAACCAAGTAAAAAACCTGCTAGTAGTAAAGCCAAACCAGTCAGCATCTCTCTCGCTGATGAGAATCTTAACTCAATTGACAATATCATAAGGGAGGAGATGCTTTCAGGGCGTAGCAGAGTTAATAGGTCAGATGTGGTAAGAGCTGCTGTGATGGCATTAGGAAATTTATCAAGAGAAGAAATATCTCAACTTATTGAAAAATCGAGATTAAAATAGATACTTCTTACTAACTTACTAACTTACTAACTTACTAACTTACTAACATGTTATGTAGATAACATGTTAGGTTGTTGGCGTTTTGATTGAGTGATTCATTAGTATTTTTATTAAGTTATTAATTTATTAAGATAGTAAGATAACATCTTAATAACTTACGGTCTTATTATCTTTGTTATTATTGCTTTTTAGCAATGCAACCGCATCAGTCTCCGGCATCTGGAACTGAACACGATGCCGTGCAGCGACATCCAGTGCAAATACCTTCGTATACACCTCCGTCGAGCTGATGCTCTTGTGTCCCATAAGACTCTGCAGCACCTTCAGTGGAATGCCGGCATACAGCATGTGCATGGCATAGCTGTGACGGAACGTGTGCGGTGTAACCGGCACGGAGAACGTCACCCCGTCGGCCGCTGCCGCTTCAACCGCTTCGCTGAGCCAGGTGCGGACCGTCCGGTCGGTAATCTCCCAGATACGCGCCTTCTCGGTTCTGCCGCTTCGCTTGTTACGTCGTTCAAGAGGTATTTTCAGCGTGGCCACCATCATCTCCAGCTGGCTGACATAGTTCGCATCGGAAAGCGGAACCAGGCGATGCGTCTGACTGCCGGCAGGCGAGCGGCCGGCCGTTCGGGCCGCTTTCTCCGCCCGCTGCTTGAGTGTGGCCAGCTGCACGAACGGGTAGGGTGGCATCAGGGAAAAATCACTCCGGGTCAGCGCCAGCGCCTCGTTAATGCGCGCGCCGGTGTTCCAGAGGGTTGCCAGCAACATCTTGCGGTGGAGATCGGGAACATAGTGGAGCAGGGCACTCACTTCCGGCGCCAGCAGATATTTCGGCAGTTCGTCCTGAACGAGCGCCATCTGGCGCAGGGCCAGTGCGGCAGGGTAGTCGATGGCCACCGGCAGCTGTGCGGCAGAAAAAGAAACGCCCTGCCCTGGGATTGCCGGCATCATTGTTTATTGTCCCCGGTGGACAGGTATTGCACTGTAAGTCGTGCCAGTGCTTTCTGTGCGTAATCCTCGCCCGGGAGCACACTGATTTCTCCCCGGCGTTCCATCTCGGTGCCGATGGCGCTCAGGGTAGCCGTTACCGGCAGCAGCCGGCGCAGCTGAAGAGCATGACCGCATGCGGAACGGATACGATCGGCAAACGCATCCTCATCGCGGGAATATGTCCCGGGCTCCGGCCGTTCCCTGCCGTCCTTTTCTGACTGCAACTGCTGACACAGCTTCAGTAGGCCAATAATGTCATCGGCGGCTTCGTTTGCATGCGGATCGTTGAGATAATTGGGTTTCACTGGTTATCCTTTCTCATCAGGGGACAGGTCGTTCTGTATCTGCCGATGGCGTTGCACATGTCGGCGCCACAGGATGGACCCGATCCGGCGGCACTGTTCGCCTTCGCGCGGGGGAGGAAGATCGCAGATCCGGCGACAGCAGTTCACGCAGGGTGTAATCACTGACCAGCTGGTGATACACGCATTCCGGCGTATGGAAGTAATTCCCGTCCAACCTGCATAAATCACACATAATCCCTCCTTTACTGAGAAATCCCGCCAGTCCGTTTTTTCAGACCGGGTTCAGAATCCGTCCTTCATTCGCCGCTGCACCGACAGCCAGGTGAGCTCTTCCAGCCCGTCCGGGACGATCCGCTCCGGATTGGTGTAGATGGCGTTCGCATCCCCGGTGAGCCACCAGGAGCCCGAGGCCCGGATACGTTCGGCCACCGTCAGGCCGTCCCAGGTGACGATCAGCCAGGTGTTGACGCTTCGCTCATCCGGCGGGCGGAGCCAGAGCCGCTGATGCCCGAGGGCGGTCAGCGCCCGCCAGACGGTTTCAAGTGAAACCTGGACGCGCTCGCTTTCGTTGTCGGATTTATTCATGTGCAACAGTCACTCATGGTTATTATTTTCGCGACATCCCTGATGATGATTGTCCTTAAATTACCCTGCTGTAATCATCACTCACATGATAATAAGCAGTCATATAGCCACGCTGTTAAATTACCGGAAGCCCGTTCCGGCTGGATCCGATTTTCTGTCGTATAACAACTTTCCGGAAGTGTACCACGGTGAGGGAATAAGCAAAGCGGCAATATTTGCCCCTGCGCATCGGGTCACGGGGATGGGGATAAACACAACATATAGCGTCTTTAGCAGCTGATTACACCGCTACATCTTGTGTAAGGGGGGCGCAGCGCGCTCGGGTGGGTTAAGAAGATCCGGAACTTGCTTTTTTCGGATCTCAGAAGTGGAGAAGAGGAATTATTGCAGCATGGACACAAAAAACGAGTAATTGTTGCGATGAGTGGACTATTGCACCATGAGCAAATATAAATGACTTTAAGCGTCCTGCGGTTAAATATATTGTTCATGCCGTCCGGCTGAACCCCGGGTCAGGGGATCAGCCGGGAAGGAGAACGTCACGGTTCTGTTTTCCGGGAGAGGGTCTTTCGTTTTTTCTTCAGGTACATCACTTCGTCACATTTGCCGATCATCTCCGCCAGCGTCGTGTACTGGTCTGCGTTATTGATCAGTTCGCCAAAGGAATAATTGATGTTGTAGGGCTTGCCCGAGGTGTCATTGTAATGATCGAGACTGGCACTCAGCGCATGAAGATAAGAGCCGGTATTCCCGTTTCGCCGGATCAGGGCGGCAAACTCATCCCCGCCGAGGCGGCCTGCTATTTCGCCCGGTTCGAGGTGCTGATGTAAAAAGCCGGCAAAGATCTGAATCGCCACGGATAATCTAGACACTTCCTAGCCGTTGATAATACTGGTTTTCATATTCTGTCGGTGACATCTGATCGCTGGAACCATGCCGACGCTTACTGTTATAAAA
>OGUE01000113.1_pt1 | contig 42096 bp, 36 predicted proteins | sample 1574111 | NCBI WGS metagenome assembly OGUE01 (sample SAMN03295833, study PRJEB24534) | human gut metagenome | isolation source: fecal sample 1 from infant 5 | host: Homo sapiens | place: USA: Pittsburgh, PA | collected 2014-07 | reverse complement strand
TTGCTACTTGATTTCTCAAGTTTACTCGTAAAAAAGAATTGCTGGTTTTTAACTTTATATTCTGTTCAATTTTCAAAGATCAACTGCAGTCTCACCTGACTGCCATATCATAATATCATCTATCAAATTTGTTGTCAACACTTTTTTAATGTGTATTTTTAACTTCTTTGACTTGTCACAACTCATCTCTGCGACGGATATTATAGTAGCATTTCTTTTATATTTAATTAGTATAATTATTTCTCATTACTTTAAAATATATATTAATTTCTGTGTTTTTCTAACTTTTACTTAAAATATCTATTAAAGATACGCCTGGATAAGTATAGTAAGTCTTTTAATAATTTATACTCAAATATTTAATAAACTTTACTACTATTACATTTTATTCTAGTATAATGATATAAACAAAGATTATCCGGGAGGTTTTACATATGAAAAAAACATTATTTTTACTACTAATATCAACATCATTTATTTTAATTGGGTGTAATAATGATAAAAACAATTTAAATTCTCAGACTTCTACTATTATACAAACCAATAATTCTAACACTAACAACAAATTGTCTTCATTCTTAATTTCTCCAGACACCGTATATCCAACGCAATTTATTTCTTCCACAAACTCATTAATATTTCCAAACTGGGATGATAATAATAAAATATCTATCATTAATGATCCTATTCCGCAATCAATCATCACTTCAAAGGATATTGTTAAGTTCTTTAACTATTCAACACATACATTAACAATACAAGGTGATATTATTTATTTTGCAGATGCTTCTAACAACAACTCACTATCTTCAATAAATATAATCGATGGTACATATAAAAAATTAAATTCACATAATGTCAGCAACTTATTATTAACTGGAAACAACCTCTTATACATAAACAAAACTGATGGCAAGTTGTATTCTTATGATACAATCGATAAAACTTCTAAAATAATTATAAACAACGTTGTTGGAAAATACCTACTTAATGGAAATTATATTTTATATGAAAACAAAAGTGATTTTTCCAAGTTGTATAAAACAAATTTAGAAGGCACAGAAGACGGACAAGTTACCACTTTTTCCGTTAATAGCTTTGCTACTTATAACAACTATATAGTTGCCATTAACTCTAACGATAATAATAACTTATACAAAATAGATCCCGAAACTTTAAGAGCTACTAGAATAGCACTTATAAATGGAGAAAATTTAAAAACATTTAAGAACACTCTATATTTCATTAATCTTGATAAAAGCAATTATCTTTACTCATTAGATATTAACGATTCTAACAATCAAGTATCGCTATCACCTATAATAAATCAAGGCATTAATGAATATTATCCTTCAAAAAAAGGCTTCTTTGTTCAAATCAGATCAAATGTAAATAATACATATATATTTAAACCAAATTAAAAGGAAGCTTATCAAATAAGCTTCCTTTTCCTATTTCATATTCATAACTATCTCTTTAAACACATTGCCTCTTACTGCAAAGTTAGGGAACATATCAAAGGATGCACAAGCTGGTGATAATGTTACCACATCCCCTTCTTCTGCTAATTCCCTCGCCTTACTTACCGCTTCTTCTAAATTACTTACAAAGTTCATACTAACTTTTATATTCTTCTCATCTTCTAATTTATCAAATGCAGCTTTAATTTTATCTTTAGTAGCACCTAACACTATCAATTCTTTTATAAAAGGATATCCTTCATAAGCTAATGGTTCAAATGGTATATGCTTATCATACCCACCTACTATTAATATTACCTTTTTATCAAAAGCTTTTAATCCTGCTAAAGTTCTCGTTGGGCTTGAAGCAATTGAATCATTATAATACTTAACTCCGTCTAATTCTCTAACTAACTCACATCTATGTTCTACTCCTGTAAATCTTTCAGCAACTGCTTTCATTGTACTTATAGAAACATCATCCTTAGTAGCAACAAATGCAGCCATATAGTTTTCCACATTGTGCATTCCTTTTATGACTATATCATCCTTTTTGCATACCTCTTTGCCGTCAAGATATAGACTTCCATCTTTATAGTAAGAGCCATTTTGTAACATTCTCTTAGAACTAAACTCTCTTACCTCTCCATTTGCTTCTTTTTCAAAAGCATATGTTATTTCATTTTCTCTATTTACTACTAAAACTTCATTATCTTCTTGGTATAAGAATATATTTTTCTTTGAATCTATATACTCTTGCATATCTTTATGCATATCCAAGTGATTTGGAGCTAAGTTAGTACAAACCGCCACATCTATAGGAGAGTTCATTGTCATAAGTTGAAAACTAGATAACTCTAGCACAACCATATCTTTTTCATCAATTTCTTCAATTTGAGCAAATAATGGTGTACCAATATTTCCTCCAACCCAAGTTTTATACCCTTCTTCTATTAGTAACTTAGATATTATAGTAGTTGTTGTTGTTTTTCCATCGCTACCTGTTACTCCATATATTTTACCCTTACAGTATCTAACAAACTCTTCCATTTCAGATGTTATATACGCACCTTCATCTTTAGCTTTAACTAAAGCTTCACTATCAATTCTCATTGATGGTGTTTTAAATACCACATCAAATCCTGTTAATCTATCTAGGTACCCTTCTCCAAGTATTAATTTAACCCCTAATTCTTTAAAATCATCAGCTATATTCCCTAGAGTCTTCTCATCTTTAATATCAAAAGCTGATACATCTGCACCAAGTTTAACCAAAAACTTAATTAAAGGAATGTTAGAAACGCCTATTCCTACTACAGCAACCTTTTTATTCTTTATAAATTCCTTAAATTCACTAAAATTCTTCTTCATCCTAAATCCTCCATAAAACATCAACTTTTTATATTATCTAATATATTATTCTTATTTAAGTCTGTCCCATTTCTTTCTAATTATAACACTTCTAATTATTTTGTTCTACAAACGTGAAACTCCTTTAATCACTCCACTTTTTACACTCACATCTTCTAATGAACATAAAAAGTGGAGTTATATAATAACTCCACCTTAAATTAAAACTCTAAACTTTTTGCTATATAACTTTGTAAATCACTTATCTTAATTCTTTCTTGTTCCATGCTATCTCTATCTCTTACAGTTACAGCACCATCTTCTAATGTATCAAAGTCTATAGTTATACAATATGGTGTACCTATTTCATCTTGTCTTCTATATCTCTTCCCTATACTTCCCGCTTCATCAAAATCAACGTTAAAGTACTTACTTAACTCTCCATAAACCTCTAGAGCTTTATCAGAAAGCTTTTTTGATAAAGGTAATATAGCTGCTTTAAATGGAGCTAACGCTGGATGGAAGTGCATTACAACTCTTGAATCCTGCTTATCTTCAGTTGATAAATCTTCTTCATCATAAGCATCAACTAAGAAAGCTAAAGCAACTCTATCTGCACCTAATGATGGTTCTATAACATAAGGTACATATTTATCATTTGTTTGAGGGTCTAAATAAGACATATCTTGACCTGAATGTTCTTGATGCTTCTTTAAATCATAGTCAGTTCTGTCTGCTATTCCCCATAATTCTCCCCATCCAAATGGGAATAAGTATTCTATATCAGAAGTAGCTTTAGAATAAAATGATAATTCTTCTTGTGCATGATCTCTCATTCTTATATATTCTTCTTTTATACCTAAGTTCAATAAGAACTTCCAACAATAATCTCTCCAATATTCAAACCATTCTAAATCTGTTCCTGGCTTACAGAAGAATTCTAATTCCATTTGTTCGAATTCTCTTGTTCTGAATGTAAAATTACCTGGGGTAATTTCATTTCTGAAGGACTTACCTATTTGTCCTATACCAAATGGTACTTTCTTTCTTGAAGTTCTTTGAACAGACTTAAAGTTAACAAAAATACCTTGAGCTGTTTCAGGTCTTAAATATATTTCATTTTTTGCATCCTCAGTAACCCCAGCAAAAGTTTTAAACATTAAATTAAACTTTCTGATATCAGTGTAATTTAACTTGCCGCACTTAGGACATACTATATTGTTCTTTTCTATATACTCTTTTAATTGGTCATTTGACCAACCATCTGCAGATGCTACCTCTACTCCTTGTTCTGTCATATGATCTTCAACTAACTTATCTGCTCTAAATCTAGCTTTACACTCTTTACAATCCATTAACGGGTCCGAAAATCCACCAACATGCCCTGATGCTACCCATACTTCTTTATTCATTAATATAGCACAATCAACTCCAACATTATATGGACTTTCTTGTATGAACTTCTTCCACCAAGCTTTCTTTACATTATTTTTAAACTCTACGCCTAATGGACCATAATCCCATGCATTTGCTAATCCTCCGTATATTTCTGAGCCTGGGAATATGAACCCTCTACTTTTACATAAAGAAACTATTTTTTCCATAGTCTTTTCTACTGTCATATCTATACCTCCTAATTTATTTTTTTGTAAATAAAAAAAGCTATATCAACCATAAAGGGACGAAAAACATTTTCCGCGGTTCCACCCTTCTTGGCAATAAGCCCTACTTTCATAACTGCGCACTCAAGAGTTCCTTTCATAAAACACTCATAGTGATTCTCACCAAATATCACCTCTCTAAAATGAAGCATTATACTACTCTTCTCTATCAACATGCCTATTTAATTATATATTCATTTTATCAAAAGAGTTTTATATGTCAATACCAAAGGTATATCATATATATTTATATTTTTATATAATAATTGTATAAACGAAAATGTAAGGAGAGAGTTTTATGAAATACATCTTAAATCAAAGACTTATATCTATTGGCGACGACTTCACTATATTAGATGAAAACAAAGACAAGGTTTTCAAGATAGATGGCAAAGTTTTAACTATAGGCGAAAAATTATACTTTTCGGATTCAAATGATAACAAAATATTTAAAATTAAGAAAAAACTATTACGCTTAACAGAAACATACATTATTGAAAAAGACGGAGACATATATGCAACTCTAAAAAAAGATTTAATAAATATCATTAGAGATAAGTTTGAGATTGAAACACCATATGGAACCATAAAAGTAAAAGGGAATTTTATTGACTATGATTATACATTTAAAATTAACGGAAATGAAATAGGTAAAGTTTCTAAAAAACTTATTTCTATAAGAGACAAATATATAATTGATATAAAAAACTTTAATGATCACGCCTTAATTTTGGCATCCGCTGTGATAATAGATATGATATGTCATAATAAAGATGATAAAGACAACAAAAAAGAAAAATAAAAAAAGCGATAACTGTTCATCGCTTTTCTTTGGCTCCGCGAAGAGGACTCGAACCTCCAGCCTATCGGTTAACAGCCGAGTGCTCCACCATTGAGCTATCGCGGAACGTCATTACATTAGATATTATATCAGCTTTATCTATAAATGCAACACTTTTTTTAAAATAATTTAAATATAGTAGTATTTACGAAAAAAACAGAGCATTTTAAAGATAGGAAAGAAAAAGGAGTTGATTCAATCAACTCCTTTTTTATGTTAATTATTTGTTTGTGGTTTCATTGTTGGGAACAATAATACATCTCTTATTGATGGTGCATCAGTCAAGAACATTATTAATCTATCAACACCAAATCCTAATCCACCAGTTGGAGGCATACCTGTCTCTAGAGCGCTCATGAATTCTTCATCAATCATATACGCCTCATCATCTCCAAGCTCTCTTTCTTTAGCTTGTTGTTCAAATCTTTCTCTTTGAACTATTGGATCATTTAATTCAGAATACGCATTACAGATTTCTCTTCCAAATACAAATCCTTCAAATCTTTCAGTAAACATTTCGTTTCCTCTCTTCTTCTTTGTAAGAGGTGAAATCTCTACCGGGTAATCCATAACAAATGTAGGTTGTATCATGTGCTGTTCTGCAAACTCTTCATAAAGAGCATTTAATACTTCGCCCTTCGTTACAGTATTTAATGGTTTCGGGAATTCTAAATGCTTTTCCTTTGCAATAGCTTGTGCTTCTTCATCAGATGCAATAGCATTAAAATCTATCCCTGCATATTCCTTAACAGCATCAACCATAGTTATTCTTCTCCATGGTGGCTTAAAGTCAATTTCTGTTCCTTGGTACATAACCTTAGTTGTACCATTTACTTTTTCGCAAACATACGCCGCTAAGTTTTCCATAATTTCCATCATATCATTATAATCAGAATAAGCTTCATATAACTCTATCATAGTGAATTCAGGGTTATGTCTTACAGACATACCTTCATTTCTAAAGTTTTTACCCATATCATAAACTTTTTCAAATCCACCAACAATAAGTCTCTTTAAATAAAGCTCAGTAGCTATTCTAAGATACATATCAATATCTAATGTATTATGATGTGTTATAAATGGTCTAGCTGCTGCCCCACCTGCTATAGGAGATAGTATTGGTGTTTCAACTTCTAAAAATCCTCTATTATCTAAGAACTCTCTTATGCCTCTTATAATTTGACTTCTCTTAATAAAAGTATCCTTTACTTCTGGGTTAGTTATAAGATCTACTTCTCTTTGTCTATATCTTAAATCCGGGTCTTTTAATCCATGCCACTTTTCTGGTAATGGCTTTAAAGACTTACAAATTAATTGAAAATTCTTAACTTTTATAGATATTTCTTCGGTTCTAGTTTTAAAAACTTCTCCTGTAGCCTCTACCATATCTCCTAAGTCAAATGTTTTATATGATTTTAATTGTTCTTCTCCAACTTCATCAATCTTAATGAATAATTGGATTTTCCCGTCTCTATCATGCACATCAGAGAAAACAACCTTTCCTTGTCCCCTCTTAGACATTATTCTACCTGCAACAGTAACTTCTTTACCTTCTAAATCTTCGAAGTTAGACTTTACTTGTTCTGATGTATGAGTTCTATCAACCTTATATACATCAAATGGGTCCTTTCCTTCACTCTTTAATTCAGCTAGTTTATCTCTTCTTAATCTTTCTTGTTCACTGAACTGAGATTCTAATTCTTGAATATTCATTTCCTCAGTTGACATTTACATCCCTCCGTTATGCTCTTCTTATATCAAGTACCTCAAATTTTGAAACTCCATCTGGTACATTAACCTCTACAACGTCCCCAACTTTTTTACCAATTAACCCTTTTCCAACTGGTGATTCATTAGATATCCTAAAGTTCATTGGATCTGCTTCAGCTGAACCAACTATAGTGTACTCAACTTCTTCATCAAAATCATAATCTTTTACCTTTACTATTGAACCCACAGAAACAGTATCTGTTGGTATTTCTGACTCATCAACAACTTCAGCATTCTTTAACATATTTTCTAATTGAAGAATTCTTCCTTCTGTAAAAGCTTGCTCATTTTTAGCTTCATCATATTCAGAGTTTTCACTTAAGTCTCCATACCCTAAAGCCACTTTTATTTTTTCAGTTATTTCTTTTCTTTTTACTGCTTTTAAATATTCTAATTCATCTTCTAGCTTTTTTACACCTTCATACGTCATAAGAAATTTTTTAGTTTCACTCATATTATACTCCCCTTTATCAACCTGACAGGTTGGTTTTATTAATTCCTAAAAGTATTTAACATATTATAAATCAGCCAATATAATATGTCAATAAATGATAATTAAGGGTACCCCACGCTTACCACTCAAGTTATATAATAACATTATACAACCTAAATCTTACCATTAATACCCTTATATTTAAACAATATCTGTTTAAATATTATATCATTTTATATAAATTTAATTCCTATTTTCTAAATTTATATTTTTATAAATAATTTTATGATAACTGATCTCTATATTTTCTTAATATTTCAATCACTTCTTCACTATTATCTAGTGTATTCATATGATTTTTTATATCCGTACAACCTGGAAGACCTTTAATATACCAAGATGCATGTTTTCTCATCTCTCTTACAGCTTTGTACTCTCCATCATATTTTATTGCAAGCTCATAATGTCTTAAACACATTTCAACTCTATCCTTATGTGTGATTATTAAATCATCTTCACCTTTAAGCTTTCTTTCTATTTGCTTAAATATCCATGGATTTCCCATTGCACCTCTTGCAACAACGATTCCATCACAATTGGAAACCTCTTTTAACTTTAATGCATCTTCTGCTGTAAATACATCTCCATTTCCTAATACAGGTATAGAAACAGCATCTTTGACTTGTCTTATGATATCCCAATTAGCATTTCCTTCATACATTTGCTTCTTAGTTCTTCCATGAACAGTTACTGAATCAACTCCAGCATCTTCTAATCTTTTAGCAAACTCCACTGCATTTATACAAGTTTCATCGTAACCCATTCTAAACTTAGCCGTAACTGGTTTATTGGATACTTTTTTTAAAGATCTTATTATTTCAGCTGCTAATTCAGGCTCCTTCATCAAAGCCGACCCTTCACCATTTTTAGTTATTTTTGGTGCTGGACATCCCATATTTACATCGATAATACAAATATCGTTTCTATTGTTAAAATATTTTTCAACAACCTCTGCCATTATCTCTGGATCTCTACCAAAAATTTGTGCAGCTACAGGCTTTTCCTCTTCTGCTATTCTTAAAAGGCTTTGTGTGTTTTCGCTTCCATAGTGTAATGCTTTCGCACTAACCATTTCTGTTGTTACTAATCCACAGCCCATTTCTTTGCATAATCCCCTAAAGGAAATATCAGTAACCCCGGCCATAGGTGCTAAAAATACATTGTTATCAAAGACCAGATTACTTATCTTCATCTTAATTACTCCTTGTTTTTATAATATAGTATTTTTAAACCTTCTAATGTTAAATCATCATCTACTTCATCTATTGCATCAGTTTCTTTAAATATCAACTTAGCTAAACCACCTGTTGCAATTACATATGGTTCCTCGCTATTTTTTCTCATCATTTCATTTTTCATTTTAGATACTATATATTCAACTTGACCAATATAACCATATAATATACCTGCTTGCATACTAGAAATAGTATTTTTGCAAATTAGTTGTTCTGGCAACTCCAACTCAACTCTAGGCAACTTAGCAGCTCTTTCAAATAAAGCATCAGATGATATCTTTATTCCAGGTACAATGCATCCACCTAAGTAGTCTCCGCTCCTTGTTAATGCACAAAAAGTTGTTGCAGTACCAAAATCTATTATTATAACAGGTCTTTTATGTCTTTCACATGCTGCAACAGCATTTACTATTCTATCTGCCCCAACCTCTTTAGGATTATCATATTTAATATTTATTCCAGTTTTTATTCCAGGACCTACTATTATAGGTTCAATAGAAAAACACTTTCTTATCATATTCTCTAAAGAATGCATAATATTAGGAACAACTGATGATATAATTATCCCCTTAACTTCTTTTGCATCTAAATTGTTTTGGGAAAATAATTGCATAACTTGTATTCCGTATTCATCCGATGTTTTATTAGGATCAGTTGAAATACGCCAACTTGCTATATACTCATTATCTTTATGTACACCAAGTACTATATTAGTGTTACCAACATCAACAAGTAAAATCATAAAAGCACCCCTTTAATATAATTAAAAGCAGCTATTAAAAGCTGCCTTTATTTCAGTAAAATAACTTAAATTTAACAATATAATTTTAGCAAGCCAACATAATTTGTCAAGTATATTAAAACACCATAAACATTGCTTACCATTAGAATAACCCTACTATCTCTCCATTTTCTAATATATCCATTTTATTTGCGGCAGGAACTTTTGGTAATCCTGGCATTGTCATTACATCTCCTGTTAATACCACAATAAATCCTGCACCATTTGAAACTTTTACTTCCTTTACAGTTATATCAAATCCACTTGGTCTACCCAATAATGACGGATTATCAGATAAAGAGTATTGAGTTTTTGCCATACATATAGGAAGCTTATCTAATGCAAACTTCTCTAGTTCTTTTATTTGCCTCTTAGCTGCTGCACTGTATTGAACTCCATCTGCTCCATATATCTCTTTAGCTATTGTTAGCACTTTCTCTTCTATACTTTTTTCAACATCGTATATTGGTTTAAAATCAGACTTTTCATTTTCTAGAACATCTTCTACTATATCAGCTAATTCTAATCCACCTTCTCCTCCTTTTGCCCAAACATCAGAAAGAGCCACCTTAACACCAATATTGTTACAATAATCTTTTACAAACTTAACTTCATCATTGCTATCTGTTAAAAACTTATTTATAGCTACAACAACAGGAACATTATACTTCTTGATATTTTCAATTTGTTTTTCTAAATTAACTATCCCTTTTGATAGAGCCTCAACATTAGGTGTATTTAATTCCTCTTTTGAAACACCACCATGATGTTTCAAAGCTCTAATGGTAGCAACAACCACTACACAATTTGGATTTAATCCACCATATCTACACTTTATATCTAAAAACTTTTCTGCACCTAGGTCTGCTCCAAATCCAGCTTCTGTAACAACTATATCACCAAGCTTTAACGCCAATTTAGTAGCTATGACTGAATTACATCCATGAGCAATGTTTGCAAAAGGCCCTCCATGTATTATAGCAGGAGTATTTTCTAAGGTTTGAACTAAGTTAGGTTTTATTGCATCTTTCATTAATAATGCCATAGCACCTTCTACTTCTAATTGTTTAGCATAAACCGGATTTCCATCTAAGTCATAAGCTACAACAATCTCACCCATTCTTTCTTTTAAGTCATTTAAATCAGAAGCCAAACAAAGAATCGCCATTATTTCTGATGCAACAGTTATCATAAATCCATCTTCTCTTACAAACCCGTTTACTTTACCGCCCATCCCCACGATTACATTTCTAAGCGCTCTATCATTCATATCCATAACTCTTTTAAATACAATTCTTCTTGAATCAATTCTTAAAAGATTCCCTTGATGTATGTGATTATCTATAGCAGCACATAATAAATTATTTGTTGCTGTTATTGCATGCATATCTCCAGTAAAATGTAAATTTATATCCTCCATAGGAACAACTTGAGAATATCCCCCTCCAGCTGCTCCCCCTTTTATGCCAAAAACAGGACCTAAAGAAGGTTCTCTTAACGCAATAACTGCATTTCTCCCTTTTTTACACAACGCTTGACCAAGTCCCACTGTAACTGTGGACTTTCCTTCACCCGCTGGTGTTGGATTTATTGCTGTAACAAGTACTAATTTTCCCTCTTTAGATTTATTATTATTCAGTACATCTAATCCTATTTTACACTTATACTTACCATATAACTCTATATCATCTTCTGTTAAATTTAATTTTTGCGCAATTTTTATAATAGGTTCCATTTTAGCTTCTTGAGCTATTTGAATATCACTTTTCACTACTATTTTCCTCCTTATTATAAAGTTCATATTAAGATTATACCATTGACTATATTTTTTTGAAATATTTTTCGTACATTTAATATTGTTCTTACATTATTATTCGTATTTATACCTAAATTTTATGATTTATATTATTATTATAAAATTAACTTTCGTACAATATAAAAAGTGCCGATAAACTCGACACTTTTTTATTATGCTAAATTATCTGTTTTATCAGCATTATCAAATATTTTTAAGAATTCTTGACCTTCAAGCTTTTCTTTTTCTAATAAAGCACCTGCAACAGCATGAAGTTTCTCTATATTCTCTTTTAATAAAGTTTCAGCTTTATTATAAGCTTCATCTATTAAAGCTTTAATTTCTTTGTCAATTTTAGCTCCGACTTCTTCGCTAAAATTTCTTCCTCTTCCTAGATCTCTACCCAAGAAAACTTCATTTTGATCTGATCCATAGGATATAGTACCAATCTTATCACTCATACCATATTCCATTACCATACTTCTTGCAATATCACTAGCTCTATCAATATCATTTTTAGCCCCAGTACTTATATCTCCTAAAATTAGGTGTTCAGCAACTCTTCCACCTAACAATCCTACCATCTCATCTTTAAGTCTAGACTTTGATGTATAAGCTCTATCTTCTGTTGGAAGATGCATTGTATAACCACCAGCTCTACCTCTTGGTATTATAGATATTTCATGAACAGGATCTGCATTAGGCAATAATCTCATAACAACAGCATGACCTGCCTCATGATAAGCAGTTAATTTTCTATCATGTTCACTTATAACTCTACTCTTCTTTTCAGGTCCAGCTATTACTCTTGTAATAGCTTCTTCCATCTCAAGCATGCCAATTTGCTTCTTACTTCTTCTTACAGATAGTAAAGCTGCTTCATTTGAAAGATTTTCTAAGTCAGCCCCACTAAATCCTGGTGTTCTCTTTGCTAACACTTCAAGATTAACATCTTCGCTAAGAGGCTTTTTCTTTGTATGAACCTTTAAAATTTCTTCTCTTCCCTTTACATCTGGTGCACCTACAACAATTTGTCTATCAAATCTGCCTGGTCTTAATAGAGCAGGGTCTAAAATATCTGGTCTGTTAGTTGCAGCTATCATTATTATTCCTTCATTAACTCCAAATCCATCCATTTCAACAAGTAACTGATTTAAAGTTTGCTCTCTTTCATCATGACCGCCACCTAAGCCAGCACCTCTTTGTCTACCTACTGCATCAATTTCATCTATAAAAACAATACATGGTGCATTCTTCTTAGCTTCTTGGAATAAATCTCTAACTCTAGAAGCTCCAACACCTACAAACATTTCAACAAAGTCAGAACCAGATATACTAAAGAACGGAACTCCAGCTTCTCCAGCTATAGCTTTTGCTAATAACGTCTTACCTGTACCAGGAGGCCCAACTAGTAACACTCCCTTAGGAATTCTTGCTCCCATTTCTATATATTTAGCAGGAAGCTTTAGAAAATCAACAATTTCCTCTAATTCAGCTTTTTCTTCATCAGCACCTGCAACATCCTTAAATGTTACTTTTTTAGCATCAGGAGAGGCTATTTTAGCTCTACTTTTTCCAAAGTTCATTACCCCTCTTCCGCCACCTCCACTTTGAGATTGTTGTGTAAATACAAATAAAAACACTAAAAACAGAACCACCAATAATACCACAGGTATTATACTTAACCACGCTACATTATTAGATGGAGCTTCATATTCAATTTTAACATCACTTCTTGGACTATCTTTTAATAATGAGTTTATCATCTCATCTGGAGCATTAGTAGTAAATATCTTATTATCTCGAGTTTTACCTTGAACTTGCATCTTATCTTGTCTTATTACTATACTCTCAATTTCGTTACTTTTCCACTTTTCTTGAAATAAGCTAAATGGAATACTATCAGTTGTTCCTTTAGTTTGCCAAATAGTAAAAGCAGCAAATACCAGAACAAATAGTACTATTATCCATAAAGCTGAGCTTGAATTCTTTTTATTCGCCATTCAAAGCCCCCCTCTCTTCTAGTTATTTTAAATTTTAACATACGCTATTTTTTTATACAATTATATTTATATTCTATCTTTCATATACCTCTGGTTTTAATATTCCTATAAAAGGTAGATTCCTATACTTTTCTGCATAATCTATTCCATATCCAACTATGAATTCATCAGGGACTTCAAACCCAACATATTTCACATCAATATCCACTTTTCTTCTTGCTTCTTTATTTAACAATGTAGTTATGTTTATACTATTTGCCTTTCTAGCTTTTAAATACTTTAACAAATAATCTAATGTTACCCCACTATCAACTATATCCTCTACTATTAAAATATCTTTTCCTTCTATACTGTGATCTAAATCCTTTAATATTCTAACAACACCTGATGTCTCAGTAGAGTTCCCATAACTAGATACAGCCATAAAATCAATTTCACATGGAACTGTAATATTCTTTATTAATTCAGCTGCATACAAAACTGATCCTTTTAACACACCAACTACTAACAAGTTCTTATCTTTATAATCGCAACTAATTCTATTTGCAAGTTCCTTTACCTTATCACTAATTTGTTCTTCACTAAATAGTATTTCTTTAACATCTTCCCTCATCCTCTTAATTCCTTTCCATTACAGTTATTTTTAGTAACTTTTTAGTATCTTTTGTTACTTTATATTCATTAGACACCTTTAACCCTACTAACCAAGCAACCTCATCATCAAATTGAATAATAGGTACTATATCTCGTTGACTTACTGAAACCTTACTATCTATGAATATATCTTTTATTTTCTTCCTACCATTCATTCCTAGAGGAATCATTTTGTCTCCATTTTTCCTGGTTCTAATGATAATATTACCATTAATTTTATCATAATTAAAATACTTTATAAAACTATTATCAGCAAACTTTATATTTTTTACATTTTCTAAAACTTCAAACTTAATAGAATACGCCCCAAAGCTAAATTCACTTTCTATATCATCTTTATTAATCACTACCTCTTGGCAGTATTTATCTTCCTTACTTTCCATCTTTCTTAAATAAATGTCTCCATAAACATTCTCTGCATATAAACCATTTGGTAAATCTACTCGTTTATTGGTACCTAGATTTAAAAGCTTTCTTATACTAGCAATATGCTTAGCTTCTATATTATATCCACTTCCACTTATAATAGAAGTAGCCTTCCTAATAACTCTATTTATTATTACACTTTTACAAGCAATAATATCACTTCTTATAATAAGATAGTCTTTTTCAACCTTACAATACTTAAACAAATACTCATCTATAACACTCTCTATTAACTCATTATCTTCTTTCAGAGTATCTGCCATCCTATTTATAACTGTTACTAAATCAGAATTAAAATTTTCTTTCATATATGGAATTATATCTAACCTTATTTTATTTCTACTATAATTACGTTCCATATTGCTTTTATCAATTCTTGGATTTAAATTATTTTTTTCACAATACCATTCTATTTCTTCTCTTTGTAAAAACAAAATCGGCCTTATATATATGCTGTCTCTTTTCACCGAAATTCCTGTTAATCCTTCTAATCCAGTTCCTCTCATAATTCTCATGAATATAGTTTCAACTTGATCATTTGCATTATGAGCAGTAGCAATTTTATTAGAATTAGTTTTTTTCATAACTTCTCTAAAAAATTGATATCTAGCTTCTCTACCTGCAGTTTCAGTTGACATTCTTTGTTTTTTCGCAAATTCATTTATATTTATTCTCTTTGAGTAAACTTCTATACCTCTTTCCACACAAAAATCATTTACGTACTTTTCATCTTCATTAGCCTCTTCTCCTCTTAGCATATGATTAATATGAGCTACAACCAGTTCTATTTCTAGCTGATTTTGTAACTTATATAATACCTCTAACAAACATATAGAATCAGGCCCTCCTGACACTCCAACAACAACTTTTTCTTTTTCTTGTAACAATTTATTTTCTAATATATATTCTAATACTCGTTTCTCCACGCTCATCAATTAATACCTCTTTTTAAAAAATACTATACCTACTATTTTACCTTTATATTAAAAAAATTAAAATAGCAGACCTTATCAGTCCGCTATTTAACTCTTAAAAATTAGTACATAGAATATACCTTAGACACAACCACAGTCATATCATCATTACATATATCACCACTTAATTCTTTAGACTTATTTATAATATCTTCAGCCAACTGTTTAGGGTCTTTTGATGCGCCTTCTAAAAACTCTTTCATCCAGCTATATACACCAACATTTTTCTTATCTATATCTAAAACACCATCACTTAATGTAATAATCAAATCTCCATTACTTACATTAGTTTTAACTTCATCTAAATCCATACTATCCAACAACCCAAAAGGCGGCATATTACTTTCTATAACCTCAACAGAATTACTCCTTTTTATAAAACTTGCCACTGCTCCAATCTTTATGAAGTCTACCTTCCCAGAATATAAATCTACAACATTCAAATCTAGTGTAGAAAATTTTTCATCTTCATCAAACTTTAAAGCAACTATAGAATTAATCATATCAACTGCCGTTTCTTTAGATAGTCCAGCTTCCAAAAACTGCTCTACCAAAGAAACAGTTGCATTACTTTCTCTTCCAGCATCAGGTCCTGACCCCATACCATCACTTAGTATAGTTACATATGAGCCACCTACACTTTTCCCAAAGCTGTAGGAATCTCCACTGTATTCTTCCCCATCTTTGGACTTTACAGCACCATATGACCTTACAAAAAACTTAGGCATTTCTTCAAATATTATATTACACTCATTGTCTTTAGGATTTATACAACACCCTTCCCCTGATATAGTCATAGGTTTTCTCATGACATTATTTATTATAGGCAAAATCTTTTTATAGCAATACTTACTGCCACAACAATTGTTCATTGTAATCTTAATTTTACTTCTTCCATCAACATCTCTATAACAATATACTTTTTTATATTCAATAGAAACTTTACTAAAGGCCTTCTTAATTAACTTTTTTATCTCATAATCAACTTCCACTTCTTTATTAAGATCTAACAAAACCTTATCAACAGACTTAGACATATTATCAATATGAGAAGCTATCATCATTCTACCTTCTTCTAATTTTCCCTTTAGAGCCTCTTCGCCCTTAGAATTATCAATAATCTTTTCCGCTCCCTTTATTAACTCAAACTTCTTTTTACACTTTTTCTCCAACTCTAATGGAAAACTCATCTTTTTCCCTTCACAGTTTTCTAATAAGGTTTGAAAAGAGTTAAATGTAGAAGTAAATTCACGATTCCAACATATTTGTCTTCTTACACAGTCACCACAAACCCTACCTACCAAGTTTTCTGTTAATTCTGTTCCCTTCTTATTAAAAACAAGATTAGTATTTCCCCTAGGTACCTTAAGAGCATCGGATACGGAATTGAGTACTATTTTCACTTGCTTTACCTTATTAAACATTTCTTCTCTAATTTCGTCTAAGGATATATTATTTATACTATCAGTTTTTCTATCACAATTTAATTCTAACTCAATTTTATAATACACCTTTTTAGGAATAGCAATATAAATCATTCCTGAAATTATCACTTCAACTACTGATGCTATATATAAATTATCAGAGTATAGAGCTAGAGCTATATACATAATAAAATATGCTAAAAACGAAAACACTCTTCCAGTATCCTTAAACACTCCCGCTATTAATCCTATGGAGCTATACATTGCTACACCTAGCATCATGTCTCCGGAACTTAATCCAACTATAATACCCATTGTTACACCAATAGCTGCACCATAAGTCCCTCCAGCAGCATAGGCTATAATCAAAATTAATAAATATGATATTATATTTCTTAATTCAATATTTAATATACTCAAATTTCCTATACCAGAAATTATCAAGCATATAAGTATTCCAGCACTAATCACTTCTTCTATCGTAAACAAGTAATTATCTTTAAACTCATCTAAACACTTAATCCCATATCTAAGAACAAATGATATAGGAACTACAACTATAGTATTTATCAACGCTAACGTTATGTTAACACCTAATGTATACTTATTTATAAAGAGGCCACAAAAAACAAATCCTATAAATGCAGCTATAAAGAACTCAGTATCTTTTATTCTTTTCTCTAATATATAGCTTGTGATATATACAAATAAAACTACAGCTGATACTACTAAATTTATATATCTTTCACCAGCAATATTTAATATAGTCATATACCCAATGGCAACTCCAACGCTAGCTATTAAATACTTCTTTATATCTTTTAAAGTTCCTATGGATATTAAAAATGCTATACCAAATGGAGCCATTCCATTTATATCTCCTCTATTCAAAAGCAACGTAACTCTACTAATTAAAATTGATGCTAATAATATAGTCAGATAACTTAAAATGTTTTCTTTTTCATTTACTAGAACCCTTTTCTTATCATTTACTCTCTTATAATTCTCCACCTTTAGTCCATACTGCATAAGTCACCTCTCCTTATTTACATAAATTGTAAATAAATTATATCACCACCCACTTTACGATATATGTCACTTATTGGACCTTATTTTATTTTTTCGTAGGACATTTACTTTTATTATTCTTACTTTTCTTTTTTTTATCTCCAATTTACTCAACTTATTAATCTAGAATTATTAATCAGTTTTTCTTATTAAACAAGCCTATATCTCATTTCTTAAAGAATTTTACTTTTTTTTTAATTTTGTCATTAATGAAGCATCTTTGTATTTTATTGATAGAAGTTGATATGAATATTTTTATTCCCAGTATCATAGAATTATTCTTTATATGATAAACCGCAATATAGTTTAACTATTATGGATTTAACCCTATCTAAAAATTTATAATAAAAAAAGACCTAAGAATATCTTAGATCTTTTTTGGTGCCGAAGACCGGAATCGAACCGGTACGGTGTTTAACCACCGCAGGATTTTAAGTCCTGTGCGTCTGCCAGTTCCGCCACTTCGGCATACGTGGTAGCGGAAATAGGACTTGAACCTACGACCCTTCGGGTATGAACCGAATGCTCTAGCCAGCTGAGCTATTCCGCCACGTTATGGTTGCGGGGGCAGGACTTGAACCTACGACCTTCGGGTTATGAGCCCGACGAGCTACCAACTGCTCCACCCCGCGATATTATATTATAAAAATTTGGTGCCGAAGACCGGAATCGAACCGGTACGGTGTTTAACCACCGCAGGATTTTAAGTCCTGTGCGTCTGCCAGTTCCGCCACTTCGGCATACGTGGTAGCGGAAATAGGACTTGAACCTACGACCCTTCGGGTATGAACCGAATGCTCTAGCCAGCTGAGCTATTCCGCCACGTTATGGTTGCGGGGGCAGGACTTGAACCTACGACCTTCGGGTTATGAGCCCGACGAGCTACCAACTGCTCCACCCCGCGATATTATATTATAAAAATTTGGTGCCGAAGACCGGAATCGAACCGGTACGGTGTTTAACCACCGCAGGATTTTAAGTCCTGTGCGTCTGCCAGTTCCGCCACTTCGGCTTAGCTTTCATATGCCGTTCTCAACGACAAGACTTATTATAAAGCATGATTAATATACTGTCAACATCTTTTTACATTCTTTTTTTTATTATTTAATCAAATAATAAAAACAAGCACTCTACCTAAATTAGAGAGCTTGCTTTATTAATTTATATTAATTATATAAACAATATCTTACGATCTATTCTTACTATTCTTACCTTTGAATTCTTGATGTTTTTTCACATCTTGCATTTTTTCTTCGCTATCTTTTAAAAACTTTGATATCTTATCTTCAAAATTTGCAGAATTAGGCTTACTTGATTTATCAGTTCCCCAATCGAATTCAGCAGGTCTAACTGACTTCTTTTGAACATTAGCTTGTTTTATCGATAAACTAATTTTTCCGTTATCATCAATGGAAATGACTTTAACTTTAACTTTATCTTGTTCATTTAAATGTTGTCTAATATCCTTTACAAATGAGTCTGCTACTTCAGATATATGAACTAATCCAGTTTTTCCTTCTACCTCCACAAAGGCTCCAAAATTTGTGATGTTTACCACTGTTCCTTCTAATATGTTTCCTGTCGCCAAGGTCATGTTTATAAGACTCCTCCTTAAATATAAATAAATAATAATATATGTTATTAATATAATAACCTAATTTTGAGAATTTGAGTCAGCTTTCTTTTGTTGTTCTACAGAGGTTTCACCTTTCTTTATCATATTAAGTCTTTCCCTCGCCAACTGCTCTAGATACTCATTAGACTGTGCTTTATCATGCTCTTCTTGCAGCCTCTCTTGTTTATTCTTTAAATACTCCAACTGAGCTTCTTTCGCAACTCTCTCCTTTTCAATTCTTCTCATAGCTTTTTCTTGCCTAACAAAACTAAAAATGAAAATTGCTACAAGCACTACTAATATTAAATTTTTTATAGTTAACCTCCTTTTCATCCATAGCACCTCATTCAAATTCTATAAATATATTGTAATCACTATAGTTACTTTATTCAAGTAATTTTTCTATAGTTACTTATTTTTATTTCCCATTTTTGACATAAATATCTTAAATGGATAAATAAAGTTCTTAGCACTCACTCTTAATGATTTTGAGATTTTTTTTCCTATGGTTCTCTCTGTTTTTAATATATGGGGACTTATAAATTTGATATAAACCGCAATTGCTATTCCAATAAAGATATATACATATGGACCTAGAAAAGCATAATTTGTATATAATAAAAAAGTAAATACTACTAATGCACATAGTGCCCAAAATAATAAGTCTTCCACAACTACTATTACTTTTGGAATCTTATATCCTCTTATTAACCTATATGCATCAAAAAGTATTCCAGTCAAAACACCGGCTAGCAAACTATATATTACTATATTAACTTGAATATTTAACTGTAACGGCATATTTTCTACTTAAAAATCTTTTTAATTATACTTTCTTTACTCTTCTTACCATCTTTACCGCTATAAATCATAGATGATATGTATCCCATAATAATCACATCTCCATTTTGAACATCAAGCTTATTCATTTTTAACCCCTCACCTTTAATAGCAAGATTCCCCAATATAGTATTTAAAGATATTTTTTCATCATCAAAGTTAACTACTTCTAACACTCCTGATAATGTAAGTTTTTTTCTATCCTCTAAAGATAAAGAACTTTTTCTTTCTTCTTCCATACACTTCTCCTCCTAAACATTCTAATAAAATATATGAATAAGAAAAGTTCTTTATTCTAATTTACTACTCTTTATCTTCTTCTCCTTCTATAATTATGTACATGTCTTTTGCTACTTCCTTCTTTACATGTTGGGCTATATTTATTATCTTTGCTTTTAATACTTTATTTGCAAAACTTATTTCTATTATGTCATCTTCTTTTACATCTGTAGATGGCTTAGCAACCTTGCCATTAATAGTAACCCTTCCACTTTCACAAGCTTCTTTTGCAACTGTTCTTCTTTTTATTATTCTTGATACTTTAAGATATTTATCTAATCTCACATTAACTTCTCCTTTTTTATTCTAAAAGAACCCGAGAAATCTCGGGTTCTTATTAATTACTTATTAACTTTTTCTTTGAATTCTTTACCAGCCTTAAATACAGGAACTGTTGATGCTGCTATTTTTATAACTTCTTTAGTTCTTGGGTTTCTTCCTTCTCTAGCTGCTCTTTCTCTAGTTTCGAAAGTACCAAATCCAACTAATTGAACCTTTTCTCCCTTTTCTAAAGCTTCTTCAACACTTTCTATGAAAGCCTTTAAAGCAACTTCAGCATCCTTCTTAGTTAATTTTGACTTTTCAGCCATGCTAGCGATTAATTCTGATTTATTCACGATTACATCCTCCTTAAAATACAGTTATTATTTCTAACTGCTCTTATGTACTATACTTACATTACCTTATTATATAACCTCTTTTTTAACTCGTCTATACATTTTTTGTATTTTTTGTATAGTTAGTCAAATGATACATAATTATATGCTTATACGTGGTATAGCACTAATAAACTATATTATTCTCCATAAATATATAAATTCCTTCTCCGATAGGTTATTTTTCTAGTTTTTTTGCCTCTTCCCATAACTTATCCATCTCTTCTAATGTCATTTCTTCTAATTTAATATTCATGGATTTTGCCTTTGTTTCAATATAATTAAATCTTCGAATAAATTTATCACTTGTTAAATTTAAAGCTTCTTCACTATCCACTTTTAAAAACCTACTTACATTTACACAAGCAAAAATCAAATCTCCAACTTCTTCTACTATTTTTGCCTTATTTTCACTATTATATACTTCAATTAATTCATTTATCTCTTCTCTTACTTTTTTCACAGCTTCTTCTACTTCATTCCAATCAAACCCTACTTTACTTGCCTTCTTTTGAATCTTTTCAGCTCTTATTAATGCAGGAAGCGCTTTCGCTATACCTTCTAAATCTTCTGTTACACTTTCAATATTCTTTTCTTTCTTTTTAAGATCTTCCCATTCTAATAAAACTTCACTTGACGTATTCACATGACTATCTCCAAACACATGAGGATGTCTATATACCATCTTATTACAAATACCTTCTACTATATCATTAAAGTTGAAATATCCATCTTCTTTTCCTATTGCTGAGTGAAAAACAACTTGTAATAGTACATCTCCAAGTTCCTCTATTAAAGCATTATCCTCTTCCTTATCTATTGCATCAACTACTTCATAACTTTCTTCTATAATAGCTTTTTTTATAGACTCATGAGTTTGCTCCCTATCCCAAGGACAACCATCCTCACCCCTTAATGTATCTATTATCTGAATCAAATCATATATATCCTTTTTATTATTTAAATCCTTAGGAATATATATAGATGTTAAATAATCTATGTCCTCTTGCATATCTAACTCATATAAAGGTATGTTTCTTATGCTTTCTTCACCCTCTATACCTGCTGCCCTACAATATATAATTTCAGTCTCATCATCATAGTATTCTGTTAATGCTAGTTTAACTTCTGAAGCTATCAATTGATTGTATACCTGAGTTATTATTGTTCCTATTCTTTTATCTAGAACTTGATTCTTTATATCAAATGCATCTATAACCTTTAATCCATTTATAGGGTCTATCTTTAATCTATCCATCATTGCATCTATGAAACTAACAGCTGGTAAAATACTATATTCAATTGATGCTTTTTCACACAACTCAATCAAGTTAAATACTGATTTCTCAGCTACTAAAGGATGCCCTGGAACAGCATAAACTAACTCTCCAGTTTTATTGTATTCTTCTATTATATTTTCTGAAATTCTCTTATACACTTCATCAAAGCTTTCTGAGCTTTCATAAAAATAATCACAAGTTTTAAAATCAATTCCTTGTTCTTTTATATATTCTACTGTAGGATGCTTCTCTGTTCTAAAATATACATTATTACTCTTTCTAATAGCATCTACAGCCCCTATAGTTAATGCTTCTGGTGCTCCAGGTCCTAATCCAACTATCTTAATCATTAGATTCTCTCCTTTTTATATATTATTAAGCTTTCTTTCTTATCCTATTTTTCACATCATCTACACTAAATACTCTTAGTGCAAATATACCTATGCCATATATTATAGCACCTAAAGATATAGATAGTAAGCATGATATACTATTGCTCATTGTATTTCTATATAAAAAGTTATATGTTAATATTACTACTACAATCATTAAACTAGCTGCATATCCTGGCTTTATAAAATTGTTATACAGCTCTATATTACTTCCAAGCTTAACCTTCATAGTAATCAAGTTAAGTAATGTAGAAACTATATAAGCTCCTATAGAGGCAATTACAGCTCCATATATATTTAACTCCGGAATAGCTACTAAAACTACTGTTAATATTACTTTTACAATACATCCAATAAATAAATTTATTACAGGAAGAATATATGATCCAACTCCTTGTAATATGGATGTAGTTGTTTGAGTCACTATGATAAATGGTATAGATATAGATAAGTATTTTAGAATATCTACCCCATCAAACCTTCCAGGAAATATAAACTTCATTATAGGCTCTGCCATAAAGAAAAGTCCAAAAAAACATGGTACTGCTATAACTGATGAAAGTTTCAATGATAAATTAATCTTATTTCTTACTTCTCCTTGTTTTCTTAAAAAATAGCACTCTGCAATTATAGGAATTAAAGATGTACAAAGAGCCATAGATAAAGTTAGTGGAATATTTACGATAACAGATGCCTTACCTGTTAATTGTCCATATAATATAGTTGCCTGCTGACCGGAAAAACCTGCACTATTCAACCTTTGTGGCACTAGTATAGAATCAATCAAACTCATTATAGAGCCAACAGTAGCCCCTAGTGAAATTGGTATAGCCATTTTTAATATTCTATTTAACACCTCAGGATTACTTTTTATCTTTTTTATTCCATAACTCCTTTTAACTCGCATATATTTAAAACCTAAATAAACACTTCCTATAAGGCCTCCAGCAGCAGCTCCAAATGCTGCTCCACCTGCCGAGTATTCAATACCTCTTGGTCTTAATACTATCGCTAATCCAACTCCAACTACAACTCTACCAATTTGCTCTAAAATTTGAGATATTGCTGATGGAGTCATATTTTGCAACCCCTGAAAGTATCCTCTAAATACAGTCATAATAGAAATTATTACTGGTGCAAATGAAATTCCTATAAGCGAATAATATGCTTCTGGTCTCCATTCTAAAATACTCATAATTGGACGTGCAAAAAGAAATAATATACAAGATGTGCCTGTCCCAAGAATAAGCATAAGCATAGATGATTCTTTTACTATTTCAAAACCACCCTTAACATCTCCAACTGCATTTCTTTCAGATATTAGTTTAGACATAGCTATAGGAACGCCTGATGCCATTGCAACAAAAAACATATATAATGGATACGATAATTGATAATATCCTATCCCTTCATCTCCAATTAGCATAACTAATGGCCACCTAAAAAATAACCCTAAGAACCTTGTCAATATTCCAGCTATACCTAATATAAGGCTACCTTTTATTAAAGATTGTTTTTTCATAAAATACCTCCAAACTTTACATGGTACTAATTATTTTTATTTCAAGCTTAGAGGTATTATTACTGTTTATTTACATTATTTTTATTCAGGATATAAAAAGATTACTGTTCCATTTGCTTTCCAAGGAACGCAGAAGCAGTTTCTGCTAACTTTATTTCTAATTCACCTAACTTTTCTCCTGCTTGCTTAGATAATATGACTACAGCACCTATAGCATCTCCTTCTGCTATTATAGGAGAAATAACTTGTGAAACATATTTTTCTTCTGCTCCATCATCATCATTATGTAATGGAATTATTTTATCTCCTCCTTCTCCAAGAAGAACTGTTTTTCTATCATCCATTATCTTTTCTAACTCATTACTTATTTTTCTTTCTATGTAATCTTTCTTTGGTCCACCACTAGCAGATATGAAAGCATCCTTATCAGATATTAAAACAATATGTCCTATAGCTTGTTGTAAGCTTTCTGCATATTCCTTTGAGAAATCTGTTAATTCTCCTATTGGAGAATATTTCTTTAATATTACTCCACCTTCTCTATCTGTAAATATCTCTAATGGATCCCCTTCTCTAATTCTTAAAGTTCTTCTTATTTCTTTTGGTATAACAACTCTACCTAAATCATCAATACGTCTTACAATTCCTGTAGCTTTCATTATTAAAATTGACCTCCTTAAAAAACTAATTAATTTGTAGCACTATTATTATTTGACTTCTTAGAAATTTTATTCACATATAGCCAATATTTATATAAATAAAAAAAGTAGGGATTAGTTTCCCTACTTTTCCTATCTATTAAAATCTATCAGTATAAGTTTTTACATTATATTCTTTCTTTAACTCTTCAATCTTTTTATTATAAGCTTCAGTTACTTTCTCTGATTTAATAGCTTCACTAACTTCTTTTTTAACTTCCTCTAGAGTTTTTACTTTTTCTTCCCCTTGAACATTTGCAACAGTTATTAAATGCCATCCAAACTTAGATTTTACTGGTTGAGATATTTCTCCATTCTTTAACTTCTTAAATGCTGCATCAAACTCTTCCACCATTCCGCTATTTTCATATTCTACCCAGCCTAAATATCCACCTTTGCCTTTTGTAGAATCTGTGTTATAAGTATCTGCTTGCTTTTTAAAATCATCTAGATTTTTAATTTGAGCTCTTACTTCCTTAGCCTTTTCTTCAGAATCTAATAATATATTATAAGTATCAGCACCTGCTTTTGTTGTATATTTTGACGCCTTATTCTTTTCATAATATTCACTTATCTCTTCATCCGAAACTGTTACATCTTTACTAACTTCTTCTCTTAACTTGTCATTAACATCACTTGCAATAACTATCTCCTTAAGAAATGCTTCATATTCTTCTACTGTCATTCCATAAGATGATTTTATTTCTTTTTCATAAGCTTCTTTACTTCCTGCTACCTTTATTAACGCTTGTATTTGCTCATCAAGTTTCTTTTTAGCTTCTTCATCAGTCATAAGCAAGTTATTATCTTTACCATATTGTACAAGTAAAGCTCTAAGTACCATAAAATCTAATTCTTCTTCTCTAGCAGATTTTAAATCTTCTTTTATATCTTCATTAGTTTCAAAGTCTTCTCCATATTGAGTCTTTAGATACTCTAATGTTGATTTCATAGAATCATCTAAATCTCCTCTTGTAATCTTCTCATTGTTAACCTTAGCTAATACAACTTTTCTTTTTGATTCTGGTGTTCTTTCTATCATATTACATCCAGCTAAAGAAAACATCATTATACCGGCTACAGCCATAGTCACATACCTTTTTATCTTATTCAAAGCTATTCCCTCACTTTTCTCTTTATTAAGTAAAATTTATACAGTATAAGTATACAATATTAATGTGTCATTTCAAATACAAATACCTTCTGTATTTATTTATTTTTTATTAAATTTTCTAACATCTCTTTAAAGAAAGCTAACATGTTTTCTTTCTTTTGATCTTTTAGCTTAAATATAAAGGATGGTGCTTCCCCAAACTTCAGCATTATACTATCTTTATACTTCTCTATTATTATTTTAAATATCTTCTCGTAATCACTGTCTCCTGCTTGGAATCTAAAGCTAACATCATTTACGCTTTCTTTTATTTCTTCTATGGATAATAACTTAGCTCTACTCTTTATGTATGCAATATCCATTAAGTTATAAACAGGATCTGGAATATCTGAATATCTATCCTCTAGCTCCTCTTTTATATCCATATACTCGTCTATGCTTTCTATAGCTGCAATCTTTTTATATACTTCTATTTTTTGCATCTCATCTTCTATATATGATGATGGAATATATGCATCAACTTTTAAGTCCACCGTTGTCTCTATAGGTTCTTTATCAATATCACCCTTAATTAGTTTCACTGTATCTTCTAGCATTCTACAATACAAGTCATATCCTATAGCAGCCATATGTCCATGCTGTGCAGATCCCATCATGTTTCCAGCACCTCTAATTTCAAGATCCCTCATAGCTATCTTAAAGCCCGAACCTAACTCAGTAAAGTCTTTAAGAGCTTTTAGCCTTTTTTCTGCAACCTCAGTTAAAACTTTATCCTTTGTATATAATAAGTAAGCATATGCTATTCTATTAGAACGACCAACTCTTCCTCTTAACTGATATAACTGAGATAATCCCATTTTATCTGCATTATATATAATAATTGTATTTACATTCTGAATGTCAATTCCAGTTTCAATTATAGTTGTACATACAAGTACATTATATTCATTAGTCATAAAATCTAGCATTTCTTTTTCTAATTGTCTTTCTGTCATTTGTCCATGAGCTACTCCAACTCTACTTTCAGGAACAAGATTTTTAATGTAGTTAGCTATTTTTTCAATATCCTCTACCCTATTGTATACAAAGTATACTTGACCACCTCTACCTATTTCTCTCATAATTGCATCTCGAATTAATTGATCATTCTGCTCAACAACATAAGTTTGTATAGGATAACGTTCCTCTGGTGGTGTCTCTATTACAGATATATCCCTAACACCAGTTAAAGACATATGTAATGTTCTCGGAATAGGGGTAGCACTTAAAGTAAGAACATCTACATTCTTCTTTAGATTCTTAATTTTCTCTTTTTGTGCAACACCAAATCGTTGCTCCTCATCTACTATTAATAGCCCTAGATCTTTAAATACTATATCTTTAGAAACCAATCTATGAGTTCCAACTAAAATATCTACATTACCTTCTTTTACAGATTGCAAAGTACTTTTTTGTTCCTTAGTAGTTCTAAATCTACTTACCATATCTATTTTAATTGGAAAATCTGAAAATCTCTTAATCATATTTTTATAATGCTGCTCAGCTAATATTGTAGTAGGAACAAGAAATGCTACTTGTTTCCCTTCCATTACAGCTTTAAATGCTGCTCTTAAAGCAACCTCTGTTTTTCCATACCCAACATCACCACAAAGTAATCTATCCATTGGTTTGTCTGATTCCATATCCTTCTTAATTTCTTCTATTGATGATAGTTGATCAGGTGTTTCTTGGAACGGGAATTCATCCTCAAACTGCATTTGCCATTCTGTATCCTTTGAATATTTATATCCCTTAACCGCAGCTCTTGCAGCATAAAGTTTTACTAAATCCTCTGCAATTTCATTGATAGATTTTTTAACTTTACTCTTAGCCTTTTGCCACTCTGCTCCACCTAGTTTATTTACTTTAGGGGATTTTCCCTCACTTCCAATATACTTTTGGACTAAATCTAATTGATCAACAGGCACATATAACTTATCACCTTTATCATATACAATATCTAGATAATCTCTCTTATGTCCACTAACCTCTATTTGTTTAATCCCCTTATATACACCTATTCCATGGTTTACATGTACTACATAATCTCCAGGTTTTAATTCAGCAAAGCTTTTTATTTTAGATACACCTTTGCTCTTACTTTTGCTTTTAGACAGCTTTCTTTTAGCTTCTCCAAATACCTCTTTGTCTGATATCACGCAGGTTTTATACTTAGGGCACTCAAATCCCTTTAATAAATTTCCAAATGTTATAACAACTTCTCCTAATGCTATAGATTCAATATTATCTCTATAACTACTCTCTATTTCTCTTTCTCTAAGTGTAGAAACGAGCCTTTCTCCTCTAACTCGTGTACCTGATAATATAACTGTTCTATATCCGTCTTTTTTCTTCTTTAAAATATCTTCAATTAGCAAATCCAATTGACCTTGATAATGATGCAAAATAGCAGAATTAATCTCTATCTTCCTTATAGGGGATAAGAATCCCCCTCCCTTATTAATTGCATCCATAGTAATATTTATCTTTTCTTCTAATAAGTCAATAAGTTCTTCTTTCTCAAGTAATAGTTTTCCTTGAGAAGGTAGTATATCTCCCCTTTGAAGAAAAATAGAGTAATTTTCATTAAACTCTAAGTAGGTACTATCTAACTTACCCAGACATCTTACCTTATCATCAAGAACAAATATATAATCTTCTAAGTAGTCAAATAAACTCTCACTCTTCTTATAGAACAATGGTAAATAGCTATCTATAGTTTCAAAATCATGAGTTTCTCTTAGCTCTTCCAAGTTCTTAGAAATAATAGTATTTAACTTAATACCTCTTTCTTTATCCTTATTATTCTTTAATGTTAAGTCTAATTCTTCTCTAATGTTACTTAATGCATAATCTATAATTTCATCATCTATTATAATTTCTTTTGCAGGGAAAACTTCGATACAATTAACTTTCTCAATACTTCTTTGAGATTCTGTATTAAAGGTTCTTATAGAATCTATTTCATCACCAAACAATTCAATTCTATATGGATATATAGAATTTGTAGGGAACAAGTCTAAGAGCCCTCCACGAAGTGAGAACTCTCCTTTTCCCTCTACAACATCAACTCTATCATAACCTGCTTCAACAAGTATCTTAGATAACTCCTTAAAATCAACCTCATCACCTACACTAATACTAACTGTATGTGTTTTAAAAAGATCTTTTGGAGTATATCTAGCTGCAAATGCATCAATTGATGTTACTATTATATTTTTATTATTTGATAATATTTCTTTTATTACATTTAGCCTTGCCCATCTTAGATCTCCTGAAATTGCATCAACATTATAAAACACTATTTCTTTAGCTGGGAAATAATATACATTGCTTAAATATAAATTTAAATCTTCATATAAATTCTTAGCTTCCATATCGCTATTAGTTATTATAACAACAGGTTTGTTACTAACTTCATATATTCCATTTATCACATAGGATTTACCTGATTCCGATAATCCTTCAATTTCTATAGGATGTTTATCACCTTTTATATATGATTCCAGCTCAATAAATTCTTCACTACTTATTAAGGGTTCCATTAACCCTCTCAACCTCATTTTACGCACCATCCTTAAATCTTCTTATTTGGTATAAACCCATTAAATCTATTCATTGCCTCTTTAGTATCAGTCTTAATTATAACTTCTACCGAATCAACAACAGCCTTTAAAGTTTCTTCCAACACTTCTCTTTCTTCTTTAGAGAACTTTCCTAATACATGATTAACTAGATCAGATTTAGGTTGTCCTACCCCTATTTTTATTCTAGAGAAAATATCAGAACCTAAATGAGCAATTATGCTTTTTATACCATTATGTCCACCTGCACTACCCTTTTCTCTTATTCTTATTCTTCCAACTTCTAGACTTATATCATCATAAAGCACTAAAACATCCTCATTAGAAAGTTTATAAAAATCCATTATTGCCCTTAAACTTTCTCCACTTAAATTCATATATGTTGTAGGCTTTAAAAGTATAACCTTTTCACCGCCTATGAATCCTTCTCCATAGACACTTTTAAATTTTATCCTATTTAATTCTATATTATACTTTTCAGCAATTTTATCTATAGCATCAAAACCAATATTATGTCTTGTATTTTCATATTCTTTCCCTGGATTTCCTAGTCCAACTATTAAAAACATACCTATTCTCCTTTTGTTTCAATTATTATCTTAAATAATTATACTAAATAATATTATACTATTAAAATATCCAATTATAATAAAAATAAAAAAGTAACCAAGTTACTTTATATTTAAACTGTACAAAATATCTAAAAATAAAAGAGATCTTCATATGATCTCTTTTTATTACATGACCAACTCTATATTAGTTTTTATTCCATCGTGAAGTATAGTACCTTTAACAATATCACCAGGGTCTTTATCCTTAACTAATTTATATATATCTTCCGGTTTATCAACTTCAACCCCATTTATATTAATTATTATATCAGTAGGAGTTATTCCAGCTTTATCTGCAATTCCTCCAGCTTTTACAGTAGCAACATATACACCTTTAACATTTTCTTGTTTTTCACTCAAGGCAATTCCCCTATTTATTCCTAATATATCGGTATTTTCTATTAATCTTTCTACTATATGGCTAACTTCATTTCCACTTATAGCGAAACTCAAGTCATCTTCACCAAACTTATTATCTATAAACTTACTATTCATGGCAATTAACTTACCATTCATATTACATATCACTCCACCGTCATTAAACTTATTAATAACTGTATTAGTTTGAACTATTGAATATACATTCCCTTTATCATCCTTTACTTTATCATTCGTTGATGTTATTACTCCAGGCAAAGATATGCCTACATAACTATCCGACATAGCATTTCCTATTGATACAATAAATTCCCCTTCTTTATAATTGTTACATTCCTCTATTTCTATTGGTACCAAATTATCATAATCTATTTTTATCAATGCTATATCTGCTGTTTTATCATAGGCTACTAAATCACCTTTTGTGGGCTTAATACCTGGTGCTGTCACATTCACATAAATATCCTTGAAATTTTTAACTCTTGCATAACTTGTAATTATGTATCCTTCTTTTCTTATGGCTATACCTGTTACATTTTCTTCTTCATATGTATTATATGAAAGTTTGCTCTCCTCATTAGAAATACTAACCATAGAATATGATACCTTCTCTATTGCTTCAGAAAAGCTCTTTTGTAAGGAATCTTTATTAATCCCATAATTTTGCGTTGTACTATTTAAAACATTTTCCTTCGAAAAACTTTTTTGAATTATAACTTTTGCAGATATGGCTCCACTTATGGCTGCAATAAGTATAAAACATATAATTATAACTATATTTTTAATTCTAAAGTATCTTACTCTTTTTCTAAAATATATTTGCGACTCATTTTCTTGACTTCTATTCCCATTTTCTTCGTCACTCATAAAACCCCTCCAAAAACTATATCTTAGATATAGTAAATGTAAATCTTACTCCATCTTGTTCATTGTTAACCCAAATGTCTTCTCCATGCTGAGCTAATATTAATCTAACTATAGGCAGTCCTAACCCTGTACTGTCTTTATTAGTTCTGGCTTTATCAGATTTATAAAACCTATCCCATATTCTTGCTAATTCTTCATCTTTTAATAAAGGTCCGTTATTAAATACACTTACATATACCTTACTTCCTTTATCATTAGTTGTAATTTTTATATTTCCATTATCATTACTATATTTCATAGCATTATCAATTATATTGGTTAATACCTGTATTAGCCTATCTCTATCTGCATATACAAATTCATGTTCTCTCCCAAAAGTAACCTCAACATTAACTCCTTTATTTCTTATTTTCCCGTCAAACTTTGCAATACACTGCTTTATCAATATGTTAATATCAAATTCAACCATATTAAGTTTGAATTTTCCTTCCTCCATAGCAGATATATCTAATAAGTCGATAACTAATCTAGATAATCTCCTTATTTCATCATAAACAATATTTAGATAGTAATTTTCCTTATCTTTAGGTATAACCCCATCTAATATTCCTGCGACAAATCCCTTTATAGAAGTTATTGGCGACCTTAATTCATGAGAAACATTAGATATAAAATCTCTTCTATTTTTATCTGATTCTTCAATAGATTCTGCCATAACATTGAAGGAATGTGCAAGTTCTCCTATTTCATCATTTGAGGTTATATTTACCCTTTTTCCTACATCTCCCCTAGCTAATCTTCTAGCTGCTATATTTATTTCATTAAGTGGATTTATTATTATTTTTTTTGCAAAATAATATATTATTATTGCAGCTACTATTACAGCAACTATTGCAGACAACCAAACAATTTCATATACATGTTTTAATCCACTTCTTATACTCTGTTCCGATGTTATCATTACTATAATTCCACGAAAATAGCTATCCTGAAATATAGGTTTTAAATAAGTATGTGGTGATGTTTTCATAATCTCTCTTCCACCGTGTTCAATAGCTAAACCACTTTTTAATTTATCCATATTTTTTTGTGATACGCCTATATTCGTATACTTATTTTCTATGAACTTATCACTAGATACTTCATATACATACCCAATATTGTCAGTTATCAAGATATCAACATCCATAGAATTGCCAACAAAACTTATACAATCCTTTAGTTCATTTTGCTTTGAATTCTCCTTACCATTAAGATAGGAAAGAACAGAATCAGATATAACTTTACTTTGTCTATCCAACTCCTGTATCTTTTGTCTAAAAAAGTAGTTCTTAAACCATAAGGAAAGTACTAATGCAAGCGTTATTAGTATTAAAGCTAGAATACCAGAAAATGTTATTATGAGCTTGTATACTAACCCCTTTCTCTTCATCTACTTCACCTCAAACTTATATCCTACTCCCCATACAGTTTCTATTTGCCAATCCTCTCCTCCACTAAGCTTTTCTCTAAGTCTCTTAACGTGAACGTCTACTGTTCTAGAATCTCCCGGGTAATCATATCCCCATACTTCACATAGAAGTTGCTCTCTAGTGAACACTTTATTTTTATTAGATGCTAAATAATACAATAATTCAAATTCTTTAGGAGGCATCTTAACCTCTCCACCCTTGTATTCAACTTTATATGAATTTACATCTACTATTAATTCACTAAAATGTAACACTTCTTTGTTTGTACTATCAATAGAATATCTTCTCATTACAGCCTTAACTCTTGCCATTAATTCTTTAGGCTCAAATGGCTTTACTACATAATCATCAGCCCCAAGTTCCAATGCTAAAACTTTATCAAATGTATCTCCCTTTGCTGTTAGCATTATTACAGGAGTACTTCCTTCTCTTCTTATCCACTTTAATACATCAATACCATCAACGCTAGGTATCATAACATCTAGTAATACTAAATCTGGCTTGTAATTTATAAATTCTTCTTGGGCTCTTTTCCCATCATAAACTACTCTTGTATCATATCCAGAACTTTTCAAATACATATTAAGTACTTCACAAATATTGTTATCATCATCTACTACTAATACCTTGCCTAACTTACCATCCATGAATAATCCTCTCCTTCTTATTAACTCTAACTATAAATTTATCACTATTTCCAATAAATATATATACTTTAGATACAAATGTTACAAATTATTCACTAGAAAACATACATCCCTACACTATAAATTCCTAAAGAAAAAAAGTGTTCTAATTGACACAAAACATCAACTAGAACACTTTTTAATTATGTATTTATTCTTCGAATAACTTACTTATTGGTTCATCATCATATATTCTCTTAATAGCTTCTGCAAAAATAGGTGCTACTGAAAGAGAAGTTATCTTATCTGTTTCTACATTTTCTGGTAAAGTAATAGTATTTAACATTACTAATTCCTCTATTGCAGAATTATTGATTCTTTCAAAAGCAGGTCCTGAAAGAACTCCGTGTGTACAACATGCATAAACAGCAGTTGCTCCTAAATCCTTAAGTGCATTTGCCGCATTTGCTATTGTCCCAGCAGTATCTATCATATCATCAATAAGAATGCATTTCTTACCTTCAACTTCACCAATGATATTCATTATTTCTGAAACATTAGCCTTTGGTCTTCTCTTATCAATTATAGCTATTGGTGCATGCAATCTATCAGCAAACTTTCTTGCTCTGGTAACACTTCCTAAATCAGGTGAAACTACTACAACATCATCTTGATCAGCTAATCCTTTTTTAACAAAGTGTTTAGCTAATATTGGTGCTCCCATTAAATGATCTACAGGAATATTAAAATATCCTTGTATTTGTGAAGCATGTAGATCCATAGTTAAAACTCTATCTGCTCCTGCAGCGGTTAAAAGATCAGCAACTAATTTCGCAGTTATAGGATCTCTTGATTTAGCCTTTCTATCTTGTCTTGCATATCCATAATAAGGGATAACAGCATTTATTCTACCTGCTGATGCTCTTTTAAATGCATCTATCATTATTAACAACTCCATTAAGTTATTATTAACTGGTGAACAAGTAGATTGCACTATAAATACATCAGCACCTCTTACAGTTTCATTAATATCAACAGATATTTCTCCATCACTGAATGTTGATACTTTTGATGCACCCATTGGTACACCTAATATCTTAGCAATTTCATTTGCCAATTCAGGATGTGAATTTCCAGTAAAAACTTTTATATTTTTGCCATGAGTTAGCATATATTTGGGGACCTCCTTAAAATTAGTACTCTTTAGTTTTTGGTATAATCTATATTATTTTATTAAACCCCTCTTTTTAACCCAACCTTCAATATTTCTTTGCTTAGTCCTAGCTATAGCAAGATCTCCTTCTTTTACTTCAGAAGTTATAGTTGAGCCTGCAGCTATATAAGTATTATCTCCAACCTTTACTGGAGATACTAAATTAGTATTACATCCTATAAAACTATTATCGCCTATAACAGTTTTATGCTTTTCTTTTCCATCATAATTTACAACAACAGTTCCACAACCAAAGTTGCATCCACTTCCCACTTCTGCATCACCTATGTATGTTAAATGAGATACTTTAGTTTCATTGCCAATAGTCGATTTCTTTATTTCTACAAAATCACCTATTCTAGCATTTTTACCAATACTAGTTTCTGGTCTAATATATGCAAATGGTCCAACTGTAGTATTTTCTCCAATTTTACTTTCTAATACTACTGATGCTTGGACTTCGACACCACTTTCTATAATACTATCTTTTATTCTACAATTTTGTAGAATAGTACAGTTTTCCTTTATAACTGTTTTTCCTTCAATTATATTATTAGGATATATAATAGTATCCTTTCCTATTTCAACGTCTGTTCCTATATAAGTAGTCTTTGGATCTATTAATGTTACACCATTTTCTAAATGCATATTGTTTATTCTGCTTCTTAATATTTCTTCAGCTTCTGCTAATTGATCTCTCGAGTTTACACCTATAGTATCTTCATAATCAGCTAATACAGCCCCAACCCTCTTACCAGCTTCTTTTAGTATTCCGATAACATCAGTTAAATAATATTCACCCTGTGAATTATTGTTAGAAAGCTTCTCTAATGAGGATAAAAGTTCTTTTATATCAAAACAATACATTGCTGCATTCATTTCGTTAACCTTTAGCTCTTCTTCGTTACAGTCTTTATGTTCTACAATTTTTACAACTTCATCTCCATTTCTTATAATTCTACCGTATCCAGTAGGGTCATCTACAAAAGCAGATAATAAAGTTGCAGAATTGTTTTTCTCTATATGTTCATTCATTAATTTTTCTATAGTTTCTACCTTAGTTAGTGGTGCATCTCCTGCAAATATCGCAACCACACCATCTTTTCCTTCTAAGAAACTCTTAGCACACTTTACAGCATGACCAGTTCCTAATTGCTCTTCTTGCAATGAGTAAGATACACATCTACTTTTTGTGCCTTCTTTTACTAGCTCTGCACCTTTTCCTACAATTACATTAACATCTTGTATACAAGCTTTTCTCATGTTGTCTATAACATGATTCACCATTTCTTTTCCACAAACTTTGTGTAATACCTTTGGAATATCTGATTTAATTCTCTTTCCTTGACCAGCTGCTAGAATAAGAGCACATTTATACACAATACCACCTCAAAACTTTCTTTTATTATATAAAATAACTAAGTAAACTATATATACTTACTTTATTATATTTGAATAACTATATCATTTCAACCTTTCGCAAATTTTTGCATAATTCTATAAAATCAAAAAAGGTGGGGTGGCTATTGGTTTACCTGTTCCATATCAAGCTCCAAGTAACAGAAAAATAAATATCTATCTCCTTCATACTTAAAGTAATGAAATTATAAAAATATTATCCTTTATTTTATATCTTATAATATGAAAATGTAACAATAACTTTGATTTATAGAAAATTAAATTTTTTTACCTTCCTAGATAGTAAAAAAAATAAAAGGAAGTACTACTTCCTTTTATTTTAGCAAATAAATTATTCACTCACTGATTCTTCAGTTGTTTCTTCATTAAGCGCTTTTTCATAAGCATCTAATATAGAACCTTGAATCTTCTCTCTAGTGTCTGTGTTTATAGGATGCGCTATATCCTTAAACTCCCCATCTGGTGTCTTCCTACTTGGCATAGCAATAAATAATCCATTTTGACCTTCAATAACTTTAATATCGTGTACAACGAATTCATTATCAAAAGTAACGGAAACTATAGCTTTCATCTTCCCGTCAGTAGTAATCTTTCTGATTCTAACATCTGTGATTTGCACTGCACTACACCTCCAGTTGCCTTAATGGTAATATAATTCTCCATTTCCTCCCAAATTCCTCTTTTTATTCAAAATAAATTTAGAAAATTTAGTTTTGCATCATATTTCCACTAAAACATTGATTTATTAAGAAAACATTTCTGATGGTTGTACTTCTATTATTGAAGATTTATCTACTGAATTTAGTTCTACAATAGAAACATAATCATCAACTAATTTTTTTTCTACTTGCTTATTATCTATAAGAACTCCTATTCCAACTAATTCACTGTCAAATTCCTTTAGCAAGTCTTTAATTCCTTGAGCAGTTCCTCCACCCTTCATAAAGTCATCAATAAAAATACACTTACTTGATGGCTTCATAGATCTCTTAGATAGGGACATTTGTTGTAGTCTTCCACTTGTTCCAGATACATAGTTTATAGTTACCGTAGGGCCTTCAGTAACTTGAGTATCTCTTCTTGCTATAACAAGTTGAACACCTAAATTTCTAGCAACTTCATATGCAAGAGGTATCCCCTTTGTTTCAACTGTTATTACGTAATCTATGTCCATGTTTTTGAAACATGATGATAATATTACTCCTGCTTTACCTATAATTTGAGGATTGTACATAACATCAGTAACATATATAAAGTTACCTGCAATAACTCTTCCGTCATCTTTAAGTAAATCACATAATTCTAAAGCAAATTTGTTTCCTTTTTCATAACCTATAATAGGAATAAATTTTATTCCACCAGCTGCTCCAGAAATTGTTTCAACTCTTCCCATTTCAAGTTTTTCTAACAACTCTCTTATTATAACTATATCTTCACTTATTGTTGATTTTGCTGCATTTAATAAATCCGAAAATTGATTTAATCCTAAGATTTTATTAGGGTTTTCTAATAATAACTTTGTAATAGCTACAACCCTACTATTTCTACTTAACTTTTCCATTTATATCACCTACATTTTTCATAATTACACGAATTATCCAATTATAAACAACTCCTAATATTCATATTCTATTCCATATCTTTACCAATATCAATAGCTTTTAAACACTAATTTTGTAGAATGGTATTTTTTTACCCTAATGTGTGTTCATTTTATAAAATTTGTATATAATTATAAATGTACTAAGAAAAAGGGGATGATAACTTGTCATTTGATTTTATAAAAGATAAACATATGAAAATCCACTTCATTGGAATTGGTGGAATCAGTATGAGCGGATTAGCCGCTGTTTTATTAAATAACGGATATAAGGTTTCAGGTTCTGATTCTAAAGAGTCTGCAATTCTTGATAAACTTAGAAAAAAAGGAGCACAAATATACATAGGTCATGATAGTAAAAACTTAGTTGATGTTGACTTAGTAGTATATACAGCAGCAATTCCCGACAGTAATCCTGAAATTATAGAGGCTAAGAAGCAGAACTTAATATTAATGGATAGGGCAGAATTTTTAGGATTAATAATGAAAGGTCATAAATATAATGTAGCAGTTGCTGGTACTCATGGCAAAACTACATGTACCTCTATGATTTCACATATAACTCTTGAAGGAAATCTAGACCCTACTATACTAGTCGGTGGAGAATTAGATGTAATTAACGGTAATTATAGAATTGGTCAAAGTGATTATTTTATTACTGAAGCATGTGAATATAAAGCTTCATTTTTAAAATTCTTCCCATACGTTGGAATAATTCTTAACATAGATGCAGACCACTTAGATTACTACAAAGATATAAATCATATCGCAGAAACATTTGAAAAATTCTCTCATCTAATACCTAAAGATGGATACTTAATAGGTTACGGGGGAGACCACAGAGTAAAGGCTATATTAGATAAAGCAGACTGTAATACTATAAGCTATGGCTTTGATAATGAAGATATCGTTGCTAAAAATATTTCTTATGATAATAAAGGTTGTGCAACATTTACTGTTTATGAAAAAGATAAGGAGTTATTCAATGTTTCCTTATCAAATCCAGGAAAACACAATGTATTAAATGCCCTTTCAGCTATATCTACAGGTTTAATATTTAACATTCCAACTGATAAGATAATATCTGGTCTAAAGAAATGCAAGGGTGCTCATAAAAGATTCGAATATAAGGGTGAAATTAATGGCATAACAATTATAGATGACTATGCACATCATCCAGTTGAAATAAAAGCCACATTAAATACAGCTCAAAAAGTTGAGCATAATAAAGTTTATTGTGTATTCCAACCACACACATACACTAGAACAAAAACTTTATTTGATGAATTTACAACAGCTTTCGATAATTGTGATGAACTTATTTTAATGGACATATATGCTGCAAGAGAAGCAGATACAGGTCTAGTCTCATCAGATGAACTAGGTGATGCAATAAGAGCTAGAGGAATAAAATGTACCAATGCTCATTCTCATGAAGAAGCAGCTAATATCTTAAAATCAAAAGCAAAAAGTGGAGATATTATATTAACAGTAGGTGCAGGGGATGTAGTTATTGTTGGAGATAAAATATTAGGAAAATAGAACAAAAAAATCAAGACATTATCTAAAATACTATTATTTTAGATAATGTCTTTTGTTATACCCTAAACTTTCCTCTCATAATTTATATAAAAATCCTTTATTTATCATTGAAAAATCTTCATCTTTTTTATAAGCTATAGTAGTTATTTAAAATTAGACTTATAAAATTAATAATTTATAACAAAATATAAGTAGGAGTGATTTTTATGGATTTATTAAACAATATCAAAACCGCCGTAGAATTTATCCAAAAAAAGAGCAAGTATACCCCTGAAATAGGGCTAATACTAGGCTCTGGATTAGGTTCATTGGCTGATAGTATTGAAGACGCTGAATACTATGATTATAGTAGCTTACCAAACTTCCCAGTTTCAACTGTTGAAGGGCATGCAGGACGTCTAGTTATTGGTAAACTTAAAGGGAAAATAGTTGTTGCTATGCAAGGAAGATTCCACTTTTATGAAGGATATAGCATGACTGATGTCACTTTTCCAGTAAGAGTTATGAAGCTTCTTGGCGTTAAAACATTAGTTGTTACTAATGCCGCAGGTGCCGTAAATACATCATTTAGTCCAGGAGATCTTATGATAATAACTGATCATATAAATCTTTCTGGTTCAAATCCACTAATAGGTAGAAATCTTGATTCATTTGGAGTTAGGTTCCCTGATATGTCAGAAGCTTATAATAAAAATCTAGTATCTTTAGTAAAGGATGTTGCCTCATCTCAAGGTCTTGATATTAAAGAAGGAGTATATGCAATGATGAGTGGTCCTACATATGAAACTCCTGCAGAAATAAGAATGGTTAGAGTTATGGGGGCTGATGCTGTTGGTATGTCTACAGTTCCAGAAGTTATAATTGCTAAACATTCTGGTATGAATGTTATAGGAATATCTTGTTTAACAAATATGGCTGCAGGAATTTTAGATCAACCTTTAAATCATGAAGAAGTTATGGAAACTTCAAATATGGCAAAAAATAATTTTATAAATCTTATGACATCTTTAATCGAAAGATTATAAAAAATACAAACAAATGATAAAATTTTAGTATAACAAAGGAGAAATTAAATTGGACAGATTTATTGGAATTTTAGGCGTTATCGTTATTTTAGGAATAGCTTATTTATTTTCAGAAAATAAGAAAAAAATTAATTGGCGACTTGTAGCTACGGGATTAGGACTACAAATAATATTTGCTTTAATTATATTAAAAGTTCCATTTGGTAGAAAAGTATTTGAAGCTGCTAGTGGTTTTATAACAAGAATTCTTGATTTTACTGCTGAAGGTACTACCTTCTTATTTGGTAACCTTACGGATCAAGCTACTTTTGGTTCAATATTTGCTTTAAATGTATTGCCAACAATTATATTCTTCTCAGCTTTAATGGGAATTCTTTATTACTTAGGAATAATGCAAGCTATAGTTAAGTTTATAGCTAAGGGAATATGTAAATTACTTGGTACATCAGGAGCAGAAACACTTAGTGCTGTTGGTAATATATTCTTAGGGCAAACAGAAGCACCTTTATTAGTTAGACCTTACATAAGCTCTATGACTAAATCAGAAATGACGGCTATCATGGTTGGTGGTATGGCAACTGTTGCCGGTGGTGTTATGGCTGGATATGTAGCAATGGGAATTAATGCAGGTCACCTTCTAGCTGCTAGTATAATGGCTGCACCAGCTGGACTTGTTTTAGCAAAAATGCTAGTTCCAGAAACTGAAGAACCTGAAACAAAGGATATAACTAATATTGAAGTTGAAAAGACTGCTTCAAATGTGGTTGAAGCTGCTGCAAATGGTGCTAGTGATGGTTTAATGTTAGCTCTTAATGTTGCTGCAATGCTATTAGCTTTTGTTGCACTTATTGCTTTATTTAATTACTTAATTGGTTTAGTTGGTGGATTATTTGGTTTCCCTGAATTAAGTTTAAACTGGATTTTAGGTAAACTTTTCTCCCCACTAGCATTTGTAATGGGAGTGCCAACTGGAGATTTATCAGCAGCTGGTAGCTTATTAGGCCAAAAAGTTATGATTAATGAATTCGTTGCTTACTCTGATCTTTCAGCTCTATCAGCAAGCGGAGTACTACAAGAGAAAACAATTTTAATTATGACTTATGCACTTTGTGGATTTGCCAACATTAGTTCAGTTGCAATTCAAATTGGTGGTATAGGAGCTATGGCACCAAACAAAAAAGGAACGATTGCTAAATTAGGTTTTAAAGCATTACTTGGTGGTGCATTAGCAACTTGTTTAACAGCTACAATAGCAGGAATATTATTCTAATAGAAAAGCGAGTATTATTTTACAATACTCGCTTTTCTATTTATTCTAACCTCATCAACTCTGCTTTCACCTATATAACCTATATATTTATATATTCATATATTTTTTTATTGTTATAT